>Ga0308175_100000995_pt1:0-15000 | contig 18866 bp, 10 predicted proteins | sample PhyCR1_3_FD_203893 | JGI IMG/M metagenome (GOLD analysis project Ga0308175, IMG submission 203893) | Soil microbial communities from UC Gill Tract Community Farm, Albany, California, United States - DLSLS.C.R1 | ecosystem: Environmental > Terrestrial > Soil > Agricultural land | place...
CGGGCTCCACGACGAGCTTGCCGACCTCGGTCGCCAGTTCCTCAATGGTGTTCACCCGAAACACCACCTGGTCATCCAGGCGGACATCGAACGCCTTCTCGATGCTGGCGACGATCCGTAGAATCTTGATGGACTCGACCCCTGGCAAGTCACGAAGGCTGGTGTTCGGGGCGATGTCTCCGTCGGGGAGCTTCAGCGTGTTCTGGACGATCTGTTTGATGGCGTCTTTGAATGCCGTGGATTTCATGCAGCGGGAGAATTAGGTGGCATAGTCATCAATGTCAAGTGTCCACTTTGAACAAATTAGTAGTCATACACTCCCGTTGGAGAGAGGCTCTGTTTTAACGAGAATCCTGCAGATGTTGCAGGCAGCGATCGCCGCATTGACGCGACGCTCCTTGCGCCTCGCGGCGGTGTCGGAGAACCGATATCACACTCGGCCATGAACCAGATAGGGAATGGTGGGGCGAGCGGTTCTGTCCTGTCGGACCTATCGCGAAACCACTTGGCGGACGCCGCGCTCGAGCGTTGATAGATATCTGTTATCGTTGACAGTTTGCGGTCTGAAAGTATGGCGATGTAACCGCTATAGCGGACGCCACCGGGCATCGGCCGCGCGGTCGTGATGCGGCGCTCCTCGCTCCGGAGTGAGCCGCCCGACGCCGAAACAAAGACCGAAGCAGACGCCGAAGCTCCGGAGCGGCAACCGAAGGTTGCGTGGCTTCGACGCCACCGGCCGGCGCTCCTGCCCCGATAGGAGGTGCTTGCGGTCGGACATCGACCATCGATGCACCGGGCAGCTCCAGGTCGCTCGAACGGTAACCCGTGCGCGACCCTGCTTCGTGCTGTCACCGGTTGCCGGCGTCGCATCCGGAAGGACCCGTGCGAGCGGCGTGGGCCCGGTGGACCCGTCAGCCAGACGTTGCCGGCGCCTTTCCGGGACCCGACGGATCCTGGGGCGCGGGGGAATCGCTACGCGCCGCCGCCCTGCGGTTGCTGTCCCTGTCCCTGCGCCTGGCCTTGCCCACCGCCGCCGCCGAGCGACTGGATCCCGCTGGCGACGCCTTGAAGCCCGCCGCTGAGCAGGCCTTTCAGGATGCCGCCGTTGCCGACCTGCCCGTTCGCGATGGCGCCGCCCGCACCCTGGAGCGCGCCGCTGAGCAAGCCTGAGAGGATGGGGCCCAATCCGCCGCTGACCGCGTTCAGTTCGTCCGTGTGGATGGTCTCGAAACTCATGATGTTGATCTCCTTGGCGCCGTACCGTGCAGCGCCCGTGCCGCCGTGCGAGCGCGCTAGACCCCGGAAATCTCGTGCCTGTCGCAGGCCCAGGCGCAACCGGTGGTCGGCGAACCGTCGCGATCGGTAGACGGCGGCGGTCCACCGAGCGGGTAAACTTGCCCCTTTCCGGCGGCTACTTCGTGTCGTCGCTGGCGCCCTGCAGGCGGGTCTTCACGTTGGCGCCGCCGCCGAGGATCGTGAACACCACGCGCCGGTTCTGCGCGCGGCCTTCCTTCGTGTTGTTGTCGGCGATCGGCCGCTCCTCGCCAAAGCCGATCGGGGTCAGCCGGGACGGCTCGACGCCCTTGTTCACCAGGTACGTGGTGACGGACTCGGCGCGGCGCTGCGACAGCTTCAGGTTGTAGGCGTCCTCGCCCTGGCTATCGGTGTGGCCTTCGACCTGGATGCGGAGTTGCTCGTGCGTCTTGATCACCGCGGCGACGTTGTCGAGCAGCGCAAACGAGCGTGGCTCGATCTCGGCGCGGTCGGTCTTGAAGTAGACGCTCTCGAGGATCTCGAGCTTGTCGTCGGTGATCTTGACGAGCTGCTTCCTGGGGCAGCCCTGGTTCTCCGGCGGGCCCTTCTCGTCGGGGCAGTTGTCGAGGCGATCGATCACGCCGTCGCCGTCGCGGTCGGTGTCCGGGCAGCCGTGGTTCTCGACCGGTCCGGGGACGAGCGGGCAGGCATCGGCCGCGTCGACGATTCCGTCCTTGTCGTTGTCGGGATCGGGGCAACCGTCGGCGTCCTCGAAGCCGTCCCTTTCCTCGGGCAGCGTGGGGCACTTGTCGTCGATATCGGCGATGCCGTCGCCGTCGCGGTCGGGGCAGCCGGCGAGCGCGGCGGGTCCGGGGTCGTTGATGCAGCGATCATCGGCGTCGAGCACGCCGTCCTTGTCGTTGTCGGGATCGGGGCAGCCGTCGGCGTCCTCGAAGCCGTCCTTGTCCTCGGGCTGATCGGGGCAGCGGTCGGTGAGATCGGGGATGCCATCGCCGTCGCGATCGAGCTCGAGCGGGCGCGCCGGCGGGACGGGCTCGCCGGTCCCGCCGGTCCCGCCGGTCCCGCCGAACCCGAGCCGCACGCCGGCCAGGCCGCGCCAGTCAGGCGTGCCGTAGCCCTTGCGCAGGCCGAGGCCGGCGCCGCCGAACAGCTGCGCGCCGGCGGAAAGATCGTAGGTCGCGCCGGCCAGGCCCTCGAGGTGATCCTGGTTGACGTGGCCGAACGGCGCGCTCACGGCGGTCGCGCCCGACATCGTCACGTCGATCGCGAGCGGGGGGCCGCCGCGATCGGCGAACTGGTAGCCGATCCCCGCGTGGCTGAACAGCTCGTCCTCGACGACCTGGTTCAGGAACGTCGCGCGCTGGCGAGCGCGATAGCCGGCATCGAGGCTCATCCGCCAGCCGGTCCAGTGCTTCGACAGCACGAGCTCGGGCGCAAACCCCAAGCCGCCGTCGTCGAAGTACGCATCGCTCGCGCTGCGCGTCGGCAAGATGATCGTGGGAATCACCGCCAGGCTGACGCCGTGGTCGGCCTGGTGGATCACCACGAGCTTGGGGATCACGCGCAGGTTGCTCGTGCCGAAGCTGTGCAGCGAGTCGAGCCCCATCGGGGCGATCACGCTCATCGATGGGCGGTTCTGGTAGATCACCAGCGGCAGATCGAGGCCGATCTGTAGCCAGCGGGTCGGCGAGATCGCCGCGCTGAGGCTGCCGCTCGCGCGGTTGGCGACCAGCGAGCCGACGCGATCACCGGGCTGGCCTTGATAGAGCACGAGCGGATCGTTCGCGAGCCCGGCCCACAGCGCGGCGGAGACCGCCATGTGGCCCCGGACCTCCGCCCATTCGACGTTGAACATGCCGTCGCGATCCGACGCCAGCTGGAACCGCTCGACCCCGAAGTTTGCGGGCTCGGCGACCTGCGCCGAGGCCAGGCGGGGCCCCGCGAGCCACGCGCACAGCACCAGCGCGGCGACACGCGCACCGCGCCGGAACCGCCCGAGCACGGCGAGCGCGGCGAGCGCGGCGAGGCCGAGTCCTCCGCTGCCGGTCTGGCAGCCGCCGCCGGATACGCCGATCAAGCCGTTACCTGTGTCGCACGCGTCGCCGATCCCATCGTGATCTCGATCGGCCTGGTCGGGGTTAGGCACGGTCGGGCAGTTGTCGAGCTTGTCGGGCACGCCATCGCCGTCTCCGTCCGGGTCGTGGGGCACGGCGATGCAACTGGTGTCGAGCAGGCTGTCGAGCATCACCTTGGCCCCGTTGGTGAGCGGGTTGGCCGACAGCGGTGTCGCGGTCGAGTAGGTGTGACCGGCCAGGTAGGTGACCTTGCCATTGGCGCTGTTGCCGTCCAGCTGCCCGGTCAGCAAGATGCTCTGGACGTTCACCGGCGAGCTCTGCTGGTTGATCAGGATGCGGACGCCGGGGACGAAGCTCGAGCCGGGCGCCAGGCCGATCGAATCGATCTCACCCTTGTCGGCCTGGACGATGCCGTCGGTCTGCGTCAGCGGATCATCGGGGGCCCGGTTGGCCAGCGGCGCCGGGGGGATGGTCCCGCCGGTGTCGTCGACGATGCCCGCGGTGGTCAGGAAGTGCCCGGTGCTCGCGTTCTCGAACGTCGCGGTCGCCTGGCACTGCATGAAGGCCTGGTTGCCCGGCTGGGCCGTCAGCCAGGTTCGGACCTCGGCCGCGACCTCCGGGGTGGCCGCCGAGGCGTCATAGTGCATCGCGGTCAGGTTGCAGTACTTGGGGGTGCCGTCCCGGTTCCACAGCGCGCCGTCGGTGTGGCTGGTCGTCGTCGCGCCTTCGATCTTGTTCTCGGACAGGACATCGAGCGACGTGAAGGACCACGGCGCCCCCGACGCATCGGGGATGCCCGCGGCGTTGAAGTCGTCGATCGCGACCGCCTCGAAGCCGTCCTTGAGCAAGGCGATCCGCGGCGCCACGGTCAGCGTCTTCGCGATGTCGGCCGTGAAGGCCCCGCTGACGGAGTGGACCACGGTGCCGGGGACGGTCCTGTCCGCGAACCACGTGTTGATGATCGGCAGCGCCGCCGCGCGATCCGCGGCGTCGATGATGAACGGACCACCGCGGTAGTTGATCGGCAACGCGATGACGGTACCCGTCTCGAGGTTATTGACCGTCGCGGGTGCGCTGATCGTGACATCATTGCCGCCGGCCGGCTTGCCCGCCCGGATCGCCCACTGCACCGGGACGTGGTTGCCGAGCAGCTGGTAGACGAGCCCATAGGCACGCAGCGCGCCGCTATTCTGTGATGTCGTATCGAGCGGGATGATCAATGTCCCGGTCGTGAACGTGCGCGTCAGCGCCGACGTCGCCGGCGATACCGGGTCGGTTGCATCGCCGTCGCTGGTGCAGCCGACTGCAAACTTCAGTAACACGACCCCAGATATGAACCACCACGGAATTCGTCTATGCATTTCGGAGTTCTCTCACTGATCACGCGATGTGGGGGATCGGGAGCGCGCAAGTTGCGAATGACAAGACGTGATCTGCCCATATCGTCAAACTGCAATCCTGTCTGATGCTGTGGGCGTGATTCGAGCCTCGGCGCGCGCGATCTACGACCTATCAATCCGTTAGAACACCCCAGCGCGCTCGACGATCATGAACCGCGATCCAAGCGCGCGGCGCCATGGTCGATGCTCATGAGCATCTGTCGATCCCAGCGCTCGACGCTGCGCGGACCTCCAGGCCTGTCGCGGGTAGCCGCAGGGCCCGCGATCGCCGGGTCATCGCGCGCTGACCGCCGCCCAACGTTCCAGGATACACCGCCAGGGCGTTCGTCACGAGTATCCGTGAGACAAAAGCAAGCGCGGCGCTGGGAGCCCACGCCGTGCGACACGCGCCGGGGGCCCGGGGCCGGGTCAGTCCTTCCGTCATATGTCGATGACGCAAGTCGACCAGTGCTATGCGGGTCGTGGTCGCTGCGCTACTTTCGGTCACGTGGGTAACGCAGAGGACGACCGCGCAAGCCGTAGCGCGAGCCTCACGATCCCGGGGAGGCCCGAGGCGCTCCGCGAGCCGAGCGTGGACAACCGTGTCGAGGGCAGCGGGCGGCTACCGGCGAACGCGAGCGAGCACGCCGAGACCGGCGAGCGGCTCCCGAACGGTGCCACGCTCGGCCGCTACGTCGTGACGGGGTGCGTTGGCGCCGGTGGGATGGGCGTGGTCTACAGCGCCTGGGATCCGGATCTCGATCGCCGCGTGGCGCTCAAGGTGCTGCGGCCGGAGCTCTCGGCCGAACCAAGCTCACGCGCGCGGTTGCTGCGCGAAGCTCGCGCGATGGCGCAGCTTTCGCACCCGAACGTGGTGCCGATCCACGACGTCGGTGTGCTGGGCGATCAGGTGTTCATCGCGATGGAGCTCGTCGATGGCGTGACGCTGCGCTCCAAGTTCGACCCCACGACCCCATGGCGCACGGTGGTGAATACCTATCTTCAGGCCGCGCGAGGCCTGGGCGCCGCTCATGCCGCCGGGCTGGTGCACCGCGACTTCAAGCCCGACAACGTCCTGTTCGGTAACGACGGGCGGATCCGGGTGGTCGACTTCGGTCTGGTCAGCCTGGATCCGCTCGAGCTTGCCCTTCCGGACGCCTCCGACGCCTTGCGATGCGGGCTCGGGGTCGCGGTCAAGACGACTGCCGGTGTGATCTTCGGCACGCCAGCGTACATGGCACCCGAGGCGATCCGCGGGGAGATGACGGACGCGCGCGCGGATCAGTTCTCGTTCTGCGTCGCGCTGTTTCATGATCTCTACGGCGTCTATCCGCACGGCGGTACGACGCTGGCCGAGCGCGCGGAGCAGATCGCCCGCGGCAAGATCGCGCGGCCGGTGGGCTCGGCGGTGCCGGATCGCGTCTACCGCGTGCTGCTGCGAGGGCTTTCGGCACGGCTCCTGGATCGTTATCGGTCGATGGAGGCGCTGGCGAACGCGCTCGAGCATGCCATCGCGCCGCGCCATCCCGTACGAGCGGTCGTGCTCGGGGCGCTTGGCGTGGCCGTGGTCGGCGCGCTCGGCGTGGTCGCGCTGACCCGGGGCAACGGCGGACGAGCCACGCCGCCCTTGCAGCTCGGGCCGCCCGAGACGATCGCGCGTACCGACGATCAGAACCTCTCCGTCACGATGCTGCGCGATGGGCGATACCTGCGCATCGAGCACGGCGCCGTCACGGTCGTCACGCCCGATGGCGCGACGTCGCGCGCGCTCACCATGCCTCCCGGGCTCACAGCCACCCGGGTACGCACCGGCAGCTTCAATGGATGGGCCGAGGTGTACGCGACCGGTGCGTCCTGCGCGTGGTGGCTCGCGCCGGTCGATGGCGGGGCCTGGCGCTCGCTGCTCGACGATGCGTCGTGCGCGACCGAGGTCGACATCAGCCCCGACGGGACCCAGCTGGCCATCGCCCGGGGCGGCGAGCTCCGCGTGCGGACCCTCGCCACCGGGACCGAGCGAACGCTGCGGCGCGAGGCGTATGGCGTCGCCTCGGACGAGGGGAGGGTGCCGTCGTGGTCGCCGGATGGCAAGCGGATCGTCGTGGATGGGGAGATCTCGGTCGTCGATGTCGAGAGTGGCGAGGACATCCATCATGGCCGGGTCGGCGCCGCCGCTTCCTGGCTCGATGCCGACCGCGTCGTCTACGTCAGCCGGACCTGGCTCCGCAGCGAGATCCGCTTGCTCGATCTGCGCACCGGCGCCGACCAGGTGGTGCTCGACATGGAGGGGAACATCGGGGACCTCGCCACGGGCCACGGCGGGCTCCTCGTGCGGCGGGACGAGTCCCACAGCCGGGTCTACCTCGCCGCGACCTCGTCGCACGCCCCGACGCCGGTCGAGGCGCTCACCCAGCTCGATACCGGCTCGGCGATCGACTTCCTCCCCGTCATGTGGGCGCCCGACGGCGCGGTGATCACGCTGGCGATCGTGGCCGGGCAACGCGGCCTGGTGCGGACCGTCCCGGGGCAACGCGGCACGCCGCTCGTGCTCCACCGCGCGCACAACATCCTGCTGCGCGGCAGCACGCAGGGGCAGATCATCTATTCGATCAATGATACGGACGACTGCGAGATCCGCGTCTTCGATCTGGGGACCGGGAAAGATCAGCTCTGGCGGACGGCGCGCTGCGCGCAGCAGCCATACATCACGTGTGCCTGGTCGCCCTCGCGCTGCCTGGTGGTCGACGATGCCGGCAGTCGCTGGTTCGATCCGTCGGCGATGCGGTTCGACGGTCCTGCCCCGCACTTCGCGCTGGACGAGCGGCTGTCGCCGGACGCCACCGCGTCCGTGCGTGTTCGCGGCGCGACCCTGGTGATCCGGACGCTGGCCAGCGGCGCCGAGACCACGATCGAGCCGCCGGCGGTCGACGGTCCGCTCGACGTCGATTGGGGGAACGATGCGCGCACCCTGGTGGACACGGCCTCTGCACCGGGCCACCAGCGGATGCTGGTGAGGGCGAGCGACGGGCCCTGGCGCATGATCATCGACGAGCCCCACCGCGTCCTCAACGGCTACGTCGTCTCGCCCGACGGTTCGCAGGTGGCGATCGTCGCGCTGCTCCCGGCGTCGACCTGGAGCTACCTGCCGTTCACGGTGCCGCCGCGCAGCTGACGCGCGCATGGTACCGAGGTGAAGCGGTTCGATCGGCTGCCGGCGCCGAGACGGTTACCAGGTGAGCGCGAGCGCCGCGCCGCCACCGCCGGGTGTGACGATCGGGGCGATCGCGACTGCCGGCTTCTTGCCGCGCGTCCCGGCGGGCACCTCCGGAGACCCGGCGTCACGGGTGAGCATGATCAGCGAGACCACGGCGCCCACCACACCAATGCCGCCGATCGCGTATCCTAGATAGGTCCTCGTTTTCCACGTACAAGCGGTTTGTAAAGCACCATAGTCAAAAGAAGTGATCCTGGGATTGCTGTGGTCGACGATGTCCTGGTACGACCTGCCGCAATCAGCGGTGCCGACCGATGCTCCTTGCTCACCTACGATCTTGAGAGCCGGAGGTTTGAGGGAGGCGTTCACCTTACCGAAGTAACTATAGGCGGCAAATGATACTCCCATAACCGTAACGCCGAGGCTCACACCCAGCGACAGCTTCCAGCCCATGCGTGAAGACGGCGCCGGGGGCGCCGGTTTCTCGACCAGGAGCGCGTCGAGACGCGTGCGCTCGCCGTCGTGCATCGTCACGGTTTCTTCAAATCGCCGGTAGCCACCAGCTTCGATCGCGACCGTGTGGCGGCCTTCAGCGACCTGAGTCACGGTGAGCTTCCCGCCGGCGAGCTTGCCCGTCGGATCCTCGTCGATCATCACCATGCCGTCGTCGATCGCAGCGCCGCTCTGGTCCCTGGCTTTCACGACCAACGTCCCGCCGGTCGAGCCATCGTCGCTCGGCTCGTTGCGGGGTGGCCTGGTCACGCGCTCGACTCCACCGTCGGACTGGTCCTTGTCCGCTTGGTCGGGGCGGGTCTTGGCCTTGCGGGCCCTGAGCTCGGCGACCAGCTCGCGCGCGGTCTGTGCCTGTGCGCCGTGCGGATCTTCAGAGAGGTACCGCGCATACAGCGTGAGCGCCTGGTCGATGTGACCGGCGAGCCGGTGCGCTTGCGCCATGTTGAAGATCAGCAGCGGGTGCGGCACCAGCTGGTAGGCCTTCGAGTACATCGTGAGCGCGGTGTCGTAGTCGCCGGTGCCCTGTGCCGCGAGCCCGGCCTCGACGTATTGCTTGGCGACCTTGGTCTTGTCCGTGGCCGGAGCCGGCTGGGCCAGCGCGCGATCCCGGCCGATCGCCAGCATCACCAGGCCGATCAGCAATAGATGCAAGAACACGCGCATCAGGGACTCCTTCGCGGGGTCGATAGTACCGGAGCGCCTGGGCGGATTCGACGGTACGCGCGCGCTACTTCGTGGCGACGAAGAGCTTTGAGAACGTGATCTTGCCGTCGGCTCCGGCGTGGCCGGCCCGACCATCCTGGGTTGGTCTACAGCAGGATCTCGTGGGCATCACTCCAGTTGTGGGTCCGGCAGCGAGGGACGCTTTCATCCGGAAGTTGCTTGGCCGCCAGCGTCGCCACCGCGTGCGCGACCGCGTTCCCCACGGAGAACCGGTGGCCGAGCGCGCGGTAGAAGGCAACCGCAAACGAGTGCGCGGCGTGATCCTGGATCGCGCGGGTCATGCCGACCACGCAGTCGACGACCTGGCATAGCGCCTCGGCATGGCCATCGCTGTAGCAGGCATTGAGCACCACGAGGCGGGTCGACGGCGCGGAGGCCTTGACCATCATGGCCAGCGCGCGGCCGGTGACGAGCTGCACGCCGTGCCGTTCGTCGTGCAGATAGATCCCGGAGTCGCCGGGTAGGGCGACATCGCGCGATGTGGCGGACTCGGAACCCGGCGTGTTCCGCCGGCCGTGGCCGCTGAAGTGGATGATCGTGGGGTTGAATTCGATGAGGTGCCGCGCCATCTCGTCGACGGTCACCACCCACTTGGAGCGGAACTCGAAGTCGTTGCCATGCCGGGCCAGCCGGAGCTCGTGCTCGATCGCCGCGCACTCTCCCTCGAGATCGAGGCGGCTCGTGTTCTTGGGGTTGGCCGCGAGGAACAGGATGATCTTGTGGTTGGATGCAAGGGGCCCCCGTGCCTCCGGCTCGATCGTGGACCATGCAGAGCCTGGCACCGCGACATCCGGGAGCAAAGCGGGGTGGGCGTGGAGCGTCGGAGCGTAGCTGTCATCGAGATCCCGCGCATGCAGCGTGCGGTCGGACGCCCAGCGGTCCCGCAACGACGTCGAGCGCGCACCCACCGGTGCACCGCCACCGGCAGGCCGCGATGCGCTGGGGCTGGCATCGTCCGCGCGCCGCTTGCCTTGCCGCAGGCGCCGCCAGATCTCCTCTGTACGCGCACCGGTGTCCGGGCGCAGCGCGTTCGATTCGCGTGCGATCGCCCGCGCCAGGTGATCGAGCTCGCTGGCGAGCACGGAGTGGCCGGCGGCAAAGCAGGCCTCCACGGCACGCCTGACATCGAGCTCGACGTCATCGATCCCGAGCTCGCGATGTTTGGCTTCGAGGAAGTCGACGTTGCTCGCGAGCGCGTGAATGGCCGGGCTGTCGCCGGCGGCGATGCGATGGCCGAGGGCATACTGCAGCGCATACCGGCACGCCGCTGGTTCGCGCGGCGCCGGCCAGCTTGCGAGCGTCTTGCCCAGCTCCTGGTGGTGGCCGCGGATCACGGCCGGCCCGATCTGCTCGACGAGGTAGCTGCGAATCGCGTCGTGGAGCAGCCGGTACACGGGAGCGCGCCGATTGGACCGAGCCTCGACGACCAGCGCGCGGGCAACGTGGACGGCGGCGCGCGGGTCGACGAGATCGCTCCAGCCGGCGACGCGACCGAGCTGTTCGATGGAGAGCGGCTCGCGCGCCGCGCACAGGATCCCGAGCGCACGCACCGCCACCGGATCGCCGGCGACGCGCTGCCACAGCGCCGCGAGCAGCGAGGGCAACCCCCGCGGGATGGTATCCGGACGCCGCTGCGCGGGCGGCACGCTGGCCAGGTGCCTTCGCAGGGCGCTGGCGTGCAGCATGTTGCCATCGGCGCAGCCGACCACGTGCTCGATGAAGCGATCGTCGAGGCCAAGCCCCGGCGCCTCGCGTTGCCAGAGCGCGCGTACGGTGGCGTCGTTATCGGCGGTGAGCGATGGATCGTCGAGATCGAGTCGGACCAGCCGGCCGCACCGGTCCGCGAAGCCATCGCGTTCAGGATCGCGATGCCGGCCGGCGCACAGGAACCGGATGCCCGGCGGCAGCGCGCGAGGCAGGAACGCCAGTAGCTGGCGCAGATCGCTCACGGGGTGAGCTTCGTCGAGGCCGTCGATCCGCAGCACCATCTGGACGCCGCGCGGCGCCAGTTCGCGGTTCGACACGCGGGTCAAGAGGTCGGCGAGGCGGGCTTGCGGCCGAGCATACGGATCGCGTAGCGCCGGGTAGCGCTCCTCGATCTGCGCGGCGAGCGATCGGGCGATCGCCGACGGCTCCACGCGGTTCTATTGCTGTTGTCGGACGCCCAAAGCCGTTCGGCCTGGCGGTGCCACGCCCTTCGCACGGTGGCTAGGTCAGAAAGCCGCGCGCGATGTTCATGAGCTCGGTGTTCGCGGCGACCGACTTGGCGAACGCCTCCTTCTCGGCAGCCGACAGCTCGAACTCGTAGATCCGCTCGGCGCCCTTGGCCCCGAGCTTGACCGGCACGCCGATGAACGCGCCGGTGACGCTGAACTCGCCCTGCAGCTCGACCGAGCACGGCAAGACGCGGCCCTGGTTGCGCACGATGGCTTCGACCATGAGGGCCGTTCCGGCGCCCGGGGCCTGCCACGCCGACGTTCCGATCAGGCCGGTCAGCGTCGCGCCGCCCTTCTTGGTGTTGTCGACGACGGCGGTCAGCTGCTCCGGGGTCAGGAACTTCGAGACCGGCACGTTGCCGATCATCGCGGTCGAGACGATCGGCACCATGTCCTTGTCGGTGTGCGCGCCGAGCACGATCGCCTGGACGTCCTCGACGCTGACGCCGGCGGCCATCGCGAGGTAGGTGCGGAACCGGGCGCTGTCGAGCACGCCGGCCGAGCCGATGACGCGCTCGCGCGGGAAGCCGGTGACCTGCTTGGCGACGAACACCATCGCGTCGAGCGGGTTCGACACGACGATCAGCACGGCGTCGGGCGCGTGCTTCTTCACGTCGCTGCAGATGCCCTTGACGATCCCGGCGTTGATGTTGATGAGCTCCTCGCGGGTCTGGCCCGGCTTGCGCGGCACGCCGGCCGTCATGACGATGACGTCGGCGCCCGCCATCGCCTCGGGCTTGTCGGTCGCGACGAAGCTCGTGCTGTTGAAGCCCTCCCACGGTCCGCATTGCGTGAGGTCGAGCGCGCGGCCTTCGGCCGGCCCGGCCTTGATGTCGATGAGCACGAGGTCGCCGAGCTCTTTTTGTACTGCCCACTGGGCGACGGCCGCACCGACGTTGCCGCCGGCGCCAACGATTGCGATCTTGGGACGCTTGATCATGGTGCCCGAGGCATACCGCCGACCGCGAAGCCTGCGCAACAGGCGTGGCGCGCCGCGTCGCGCCGTCGAGCCGGGAATCCGGCGGCGATGAAGGTGGTCCATCCCTGGAGGGCTGGAACCAGCAACCAGGTAGGTCTTGATGGGGCGCAGATATTCGCGCCTCCGGCCGCTCTCGGCCGGCGTGATCGAGCTTACTTCGTGACGACGACCGACCACGGCGCGTCGCGGCCGACCAGCGGCCCGGTGCCGTTCCGATCGGTGCGCTCGAGCCGGATCCGGTCGCCCTGGTGCAGCTCGATCGTCGCGGCGCCCGGGGTGCGCGCCTGACCGTCGGGCAGCCGCCACAACAGCGGCAGTCCCTCGGCGCGCACGACGATGCGGTAGGTGCCCGGCTCGCCCGTCCAGCGCAGCAGATCGACGTCGAGCCGGGTGTCGAGGTAGCCGCGCAGCTCCTCGGTCAAGACCAGCGGGTTGGCGTCGGCGTCGAGGTTGTTCGGCTCGGCCTCGCCGGCCAGCGGCTCCTCGGTGATCGTCAGCGTGTAGGGGTCGCTGACGTTCTCGATCGGAAGCTGACCCTTGGCGAGGGTCTCGCCGACCGTGATCACGATCGGCCCGTCGACCGAGCGGCGATGCAGCACCTCGCCGCTGCCGACCCCGCCCTCGTCGACGGTCGCGCCGTGCAGGCCATCGCCATCGCTGACGCTCAGGTTGAGATCGATGTTCGGCAAGCCGGTGACCGTGACCGTCACGACGCGCCGGCTGGCGGCTGGCCATGCCACCACGTACAGGTCGCGATCGGGTTCGGCCGGCGAACGCCGCTTGCCCAGGAAGCCGGTGACCGGCGTGCCCGCCGCGATCTTGTTCGCCCGGGCGGCCTCGTCGTTGGGCTCGCGCTCCTCGCGCAAGGTGGGTGCGTCGCGCGCCAGGAGCACGACACCGGTGGCGACCGCCGCCGTGGCCAGCGCGCCCGAGCCGGCGAGCACGAACACGCGCCGCCGCTTGAGGCCGCGCTCGAAGGCGTCGATGTCCGAGCGCCGGAGCCGCAGATCGCTCGTCGCCTCGTCGTGATCGAGCACGAGCCGGCCGGCGAGCGTTTGTGACCGGGGCCGCGATCCGGGCCGGCCGGGGCCGGTACTCTCGTGCACGGTCTCGGCGTAGATCTCCTCGATCGCCTCGGCGAGCTCCGCGGCGGTCTGCCACCGATCGTCCGGATCGCGCGCGAGAGCCTTGCGGCACAGGTGATCGGCCGCGGGCGGGATCGCCATCTTCGGCGCGCGCATCGACGGGGCGTCTGGCTCGGCGGTGAGGTGCTTGGTGAGCACGCCCACCGCGGTCGAGCCGGAGTACAGGTGCTGGCCGGTCAGGAGCTCGAACATCAGCGCGCCGAACGAATAGATATCGGTGCGCGCATCGACATCGTCGCCGCGGATCTGCTCGGGCGCCATGAAGAACGGCGTGCCGACGATCGTGGTCCGCTCGGTCTCGTGGGTCGGGGCCCCGCGCTGATCGAGCTTCGCGAGGCCGAAGTCGAGCACCTTCGCGTAGTCGTGGCCGCGGGTCGTCCGCGTGATCAACACGTTCTCCGGCTTGAGGTCGCGGTGCACGATCCCGAGCTCGTGCGCTTCCTGCAGCGCGCCGCAGATCTGCGCCAGCACCGGCGCGCAGCGCGCCCACGGGATCGGCCCGTCACGGTTGATGACGTGCGCGAGATCGAGCCCGCGCACGTACTCCATGATGAGGTACAGCGCGCCCTGAGCGTTGCCGAAGTCGAACACCTGCACGGTGTGCGGGTGGTGGAGCTTGCTGACCGCCGCGGCCTCGCGCTCGAAGCGCTGCACGACCTCCGGGTCTTGCGCGAGATCGCGATGCAGGACCTTCATCGCCGCGAGCTTGCCCATCCGCAGGTGCTCGACGCGATACACCACGCCCATCCCGCCGCGTCCGATCACCTCGAGCACGCGATAGCGCCCGTCGACCACCTTGCCGAGCCATGCCCGGTTCGAGTCGCTGAGGCGTCGATCGCCCTCGTTCGCACCGGACTCGCTCGCCGGTGGATCCGCTCCCGGCTGTGCGGCGTCGAGCGGGCTCGCCGTCGTCATGTCGGCGCCGCACTCCGCACAGAAGCGCCCGGGCTCGTCGAACGACGCGCGACACCGAGGGCACACGAATTTCTGGGCGGGTGTCGAGGCCATCGCCGCCGTCGAGCATAGCACCGTGATCCAGTCGAGGCCCGGCCAGCAGCGCATCGGCGAGGCGAATCATTCGATCTTGCCGCCCGCCTTCTGCCAGACTGCGAGCACCCTCGGCGAGTAGTCGTACCGCCGGAGGGCATATTGCGGCTGGCGATCGACCGCGCGCTTGAAGCTGGCCAGGGCGAGCTCGTCGTCGTCGTAGGCCATGTGCGCCGCGCCGAGCAGCACGCCGACCTCGACGGCCTCGGCGGCATCGAGATAGTCGAGATCGGGCGCGATCTGGGCGAGCGCGCCCTTCACGCCCGCGAAGTCACCGTCCTTCCAGGCCTGGCGCGCCGCCGGCAAGGCCTTGGCCACCCGGGCGGAGGCTTCGCGGCGGTGGTCGCGCCGTGCCTTCGACTCGGCGTCGAGCGCCGGCATCTTCGCGGCGCTGAGCCGCACATGATAGACCGGGACGATCAGCTGCTCGCCCTTGT
>Ga0308175_100000996_pt1 | contig 18860 bp, 16 predicted proteins | sample PhyCR1_3_FD_203893 | JGI IMG/M metagenome (GOLD analysis project Ga0308175, IMG submission 203893) | Soil microbial communities from UC Gill Tract Community Farm, Albany, California, United States - DLSLS.C.R1 | ecosystem: Environmental > Terrestrial > Soil > Agricultural land | place: USA...
ACCGCCCCATCATAGAACTTCCCCGCCCCTAGCCAAGTCCCCCGAACCCACGGGTCCTTCCCGCCGTATTCTTTTTAGAGCCTCGGATACTTGACAGCCGATTGGCTCCGCCTAGAATTCGATACCTAAAGATCGCGGGGTAGAGCAGCCTGGTAGCTCGTCGGGCTCATAACCCGGAGGTCGGAGGTTCGAATCCTCCCCCCGCTACTGTTTGAGACGAAAGGACTTGCAGCGATGCGAGTCCTTTCTTTTTTGGCCGAAACCGCCGGGATGTACATCAAACTGTACATCACCGCGACGCAGCCGAGAGCGGCAGCGTATAATCGGCCCGACAAGGACTCGCCAAGTCCCTTCTGGTCCCTTTCCCCAAAAGGAAGGGTATCGCGATGGCGAGCCTCGTTCAGCGTCCCGGTTCTTCCACCTACTACATCCAGTTTTACCTCTCCGGAAAGCTCAAGCGGCGGAGCACCGGCACGGACTCCTTGCAGATTGCTAAGGAGAAGCTCCGGCAGTTCGAATCCGCCCAGGCGAGGGGAGACGCCCTGCCGCTCCCGACGCGGACGCCCATCACCGACGTGCTCACCGCGTACGTTTCGCACATCCGCACGGTGAAGACGGCCAAGAGTGCTCAGACCGACATCTACTACCTCCGCGACACGTTCGGTCCGGTGTGCGACGCCGTGAGGGTGACCAGCCGCAAGGTGTCACCGAAGGTGAAGAAGCGTCCGCCCAAGCCGGGCCAGGACCGGCGGCGAAAAGCCCAGGTCATCGAGGCGAACTGCTTCGAACAAATCACGACCGCTGACATCGCGGGATTCGTCAGCGGTCAGATGAAGAGCCGCGGTCTCGCCCCGAAGACCGCCAACCGCTACCGCGAGATTCTCACCCGGCTGTTCAACTGGGCCATGACGCAGCACGGCATCCGCATGCCCAACGACAAGAACCCCGCCGCGGCCGTGGAGCGGTACAAGGAGCACGCCCCGGAGATTTCCTTCCTCACGCTGGAGCAGATTGAGGAGCAGTTGGAGGCCTTGGCCGACAACGTGAAGATGCAGTCCGCCGTGGCGGTGCTCATCTTCGCCGGCCTCCGCCGCGAGGAACTCGTGTGGCTCACGGCCGACGACCTCGATTGGAAGGCGGGGACGTACGGACTGATTCGCGTGCGGGCGAAGACCGTCGGTGAGGAGTCGTGGCAGCCCAAGACCAAGCGGAACCGCGGCGTCCCGGTCAGCTCCCGGCTGCGGCCGTACCTGGAGAAGCTCCGGCTCAAGGGCTTGCCCGGACCTTGGCTCTTCCCCAACAGTGAGGGCGGCCGGTACGACCCGGACAACTTTTCGAGTGACCTGCGGACGCTCAATGCCGCGAAGCGGCTCGATTGGTCAAACCTCGATTACCGCCACACCTTCGGCTCGCAACTGGCCATGAAGGGGGAGAGCCTCTACAAGATTGCGACGCTCATGGGAAACAGCCCGGAGATTTGCCGCAGGCACTACGCGGCACTCATGCCGGAGTCACTTATCGATTCCGTTGAGTTCCCGAGCGAGTCGACGCCCGTGCAGCAACCCGTCGCCGTCGGCTCACGGGCAATCTAGCATCCGTTGGTTACAATTCGGACGAGTGTAAATGCGTGAACGACGCACTCGGTGAGTCGCAGGTCAGGCTCTTAAGCGGAAGGTACGTTGAATCCCAAGCAGCAAGAGATACGGGTTGCACGGAGGGCCGAGGATTGGAAAGCCCGACGGCTGGCGTTGGCGTTCGACAGCGGCGGGAAGTCCGTGCCCCTCAGCGACGACACCACTCCCGATGAAGCCGCACAGATAGCCGGTGACTTCCTCGCTGCCCTGCAAAAGGCACCTGAGAAAAAGGCGGCCGAGTTGGAGCGGATGGTGAAGGACGATTCACCACAGGGAAAGCTACTGCGAGAGAGCCATGTTAAAGAGCGTGACCGGATGACCCCTCTGCTCCGTTGGTCACTTCTGCGTGATGCACGCTTCCAGCTCGTGATACGAATCAAGCCTCCGCAGCACGAACCGGAGAGAACGTCGTTAGAGGAGATGCAGTTGCTGTGGGACGACATCCTCCCCGACGTCTTCCCGATTCTCGTGACTGAGGTGAGCCGGAAGCGGAAGAGCACGCGTGAGTTGAGCCGTGAACCACTACACGTCTCGCTGAAGTTGTTGGACGCGGCAAAGTGGAAGGAATTGACTAGTGCCGACAAAACAGGCCAGTCTCAAGGGGTGAAAGAGGGGCGAGAACGAAAAGCCAACGTATTCGACGAACTTGACAGGCTGGCTCGCCCGAAACCGGCTCCCCCCGAGATTCAAACCCTCGCTCACATCCTCGAACAGGCGAAGACCGTCGACCCACCGGACAAACAGCATTTCATCAACGCCGTGAACAGGGCATTAGAATCGCACTCTTTCGCGATTCGCATCGACTCGACGGGGGAGGTCTGCCGCCGCCTCGCCCTCGACCGCAACGGGTACCTCATGTTCCAGCCGACGCACGGTGGAGTCCGCGGCTTCAAAGGGAACGATTTCACGCTTGTCCCCTACGTGCGGCCCTACCGCCGCACCACCCCGCACAAAAAGTAATCCCTGAACATTCCAGTTGATTTTGCGGCCCATGTACCTAAGATATCTTAGGTATACTGGAAAGCCCCCGAGCTCCGAACCGCGTAAAGAGTCGGTCTTCGGGTGTGTTTTGCCGCGGAGAAAGGACATGTCCATGACCGGAAACGACGACGCGTTTCGTTACACGCAGCGGCGGGCACGTGAAGAAGCTGAACGCCGACAGCGTGAACACGACGAGTACGTGCGACAGCGGGCTCGCGAAGATGAGGAACGCCGACAGCGTGAACAGCGAGCACGCGAGGAGCAAGTGCGTCAGCAGCAAGCCGACGCACAGCGACGCTGGCAGGAAGCAATGTGGGCCCAACAGCAGCGGAACCGTTAGCGATAACGCGACCGTTGTGACATGCCCATGACTTGGCCGGCTTTACTTCTCTTCGGTGGGCGGGGTTGCGAGGGCCGGACAACCCCGCTCATCGGAGAACTACGGGTCACCGTGTTGGGGACCAACATGAAGCTCAGTACGGACGACAAAGTCACAGTCTGGTTGAGCCCCGCCGCGGTCGCAGTGCGGCTCGGCATCAGTCGAGCCCAGGTCAGTCGGCTGGCGGTGAAATACCAGTGGAAACGGCTTGACATCTCGACGAGCCCCGGTGCCCGGAATGCCGGCGTGCGATACCACCGCAGCTCCGTCGAGGAGTTCGAGAAAACACACAGCTATTGACGAGCAATCTCAGCCCCGCCCGCGACCTTTGGCGAGTCGGTCCGGGCGGGGCCTTTTTTTCAGATAACTCATGCGAAAGGCAGTACCACGATGTCAGAGACCGTGAACCGTAACGGATTCCCGAGGAGCGGGAACTTCCTCGCTTTCCTCAAGATGTTCGTCTCCCTCGACCCCTCACAGAGAAGAAACGTCTTCATCAGTCGGTCGGACGAGCCGGGACTCTTCAACTACTGCGTCTTTCCCTCCGCCGTGACGCTTCCCGCCGATTGCGAGCGGTACATCCAAACCGCCGAAGCCGTCGTGAACATCATGAAGGACGGGGCCGGGACGCCTTCGGCCAGGCCGCAGCGATAACCGAGCACGTTACACCACCTCAGCGGTCATCGGCGTAACGGCCGTTGACTCGCTTTCGAAAGCGACTCCGCGATGGAACGAACGACTCCGCTCATCGAGAGACCGTTGCGGACAGACGGCCCACAGGTGCAAGCCGTCGGCGGCGAGCGGCCGCCGCGTGACTGTCACGCAACACCAGAATGTGTGGATTCATCTTTCTTGTCACGGTTCGTCCTGAACGGCCGAACCGTGAGCGTCCGCCGGCTTCGAGGAAGCCGCCGGATGAGCGGTCCTGAACGGACGCGCTCACTCGCCCTGAACGGGCGAGCCATCATGGAGCTCCGAAACCGGGCACCTCACGGTCCCCAGTTTCTCCGACACACACCTGATGCACCTGCGATGCTGACAGAGCTGCCCGCCGAGCTCGCGTAAACCACACGGAATCCGCTGCTTGTCGCTGTGTACATCCTGTTAACGGGCGACGAAGCGGCTGACGTAACTACAGCAACGAGCTGTGTCTACGTCGTTCACGACAACTGGGAAACGCATGGCAATGAAGAAGAAGAGCCAGACCGGTACCGAGAGCGACTTGGTGAGCTTCCGCCTAGAGCCGGAGTTCCGCAGGTTGTTGAACGAGAAGGCGGCGGCACACGGCCAGCCGAGGGCGAACCTCTTTGCCCGCGTGTTGGTTCAGCGGGCACTGACGGACACCGCCGCCACGGAGCTCCACAGCGACCTCGCGGGATTAAAGGTGGACTTGCGGAAAGTCCGCGAAGACATCGCCACCGTCGCGTTCGTGCTGCTCGTCAAGCTCGGCAAAGAGGAACCGGAAAAGGCCAAGGCTTGGATACGGGACGTCCTGTCGCGATGAACGGCGGCACGACGCAGATTCACATGCTCTCCATCGGCAGCATCGGCGGAAGCGGCGGTTATTACCTCGACCTTGCACGCGAGGATTACTACCTCAAAGGCGGCGAGCCACTCGGCCGCTGGTGGGGCCGTGGTGCCGACATGCTCGTCGGTCGCGGCACCGTTCAGCGGGACGACCTTAGGGCTCTTCTTAAAGGGTACTCGCCCAGCGGTGAGGCACTCATTCAAGGTGCCGGCCGCGAAGACCACCAACGAGGATGGGACCTCACGTTTTCCGCCCCCAAGTCGGTCTCCGTGCTTTGGAGCCAGGTCGACGAACGAACCCGCATCGTCATCCAGCAAGCACACTATCAGGCAGTCGTCGCCGCACTCGACTATCTACAGGACGAAGCCGCCCTCACACGTCGCGGTAGAGGGGGCAAGGTCTTAGAGCGAGCGGGCCTCGTGGTCGCGACGTTCGAGCACGGCACATCCAGAGCCCTCGACCCTCAGCTCCACACGCACACCCTCGTGCTGAACGTGGGCGTGAGGGATGACGGTACGACCGGGACGATTCTGAGTAAGCCGTTCTATCAGGCCAAGATGACGGCCGGGGCACTATACCGGGCAGAGCTTGCCAATCAGCTTGAGAAACGCTTCGGCTGTCGGTGCGACCGGGAAGAGCAAGGAACGTCGTTCCGTGTCGCTCATGTGCCGGATTCCTTGTGTAAGGAGTTCTCCAAGCGGCGTGAAGAAACCGTGCGACAACTCAAGGCCTTCGGCTCCGAGAGTGCTCCGGCCGCCGCGATTGCCGCCTGGGAAACTCGCCGGACAAAGGAGCACACTCCGCCTCGAACGGAACTGTTCGCGGGCTGGAAACAGGTCGCCGAGTCTTTCGGCTTCCGGGCCGGCAAGGCACTCAACCGAAGCACAAGAACGCCAAACGAGCGGAAAGAGTTTGACGCAGCGTTGAATGCGGCGTTGGAGCACATCACCACCTCCCACGGCCACTTCACGAAGAAGGAGCTTTTGCAGCACGTCGCGGTGCACGCCCAAGGCCGCGGCATTTCCGCCGCAGACATTCGAGAGAACCTCACGCAGGAGCTTGCCCGCACCAAGAGCGACATCGTGGCGCTCGGGGCCGTCGGCGGCCAGACTCGCTACACGACGAAAGTCATTCTCGACGCCGAACGCACCCTGCTTAAGGCGGCGGAACGTCTCGACGCGGTCAAGACACACGGCTCCCCCCGATGGCATGTTGACGCCGTCCTGAACGAATCCAAGCAGCTCACCGAGGAACAACGCAATGCGGTCCGGTATCTGACACAACGGGGCACCGGCCTTCGTTCCCTTGAAGGCTGGGCCGGAACCGGGAAGACCACAACTCTGTCGGCTGCTCGCGAAGTCCTTGAGCGAACGGGCTACCAGGTCATTGGTGCAACTCTGTCCGCAAAGGCTGCCAAGGAGCTCACCAAGGGGGCGAACGTGGAGAGTCACACGCTCGCGATGCTCGACATCAAGATGCGAGACCACGGCGTCACCGACATCTTGAAGCACGAAGCGAGACAGCTCGCCCGTGCCACCCGCGGCGAACGCATTTTCGACATGCGGGAGCCGCTTCGGTTGAACGAGCGGACCGCTCTCATCATCGATGAGTCAGCGATGGTCGCGACCACAGAGCTCGCCAAGCTCGCCGTCGCAATCGAGCGAGCAGGCGGGATGCTCATCAGCGTCTTCGACCGGAAACAGCTTCAGGCCATAGGCCCCGGCGGCGGTGCCGCCTACCTCGCGGACAAGTTCGGCAAGGCCGACCTCACCGAGGTTGTGCGTCAGCACGAGGAATGGATGAGGGACGCGGTGAAGAGGTTCGCCGACGGTGAAGCCGCCGGAGCCCTGAAACAGTACGAACTAGCCGGAAGACTCCACGTCGCCGACGACCGCGACAAAGCCATGTCGAAACTGGTCTCCGATTGGGCGGAGAAGGAAAAGGACCGAAGGGACAAGTCGCTCATTTTCGTAGGCACCCGAGCGGAAGTGGCGGAAGTGAATGCACGGTGCCAGGCGGCACGTCGCGAAGCGGGAGAGCTTAGTTCGACGCCGATTCGAGTCGGTGAGCACCACATCACCGAGGGGGACCGGGTGCTCTTCACCAAGAACTCGAAGAAGTTGGGGGTGGAGAACGGGACGCTCGGGACGGTGCTCGGGATTACTCCGGCTGCGAACCTTGCTGTGGTGAAGCTGGATGGTGGTCAGACCGTCACGGTGCCGCTCAGGACGTACAAGTCCGTTCAACCCGGCTACGCCGTGACCACGCACAAGGGGCAAGGCACCACCGTCGACCGTGCCTATCTGCTCGCCGGTGGCAAGATGCAGGACCGTCACCTGTCCTACGTCCAGGCCTCGCGGGCTCGCGAATCGACCTTCATTTACACCGACCGTCACGAAGCGGGCGACAAGCTCGACCAGCTCGCCAAGCAGATGAGCCGCGAGCGAGAAAAGACTCTGGCCCTGCAAATCGCCGAGCAAGCCTTACGGGAACAGCGTCAGCAGACCATCCAGATTCAGCAACAGGTGAGGCTCTAGTCGTGAGAATACGCCTTCTCATTTTCGTTGCGGCACTGGGACCGGCTGCCCTTTTCGGCGTCAGTTGGCGGCTTCTAAATTCCGACTTCTCTCCCTACGTCGGCGAGGGCATCCACAGCAAAGAGGCTGCGTTCACCGCCGGGCTCTGCTTCTACTTCTGGCTCCTCTCATTGACGAAGCACTGTCGTTCGCTCCGCTCTCTCCCGGCACAGGGAAAGACGGCTTACTGGAGCTTCCTCCTTGCCCTCGCCGCCGTTCCCGGGGGCCGACTCCTCTTCTCGATACTTCCGCCCTGGGACAACGGCTTCGGTGGCGTGATTGCAACGGTCGTCGCGTTCGCACTTGTGCGGAAGCACTTCGCCGCCGACCGGACTCGATTCTCTCACGACCGTGGCACCGTGATGCTTTCGGAAGCAGACGGCCGCCGTGAGCTGGAACGACTCCCTCAGGGCTCCGAGCCCCGCATCCGATGGGCGGGCATCGACCTCCCGGGTGAGGTCGCCCGCGGGAACATCCTGGCTGTCGGGGCTATCGGGACCGGAAAGACACGCCTACACCGCGAGCTCCTACGTTCGGTCGTGCAGAGCATCACGCCCGACTCCGACCGCCGCATCTTGTTCTATGACGTGAAGTGCGACCTGTTGAGCGAGCTCGCGGAAATGAACCCGCGGTCTGAAGTGCTGGTGTTCAATCCTTTCGACCGACGCTCGGTTGCGTGGGACGTTGCAGCAGATGTGAGGACGCCGGAACAGGCCCGTCACTTCGCCGACGCGTTCGTCCCGCCCGCGAAGGGGAACGACAAGGAATTCTTCTCCAACGCGGCGAAGGCCATCCTTGCCGGAAGCATCAACCGCCTGAACGAGCGATGTGCCGGCCGCTGGAACCTCCGCGACCTCATACGGGTCACGGCGTCAAAGGACCGCCTCCGAGAACTACTTCGCGGAACGGACCTCGTCGAGCAGTTCTTCTCGCCACCGGACACCTTCGCCAACGTCTGTAACACCATCGCAAACGTGACGGTCGAGCTCGAGCCGGTTGCCGCCCTATGGGAGCGGACACCGCAGAAGATAAGCCTCCGGCAGTGGGTGAAGAGCGGAAGCTCGATTCTCGTGCTCGGGGGAAAGGAAAACCTACAGGCAGCCTTGGAACCGCTCAACCGGATTGCTTTCAAAGTCATCTCTACGGAGTTCCTTTCAGAGCGGGAGTCTCCGAACCGCTCACGCCTCTGGTTCTTCTGTGATGAGCTCAAGACGGCCGGGCGGCTCGACAACCTTCCACTGCTCCTCAACGCTCGCTCAAAGGGTGTGCGGAGCGTCCTCGGGTTTCAGGACCTTGAGGGGCTCATCGATGCATACGGCAGTAAGGAGAAGGCACTCGAAGTTGCGAGCCGCTGCGCGACCGCGGCCATATTGAGGCTCACGAGTACGGATACCGCCGAGTGGGCGAGTAAGCGGACCGGCGAGTTCGAGCGGTTCGAGTATTTCGAGACGCAGACCAAGGACGGCACGAACATCGGTGAGCATCTCACGAAACGAGAAGCTGTCCTCCCTTCTGAATTCCTCACGTTACCTGATTTTGCCGAAGGGACTCGGGCGATTGCGGGCATTCACCTCATTCGCGGGCTGAAGGGCGTCTTCCGCAGCAGCACGCAGGCCCACTTCCCCAAAGGCAACGACGTCCCGGACTTCGACCCTCGCAACGAGGGCGAGCAGGTGCTTGCCCCGTGGAGCGTCGAGGACGCGAGGCGGCTTGGACTCCATGACGACGACGACAACGCGGCCGGAGGCCCGGTGAGTGCCGGACCACGACCCGATGAACCAGACCTGAGCTCCCTCGGACGAGTGAGCTTCGGTTCGTAACTGATAGGAGTGTGTCCCATGACAGAGTGGAAAGGGCAGGGCCAACGGGTGTTTGCAGCAGTGTTCACCAAAGCAAACGCACTACGGCCGCACGTGGCAATTGGGCTGCGGCGGGCTTGGAGCCTCGCGATGGCTCACAAGTACGCCACCGCGGTCACCTGTTTGGCCATCCTGTTGTTCTTGTGGCCGAAGGGCCTACCCCCGCAGCGGGGAATCGCGAATGACCGGGCGGATACCGCCGCAAGTCACGCGTCCGTTGGGCAGCCGACAACGCAACCGGTGAGTGGGCAGTATGCCGGTGACGTCCCGCTCTACATGCCAGACCAAGCTGGGGCAGACGCGAGCTGGTCGCTCCCCGCAGAACTTAAGGCTGACGAGTCCAAGAAGGCGGTCGCCGACGTAGATAAGTTGGCACGCGACCTCGGTGAGACGTTGCAGCTTCAGAAGGCTTACGACTCCGGTATTGGGTCGCTTCTCAACCAGCAGGTCCTCTCCCTCTTCTGGTCGCGTCTCACCGGCAAGGGGTTCCAAGACGCCAATCTGCCGCTGGACTGGTACGACATCGTGAAGGACCGCAACTCCATCTTCGGCGATATGTCAGCGGTTGCCGACATGTTCGCGAATCAAATGATTCAGGCGGCACTCATCTCCCGCCTTACTTCGGTTCAGGTTCGGCTTGTCGGTGGAAAGGTGCTGGTCGGCGACATGCTCTTCGTAAAGGCGACGCGGCAATATGTAGACCTTCGGCTACCGCGTTTCCGGAAACTCGTTCCGCTGATGCAGGGCGTCAGCAACAGAATCGGGCAGGAGTTCAAGGTCGAGCTCGACCAGCAGCGGCGGCGTTCAGCGAACCCCAGCGAGTGAGGCACCCGGGCCGCCCCCTTCCCGGCATTGCGTCTCGTAATCCGCCCGTTGGAGGTATCATTTCCACGGCCGTACAAGGAGACGCCGTTGGATACACCGCGTTCGGATTTGCCGGTGCTCATGGTCAACTACGACCGCGACAGCCTCCAAATGATGGGATGCTTGCTGTGGTTGAACGGCTATGACTCCGAACTTGCCGATGGTGTTCAGCTCGCCGAACGACTGCTGGGGTCCAATAGCTATTCGCTGTTGGTCTGCCGAAACGCAATGCCGGATGGGGACGGTCCGTCGCTGATAAAGTACGCGTGGGAGCGATTTGCTATTCCGGCCATCGCTGTCACCGGGACGCTCACGGCAGAGCAGATGGCTGCACGCGTCGTACCTGACGCGTTAAGAGGCGTGCTGGTCCTGCCGGCCACGCAGAAACAGTTGCTCATGGCGGTGGCCAAAGCTTTGGGCCGCTCCGACGTGGGGCCGCATCATCGACAGTATAGTGACTACGCGGGCCGGACCTGCCCCGACTGCAAAGGAACGGGTCAGGTTCTCTTGCTGGTCAATCGGAAGCCGTGCGTGACCTGCGGGGGTGACGGTCGAATCGCTACAAGTCTTGTTGATTTGTCGCTGCGTCACGTGAACCTATTACCGCCCCCGATTCGCTTCGCTCTCTATCGTCGTGGGATTGCGACGGTCCGCGAGGCAGGCCGGCTCACGGAATCCGAGCTCTGCGAAATCCTGAATCTCACCGCAAGTGCCGCGGCTGAGGTCAGGGACGTCATCCGGGAAGCCATCGCGACCTCGTAGCGGTTCACGGGGGAAATGGCCGAAAAGCTACACGCCGACCGCGGTACGCCATAACGCTTTCAACCAGGTGGAGTGTAGGCCCTTCGCAACTCAAGGTTATGGAGGTGCCCATGAGCACACCACAGAGTCGAAGCGAGAATCGTCCAGTGCACACGGTCCGTCACGGTCGCATCAAGGCAACGGTCTGGCTCAACCAGACCCAGCGAGGCCCCATGCACAACGTGACGCTCACCCGTTCCTACCAGGACGAGGAAGGTAATTGGCACGACACGCAGTCGTTCGGATTTGACGAACTGATGACCGTCGCCAAGGCAGTGTTCGACGCCCACACGTTCATCTCGAACGAGCGGGCGAAGAGCAACGAGGCCAGTGAGCAGCGGAAAGGCGGGACGGCTAAGAAAGCCCCGACTCGCCAATCCGCTTCCGCGTAAATGTTTCCTTAGAAGGAACCCTCACCCACCTGGCCTTCTTGCTCACGATAACCCCGTCGTCCAGCGAGGGTTCGACTTGGACGCCGCACATTCGGCACTTACTCGCCGCCGCAGGTATCAAACTTCGGCACGCCGGGCACCGCACGTAACAGTCTTCGCTTGAGTCAACCACATTGCCTCCGTGACGAGCTGCGTTCCAGTTTACCGCAGGCGTCCACACCGCTGAACTCATTTCTCTGTCCGCACCGCTCCGAACGGCACCCTCAGTCGCTCCGCTTGTCAGGCTCCGGCAGCACGCTCGTGCCAAGTCGCGTCGCGACGGCTTCGCCGCCCTGCGGGCTTGTCACTCGCCGTGCTTTCCCCTCCGCCTTGTGCGGGCGCCGTCCTCCGCTTCGGCCCCCTGTGTTTGGTCCGGCTTCGCCTCTCGTGAGGACCAAACACAGGAGGCCTTATGCAGACCGAGAAACTCGAACAGATTCAGCAGATGACCGACGCCGCGTTGGAGCGACTGGGCAAAGCCCTCGCCGAGGGCAAGAGCGACACGCTCAAGCAGTACCTCGCGACGATGGCGAAGTTCTACCACTACAGCTTCGGCAACCAACTGCTCATCGCCTTCCAGAAGCCCGACGCCACGCACGTCGCAGGCTTCAACGCCTGGAAGAAGTTCAACCGCTTCGTAAAGAAGGGTGAGAGAGGCATCGTCATCCTTGCCCCAATCACCCGCGTGGTGGGCAAAGTTGAAGAGCACCGCACTGACGGCACCACGGACACGAAGGAACTGCGGCGAATGGTGAACGTTAAACCGGTGTACGTCTTCGACATCAGCTAGACGGACGGCGAGCCCCTCGCGAACTTCGCCCAGGTCAACGGCGACCCGGCGAACTACATCGCGACGCTCAAGGAAGTCATCGCAGCGAAGAACATCGAGCTGACCTACGCGGACAATCTCGGTGGTGCTCTCGGAACGTCGAACGGCGGGCGAATCGCAGTGCTCCGGGGCCAAGAACCCGCCCGTGAATTCTCGGTTTTAGTGCACGAACTGGCTCACGAGCTTCTCCATCGCGGGGACCGCCGAGAACAGACGACTCGGAAAATCCGCGAAACCGAAGCTGAAGCAGTGGCCTTCGTCGTGTGCCAAGCCATCGGCCTGGACTGCTCCACGGCCAGCAGCGATTACATCCAGCTCTACCGCGGCGACCAGGACACCCTCGCAGAGTCGCTCGACTACATCCGCAACATCGCAAGCGAAATCATCGCGGCAATTACCTCAACCCCGTAGCCGGGGGGCTACATCTGTCGCGGAGGTATCCATAACGGATATCGATGGCAAAACTCCCGCACCAGGACCGTCAACTGCTCATCGACTGGACGGCGAAATCATCGGCTCCGCCGACCAGGCAGGGTGAAGCCCCGGTGCCGCTCAAGCAAGTGACTCTTCCGGGACTGCCTGAAGCAGAACGCCGGCAACCCGCCCGAAAGTCTCCGGCCGTCATGCCCGTCCCCAAACCCCTCCCTTCCGCCATCGGCAAAGGCAACTTCGGTGAAGATGAACGCGGCCCAGTGCGTCCGACCGCAGCCGAAGTCCGAGCCATCACCGAACACCATGCGGAAAAGCTCATCGACCTCCTCGGGCGATTGCAGGACACAGACCGCAAGCTCGCCCGCGGCGGTGAAGGAGACCGCACGTCGCTGATTCATCAGAAGGACCGTCTTCTATCCGGCTACCAGTCCGGCATTGCCCTGTACGCCGAAGACTTCGGCGAGCACGCCGCGAACCGGCTCGACGCCTACGTCCGGCATCAGGTTGGAAAGGAGTGAAGCCCAACGGTGAGAGCTTCCGGCAGAAATGCTGAGTGACTCCGCACCAACGACGCTCAGGCCGGAATTAGAGAGACAGCTCTTCCGAAACTTTTGCGGCTCGTCGTCGAGCCGTCCCCATCGAGACCGAGAAGAATTGTTCGAACTCGCTATTGAGAAGGCCGGGAACGCCGACCGGTCGTCGGTCCCGATTGGCGACGGCATAGACAATCCCCGCCGCCCACCCCTCCGGTTTGCCGTCGAATCGGTCTTCGCTCGCAGCGAGAAGACGCAGAGCCTTCAACGACTGCTTCTGCAATTCCGCATTCGGGTGTGCGGCGAAGTAGCGGTCCAGGTGCTCCTGACATGATTTGCGGAAGTCGGGATTCACGAAGCCGACACCTTACATTCCAAAGTTGCTGTCGCCAAAAACAAAATAACGCTGCGGTCAACTTCGGAACCGTGATGCCTGCACGTGACCGGTTTTCTGGTGACCGTCTCTCAAATGCACCCCCGCGGCGGAATCTCCCCGCTTGTGCTCTTCCCGCTCGCATAGCATAAAGGACGTTATGCTATCCCAGGGGAAGCGAAGGGGCGGTTGGATTCGGATGATTGTAAAACGTTAGTTCTACCGGCGGGACATTCGTCGCTTGCACGCGTTGGTCTTGTCGCGTTGCCCCCGGTCATCGCCGCGGCCGGCGAGAGGGCCGGTCGCCGGTTCTTCGAATTCTTCACCGCTGAAATTGAAAACCGGAACACGCGGGAAGCGTACGCACGCGACGTAGCCCAATTCCTCGATTGGTGCGATCGTCGCCGGTACCGGCTGGACTCCATCGACCCCCTTAAAGTCGCCGCCTACGTGAAGCACCTCCAGGAGTCGCGTGACCACGGCGGCTCGGGCCTGGGCAAGCCCACCACGAAGCGAAAGCTCGCAGCCATCCGGATGATGTTCGACTACCTCGTGACCGGCGGCGTCATCGCGTTCAATCCCGCCAGCTCGGTCCGTGGCCCGAGGTACTCCGCGAAGAAAGGCAAGACCCCGGTGCTCGACGCCGACCAAGCGAGGCGGCTGCTCGACAGCATCGACACGTCGACCGTCGTCGGCCTTCGCGACCGTGCCCTCATTGCCGTGATGGTCTACAGCTTCGCACGCGTCTCCGCCGTCGTGAGCATGGACGTCGGCGACTACTACGCGAACGGCAAGACGTGGTGGCTCCGGCTCCACGAGAAAGGCGGCAAGTTTCACGAGGTGCCGGCTCACCACAAGGCGGAGGAATACCTCGACGCGTACATCGACGCGGCCGGCATCGCCAGCGAGAAGAAGGCTCCGCTGTTCCGTGCGGCGGTCGGCCGCACAGGTCTACTCACGCAGAGCCGCCTTCACCGGTTGAACGTGTTGCAGATGGTGAAGCGGCGAGCGAGGCGGCTCGGGCTGCCCGAGGCAATTCGATGTCACACGTTCCGGGCAACGGGCATCACCAACTTTCTGCAAAACGGCGGGAAGCTCGAAGAGGCTCAAGCCATCGCTGCTCACGAGAGCAGCCGCACGACCAAGCTTTACGACCGTCGAGACGACCGGCCGACGCTCGACGCCATCGAGCGAATTTCCATCTGACGGGACGCTGGCGAGAGCTGGTCGCGGACTGGCTCCAAGACCCGCTTCTCCTTATCATTTCGGTCCTTAGGGCTGCGGTGCCGGCAATCCGCACCCTCACTTCCCCGGCTGGAACAAGCGATGAGCCGAGACGTTTGTCAGAGCACGCACGTTCCCCGGGCTAGGAGGATGGACCCAAACGATGGCGATGGAACTCATCGACAACGTCAACCGCTTGTTGGGCGACAGCCTCAAGCAGTCGATTCGCCCAGGAATGAAGCTGCGGGTCGCGGCATCGTGCTTCTCCATTTACGCCTTCGAAGCGTTGAAGGCGGAGCTTGAGGCGGTCGACGCGTTCGAGTTCATCTTCACCTCCCCGACGTTCGTACCTGACGAAGTGACCGATTCCGGCCGCAAAGTGCGGCGGGAGTTCTACATCCCGAAGGCCGAGCGTGAGCGGGGCTTCTATGGCAGCGAATTCGAAATCCAGCTCAAGAACAAGCTGACGCAGCGTGCCATCGCGAAAGAGTGTGCCGAATGGATGCGGAGGAAGGCCACCTTCCGCTCAAACCGCACCAAGGCACCGATGCAGCAGTTCATCGGTCTCGACGGCGGCGCCGAGCAGGCGGTGTATCAACCCCTGCACGGCTTCACCGCCGTAGACCTCGGCTATCAGCCCGGCAACGCCGTCTCGAATTTCGTGAACCGCATCGACGATGCCGCGTTCACGAAGACGTATCTGTCGCTGTTCGACCAGGTCTGGGGTGACCCGCAGAAGATTGAAGACGTGACCGAACGACTGTGCGAACACATCGCCACGGTCTACCAGGAGAACTCGCCCGAACGCATCTACTTCCTGATGCTGTACAACATCTTCAGCGAGTTTCTCGAAAACATTTCCGACGACGTACTGCCCAACGACCTGACGGGCTACCAGGACAGCCTGATTTGGAAGAAGCTCTACAACTTCCAACGCGACGCCGCGACGGGCATCATCAACAAGCTGGAGACGTACAACGGCTGCATCCTGGCTGACAGCGTCGGGTTGGGGAAGACGTTCAGTGCCCTCGCGGTCGTCAAGTATTACGAGCTTCGCAATCGTTCCGTCCTCGTGCTCTGCCCAAAGAAGCTGGCGGAGAATTGGACCAACTACAAAGGCAATCTCACGACCAACATCTTTGCCCGCGACCGATTCAACTACGACGTGCTCTGTCACACGGACTTGCTCCGCACGTCGGGCGAATCGCTGGGCATGCCCCTCAACCGTATCAACTGGGGCAACTACGACCTCGTCGTCATCGACGAGTCGCACAACTTCCGCAACAACGACATTTTCAAAGACCGCGAGACGCGATACCAGCGGCTCCTGAATTCCGTAATTCGCCAGGGCGTCAAGACCAAGGTGCTCATGTTGTCGGCGACGCCGGTCAACAACCGGTTCTCTGACCTTCGCAATCAGCTTGCCCTCGCGTACGAGGGAGAATCTCAAAACCTCCGCGAGAAAATTGGCATCAGCAAGGACATCGAGGAAGTCTTCCGCAGAAGCCAGGCCGCGTTCAACGCGTGGACGAAACTTCCGCCGGAGCAGCGGACCGCTGAGGCGATTCTGAATTCGCTCGACTTCGATTTTTTCGAGGTGCTCGACAGCGTGACGATTGCCCGCTCACGCAAGCACATCGAGACCTTCTACGACACTGCCGACATCGGCACGTTCCCCGAACGCCTCAAGCCGGTGTCGGTGCATTGTCAGTTGACGCACCGCACCGACGTCATCGGCTTCAACGAGATCTTCACGCAGCTCTCGATGTTGCAGCTAGCCGTCTACGCACCCCTCAGCTACGTGCTTCCCAGCCGCATGGCGAAGTACGAGGCACTCTACGACACCGAGACCAGCGGCAACCGCGGCGTCCTCCGCCAGGCGGACCGCGAACGCAGCCTCCAAGGGCTGATGACCATCAACCTCCTCAAACGCCTCGAAAGCTCCGTCGAGTCGTTCCGAATCACCCTTCAAAAGCTTCACGACAATCACACACGCACGCTCCAACAAATCGAGAAGTTCAAGAAGGACGGCATCGACCCCGGCTTTGAGGACGTGACCGGAGCGTTCGAAGATGCCGACCCAGATGACGACGAATTACCCGACCCAGAGGCCGGCAGCATCGGCGGCAAAGTCCAAGTTCGCCTGTCCGACATGGACCTCCCGTCGTGGGAGCACGACCTTTGCGAAGACCAAAAGGTCATCAGCGGCTTGCTTGCCGAGATGCACAAAATCACGCCGGAGCATGACGCCAAGCTCCAGCACCTCAAGACGCAAATCAACAGCAAGCTGTCGTCGCCCATTAACCCCGGCAATCGGAAGATTCTTCTCTTCACCGCGTTTGCCGACACGGCCGAGTACCTCTTCAAGCACCTCGCCCCGCACCTTCAGAAAGACCACAAGATTCACGCGGCCTTGGTCACCGGTGCCGGCAGCCCTCGCACCACGCTGAAGAAGGGGTACGACTTTCAATCTGTGCTCACGCTCTTCTCGCCCCGCTCGAAAGAGAAAGCACTCGTCATGCCCGACGAGCCGGGGCAGATTGACGTGCTCATCGGGACCGACTGCATTTCCGAAGGGCAGAATCTTCAGGACTGCGACTACCTCATCAACTACGACATCCACTGGAATCCGGTCCGCATCATCCAGCGATTCGGTCGCATCGACCGCATCGGTTCCAAGAACGCACACATTCAGCTCGTGAACTACTGGCCGGACATCACGCTCGACGAATACATCCGGCTCAAAGAGCGTGTCGAGAGTCGCATGGTCATCGCCGACGTGACCGCGACCGGGGACGACAACCCGCTCACTGCCGAAGCGAACGACGTGTCCTACCGCAAAGAGCAACTCCGGCGGCTCCAGGAAGAGGTCATCGACATGGAAGACCTCAAGACCGGCGTGTCCATCACGGACTTGGGTCTGAACGACTTCCGCATGGACCTGCTCAACTACATGAAGACCAACGCCGACATCAGTAGTCTTCCAAGCGGACTACACGCCGTTGTTCCGGCTGACCCGTCTAAGGGCCTCCACCCCGGCGTCATTTTCACGCTTCGGAACCGCAACCACGCCGTCAACATCAACCAGCAGAACCGCCTTCATCCGTTCTACCTGCTCTACATGGGCAACGATGGCAAGGCCATCACGAACCACACCGAGGTGAAACAACTCCTCGACCTTGCCCGAGCTGCGTGCCGGGACAAGCCGAATCCAATCCCCGCAGCCTATGGGCCGTTCAACACCGCCACCGACGATGGCCGCAACATGACGATGTACTCCGGGCTTCTCGCCCAGGCGATTCGCACCGTCGTTGATGTGAAGGAGGACAAGGACCTCGACAGTCTCTTCACTGGGAAAACCACCACCGCACTCACTAACACCATCGCCGGTCTGGACGACTTCGAGCTCCTCTCGTTCCTAGTCGTTCAGGAGACTCAATGAATGGAACGCTCTACGAGTTTCCAAAACAGGCTGCATTTGGTCGGGTACTTCCGAAGACCAAAGTGTTCGCCTTTGGAAAGGTCACTCGCCGCTTGCGTGACTTGTTTGCTGCCGAGGTCGAACGAATCGTCTGGCAATTCAAGCTGGCTCCTGAGACGGTCAATCTTCCCGCCGGAACCGGTGTAAACGAGATTCAAGTTTTCGGACTGGAGCTCAAGGCTGGTATCCACGAGCCAAACGAGGATTTGCTCCGCTGCATCGACAACGCCATCGCATTCCCGATTTTCTTTGAAGTCACCGCTGCCACCCCCACAACCACCCGCATCAAGGTGGTGACCGCATTCAAGAGGCCGAGCGAAGCGGATTCCAGCAAGTGGGTAGTTGGCGATTACTTCTCGACTGATTGGTTACCTGCTAATACGGCACGGTCACCGCTCCCTGTCGCCCTGAATTTGGAGAGCCTGTACGAACAGATGCTCCGGTCGATGATGCCAATTACACCACGACCCGGTGAATCACTTCAAAGCCTCGCTGAGCGGCACCAGCTCATTGCCGTCAAGCAACGCGAGCTCGCCAAGCTCGACCAACGACTCAAACGCGAAAAGCAGTTCAATCGACGGGTCGACATCAACGCCCAATTGCGTGAGGTCACAGCCCAAGTGGACGCCTTGATGGATGGACGCACCCTGTGAGGACGATGATGACGAAACTGAAGATGCACACTCCCGACAGCACGAAGGACAACATCGCTCAAATTGCGGCTTTGTTCCCCAACTGCGTCGTTGAAATAGCAGATGAACATGGAGTCGCCAAGCGAGCAATCGACTTTGAGCAGCTTCGCCAGGAATTGTCTGATGAGGTGGTGGACGGCCCACGCGAACGTTTCCATTTGGACTGGCCCGGAAAGCGAGCGGCTCTGCTTGCCGCAAATGCTCCGATTGCCAAAACTCTGCGTCCGAGCCGCAAAGAAAGCG
>Ga0308175_100000997_pt1 | contig 18837 bp, 13 predicted proteins | sample PhyCR1_3_FD_203893 | JGI IMG/M metagenome (GOLD analysis project Ga0308175, IMG submission 203893) | Soil microbial communities from UC Gill Tract Community Farm, Albany, California, United States - DLSLS.C.R1 | ecosystem: Environmental > Terrestrial > Soil > Agricultural land | place: USA...
TGGGGGACGCGGTCTTCGGCCTGGTCGAGCCCCGCGCTCCCGGCGGCTCCTACGCCGAGCTGGCGCTGGGGCGGGAATCCGCGTTCGCCGCCGTGCCCCACGCGCTCTCCTTCGAGGAGGCCGCGGCGCTGCCGGTCGCCGGCCTGACCGCTCTCCAGGCCCTGCGCGACAAGGGTGAGCTGGTGGCGGGGGAGACCGTGGTGGTCAACGGCGCCTCCGGCGGAGTGGGGCACCTCGCCGTGCAGATCGCCCACACCGTGGGAGCCCAGGTGACGGGCACCGCCAGCCACGGAAACCTGGATTTCGTCCGCTCCCTGGGCGCCCGCGAGGCGATCGACTACGAAGAGGAGGACTTCGCCGGCCGCGACGACGCCTGGGACGTCATCTTCGACGTGGCCGGCACCCGGACCTATCAGGACTGCGAGCCCTCGCTGGCCCGGAACGGCGGGATCTACGTGACCACCGAGGTCGGCCCCCGCTCCTTCCTCAACGGAATTTTCACCGGATTGACGGGCCTCTTCGGCCAGAAGAAGCGGGCCCGGTGGATCACCGTGAAGCCGAAAGCCGAGGATCTCGCCTTCCTCGCCCGGCTGGTGGACCAGGGGAGGCTCCGGCCGGAGATCCACGAGGTGTTCCCCCTCAGCCGGATCCGCGAGGCCCACGACCTCGGGGAGCGGGGCGGGGCGCGGGGGAAGATCGTGGTGCGAGTGGAGTAGCCTCACGCTCCGCCACCAACCGCTTGGGAGCGCTCAGCCGCCAGGCCTCCTCGATCCAGGGCTCGATCTGCCCCCGCCCCACCCTCGGCAGTCGCACCAGCACGTACGGGTGGCCCGCGTAGTGGTCCGTGATGAAGAAGATCTCCGGCTCCGCCGCCATCAGCATCTCGCGGGCGTCGAAGCCGACCTTGAGCACGAGCGTCTCGCCGTCCTCCCACAGTCGGGCGAAGAGCTTTCCGCGCACCCGGAGGCCGGGAGTGCCGTAGCAAGGCCCTTCCTCCACGCCCGGCAGCGCCAGCGCGATCTCGCGCACGGTCTCGTAGGTGACAGGCTCGGCTTGGGATGGAGGCGGCTTCTTCATGGCGGGAGGAGAATAGATCTTGTCAGATCCCATATCTCCGGACCACCGGCCCCGGCGAGAGGCTCGCCGGGGTGAATTGTTGACCCGCCACCCCCGTCGGAAGGCTCGCCACCCTCGGCGGAAGGCCCGCCACCCCTGGCGGAAGGCTCGCCACCCTCGGCGGAAGGCCCGCCACCCCTGGCGGAAGGCCCGCCACCCCCGGCGGAAGGCTCGCCACCCCCGGCGAGAGGCTCGCCACCCTCGGCGGAAGGCTCGCCACCCTCGGCGGAAGGCTCGCCACCCCCGGCGAGAGGCCCGCCGCCCCCGGCGAGAGGCCCGCCACCCTCTTTCCAAGAGATGGCCTCTGTTCAGACCGGACGGGAACGAGGCGCGGGCTGGCTGCCCTCTTCTCGCCGCCTGTTCAAGGCTCCGACGTGACCTCGCCAGCGGAGGAAGCCAGGACGGCTCGGCGCAGCCACCGGCTCAGCCGATCGAGATCCTGACAACTCAGGATCTCCTGTCGTTGCGCCTCGCTCACCGGGATGCCGCGGGCTTCCAGGATCTCAAGGATGGATTTGGCCCTGCCTCTGGCCTCTGCGGCGGCATCCCGATCCCGAATCGCCGGGCTGCCTTTGGCCGCCAGGGCCTCGACCACCGCAGAGTCGGCTTTCGCGGCATCGAGCAGGGCGGCCACTTTGAACGGCGTCACGAGGCAGGGATCCTCGATCCGGGCGTCGGGCCCCAGGGGACGCCAACTCTCGCTTTCGGGAGACCACTCGCAGACCCGGTGAGTCTTCACCCAGATTGAGAAGATCCGCCGCACGCCCCGGCGATGCATCCGCCGGGCCTTCTCCGTCACCAGCCGCTCGCTCTGCTCCGAGACCACCTCGAAGGCGATCTCCTCCAGATGGCGCGCGCCTGTTGCCGGATCCACCCCTTCCTTGTAGATACAAGCATCGGTGGCGAAGTCCGACTCCTCGTCAAAGCGGGTGAGCAGGTCCACCAGCGCGGTATAGCCCGGGGCCACATGAGCCTGGATGACGTACCCCAGCATGCCGTGCTGCCTGGCGTGGGGTGGGTTGGCCGGCATGGCGACGACCCGGTGGCCGCCGACGATCTCGTCCCGCGTCACCTCCGGCTCGACCAGATGATCGTCGACGCGCGGGAAGGGACCACGGCCCGGCAGGTGCCGCGGGGCGCCCCCACCGGAGTGGCCGGGCGCTTTGAGATCGTAGCCCCTGCGGTTCTCGTCCATGGGTGACATCTTAGCAGAGAAAACGGCCCTCGTACCTCCCGCGTTTGTTCCAGAATATAGGGAAAGCGTATCGCTTCGGCACGATCCGGAGTACGGCGCGGCCCGTGTAAGATATCCGGCATGTCCGCCGTCGCGACGAAACAGGAGATTCTCCGCCGGATTCAGACGCACCGGGACGAGATCCGCGCCCTCGGAGTCGAAGGACTCGGCCTCTTCGGCTCCTTCGTCCGCGGGGAGCAGGGCCCGGAGAGCGACGTCGATCTCCTCGTGCGGTTCCGGCCGCGGGAGAAGACCTTCGACAACTTCATGGAACTGGCGTTCCTTTTGGAGGATCTCCTACAGCGGAGAGTCGAGCTCGTGACGACGGAGGGATTGAGCCCGTATCTGAGGCCTCGGATTCTCGACGAGGTGCAGGATGTCAGCCTGCTACCTGAGGTTTATTCTTGAATTTCCTCCCAAGGAACTCGTTGTCGGATCGCTGTATTAACCCCAGACTTGAGGCGAGAATAATACAGCCCGTCGTAGCTAAATAGTCGGAGAAGCGCCATCTCGAGATGCCAGAGCGCAAGCGACAAGGCTTCAATTCTGGCCTTAATGCCTACGTTTTCTATTGTATCACGATTTTCCTTGTGAGGATGTACAATTGAATTGCGAAGGCTAGCTAAGATGGCGGGCCCATCAGGTATATTCAAATGACGTGCGGCTGAGCATAGTTCATTGAGATCTTGAGGTATTTCAATCGTAATGGATAATGCCTGCAGGAATAATGCTATGCGCTCTTTGGTTTTTTTCTTGTCGAATTGTTTTGCCTCGAATTGCTTCGTTTCTATATCCTCGACAAGGTACAACCAGCTTAAGAGCTCTAGGGCTGTTTGCGTCAGGATGATGCCTCCCTCAATTCCGCCTGCATTTGAATTTGCCTCGACATACCAGTGGATCGCATTTCTTAGTGGTCGTTGCCAAGCGGGGGTATTCCATAGCGACAAAAACCCCGAGAAGGCATGGCAAATGGGGTCAACTTGTTTATATTCATTTCTTGGGAACCAGGACAGACGATATCTCCAAGATCTCAGCCGCGGAGGAGTCACTCGGAACCAAACTTTGTCGCCATCTTTGAACGCAATAGGTAGGGTGGGACCGCACCAATCGCCCCTGGCGAACGAACAAAAGTAATACAAGGCATCGAGCAGTTCAATTCCTTTGAGCAGGCTGAATTTTTGCTGAGATGCATGGCGAATCGAGCCAATGTTGGTGAAAAGAAACCCTCCTTCGGTCTCTAAGGTTTTTTTTAGCCTGTCTGCGTGGTAAATTTTATCGAGGACTACCAACCATTGATCGTGCCGCAACGACAGGCGTCCCCGCCAGGAAGCTCCTTCGGTGCTTCTGACAGGAGCTCCAATGTAGTTATGGAAATTTGGCAAGTGGAATCGGATTTCGTCAACAAGGACATCGTGTGGCTCTTCCCAGTCTTGAACATACCCTCTACAGGGTCCAATAGGAATTGTTGAGCTAAGAACTGAGACCGGGTACGAGAGTTTTGTGCCGGAGGTTTTGATCTCCGCATCTTCCAGTCTGACTAGTTGGTCAAAATTTTCAATCTCGAATAATGTCTCCGGGATAGGTAGCCAGGCAAGGAATATTCGGCCAGGAATAAAATCGCTCGTTGTATTTTGTTGCTGAAGTGATATTGTGCCGGAGTATAAGTTTATTGCTTCGTTTACTGCCTTCATTGTATGCGGGGCTTCAAGCGTGATTGGGTAAGTGGCCAAAATCTTCTCGATATCATCTTTCATGCTGCTTTCCTTTGAGGAGACTGGAGAGATGAGACTTCACAGCTCTTACTTGTTTGAAGCCCGAATCTCATATCTCTTTGTCTTTGTTGCCCTTCACTTCGATCTATCGGCCAACGCCCCCAGCACCTCCCCCAGCAACCCCCAAAACCGCCCCACCGATCCCACCTCCACCCGCTCATCCGGCGAATGCGCACCCTGGATGACGGGTCCGAAGGAGATCATGTCCATTCCGGGGAACTTCTCGCCGAGGACGCCGCATTCGAGGCCGGCGTGGACGGCTTTCAGCTCGGGGTCGGTGCCGAGCTTCCGGCGATGGAGCTTGCGGAAGGTGGCGAGGAGAGGGGAGTCGAGGTTGGGCTTCCAACTGGGATAGCCGTCGTTCTCCTGGACGTCGGCGCCCGCGAGCTCGGCGATGGCGCGGAGGCCGCGCTTGGTGGTCCGCATGGCGGAAGCGACCGAGCTGCGGATGCTGAAGAGGATAGAGAGCTCGCCGTCCGTGCTCGCGGCGGTCGCCAGGTTGAGGCTCGTCTCGACCAGGCCCGGGATGTCGTTGCTCATGGCCAGGACGCCGTGGGGGAGGGCGTTCAGGAGGTCGAGCGCCTTGCGGGTCGCCGCGGCCGTCCAGATCCGTTCGGGGGGCGCGGCTTCGGCGATCCCGACGCTCAGGTCCGGATCGACGGCGCGGATCTCGTCCTGGATCGCGGCGGTCTCCTGCTCGACGGCGGAGGTGAAAGCGGCCCTGGCTTCCGTGGGGAGCACGATGCGCGCCGTGGCCTCGCGGGGGAGGGCGTTGTGCTTGTTGCCCCCCTGCAACGAGGCCAGATGGAAGGGCGCCTGCTGGAGCGCCGCCAGGAGCACGCGGGAGAGCAGCTTCACGGCGTTGCCGCGCTGGAGGTGGATCTCCATCCCCGAATGGCCCCCCTTGAGGCCGGAGAGCTTCACGTCGAGCGCGATGGTCCCGGCGGGCACCGGAGCCGTTTCGAGCGGCAGGGTGAGGCGGCTGGTGGAGCCGCCCGCGCAGCCGATGGTCACCGCCCCCTCCTCCTCGGAATCCAGGTTGAGGAGCAGCCGTCCGCGGAGGGCGATCGCTTGCGGATCGAGGGCCAGGACGCCCGTGAGGCCGGTCTCCTCGTCGACGGTGAAGAGGAGCTCCAGCGGACCATGGACGAGGTCGTCCGCTTCCATGATCCCAAGGATGGTGGCGGCGCCGATGCCGTTGTCCGCGCCGAGGGTGGTATTCGTGGCCTTCACCCAGTCGCCGTCGCGGCGGGGCACGATCGGATCGCGGTCGAAATCGTGGACGGTCCCCGAGTTCTTTTCGGTCACCATGTCGAGGTGCCCCTGGAGGACGACGACCGGCGCCCCCTCCTTCCCGGGCGAGGCGGGCTTTTCGACCACCACGTTGCCGGTAGCGTCCTGGCGCCAGGGCAGTCCCCTGGCTTCCGCCCGCTCGATGACGTATTGGCGGGCCCGCTCCTCATGCTTCGAGGGGCGCGGGATCTGGAGGAGGGCGTCGAAGTGCTTCCAGAGGGGCTGGGGGTCGAGATCGGAGACGAAGGTCATGGGGGGAAGGATATACCGGTCCACCCGGGGATAAATCCCCGGGCTACGTCTCAACCGAAAAGCCGGCTGAAGCCGGCTCTGGAGATCGCAATTATGGGGGAGCCGGGTTCACCCGGCTTTTCGGTTCCACCCTAGCCCGGGGATTCATCCCCGGGCGGGCCGCCTGCGATATCCTCCCCCGCATGTCCCAATCCCTTCTCTTTCTGGATCGCGAGGATGTCGAAGCCCTCCTCCCCATGGAGGAATGCATTGAGGTGGTCGACGAGGCTCTCCGGGTTCTCGCCCGGGGGGAGGCGGTGCAGCCGCTGCGCACTCTGTACTGGATGCCGGACCGCCACGGCATTCTGGCCATGATGCCCGGGATGCTGGGAGGCACCATCACCGGAGCCAAGGTGCTGACGGTGGTGCCGGAGAATCATCTGCACGGCATGGAGTCGCATCAGGGGGTGGTGCTGCTGTTCGAGCAGGAGCGGGGGAGGCCCCTGGCCGTCCTGGACGCCGCCTCGGTGACCGCCATCCGCACGGCAGCGGCGAGCGCGGTCGCCACCCGGGCGCTGGCGCGGCGGGACGCCGGGGATCTGGCGATCCTCGGCTCAGGGGTGCAGGCGCGCACCCACCTGGATGCCATGCGCGCCGTCCGGCCCTTGCGCCGGGTGAGGGTCTGGAGCCGGCGGCCGGAGAGCGCCCGCCGTTTCGCCGCCGAGGAGCACGAGCGGACCGGCCTCGCCGTGGAGGTGGCGTCCACGGCGCGTGAAGCGGTCGAAGGGGCGGACCTGATCTGCGCGGTGACCGCCGCCACGGAGGCGGTCCTCTTGGGAGACTGGATCGCGCCGGGCGCCCACATCAACGCCGTGGGGGCCTGCACCCCCAAGGCCCGGGAGTTGGACGCCGCCGCGGTCGCGCGCTCGCGTCTGTTCACGGATCGCCGGGAGTCCCTGCTCGCCGAGGCCGGCGATTTCCTCCTCGCCCGCGAGGAAAGGGCGGTCACGGACGATCACATTCTCGGAGAGATCGGCGAGGTGCTCGAAGGCAAGATCCCCGGCCGGCGGTCGGACGCGGAGATCACGCTGTTCAAATCGTTAGGGATCGCGGTCGAGGATCTCGCGGCGGGGATGCATGTGTACCGGAAGGCGGTGACGAGCTCACGGACGAGCACGGACAAACACGGACGAGCACGGACAGCCACGGACCGTCCTTGATTGTCCGTGTTCGCCGGTGTTCGTCCGTGCCGGTCCATGAGCTCACCCCTCCGCCGCCGACCTCCGGAGCTGCGCCGTCAGCGGGTGATCCTCCCCGAGCACCTGCTGTGAGATCGCCAGGGCCTCCAGGAAATGCCCGCGCGCTTCCGCGCTCTGCCCGATCTCGCGCTCCAGCACGGCCAGGTTGTTGAGATCGGCGATCACCTGGGGGTGCGCCTCTCCGAGCGCCGCGCGGTCGATCTGGAGCGCGGCGTCGATGTGCAGGCGGGCGGAGCCGCCGTCGCCCACCTCCCGCAGGAGGCCCGCGACGTTGGTGAGCGCGCGGGCGGTTTCGGGGTGGCCTTCACCATAGAGATGGCGGGCGATCTCCACGGTGGGACGCAGGTATTCAAGGGCCCGCGCCGGATCTCCCAGCTCCCGCTCCAGGGTGGCGAGATGGCCGAGATCGGCCGCCACGGCGGGGTGGCCGTCGCCGAAAGTCTTGCGATGGAGGGCGAGGGCCCGTTCCAGCCGCTCGCGCGCCTCCTCCCGCTGGCCGAGGCCGCGGTAGACCATGCCGAGATTGGCGAGGATCGAGCCCAGGTTGGCATCCTCCGCCGTGCGGCTCTGGATGGCGAGCGCCTCTTCCAGGAGGTCCCGGGCATCCACGAATTCGCCGCTGTCGTTGAGGAGGATTCCCAGCAGGTTCAGGGAACGGGCCGTGGCCGGATGATCGGGGCCATGGACCTTGCGGGCCTCTTCCAGGGCGAGCCGGCCTTCCGCGACCGCCTCCGGGGCCCGCTGCAGCTCCCGCAGGAGCTCCGCCCGCTGATTGTGAAGCTCCAGCCGCTCGTCCGGCGGGAGATCCTCGGCGCGGGTGCGCGCGGCCTCGATGAACGCGAGGCGCCGGAAGGGGGGCCAGAACCCCTCCGTCTGGCGCGCCGCGCCGAGGAGGTCGCGGGCGCTCGTCCGCCCGTCGGCCATCCCGGTGATGAATTCGGCCGTGAGGTCCTCGGCCTCCCCCGGGCCGATCCAGACGCGCAGCTCCCGCAGGAAGAACTGGCGCGCCTGGTCGTCCTCGAGATAGCCGGCGAGGGTGAAGCGGAGGAGGGCCATCCCCCGGGTGTGCGTGGGCACGGACTGATTGAAGAATTCGAGCAGCTCGCCGGCCATCCGCTCGCGCTTGGCGGGCAGCAGAGGCTCGAGAAGAGCGTGGCGGACGGTTGGGCTCAGGAAGGAGTAGGTCAGGAGCCCCGGGAACGAGCTGTGGGCGTACTGATGGTCGACGAACAGGCGGGTTTCCTCGCCGTCCACCAGCTCTTCGTCGATGACATCGAGGAGCTCCTCGCGCTGCTCCGGCGTCAGCTCCAGATGCAGGAAGAGCGCCTCGGCGGGGACGTTCGGGCCGCAGAGGGCGGCGAGGTCGAGGAACCGCTGCAACCGGTCCGCCGTAGCGAGCTCCAGCCCGTGGAGGAGATCGTGGAGAGGGTCGAGGAGGGTTCCGGCGGGCAACGGCTGGAGGTCCAGGCGGAGGCTTTCGGCCCGCGGCGCCACCCGGTCGTCGGGATCGGCGGGGGCGCAGGAGAGGGCCAGGACGAGGCGGGGATTGCGCCGGGTCTCGTCGAGCAGCCAGCGCCGCAGGGGGTCGGTGATCTGGGCGTTCTCGACGGCGTGCACGACCAGATGCCCGTCGCGGCTCAGATTCGCGAACAGACTCGAGAGAGCCGGCCGGGCGTCGCCGTCCGCGGTGGCGGCGGGGAGCTCTTTCCAAACCGCCACCGGATCGCCGGTCCGCAGGAGCAAGGAGACCAGCGCGGCGCCGGCCAGGGTCGGCGGCACGAACTGGAGGAGGGGCGTCATCCGCTCGCGCAGGGCCTCCCGCTCCTCCTCGGAGAGCTCCCAGCGGTTGGCGGCTTGGACGTCCACGAAGCGGTTGAGATCGAACCCCTCCTCATAGCCGTCGAGGTCGAGCGGGAGCACGGTGATGGGCCGCTCCTGGCGGGCCGCGCCACCCGCCGCGGCTTTCAGGAGGCCGGTTCGGCCGCATCCCGGCTCGCCGGCGAGGAGGAGGACGGGCGCGGGTCCGGGCGCGGCGAGGACGCGCTCGATGGCGGCGAGGGCCTCGGGGGCGTGGCTCTGGTAGAGCCGCTGATTCTCTTCGGGAGTCATGACGTTCTGCCCTCCTGCTCCTGCCGCCGATGGGACCTGCCGGGGATCGGCGGACCGGATCGTGGGAGGCCGATGCTATGGGACGGACCGCCAACGAGCAAACCGGGATAGGATGAGGGCACAGAATCCATGAATTCCGACGTCGCCGAAGCGATCCCGAGGCTGGTCGAAGCCGGTGTGCTGCCGCCGGACGAGGCGCCGCGCCTCCTGCGGGTGGCCCGGGGGGAGCTCCTCTCGGTCCACTGGGAGCTGCGGGCCCTTCTCTACGTGGGGGTGCTGCTGGTCACCGGCGGGGTCGGGCTGCTGGTGAAGGAGAACCTGGACCGCATCGGCCCGGTGGCGATCGCCGCCGGGATCGGCCTCGCCGCCGCGGCGGCGCTCGGCTGGGTGGTCCGTGTGGCGCCGCCGTTCTCTTGGGGCGAAGTGCCGTCGCCCAATCTGGCGTTCGATTACATGCTGCTCCTCGGCGTGCTGCTCGCGGCGGCGGACCTCGCCTACGTGGAGGTGAAATTCACCCCTCTGGGAGCGAATTGGAGCTGGCACCTGCTGATCGTGGCGGTCTTCGCGGCGCTGGCGGCGTTCCGCTTCGACTCGCGGGTCGTCTTCTCCCTGGCACTCTCGACCTTCGCGGCTTGGCGAGGGGTGTCGGCGGCGCGATTCGGCCTGGACCTCTGGTGGAAGGCGGGGGACGCCGTGCGCTGGAACGCCATCGCCTGTGGCGTGCTCTTCGCGGTGCTCGGATTCAGCCTCAAAAGGACCGGCCGCAAGGTCCATTTCGAGCCGGTGGCGGTCACCCTGGGGTGGTTGCTGATCCTCGGCGCCCTGGCCTCGGGGATGGGGGAGCCGGTCTGGTGGGCCTGGACAGTGGGGCTCCTGCTCGCCGGGCTGGGGCTCGCAGCGGGAGCCTTCCTCGCCCGGCGATTTTCACTCTTCGCCTTTGGCGTCGTGGCCGCCTACGCGGCCCTCAGCCGGCTGGTGCTGCATGGGGTTCTCGCCGAGTCTCTGGGCTGCTTCTGGTTTTTCATCACGCCGATCCCGGTGATCGTAGGGCTGATCCTCGCCCAGCGGCGGCTGAAGGAGCCGGAATGACCCCGGCCGCCGCTCTCGCCGACCGCAACGGGGCCGTGCGCGCCGCCGCCCGGGCCTGGAAGGAGGCCGGAGCGATCGATGTCGAGGCGCTCGCCGCGATCGAGGCCGCCTATCCGGACGACCGGCAGGGGGTGGGGCCGGTCTTTCGCGTCCTGCTCTTCCTTTTCACTCTGATCTCGGTCAGCGGCGCGTTCGGGTTCTTCATGGCGATCGGCGGTGGGGCGATGAACAACGCACTCCCAGTGCTCCTGCTCCTGTTCGGCGCCGGGCTGACCGTGGCGACGGAATTTCAGATCACGCGAATGAAACGGGCGCGGGGCGGGGTGGAGGCCGCCACGTCGCTGGCGGGGATCGGATTCCTGGCCGGCTTCGTCTTCTGGATCTGCGACACCTCGAACCTGAAGATGGATCACTCCTTGGCGGCCACGTTCCTCGCCGCGGCCTTCCTGCTGGCCGGAGCGGCATGGCGATGGGGATATCCGCTCTACGCGGGGGGCGCCATGGCGTCGTTCCTGTGGAGCTTCGTGGCGTTTCCGGGTGCGCGGCTGGTCTGGATCGCCATTCCCCTGCTCGCGGCTCCCATCCTGACGCGGTTTTCGGAATCGGCCCGCCTGCCGCCGTCGCACCGGGATTCCTGCGCGTTCGCCCTCGGGGTGGCGCTGGCGGCCCTGTACGCCGCCGTGCACCTCGGCTCTCTGGACAGCCATCTGCTGGAAGAAAGACAGAACGCGTGGCTGCCGTCGAGCCCGGTCCTGCGCGGGCTCTCGATCGCCGCGACGGCGCTGGTGCCGGTGATCTATCTGGCGATCGGGCTCCGCTCGCGGCGCTACGTCTTCCTGCTCCTGGGGGCCGGGACGGGAGTCGCCTCGCTCGTGACCCTCCGCTACTACGTCCATCTGGCGCCCCTCTGGATGATCCTGACCCTCTCGGGAGCCGTGCTGGTGGCGGCGGTCTTCGGCCTGCGGCGATATTTGGAGGCCGGCCCGGGGAAGGAGCGGCACGGCTACACCGCCGAGCCGCTGTTCGAGGAGATGGGGAGGCGCCGGATGCTGGAGGCCGGCGCCGCCGTGCTCTCCCTCTCGCCGGAGGCCCGCCCGGTCCACGAGGAGCCGAAATTCGCCGGTGGGGGAGGGAGCTTCGGGGGCGGCGGGGCGAGCGGGGAATTCTGAGCCCGGGCGGATGATTCATCCGCGGCATGAAAGCATTTTGCTAATTTGGGCACAGATAGTGCGGGCTCATCCGCAATCAAGATTTTGGAGACCGACTGATGAACCGATGCGAGAGGCAAATTCGGAAGAGTTTTATTCTGCCTACATTTTGGCTGCTGTGCCTGATTTTCATCCCGCTGTTTTCTGTATTTCCCCAAGGCTTGGCGGGTGGCAAGGAACAAGGAAGAGGTCGATTCCGTCCCGCCGTGCAGAATGGAGTGAAGAACAGCTATATCGTCGTTCTGGAGGACCAGTTCAGCCCGGCCGCTCGTCAACCGGGACATGGAGGACCCAGTGTACAAGAGGTCGCGGACAGTCTGGCGAAGCTCCATGCGGGAGTAGTGAATAGGACGTGGGATCAGGCCCTTCCCGGTTTTTTGGTGGAGCTTCCGGCCGGAGCGGCCGAGGCCCTGAGCCATGATCCACGCGTGCGATTCGTCGAGCAGGACGCCACCATCGAGATTCAGGATGTGGTGCAAGATTGTGTCTATCAGATTCCTTATCCAGGCTCAGGCCCGTTCCCGTCTTCGCCGCAGACGATCCAATGCGCCAATCCAACCCCCAGCGTCAATACCTGCTTCGACAACTGGGGTCTTGACCGGATTGATGAAAGGCTTTTGGGCAAAGACCCGAATACAGGATTGACGCTCCGAAGCGGCTCGTACCAATTCGATCTAACGCCAGCCAACGTCACGGTTCATGTATACACACTGGATACGGGGATCACTCCGTCCCAGGAGGAATTTAAAAATGCTTCTGGAGCTTCCCGGGTGAGCACGGGAGTATATGCTTCCGCCAAGCTGTTGGATCCCAATCGAGGTGACTTCACCGATTGCGTCCCGCACGGGCATGGGACGCATGTATTCGGGATTCTTGGCGGAAAGACCTACGGCGTTGCGAAAGACGTACTGCTCCATGCAATCCGCGCCGATACCAACTGCGACGGCATGATCCCTGTCTCGAGCATAGTGGAAGGAGTGAACTGGATTCTGCAGAACCGTGATTCTTCACAGCCCGCGGTCGTCAACATGAGCGCCAACGGCACCGGGCTTCCAGGCTCCCAGGCCGCGGCCATCGCCATCAGCAAGCTTGTCGACAGTGGCATTCCATTCGTGGAGTCCGCGGGAAATCAGAACACGCTCGCGTCGGGGTACTCAATGGTGGGGAGCGGGTACCCGCAAGAGATCATGATCGTCGGCGGCATGGACGAACGGGACGGCCGGTGGCTGCGGAGCCCCTCCGATGCCTCTTATTCGAAGTATTGTCCGCAGGATTGCGGCTCGAACTATGGCTCCGCCGTCGACATCTGGGCGCCGGCATCCCACATCGTCTCGGCGTCGCGCTATTCCTCGAACGGCATCTGCTGGCTCAGCGGCACTTCCATGGCGGCACCACATGTGACGGGCGCGGCGGCTCTCCTCTTGGGCAAATTTCCGAAGGCATCTCCCGCGTCTGTGGAAAAGGCGATCAAGCTCAACGGCACGGCCGGAGCGCTGACGGACTCTCAAATTGGTGCGGGAGAGAAGGTTCTCAATACACGTTTTCCCACGACCGGAGGTCCGGTGGCGGGAGATGACCGGTTTTACACCACACCGAGTGCGCCGATCACGATCTCTCATCTGGCTCTCCTGGCTGGAGACTTCGATTGGGATCATGATCCGCTGTCTATCATCTCTTTCGGCTCTCCCAGCACGGGACAGCTCCAGCAGCTCAGCGGCCAGATCACGTACACGCCGTCGTCCGGATTCACGGGGGAAGCGACGTTCACTTACACGGTAACCGATGGTAAAGGAAACACCGATACCGGGACGGTAAGGATCGAGGTGCAGAACCGGGTGCTGCCGCCCGTTGCGGGGGATGACTATTTCAACAATGTGGCCCTGAATCAATCGGTGGTGGTGGACGATATCGCCCTGTTCGCCAATGACTCAAATCCCATGCCAAACGGCATCAGGTTCGAGCAGGTCATCCGCAACCCGTCCCACGGCAGGGTGGACTTCAACCTTTCAAACCAGCGGATCTACCAACCCGATACCGGCTTCGCTGGCACGGACGACTTCTCCTATAGAATCCAGGACCCGGTCACTCTCCTGGAAGCGGATGCCACTGTTTACGTCACGGTGGGCAATCATCCGCCGACGGCGAGGGCGGACTCGTTCACCATGGATCAGAATACATCCTTGACGATCACCTTCTCACAGCTTCTCGCCAACGACACGGATCCGGATGGCGACGTTCTCAGTATCAAGTCCTATGACCTCAACACACTCCACGGTACCAATAATTGCTGCAATCCCTCTGGCTTCATCTACACTCCAGCGCCTGGTTTTTCCGGTACCGATCAGCTCACCTACACGGCGACTGACCGCGCGACGCTCTCGGGTCTTACCGCCACGGCGACGGTGACGATCAACGTTCGGGCCACCCAATTGGAGGGTTCGCACGACCTGGCCAGTTGCAGCACTATCGCTGGTTGGGCCTGGGACCGGCTGAGCCCCAGCTCGAGAATCAACGTCAACATCTATGATGGAGGAGCTCTGCTGACGACGGTGACCGCGAATCTTTATCGTGCCGACCTCCTCAACGCGGGCATCGGCGATGGATATCATGGCTTTTCGTGGACGGTACCTGATTCCTTGAAAGACGGGCTGGCACACTCGATCCGTGTGAAATTCGCTTCGACAGGAACCGATCTGGCCGCCACTCCGAAATCGATCACCTGCTACAGAAGTTACGAGGGTTATCAAGATCAGACCTCCTGTTCCGCGATCGCCGGATGGGCATGGTCGCCCGCGCAGCCGAATTCGCCCGTGAACGTCGACATCTACGACGGCGCCATCAAGTTTGCGACGGTAGCGGCGAATCTTTTCCGGCAGGACCTCCTCAACGCGGGAAAAGGGAACGGATACCACGGATTCGTCTATACCTCGTTGCCATCCTCGCTACGGGACGGCTTGCCCCATTCGATCAAGGTAACCATGGCAGGCACCCAGAACGCCCTCACCGGGGCTCCTCAGTCATTGACCTGTCCTTACAGCCTGGATGGGTATCATGATACGGCCACCTGTAGCCTCATCGAGGGCTGGGCCTGGGATTCGACACTTCCAAATACCCCCATCAGCGTGGATATATACGACGGGCAGGTCCTGTTGATGACGGTGCCGGCCAATCTGTACCGTGTCGATCTGGTGAGCGCGGGAAAAGGGAACGGATATCATGGCTTCTCGGTACCGACCCCTGCGTCAGTCAAGACCAACACCGCCCACACCATCACGGTACAGGTTGCGGGAACGACCCGGGGGCTGCGGGCCACTCCCAAGACGGTGACCTGCCAACCCTAAGCCGGACGATCTTCACGACAGAGGGCCGCATCCGCGGCTGGGTGCGGCCCTCGTGTTGATCTTCCCGGCGGATCTTCATATCCTTCGGCCCCCTTCATGAGTGACGCGACAATAACCCGGCGGATCCGAGGCCACCTCAAGCGAACCGCCTGGATCGTCCGCACGGTCCACGCCGGCCGGGCCGCCGCGTTGAGAGCGAGGCAGTGGCGGCAATACGGAAAGTGGTGGTGGAGAAAGGGGCCGGACGGTCTGCCCGTCCCTCCCCCCGGACTCCTCTTCCTCGTCGCCGGGACGGCGGACGTGGACTGGTTCCTGCGCACCGGCAAGCTCGGCTTCGAGAGCCTCATCGAGACTCTTTCCCGCAACCGCGTCGATCCTCGTGAGCTCTCCGCGGTGCTGGACTTCGGTTGCGGCTGTGGCCGGGTCATCCGGTACTGGAAGGATTGGAAGGGAGCGCGAATCCACGGAGTGGACTACAACCCCCGTCTCGTGGAGTGGTGCCGGCGCAATCTGCCGTTCGCGAGCTTCGAGGTCAACCGGAGCGAGCCGCCGCTGCAGTTCGCCACAGGGGAGCTCGATTTGGTCTACGCCCTATCCGTTTTCACCCACCTCTCGGAGAGTGCGCAGATCGCCTGGATGGGAGAGATGCGGCGCGTGATCCGGCCGGGTGGCCATCTGCTGCTGACCACGCATGGGGAGTCGTACTTGGATCAGCTTTCCGAAAAGGAGCGGGTGGCGTTCCGGTCCGGCGCCCTCGTCGTAGTGGAGGAGGCGGCGCAGGGCACGAACCTCTGCAACGCCTTCCATCCCGTGGCCTACGTGAGGGAGCGGCTGGCGGAAGGTTGGGAGGTGGTCGATTTCGAGCCCATGGGAGCCCGGGGTAATCCGCACCAGGATCTCTTTCTCCTCCGCCACCCTTGATATCCTTCCCCCATGCTCGACTCCTTCGCCCGCCAGATGCTCTATCCCGCGCCGCCGGTGCCGGTCGCCTCGCCGCCTCCGGCTCCTTTGGAGGAGGTCTGGCTCGATCTCCCGGACGGCAGCCGGGTGCAGGCCTGGACGCTCATCCCTCCCACGCTGCCGGCCTCGGCGCCGCTCGTCCTGTTCTTCCACGGCAACGGCGAGAACCTGGAGACGGTCCGGTGGTCCGGGCTGTTCGAGGAATTCGGCCGGCTGGGCGTGGCGGTCCTGGCGGCGGATTTTCCCGGCTATGGACGCAGCACTGGGACCCCTTCCGAGGACGGGCTGACCGCCACCGGGGAAGCGGCGGTCGCCTGGACACGGGAGCATCATCCGGATCGCCCGCTGGTCGTCTGCGGCTGGTCGCTCGGCGCGGCGCTGGCCATCGCCACGGTGGACCGGCATCCGGAGGAGGTCCGCGGCCTGATCGCCCTCTCCCCCTGGACGACCCTGGCCGAGGCCGCGGCGGAGATCTTCCCCGCCTTCGCCGTCAAGGCGATGCTCCGCGAGCACTACGATTCGCGGTCCGCGGCGCGCCGCATCCGGGTCCCCGCCCTGGTGGTCCACGGCGAGCGGGACGACCTGATCCCGGCCGGTCAGGGGGAGGAGATCGCCTCGGTGCTGGCGGGAGCCAAGACCTGGGTCCCTGTGCGTGGAGCGGCGCACAACGATCTCCTGGGACGTCGCGAGGTCTGGGAGGCGATGGCGCGCTTCCTCGCCGGCCTCTGATCCGGGGCCCTCATACTCCATTTCTCCGGAATCCGGAAGCTTGCACCCCATCTCCGCTCGCGGGAGAATGACAGGGTCCCCGGGCCCCCAATTCCATGATCGACGTCCTCCCCCAGCAGCAGAAAGCGCTCCCGCACAGCGAGGAGTCGGAGCGCGCCGTGCTCGGCGGCGTGCTGCTCGACCCCTCGGTGCTGCCCACGATCTCGGGGCGGCTGCGGGCGGAGGACTTCTACTCCGAGCGCCATCAGATCCTCTATCAGGCGATGCTCGACCTGCGGGAGGAGCAGGTGGAGGCCGATCTGCGTACCCTCCAGGCCCGGCTGGAGCAGCGCGGGCAGCTCGAGATGGTCGGCGGGCTCGCCTACCTGACCGGCCTCGATCTGGACCTCCCCGACCTCGGGCGCATCGACACCTACGTCGAGATCGTCAAGGAGCGCTCGGTCCGCCGCCGGCTGATCCAGATGTCCGGCGAGATCATCAGGAACTGTCTGGACGGCGGGCTGGTGGCCGCGGAGGCTCTGGGGCGGGCGGAGCAGGCGATCCTCGGGCTCGGCGAGGAGGCGATCCAGCGTGGCTTCGCCCAGCTCTCCCACGTGCTCCACACCACCCTGGAGGAGCTCGAGGAGCGCCCCGGCAGCATGCTCACCGGCGTGCCGAGCGGCTTCACCGACTTCGACCGCATCAGCCAGGGGCTCAACCGGGGGAACCTGATCATCATCGCCGGCCGTCCCGGCATGGGCAAGACCAGCTTCGCGCTCAACGTCGCCCAGCACGTGTCGGTGCGCGAGCGCAAGACGGTGGGAGTCTTCTCGCTGGAGATGAGCCAGCAGGAGCTGGCGCTGCGCATCCTCTGCTCGGAGGCCGACATCTCCTTCTCCCGCCTGCGCTCGAACCGCGTCTCCCAGAAGGAGTGGACGCGCATCATCCAGACCGTGCGCACGATCGGCGACGCGCCGCTCTACATCGACGACTCGCCGAACCCGACGCTGCTGGAGGTCGCCTCGAAGTCGCGTCGCCTAAAGGCGGAGCGCGGCCTCTCCCTGGTGGTGCTCGACTACCTCCAGCTCATGCAGGCCGGCGGCCGCTACGAGAACCGCAACCTGGAGATCGCCGCCATCAGCCGCGGCATGAAGCAGCTCGCCAAGGAGCTCGAGATCCCCGTCATCGCCCTCTCCCAGCTCTCCCGCCAGCCCGAACGGCGGGGGAGCGACCATCGTCCACAACTTGCTGATTTGCGCGAAAGCGGATCGATCGAGCAGGATGCGGATATGGTTGCATTTATCTACCGCGACGAGGTCTACAACCAGACTGAGGAGAACAAGGGTCTGGCGGAGCTGATCATCGCCAAGCACCGCAACGGCGAGACCGGCACCGTCGACCTCGTCTTCCTGGGTGAGACCACCAGCTTCCGGAACCTCGACCGGCATGGCATCGAATCCTCCGCCGCTCCCTTCTGAGATCCCGCCGGCCGTCGAGGCCTCGGGGGTGGAGGACCTCCAGGCCGCCCTGCGTCCGGCCTGGGTGGACGTCGATCTCGACGCCCTGGAGCACAATCTCGCGGAGATCCGCCGGCGCCTGGGGGGCTCGGAAACCCGGGTCATGGCGGTGGTGAAGGCGGACGCCTACGGCCATGGCGCCGTGGGGGTCTCCCGCGCTCTCGAAGCCGCGGAGGTGGACTGGCTCGGCGTGGCGCTGCTGGAGGAGGGGGCCGAGGTGCGGCGCGCCGGCGTCCAGCTCCCCATCCTGGTGCTGGGCACCGCCCGGCCCGAGAAGATCGCTCTCTACGCCCGCTACGGGCTCACCCCGACCCTCTCCTCGCTCGCCGAGCTGAGGCGCTGGAGCGAATGGACGGCGAGGCGGTGCGAGCCCCAGCCGGTGCATCTCAAGGTCGACACCGGCATGAGCCGCCTCGGCGTCTCGATGGACGAGGTGCCGGGGGCGTTGGAGATCCTGCGCGGCAGCCGCGGGCTGCGCCTCGCCGGCCTTCTGTCGCATTTCGGCGACGCGGACGATCTGGAGAGCCCGCGCAATCCGGCTCAAGGTGAGCGCTTCACCTCGGTGCTCGCCCTGCTCGCGCCGAGCGAGCGCGAGGGGATCCTGATCCACATGGCGAACAGCGCCGCCGCCCTCCATCGCCCGGAGAGCCGCTACGCCCTGGTACGGATGGGGATCGCCATCTACGGGCTCGATCCCGCCGAGCGGCCGGACCATCCGCTGCCGGCTCCGCAACGTACCGATCTCAGACCGGTGATGTCCGTCCGCGCGCGGATCGTCCAGCTCCGGGAGGTGCCGGCCGGCACGGCCCTCTCCTATGGCGGGCGCACGGTCACCCGCCGGCGCAGCCGCATCGCCGTGGTCCCGGTGGGGTACGCGGACGGCTACGCCTGGCGCCTGACCGGCAAGGCCGAGGCTCTGGTGCGGGGGCGTCGTGTTCCGGTGGCCGGTTCGGTTACGATGGACATGACCCTCCTCGACGTGACGGAGGCGGGGGCCGGG
>Ga0308175_100000998_pt1 | contig 18836 bp, 17 predicted proteins | sample PhyCR1_3_FD_203893 | JGI IMG/M metagenome (GOLD analysis project Ga0308175, IMG submission 203893) | Soil microbial communities from UC Gill Tract Community Farm, Albany, California, United States - DLSLS.C.R1 | ecosystem: Environmental > Terrestrial > Soil > Agricultural land | place: USA...
AGCGCAGCGCACCGCGGCGGCGTCGAGCCACGGCTCCGCGAGCCCGCCCTCCACCGTCCCGTCCGCGCGCACGAGCAGGTGGGCACCGAGGCGCGGCACGTCGCCACCGACCGCGGTGACCAGCGCCGCGCGCTCACCGTCCCGCACGCACGCCGCATACGACGCCAGCGGGCCCGCCGTAAACCGCTCCACCCAGACGTCGACCTCACCGCCGCACGGAAGTCCGACGCCCCACGCTTCCTCGTCGGCGATGCCGAAGTGCAGCAGGCGCGGCGCACCGCCCGCCAGTACCTCCTCGGCCGCGAGCACGACGGCGCCCTCCACACAGCCGCCGGTCACCGCACCCACGACCTGCCCCTCCGGCCCCACGGCCATGCGCGTCCCCGGCGGACGGGGCGCCGAAAGCCGCACGTCGACCACGGTCGCGACCGCCGCCGGTGCTCCGGCGGCGGTCCAGGCAAGCAGCTGGCCGAGGACGTCGGTCACTCCGCGCTTCGCGCCGGAGGCGCCCTCAGGGTGGCGGATGCGCAAGTCACAGCCGTTCGGCCGACTCCCGCCGCTGCAGGACCGAGGCGCGGTACCGCTTGCCGCGAGGGGTGCGGGGAACCACGTAGTGGTCGTACAGGGCCACGAGCGCGACAAGACCGAACCACACGAGCGACGGGGTGGGATAGTCCTTGAGGACTCCGTAGGCCATGAGGACGGACACGGCCAGCACGAGAACGGCGAGCGGCGTGCCTAGCTTGACCACGATGGGCCGCTCCAGCTTCTTGTTGCGCCGCATGCCGAGGAAGCACAGCGCCACCGCCGCATAGAGGGTCACCGCCCAGGCGCCGACCATGTGCACGATGAACGTGTACCCGGTCCAGTACGCGCCCGCCATGGCCAGGGCGACCAGGAACACGATCGCGACCCACGGCACCGCCCGGGTGGAGTACGCGGCGAACACGCGGGGCAGAGCGCCTTGCTGCGCATAGGTCGAGATGGTCTGACCCATCGTCATAAAGTAGACGTTGAACGTCGTGCAGTTGCCGATGATCACGAAGATCAGCACGATCGCGAAGAGGAAGCCCCGGCCGTACGTCACGTCGACAAAGCCGACGGGCGGGACGGCGAACGTGAAGAGCTTGTCGATCGGAAACACACCGAGCACGCCGATGCCGACGACGAACTCCAGGAAGAACAGCTGCACCAGCCCCATGGGCATGCCGCGGTCCCGGGACTTCTCGAAGTCGTCCCAGTCGTCGACCAAGATCGCTTGGGCCTCCAAACATCCGGCCATCAGCGCGATCCACAGGCCGGCGAGGGTGAACACCCCGATGACTCCGGGCGCGCTGGCGCCGTGCCAGTTCGCCGACCAGACGGCGGAGTCGAAGTGGGACCACAGCAGGATCCCCAGCAAGACGTTCAGGACGAGCATCATGATGACGAGCGACGACTGCAGCTTCGCGGTGATCTGGAACCCCACGAGGTTCAGGACGGCGATCGGCGCCACCAGCACGATCGGCCAGACGATCTTGTCCACGTCGGGCACCAGGAACTGGAACAGCGCCGTCGCGGTGGCGAACTCCAGCCACATGAACGCCGCGTAGACCGGCACGAACAGGATGAAGTACGACGTCCCGAGCGAGAACAGCCCCGCTTCTCGGCTCCAGGACTGGATCCAGCCCGCCTCTGGCACGGCCGTGACCATCTCGCGGTACAGCCGCCAGACGGCGAACATCAGGACCATGCCGATCACGAAGGCGACCAGCGCCCACTTCAGTCCGTACAGGCTCGCGATGTACACGATGAAGCCCCACGTCAGCATCGCGAGGAACTCCCCGGATCCGATCGCTGAGACGTCGAACCACGTCAGCCGCTTCTCACCGATGAGCTCGAGATCGTCGTTCTCGACCTCGCTCTGGATGACACTCATCTAGCCTCCTCTTCCTCCGACTCGGGAAGGGCTTCGCCGATGCCAAACCCCGAGTCGACGATCGCCTATGCGCTCGGCGGGGCCGTCGGGATTTCACCGCTATCCGCAGCGGGTTTCCCGACAGAGGAGCCGACGTCGACGACGGGGCGCGTCTCCCGCATCCGCTCGGCGGCCAAGAGGGCGGCGTCGACGATGCTCTGGTACCCAGTGCAGCGACAGAGGTTTCCCCGCAGCGCCTCGCGCACGTCGGCCTCCGACGGAGACGGCTCGCGTTCGAGGAACTCGCAGAGGGTCATCAGCATCCCCGACGTGCAGTAGCCGCACTGCAGCGCGCCGAGCTCGTGGAACGCGGTCTGCAGGGGATGCAGGGCGCTCGGATCGACGCCGCGGACGGTAAGTGGACGGTAGGCGCCGATCGACCCCTCGGTGGTCGTGTCCTCCACCGAGGTGGCGTCGCTCGACGCCAGGCCCTCGACGGTGTCGACCGCCCGACCGTTCGCCTGTGCCGCGAGCACGTTGCACGACTTGACCAAGCCCCCGTCGAGCAGCACGCTGCAGCACCCGCAGCGCGCTTCGAGGCAGCCGTTGCGGGTACCGGTCAGCTCGGCGACGTCGCGCACGAAGTCGAGCAGCAGCGTGCGCGGGTCCACGTCGGCCCGGACAGGGGTGCCGTTGACGGCGATCTCAATCTGCACGGGACTCCAATGCGTGTCGAAGGGCGCGCCGGCTCACGCCAGGCACGAGCCGCTGCCGGTAGGCCGTGGAGAAGCGAGGGCTTACCACGTCCGGCTCGATCTCCGCTGCGATCCGCGGGCCGAGCTCCGCCTCGAGCTCGTCGAGCGCGCGTCCCTGACACCACCGTTCGGTCTCCGGCGCGTGGCACGGCGATCCGACTGCCCCTCCGACGACGACCGTGCCGGCGGTCACCAGGTCGTCCGCGTCGATCGTGAGTCCGAGCACCACCGACGCGAGGGCGGCGTCGTGCACACGCATGCCCTGCTTGGCGAACCCCCAGTGCCAGTCGGGCGGCTTCCGCGGCACGAAGATGCCGGTCAGCAGCTCCTCCGGGGCGCGCGCGGTCGAGGACGGCCCGCGGAAGAAGTTGGCGGCGGCCACCCGGCGGCGGGCGCCGGCGGCCGACAGCTCGAAACTCGCGTCGACGGCCGTCATTAGCACGGGGACGTCGAACGCCGGATCGGCTTGACAGATCGCTCCGCCCAGCGTGGCCATCGTGCGCACCGCGCGGTCGGCGATGTTGGCGACCACCCGGGCGATGAATCCGTGCACCGGGTCGACTTCGGGGACCTCGACGAGTTCGGCGTAGGTCACGGTCGGACCGAGCCACAGGTGCTCGTCGGCCACGCGGACGCCCGCGAGTTCTGGAACGGCCATCAGGTTGACCAGCCGGCGAGGAGCGACCTGTCGCGCCTTGAGTGCGAGCAGCAGGCTCTGGCCTCCCGCGATGGGGTCTACCTCGCCTCGATCACGCTCGAGCATCGCGAGCGCGTCCGTGAGCGAAGTGGGCGACTGAAAGTCAAACGGGCGCACCTACTCGAAGAGCTCCAGGTCGTCCTCGTCGTCCTCAGGCTCCGGCCACTCCGACGGCCCGGCGTAGCCGGGCGTGTCTTGCGGATAGGTCACGGGGCCGCCGCCGCGGCGCTCCTGCTCGGCGAGCGCCTCGAGCACGCAGTCCGGAGTGATCGGCACGGTGCAGAAGCGCACGCCGATCGCGTCGTAGAGCGCGTTGGCGATGGCGGCGGCCACCGGCGCCGTGGCGCTTTCGCCGGCGCCCTTCTGCCCGCCCGGGATCACCCGCGACGGGGCGGGGATCTCGATCGTCGGGTCGATCGAAGGAACGTCCGCCGCCGACGGCGCGTAGTAGTCCTTGAAGCTCGCGTTGACGACCGTGCCGTCGTCGGCCCAGCAAACCGCTTCGCCGAAGACCATGGCGAATCCGTGCAGGAACGCGCCCTGGTGCTGCCCCTCGACGATGAGCGGATTGATGATCACGCCCGTGTCGTGGGCCATGACGTAGTCGAGCACCGTCCACCGGCCGGTCTCCCGGTCCACGACGACCCGCGCCGCGTGCGTCGCGCCGCTGTAGGTCGGCGCGAGGTTGCCGGTTCCGTCTCCCCGTTCGCGCTCGGTCGGCGTGTCGTAGGTCGCTTGGGCCTGGAGCGGACCCGGCTCGAACCCGTCGGGCAGCTGGTGCGTGGCGTACGCGGCGAGAATCGCCAGGTTCTGGATGAACAGGCCCGTGCCGGGCATGTCCTTGAACCGGACACGGTCGTCGATCACCTCCAGCTCGTCGGCGGGCACCTCGAGGATGTGGGCCGCCAGGACCAGCAGCCGATCGCGCACGCGCTCCGCGGCCATGCGGGCGGCGGTGCCGAGAATGGCGGCTCCGCGGCTGCCCCAGGTGCCCAGGCTGAAGGGACAGCTGTCGGTGTCGGCGCTGGTGACGCGCACCTTGTTCATCGTCACTCCCAGCGTGTCGGCCACGATCTGGGCGAGCATCGTCGCGTGCCCCTGCCCCTGGGGCGTGTCGCCCGAGAAGACGCTGACCGTGCCGTCGGTCTCCACCACGATGCGAACGCTGGCGAGGTCGGAGTCCAGCGACGGGTGCCGCGCGCTCGTGTACTTCATGGAGGTCGCGAACCCGACGCCGGTGTCCGCGGCCCGGGGCGCCTCCCGTCGAATCGCCTCGGCCGCGGCCGCGACGCACGAGTCGATGCTCGTGCTGTCGACCCGCTGGCCCAGCGGGGTGGTCATGGGGCACTCGTCTTCCCGGATCACGTTGCGCAGGCGGATCTCGAGGGGGTCCAGGCCGAGCTCGAGCGCGGCCATGTCGACAAGCTGCTCTTTGGCGAAGACCGTCTCCGGCACGCCGAAGCCGCGGACCGGGCCGGCCGGGCCGGTGTTCGTGTGCACGGCGAAGCCGTCGGTGCGGACGTTCGGGATCGCGTACGGCAGCATTCCGATCTGCGTGCCGATCCGGAGCACCTGGTTGCCCCACCCCGACACGGCCCCGCAGTTGAAGACGATCCGCTCGCTGTATCCGCTGATGACTCCGTCCCGGCGCACCGCCATCTCGGCGTACCGGACCTGCTGCCCGCGCCCCGACACCGAGCGGAAGACGTCGGCCCGGCTCAGCTGACAGTGGACCGGGCGGCCCAGCCGCATCGACGCGACCGCGGAGATGACCTCCCACGGAAAGAGCTCGCCCTTCCCGCCGAAGCCGCCGCCTACGTTGAGCGCCACCACGCGCACCTGCGTTCGCGGAAGGTGCAGCGCCTTGCACAGGCCGTCGCGCAGGGGGTGGACCATCTGGGTCGACGCGTAGAAGGTCAGCTTGCCGGTGCCGGTGTCGTAGTCCGCGACGCAGCCGTGCGGCTCGAGGGCGACGGCCCCGGAGCAGCCGGTCGTGAACCGGGCGCGGACGACGACGTCCGCGTCCTGGCGTGCGGCCTCGTAGTCGCCGACCCGGATGCGGTACGCGCCGTCGTAGGCGTTGCCGACCGCGTCCTCGTAGTCGACGTCGTCCTGGACGAGCGGCGCGTCCGGCTCCATCGCGCGCTCGGCGTCGACCACGACCTCAAGCGGCTCGTACTCCACGGTGATCGCGTCGATGGCGTCTTGGGCCAGCCACTTGGAGTCGGCGATCGCGACGGCGACCTCCTGTCCCTCGTAGATCACCTTGTCGACCGCGAACGCGACCCGGTCGCCGGTGAGCGTGCCTTGGGTGAGGTCGCCCCACGGCTCGACGTGCGCGCTGATGTCTGCTCCGCAGAACACGTCCTGCACGCCCGGAATGACGCGCGCCGCCTCGAGATCGATGCGCTTGATGCGCGCGTGCGCGTGCGGGCTGCGCAGGATCTGCGCGTAGAGCATGCCCGGAAGGCGAAGATCGTCGACGAACGCGGCCTGCCCGGTCAGCAGCGCGAGGTTCTCGCGACGCAGGACCGACGTGCCGACCAGCTTCGCCGCGGTCGGCTCGGTCGCTTCGGACCGCGGCTGTTCGACGACCGCCACGGACTACCAGGTCAGGTACGAGACAGCCGCGAGCATCCGCCGGCGCTCGGTCTCGTTTCCGCGGATCTTGATCCGCCCGGCGATGGCCTCGATGGCCGCGGTGGTCTCCTCGAAGTAGATCTTCTCCTGGGTGGCGGAACGCATCACCACGAGGAGCCGAGCCTGCGCCGGCTTCCCGTGGGTCACCTCGGTCACGCGACCTTCGTGGATCATCACGGTGTAGTCGCGCTGAAGGTCCGGCACGCGCACGACCACGGCCCAGTCGCGCCAGTTCGACAGCGTCTTCAGGACCGCGTCGTTGACGTTCCACTTCTCGGCGTAGTACGCATCGAGGAGCGCGTGCATGTACTCGGGCGACATCACGTCTGCTCGCTCGAGCTTTCGGCCGCCGGCGCCGGTGTCGGTCACTTCGGTCACGTCTCTCGCTCCTCGTCCCCTACATCAGGTGCTTCAGCTTGATCTGACCGCGTCGCGGACTCCGACGATACAGGGCGCTTCCCGTATTCAGAGCGGGTTTTCCCCTCCTGTTCGGTCCCCTCCCAGCCCCCGGAGACCCAGGAGCGCTCCATCGCCGCCAGGGTTCTCGCGGCTCGCACCGCTTCGTCCATGCCCGGCGCAGACTGCGCGTCGAGGGCGATCGACCGGGCAAAGTCGTGGGCCTGCATCACCTTGAGGTCGTCGTACCCGAGCAGCAGGCCGGGGCCGGGCTGGAAGGCCGCAAACGTGCCGTGCGACGTGTCGGCCATGACGCGGGTGGCGCCCCGGTCTCCGCTCGACAGACGGCCTACGGAGAGCTGCAGCTCGTTCATGCGGTCAAAGCTCCAAGCGAGCGCGCCCAGCGTCCCGTGGATCTCCACGGCGGCGTAGGACTGGCGACCGGTGGCGACCCGGCTGGCTTCCATCACGCCCTGCGCGCCGTTGGCGAACCGCACCAGGCTCGAGACGAAGTCCTCGTTCTCGACGGGGAGCATCACGTCCGGCTGACCTTCTGCGGGGCGCGCTGCGATCGCGGTGGCCGCGGTCGCGCACACGGCGTCGATCGGAGCGACCAGGTACGCGAGGAGGTCGACGATGTGCACCATGAGGTCGCCCAGCGCCCCCGACCCGGCCTGCTCGCGCACGAACCGCCAGGTGCGAGGCGCCTGCGGATCGCTGGCGTAGTCGCTCAGGAACGTCGCGCGCGCGTGCCTGATCTCGCCGAGCACGCCCTCCTGCACCAGGGTCCTGGCACGCTGGATCGTCGGCGCGTAGCGCAGGTCAAAGCCCACTCGGCTGCGGACCCCGGCGCCCGCGACGGCGGACGCGATCTCGCTGGTCTCTCGCAGGTCCCGGCCGACCGGCTTCTCGATCCAGATGTGCTTGCCCGCTCGGGCCGCCGCCACCGCGATATCGCGATGCAGCCAGTTCGGCGCGGTGACGCTGACCGCGTGGACCTGTGGGTGGCTTACGACCTCCTCCCAGTGCTGGGTCACGGCGCCGTACCCCAGCGCCAGCGCCTCGCGCCGGCGGTCGGGAGCGGAGTCGGCGGCAATCACGAGGCGCGGGACGAGATCGCTGTCCGGATAGTGGTGGCGAGTGCGGACGTGGGCTTCCGAATGGAGTCGGCCCATCCACCCCAGGCCGATCAGCCCGACCCCGAGCGACGACGTGCCCGACTGACCCTTCGCGGGGGCGCCCATCAGATCTCCTGCCCCGCGGGACGCACGACGACTTCGTTGACGGCGACGGCGGGCGGCTGGCTGACCGCGAAGCCGACCGCGCGCGCCACGTCGCTCGGGTCCAGCGTCGGAGCGTCCAGCCCGGTCGGCTGGAGCGGAGTGTCCACCCGTCCGGGCGCCAGCAGCGTGACCCGGACACCCGCGGTCGTGACCTGGAGGCGCAGCGACTCAGCCATCCCGGCGACCGCGAACTTCGTCGCCGAGTACAGCTCGCCGGGGATCGCCACCCGGCCCGCGACAGAACCCGTGAGGACGACGTGGCCCCTGCTCTGGACGACCGCCGGGAGCGTGGCGCGCACCGTCAACGCCGTTCCGTAAACGTTGGTCATGACCATGGTCCGCCACTCCTCGGGCGTGTCCTCCCCGCCCAGGAACGGGGATCCGCGCTCGCACCCGGCGTTCGCGACAACCACGTCGATGCGGCCGTACGCCGCCAGCGCCTGCGCGGCGAGCGCCTGCTGGTCCGCCCATTGCGTGACGTCGCCGGGCACCGTCCGGACCTGTCCCGGGGCGTCCAGCTCCTGCGCGAGCGCCGTGAGCCGGTCCTGCGAGCGAGCGGCGAGCACCACCGCGTCGCCGGCCCGCACCGCCCATCGCGCGACCGCGGCGCCGATGCCGCTCGAGGCGCCGGTGACCACCCAGACCCGCTCAGGCCGCCGCGAGCTCATACCCGTCCTCCCCGACCGTCGCCGCGCCCAGGTAGAAGAAGACGGCGGTCGCCTCGGTCGGGCCGCGGTTGACCAGTCCGTGCCATTCGCCGGCCTCCACGGAGGTCAGGGCGCCCGCCGGAACGTGCGTCGCCGTCGACCGCGGACCGAGGTGCCAGCAGGCGTCGCCGTCGAGCACGTACAGCGCCTCCCCGGCGGTCCGATGGCGATGCAGGACGTGGGTGCCGCCCGGTGCGAACCGGGCCACTCCCGCGAGCAGCCGCCGTGCGCCGGCCGTCTCGGCCGTCACCACGAGCGTGGAGCGCACACCGACGAATCCGTCAGACGCGCCGAGCTCGACGGCGGGCAGCGAGCGCCACGAGATCGGCCCCGTCGCACGACCGCCGCCCTCCGTGGCGCCGTCGCCGGAAACCGGCTGGTGTGCCGCCGGATCGGCGCTGTGCGTGCCGTAATACGCGACCAGCAGCCGCGCCTCCTCGGGGCCGCCGTTGGAGAACCCGTGACCGACCCCGGCGGGGACGTGCAGGAAGTCCGACGCTCCGAACCGAGCGGGCTGATCGGCCGTGACCTGCACGCCCGTCCCCGACAGCACGATGACCACGCGCTCGCAGGTGGGATGACGGTGCGCGCCGTACCCGCCGCCGGGTCCGACCCGGATGCACGCGACCGCTCCGCCCTCCGCGCCGGGATCGTCGCCGACCACGGCCCAGTGCAGCTCGACGTCCGTGCCCGCCAGACGCTCCGCCAGGGCGACGTCGGCGGCCCCGCGACGGGGTCCGTATCGCCTCACGCGTCGGACCGGCCAGCTGCTGCGACGTCGCTCATGTCGCCACCGTAGGGCCCGGCGCATGGCGGGAAACCCGCTGACCAGGCGGGGGATTCCTCTTCGGCGGCCCGCGGTTCCCGACCTATGATCAGCGGGCCAGCAAACGCATCAGGAGCGCCATGTCTGCCGCGAGTTTCCCCGACCTATCGTCCCTTGTCCGGCCCGACGAAGGAGAAGTGAGCCGCCGCATCTTCGTCGATCCGGAGATCCACGCCCAGGAGCTCGAACGCATCTTCGCCACCAGCTGGCTGTTCGTCGCGCACGCCTCGGAGATCCCCGCGGCCGGGGACTACGTGACCCGGGTGTCCGGCACCGACCCGGTCATCGTGACCCGCACGGAGGACGACCAGATTCGGGTCTTCCACAACTCCTGCCGGCATCGAGGCATGCAGGTCTGCCGGGTGGACCGCGGAAACACGTCGCACTTTCGCTGCCCGTACCACGGCTGGACGTACAAGAACAGCGGCAAGCTCATCGGCGTCCCGACCCAGAAGGTCGCTTACGGCTCGCTCGATCGCACCCGGCTCGGCCTGATCGAGCCCGCCCACGTCCGCGTGCTGCACGGGCTGGTGTTCATCAACTGGGCCCCGGAGGCCCCGTCGCTCGAGGAGTACCTGGGCGACATGCTCTGGTACCTCGAGCTGCTGTTCGCCCGCACCGAGCTGGGCACGGAGACCCTCGGGACGCCGCAGCGCGCGCTGGCGCGGATGAACTGGAAGCTCGGGGCAGACAACTTCTCGGGGGACGGGTACCACGTCGCGATGACCCACCGGCACGCCCTCGAGCTCGGGCTCTTCGGCGGCGGCACGATGCTCGGGCACACCATCAGCTGCGAGGGCGGCCACACGGTCCGCATCCAGAACTTCCCCGCCCAGGCGCCCCTTCCCCACCACCTGGCGCTGCCGGACGAGGTGCTCGCGTCGATGCACCGCACCCTGCAGCCCGCGCAGATCGACGCCATCGACACCATCACGGTGATGCACGGCAACGTCTTCCCGAACTTCTCGTTCGTCGACGCGATCTTCACGACCACCGGAGATCCCGACATCCCCCCGGTGTCGTTCCAGAACATCCGGCTCTGGCAGCCGACCGGACCGAACCAGACCGAGCTGTGGTCGTGGGTCACCGTGGCGAAGGAGACGCCCGCCTGGTGGCGGGAGGCCAGCCTGACCACGTTCGTGCGCACCCACGGGATCAGCGGCACCTTCGACCAGGACGACATCGAGGTCTGGACGAACATCTCCGCCGCCAACCAGGGACCGCTCGCCCAGCGCCAGACGTTCAACTACGAGATCGGGCTGCGCAACCTCGTGCCCGATCCGGACTGGGCCGGTCCGGGCACGGCGTACGCCGCCGACTACAACGAAGCCAACCAGCGCGCGTTCTACCGGACCTGGCTGAAGACGATGCAGGCCGGGCACCTGGCCGGAGCGCAGGCGTGACCGCCCCCGAGGCGGTCCCCGTCGACGCCGCGCTTCACCTCGCGGTGAGCCAGTTCCTGTTCCGCGAGGCGCGGCTGCTCGACGAGCACCGGTACGAAGAGTGGCTGGCGCTGTTCACGGAGGACCTGTCGTACGAGATGCCCATGACGCTCACGCGCGAGCGGGCCGAGAGCGCCCGAGCCCATGACTACGACATGACCTACTTCAGCGAGAACGCCGATTCGCTGCGCATGCGCATCGACCGGCTGCGCACGGACTACGCGTGGGCGGAAGACCCCCCGACGCGGACGCGTCACCTGCTCAGCAACCTCGAGGTCTATCCGACCGACGACCCCGATGAGTTCACGACCCACGCGGCCTTCGTCGTCTACGCCAACCGCGGCAGCCTGCCGAACTGGGAGCAGTACGTCGGGACGCGGCAAGACACCGTGGTGCGTCAGGGCGACGCGTGGAAGGTGCGTCGCCGGCTTCTGCTGCTGGACCAGGCGCTGCTCGGAACCAACAGCATCAGCATCTTCCTGTGAGCCGCGCAGAAGGAGCCCCCGGCGCCGGCCGGCCCGACCAGACGGTGCCGGACACCGACTGGATCGACATCGGCAACGAGTTCGCGGCGGTGCAGGTGCGGCGCGTCATGACCCGCAACGGAGCGCGCCTGGAGATCCGGTCCCCCAAGCGCGAGCTCAGCGTGCTGCTCGACGCCACCGTGCTCGACGGTCTCACGTGGCAGACGGACGAGTCGCTGTCGCTCCTGCTGCGCGATCCGCTGGAGCCGCTGAGCGGCCCGCTCGACGACGAAGCGCCCTGACGCTCAGAGGGCGACGGCCGCGTACTTGAGGTCCAGATACTCCGCGATGCCGTCTTGGCCGCCTTCGCGGCCGTACCCAGACGCCTTGATCCCCCCGAACGGAGCGGCGGGATTGGAGACCAGGCCCTGGTTGAGGCCGACCATCCCGACGTCCAGGTCCTCCATCACCCGCAGGCCGCGCTGCAGGTCTGCCGTGTACACGTACGCGACGAGCCCGTACTCCGTGTTGTTGGCCGCCGCGACCGCCTCGTCTTCCTCGTCGAACCCGACGATCGGCGCGACCGGGCCAAAGATCTCCTCGTGCAGCAGCGCGGCCCCGGCCGGCACCGCGGTCAGCACGGTCGGCGCGTAGAAGTAGCCGTCTCTCGGCGCGCCTGCGGTCAGCCGCTGGGCGCCTCGCGCGACCGCGTCGTCGACCAGCGCCGCCACCTTGTCGCGCTGCTTGGCGTCGATGAGGGGACCCACGTCTACGCCGTCCTCGTATCCCGGGCCGACGCGCAGGGCGGCAATCCGCCCGGCGAACTTGGTGACGAACTCGTCGCGGACTCCGTTCGCCACGTAGAACCGGTTCGCAGCGGTACACGCCTCGCCCCCGTTGCGCATCTTGGCGATCAGCGCGCCCTCGACCGCCGCATCCACGTCCGCGTCGGCGAACACCACGAACGGAGCGTTGCCGCCCAGCTCGAGCGACAGGCGCAGAAGCTGGTGCGCGGCCTGCTGGGCGAGCATGCGACCGACCTCGGTCGATCCCGTGAACGAGAGCTTGCGGGCCCGGCCGTCGCGCAGGACGGGTTCCATGACCGCGCCCGAGGTCGAGGTCACCACGACGTTGACCACACCGGGGGGCACGCCCGCCTCCTCGAGGAGCCGGGCGAGCGCGAGCATCGAGAGCGGCGTCTGGGACGCCGGCTTGACCACGACGGCGCAGCCCGCGGCCAGCGCCGGACCGATCTTGCGCGTCCCCATGGCGAGCGGGAAGTTCCAGGGCGTGATGAGGACGCACGGGCCGACCGGCCGCTGGCTCACCAGCAGCCGTCCGTTGCCGTCGGGCGCCGTGGCGTACCGGCCGCTCACCCGCACCGCCTCCTCGGAGAACCACAGCAGGAAGCCGGCGGCGTAGCGCACCTCGCCCCGGGCCTCGGCCAGCGGCTTGCCCATCTCCAGCGTGACGAGCAGCGCGAGCTCGTCCTCGCGCTCGGTCATCAGGTCGTAGGCGCGGCGCAGCACGGCGCCGCGATCGCGCGGGGCGCGGCGCGCCCAGGCCGCCTGCGCGGCGTCGGCGGCGTCCAGCGCGGCCATCCCGTCGGCGGGCGCGGCGTCCGCGACTTCGCACAACGTGCGGCCGGTGGCCGGATCCTCCACCGGCAGGACCCGCGTGCCCTGGGCGTCTCGCCACGTGCCGTCGATGAACAGCTGCTTCGGCACCCGCCCGACCGCCTGGTCGAAGTCGATGGTGTCCACGTTCCTGCCTCCTCGGATGGGCTCGGCACCGTGCTCAGCGCCCGCGCGAACCTGCGTGAACGGTGAGTATCGACCGCAGAAGACCGGCGCGGCAGGCGGGATTCCGCCTGAGTCCGCCGGGTTTCCCCTAGGTTCGACGGCTCCGACGGCGGTTACAATGTCGTGACAACATGGGCACTGGCACCGACCTCGGAAGGGTGATCGAGCACCGCTATCTGGGGCTCGTGTCTCTGGCCCACAGCCTGGCGGCGGTCTCCGAGTGGTCGCAGCTAGCCTCGGCGCTGTCCCACGCCCTCGGCGGTGACCCGACGGTCCGTCTGTGGGCCATGCTGGACGACGGCCCGCAGGAGATCGTCCGCTATCCCGGCGACCAGGTGCTGCCGATCAGAGAGTCCAAGGTCCTGCGCCGCGCCGCCTCACGGGTCGAGCCGCTGGACACCGGCGACGGCTTCCTGCTCTCCTCGCTCCACTCTGCCGGGAGCTGCCTCGCGGTGGCGGAGATCCAGATGAGCGAGCTGCTCGACGTAGAGCTCGTGAGCCACTCCGCGCCGCTCGTCGCCTCCCGCGCCGCGGCCCTCGTCGCCTCCGGCGCCGGAGGCCTGCTCCTGTCCCCGCGGCTCGGTGACGAGCCGGAGTTCGCTCGCATCATCTCGACCTTTGCCGACCAGGCGCGGAGCCTGCTGGATCACGATCGGCTCAGTGCCTACCTGCTGACCGACGACGGACGTGCGGTGGAGCGGTTCGCGGTCGCCACCTCGCCCTCCCTTCCCGGCGAGGGGGTCATCGTGCCGTTCGCGGACTTCGGGCTCCGGCACATCATGCTGACCAACCGGGCACTCGTCTCCGAGGACCTGGGCCAGGATCCGCGTATCGTCGGCCGGGAAGACCGCATCATCGCCCAGGCGGGCTTCCGGGGTCTGCTGAGCGTCCCGATGCGCCTCAACGGACGGCCGTTCGGCGTCCTGAACTTCGTGAGCAAGACGGCGGGCTTCTACCGGGAGGAGGACACGCTGATCGGTCAGCAGATCGCCGACCAGGTGAGCGTCTTCTTCGAGCATCTGCGGGGCCAGCGCAGCGCACGCGCCTGGGCGCGCCACGCCGTCGTCGAGCGAGAGCGGGCGCGCCTGGCTCGCGAGCTGCACGACACGCTGCTGCGCGCCGTCCCCCGGATGGCCGAGAGCGCGCACTCGCTGGCCGAGAAGATCGCGCTGCTCGACGAAGGGCTCGCCGAACAGGGCCGCGACCTGGCCGAGCAGGCGGAGAGCGCGCTCGCCGACACCAGACGCGCACTGGTCGACTTGTTGCCCGCGGCGCTCGAGTCCCACGGCCTCGACGACGTCGTCGAGGCCGAGCTCGAGCTCATGCGGACGAGCAGCGGCATCGCCGCCGATCTGGAGGTCGTCGGCAAGACCGAGCGTCTTCCCCTTGGGGTCCGGCGAGCGCTGTACCGCATCGTCCAAGAGGCGCTGAGCAACGTCCGTCTTCACGCCCACGCCAGCCGCGTCGACGTCAGCCTGCAGATCGACGAGGACCTCAAGCTGGTCATCGAAGACGACGGCGAGGGGTTCGACCCCGACGAGGCCGCCAAGGGCCCGGGCCTGGGGCTGAAGTTCATGACCGATCGCGCCCGGGCCCACAGCGGCCGGCTGATCGTGGACAGCGCGCCCGGACAGGGAACGGTGCTGACCGTCGAGCTGTCGGACGTCCACCAGCTCGCGCAGGCCGCCGAGGCCGTCGAGGACGGCTCCGCCGCTACCCAGCTCTCGGGCGTGACGCTGCGGATCTACGTCATCGAGGCCCACGCGCTGCTGATGGCGGGGCTGACGCAGGTCATCGGCCACGAGCAGGACATGCGCGTGGTCGGCCAGACCCGTCGCGGCCGCGACGCGCACCGCCAAATCGCGAGCCTGCGGCCCGACGTGGTGCTGCTCGACGCCGACGGAGAGCCCGCTGAGGTGACGGCGCTGGCCCGGGAGATCAAACTGTCGTCGCCGACCAGCGCGATCATCGCGATGTCGGACTACAGCCACGCGACCGCGGAGCAGCTGCTGGAACACGGCGCGAGCGGCACGACCGCGAAAGACGTGCCGCGCGTCGGGCTGATCGCGCTGATCCACTCGGTCGTCGGCCACGCCGGACCGGACGCCGACGCCGAGCCGCGCGCAGCGCCCACGCTGCCCGGGCTGACCCTCTCCTCGCGCGAGCGGTCGGTCCTGACCCTCGTCGCGGCCGGCCGGACGAACGCGGAGATCGGCAAGTCGCTCTTCCTGGCCACCAAGACGATCGAGCGTCACGTCGCCACGGTCATCGACAAGCTCGGCGCGACCAACCGAGCCCACGCGGCGGCCCTGGCCGTCGCCCACCGGCTCGTCCGCCTCGACGAGCCGCCGACTCACCCCAGCTGAAGCCGGCGGCGAACGTCGTCCGGAGTCGCCACCGACCGCCCGTACGTCGTCACCAGCTCGGCGGCCCGGCGCACGAACTGGGCGTTGGACTCGGCGAGGCGGCCCTTGGACCAGTACACGTTGTCCTCGAAGCCCACCCGCAGGTTGCCGCCCAGGTCCAGCGCGGCGTGGCTCAGCGGCAGCTGCGCCGGGCCGATGCCGATGGCCTGCCAGACGATGTCGTCCGGCAGCATGCCGATCAGGAGCGGCAGCAGCTTGGGATCGCCCGGCATGCCTCCCCGAACGCCCATCACAAAGCTGAACTGCAGCGGGGACTCGATGAGGCCCTCCCGCGCCAAGTCCAGACAGAGGCCGATGTGGCCGAGGTCGTACACCTCGAGCTCCGGGCGGATGCCGCGAGCGCCCATTTCGCGCGCCAGCGCGCGAACGAAGTCGGGCGGATTGGAGAACGTGCCTCCGCCGAACGTCATCGAGGCCGGGTTCAGCGTCGCCATCGGCACCTGCACGAGGGGGCTGGAGACGATCTGCAGGCGCTGTTCGACGGGCACCGTCAGGCCGACGCCCGTCGAGGCCTGCACGACGATGTCGCAGCGACGCTCGATCTCGGCAACGATCTCGGCGTAGATCGACGGGTCCGCGGTGGGCTCGCCGCGGTCGTCGCGCGCATGCACGTGCGCGACCGCCGCCCCGGCGTCCGCGGCTTCGGCCACCGCGACACCGATCTCGGGCGGCGTGAGGGGCAGGCCAGGGTGCTGGGCGCGCGTGGTGACCGGACCCGTGGGAGCAACCGTGATGATGACCGGCTGATCGCTCACGAGGCCCGCCCCGCCGGCCGCACGGCGATCGCGTCGATCTCCACGAGCAGCTCCGGCAGCATCAGGCCCGCGACCTCGATCAGGGTGCTCGTCGGGTACGGAGCACGCAGGTAGGCGGCGCGGACCGCGGCGAGCTCGGGGTACCGCGCCACGTCGGTCACGTAGGTCACGATCTTCACGACGTCGTCGAATGTCGCACCAGCGGCCGCCAGCGCGATCTGCATGTTCTGCATGACCTGCTCGGTCTGGGCGGCCATGTCACCGGCGCCGACGACTGCGCCGTCCTCGTCGAGCGCGATCGTCCCGCCGCAGAAGACCAGCTCGCCGGCGGGGACGACCGTCACCAGCGAATACGGTCCGAGCGGAGCGGCGAGACCGTCGGGGTTCAGCGCGCGTTTCACGACACGTCCTTCCGCAGTTCGATGGGGTCGATCACTTGGCCCACATCGGCGGCTTCGGCCGCCTGCCAGGCCGCGTAGGCGAGCGACAGGTCCTGCTCCACGCTGCCGATCGACTTGTAGACGGCGGGAAAGTGGACCGGCTCGCTGCCGTCCAGGAACGACGCGAGCGCCAGCACCCGGGTCGGGTCAAGGCCCAGCTTGCGGGCGGCGATGAGGTCGCCTGACTCCTCGAGCGCGTCCGGCGTGTCGAGGATCACGGTCGCCGCGCTGGAGATAAGCCGCTCGTCGAGCTCGCGCTGAGACGGCAGGGTCGAGCTGACCGAGCTGACGTACTGCACGTCCCCCGCGTCGTCCGCGGACAGCGCGACCGTGCCCCGCGTCTGCGTGGCGCACAGCGCCATGTCGGCGCCGGCGACCGCGTCGGCCGGGGAGGCGGCCGCCGTCACGTCGACGCCGAGCTCCGAGGACAGCTCGGCGGCGTAGCGCTCCCGGCTCGACGGGGTCGGGCTGAAGACCTTGACGTGACGGACGGCGCAGACCGAGGCGAGCGCGCGCAGGCCGTCCTGGGCCTGCAGCCCGCTGCCCACGATCCCGATCGCGATCGGCTGCTCCCCCCAGTAGTGGCGGGCCGCCGCCGCCGCGGTGGCGCTCGTGCGCACGACCGTCAGCCGGTTCGCGTCGACCAGGGCGAGGGCCTCGCCGGTGCTCAGGCGGTACAGCGCGATCAGGTACCGGACGCCCACACCGGGCACGAGCGAGAACGCCTTGAACCCGAGCACGTCGAGGCCGGGCAGCAGCCCGCTCATGACCCGCAGCCACCCGTCGCCGTGGCGCGCGGTGGAACGCTCGGCCACGGACCCGCCGCGGGCGGTCGCCGGCCCGAACGCTCCGACGACGCCGTCGCGTGCGACGGCGACGGCTTCCGGGAAGCCCACCACGCGCTGTACGTCGGCGTCGCGAAGAACGCGGGTCATGCCGGGTTGCGACCCACGAAGAAGTCGCGGTCCGGGCTATCGGTCACAGGGAGCCCCGACGCGACCGCGGCAGCCCGGAGCGTCGCCATCTGACGGTCGTTGATGCGCAAGTGCGGGCTCCGGATCGGACCGCCGTTGAAGCCGTGCAGCCAGCCCTGGTATTTCCAGACCAGGCGGTGCACGAGGCTCGTGCCCCGAATCGCCTCCCCCACCACCTCCGCGTCGGCCTGGCGGATCGGATGCATCCGCCAGTAGACGTCCATGGCCTCCTCGTAGCGGTTCTGCTGCAGCAGCGCGTAGTAGCGCGGCACCTCGCCGGCCATCGCTTCGTAGTTGGACGTGCCCATCCACTGCATGTCGAAGCTGCGCTGCCACAGCGGCGCGTTCGCCTCGATGGGATCGGTGATCACGAGCCGGTCGCGGTAGCGCTCGAAGACCTGCGCGATGCCCGCGACGCCGGGCGGTCCGATCTCCGTCTTGATGGCCATGACGCCGTCGACGTCGTCGATGAGCCGGCCGATCAGGTCGGGCGAGAAGTCGCTGACGTGCAGCCGGCGGAAGTTCCACAGGTGCATGGCGAAAACGATGCTGCCCAGCCCCGAGCTCTCCGTGAGGATCTTGGTGTAGTCGTAGACCTCGCGCTCGCTCTCCGGGTAGAACATCAGGGGATAGGAGACGAGCAGCCCGTCGACGCCCGCCGACTCGGAGTAGCGAGCCAGCTCGATGTTGTCGGCCAGCGTCGGCAGCGACGCATGGGCGATCGTCTGGAGCTCACCGGCGGCCTCGTCGACCACGATGTCCGTGAGCTGCCGCAGCTCGTCGCGCGTCGTCCCACACTCCGCGACGATGAGGACCCCGGTCATCCCGAGCTCCTTCTCGCGCGCGACGTCCGCGCGGATCGCGGTCTCGTTCAGGGACCGGCCGTCGGAGGTGAACGTCGGCATGAGGCAGCCGCAGTGTCCGCGCAGGTGGTCGCGTGCCCACTCGCGCGCTTCTCCTCGTCCGTACTGCGTCATCGCCCGGTCTCCTTTGCTGCGTCGCGTTCGAACTCCAGGCCCCGAACGGCCAGGCCGCCGTCGCTGGAGAGAATCTCGCCCGTCACCGCCGGGCACTGTCCGCTGGCGAGGAAGGCGAAGGCGCCGGCGTGGTCTTGCGGACGGGCCACGACGCCGAGCGGGTTGCTGCTGCTGATCGCCCGCTCCGACGCCGCGCGGTCCGCGAACTGGCGCCGGCGCCCCGCGGCCTCGGCCAGCGACCCGGTCACCCGCAGGTCGGTGACCGTTCCCCCCGGGGCCACCCCGTTGACCCGGACCTCGGGTGCGAGTTCGAACGCCAGCTGGCGCACCACCCCGACGACCGCGTGCTTGGAGG
>Ga0308175_100001000_pt1 | contig 18817 bp, 20 predicted proteins | sample PhyCR1_3_FD_203893 | JGI IMG/M metagenome (GOLD analysis project Ga0308175, IMG submission 203893) | Soil microbial communities from UC Gill Tract Community Farm, Albany, California, United States - DLSLS.C.R1 | ecosystem: Environmental > Terrestrial > Soil > Agricultural land | place: USA...
GTTCGCCTCTTCGGCCACTCTCGCTCCTGCACGGGCGAGGGCCTTCCCCGACGCTGCGGTTGACGCTGCCGCGGCGTGGGCGCTCGCAGCTGCGCCGCGAGCCTCGCCCAGCGATGTCCGCAACGCGCTGATCTTCTGCTCGAGTGTCTGCGCCCGCACGTTCGCCGCCGCGAGCGCGGACTGGGCTGCGGTGTTGCGTTGAGCCTGATGACGCCAGCCGATCGAGAACGCGGCGGCGCTGACGAGCCCGCCGCAGAGGAAGGCGAAGCCCGTGAGCAGCCAGACCGAGCGCGGCAGCTTACGCCCACGACGGCCGAGGCTCGCCGTGGCGAACGGGGCGCGCTCGTCGAGGAGGGGCCAGCTCTTGGACTCCGAAGTCATCGGCGCGCGCTTCGCCGTCCGGCCGCGCCCTCCTGCCGGCGGTCCGTTCGAAGCCCCTGAGCCAGGCGCGTAGGCGCTACGCTCGCCGCGTGGAGGTCAATCGCGACGAGGTCCTGAAGGCGCTCGAGCAGGTGATCGACCCGGAGCTCCGGCGTCCCGTCACCGAGCTCGACATGGTGCGCGACCTGGAGGTGCACGACGGCGTCGTCGCACTCACGATCGTCCTCACCGTCGCCGGCTGCCCGCTGCGCGACTCCTTCGAGCAGCAGGTGGAGCAGGCTCTCGCAGGTGTCGCCGGCGTGACGGGAGCTCAGCTCTCCTTCGACGTCATGACGCCGGAGGAGCGGCAGGTGCTGACGCAGAAGCTGCGCGGCGGCGCACCCGAGCGCGACGGCGTGATCCGGCTGCCGGCCGACTGCCGCGTGCTCGCGGTCGCGAGCGGCAAGGGCGGCGTGGGCAAATCGTCGCTCGCCGCGAATCTCGCGGTTGCCCTCTCCCAGGTCGGCCACCGCGTCGGCGTCCTCGACGCGGACATCTACGGCCACTCGATCCCGCACATCCTCGGGATCCGGCAGCGGCCCATCGCCGTCGACGAGATGATCGTGCCGCCGGTGAAGGACGACCTGAAGCTGATGTCGATCGGCTTCTTCCTCGAGACGAGCAGCGAGCCCGTGATGTGGCGAGGCCCGATGCTGCACAGGGCACTCGAGCAGTTCCTGACGGACGTTCACTGGGGCGAGATCGATGTGCTCGTCGTGGACATGCCTCCCGGCACGGGCGACGTCTCGATCTCGCTCGGCCAGCTCCTTCCGCGCGCCGAGGTCGTCGTGGTGACGACGCCGCAGAAGCTCGCGCAGGACGTTGCCGCGCGCGCCGCTTCGATGGCGCAGAAGACGAACATGCGTCTGCTCGGCGTGGTCGAGAACATGTCCGGAGACGTCTTCGGGAGCGGCGGCGGCGAGGAGCTCGCGGGCGACCTCGGTGTGCCGCTGCTCGGCACCGTGCCGCTCGATCCGGCGTTGCGCGAGCAGGGCGACGCGGGCGCGCCGGTGGTCTCGGCGCAGCCCGAGACGGAGTCCGCACGGGCCATCGTGGCGATCGCTCACGAGCTCGAGGCACTGCGCCGCGCGCCGGGGCCGGGGATCGTCAAGTCCCTGCCGCTGGTTGGATGAGCACGACTCTCGAGATCGTCCAGCAGGCATACGGCCTTGCGCGCCGCGGTGACCATCGCAGCTTGCGGGAGCTGATCGCGAATGACGCGAGCTGGCTCCCGGCGCAGGAGGGTGCCTGGAATCCCTGCCGCGACGCCGACACGATCGTGAAGACGCTGTTGTGGCGTTCGGGGAGCGCGAACAAGCTGAAGCCCGGCGAGGCGATCGAGCTGGGCGACCGCGTGGTGATACAGCTCAAAGGCAAGCGGCTCGATCGGCTCGGAGGCAAGGGATTCGTCCCGAGGCTGTTCCAGCTCGTCGAGGTCCGCGACGGGAGGATCGTGCGGATGCAGGACTACCAGCGGCGGGAGGAGGCCATGGCCGCCGCGGGCCTCCAGCCCTGAGGCGGGTGGCGGACGCCGCCTTCTTCGACCTCGACCGGACGCTACTGCGCCGGTCCTCGGCTCTCGCTCTCGCGGGCTCCTTTCGAGAGCGCGGCTTCATCTCGCGCCGGCAGCTGGCCCAGGCTGCGGCCTGGCAGCTCCTCTTCGTCGCACGGGGCGCGAGCCACGAGGCAGTCCGCCGCGGTGCGGAGGACGGGTTGCGCATCCTCGCCGGCCACCGGCCCCAGGAGCTGCGTGAGCTCGTCGCCGAGGCGTTGGAGCCGGTGCTCCGTCCACTCGTGTATGCGGAGCCGCTGAGCCTCGTCGAGCGCCACCGCGAACGGGGCGAGCGCGTCTTCGTCGTCTCGGCGACCCTGCAGGAGATCGTGGAGGCGATCGCCGACGATCTCGGCTTCGACGGCGCGCTCGGCACGACTTGCGAGGTGAAGGACGGCCGCTACACCGGCCGCGCTCTGCGGGCGCTGCATGCCGAGGCCAAGGCCGACTGCCTGCGCTCGGTTGCCGCGAGCGAGGGCCTCGACCTCTCGGCGTGCACGGCGTACTCCGACAGCCATACCGACCTCCCGTTCCTCGAGGTCGTCGGGCATCCGGTCGCGGTCAATCCGGATCGTCAGCTGCGGCGCGTTGCGAAGGAACGCGGCTGGCCGGTGCTGGAGTTCAGCGGTCGCGCCTACCCGCATGCTCGCCGCCGCGTCTCTCCGGCGCTCGTCGCCGCCGGAGCAGCGGGCGTCGCGGCGCTTCTCGCCACGAGGTCCCGTGGACGCTGACGAGGGCCTGAGCCGGCTGCGCGCGCTCGGCTTCGGCGAGGCCGACGCACAGGAGCTGTGGGCGCACTTCGACTCGGCCGAGCAACGCGGGAAGCAGGGGCACGGCCACGCGCGGATACCGTGGCTCGAGGAGCTCGAAGGCTACGACCCGTCTGCCGAGCCGACGCTGCTCGAGGAGGAGGACGGCTTCCAGCGCTGGCACGGCGGCGGCGCGATCGGCTACCTCGTGCTCGGGCGGGTCGTGCGCGCGCAGCTCGCCTCGCCGCCGGCGCACGGTCGCCTCGTCGTCTGCGAGCGGACGTTCCCCACCGGGATGCTCGGGCACAACGTCCGCCGGCTTGCCGACGGCGGGCTCGTGGGTGTGCTCACTGCGACATCGCCGCGGCGGCTCGCGCATCCGTCAGGCGGGTCCAAGCTGGCCGGGACGAATCCACTTGCGATCGGGATCCCCAGCAGCGAAGGCAGCCCGATCGTCGCCGACGTCTCGATGGGCGCGATCACGTGGGGCGACGTCGTCGCGGGCCTCGCGCAGGAGGACGACCTCGTCCCCTTCGGCGGCGAGCAGGCGCACAAGGCGTTCGCGCTCGCCCTCGGTCTGCAGTTGCTCGTCGACTCGCTCGTGCACGACGAGGGTCACGGGGCCGTCCTCCTCGTCGCGCGGCCGGAGGCAGACCCGGTGCCGGCGCTGCGGGCTCTCGCCGCAGGCGTGCGGCTCCCGGGAGATTCCTTGTAACAGTCTGTTACTTGCTTCGACACGGCCTGTGTGGACCTGTCCGCCACGCAACTGAGAGGGTTGGCCGCGCACGTAGTAACAGACTGTTACTAGGTCGGACCTAGCTCGTTCGGGCCTGGCCGGCGGCCGCCGGCGCCGCTAGCGCGGGAAGCGGGGGTCGTCGCGGATCGAGGCGAAGTCCTCGTCCGTCTGAGCGGCTTTGCGGAACCGTTCGTTCGCCTCGGCGGCGGTGACGAGATGGTCGAGCGCAGCGTCGGTCTTGCCCGCGCGGGCCTCGAGGCAGGCAAGGTTGTAGAGCATCGCCGGGTCGCCGGGCTTCTCCTCGATGCCCTCTCGCATCACCCGCTCGGCCTGCTCCAGGTCGCCCGCCTCGATGTGCGGCATGGCGGCGAAGACGTACTCCCACGCCGATATCTCGTGCGCCTGGCCCGGCTTCCCGCCGACGGCGAGCACCGCGGCGTCGTCGGTCAGCGCGACTCCGCCCCGCTTCAGGGACGGATCCCGGACGAAGACGAGCTGTCCGGAGCCGAGCTCGTGGTCGTTGCCGTCGATCGTGAGTCGCACCCGCCCGCGTAGGACGAGGTAGATCTCCTCGTGCTCGAGCTGCCCCTCGGTGTGCTCCTCGACGACCTGGCCGCTTGCGCCCGGCGTGTACGCGTTCGTGCCGAACGCCTTGATCCCGAAGCGTCTCCGCACCGGTCGCCAGACGAAGCCCTCGGGCATCTCGATCGAGTCGAGCTGGTCGATGTGGACGAGGTTCATGCGAGCAGCTCCTGGAAGCGCGGATCGTCGCGCAGCGGATCGAGGTCGCTGTCGTCGCGGAAGTACCCCGCGGACTCTCCTTCGGTGTCGAGCTCCTTCGCGCGCCGCAGGTGCTCGAGGGCGGCGTCGGCGTTGCCGGCGAGCGACTCGAGACAGCCTGCGTTGTAGTGGACACCCCAGTGGCCGGGCTTCTCCGCGATGGTCGCGTCCACGATCGCCGTCGCATCCTCGACTCGACCGGCCTGCCGGTACGTGTGCGCGAGTGCGAACGAGTCCCAGCCGCCCGAGTCGAACGCCTTCCCGGCCGTGCCGCCGACGGCGAAGACGATCGTGTCGTCCTCCGTCGCCACCGCCGTGCGGAAGACCTCGGGCTGGAGGAAGACGAGGGTGCCGGCCGGGGCCTCCGCCTCCTCCTCGCCGATCGTGAAGCACGCGCGGCCGCGCACGACGACGTACAGCTCCTCGCTGCCGCTGTCTTCCTTGTGCGGCGGGATCAGCTGCCCACCCGCGTCCGCCTTCCATGCGTTGACGCCCGCCGGCCGGAAGCCGAGCACGTGCCGCACCGGGATGAGAGTGCTGCCGCGGTGCGACGCCGTCTCGACCTCGTCGAGAGAGAGGATCTCGTAGCCGTCGCTCATGCGGTGGCTTCGCGCAGCGCGTCGAGGACGACCGGGTCGATCGCGTCGTCGCCGTCCACCCGCTCCTCGAGGTTCTCGACGCCGGCCCACGCGTCGAGCGAGTCGTAGCCGAGTTGCGCGAGCCGCTCGTCGACCTCCGTGCGCAGCTCCCCCTCGAGTGGCAGCCAGTCCTCGCGCGGGCTCAGCCCGAACAGCAGGAAGTGCAGCCCGTAGATCCGGCGCAGCTCCTGGATGGGTCGCTCGTGGTCGTCGACCCGGAGGTCGACGAGGACGTCCGACAGCCCGGCGTAGCCGCCGTCCCTCTGTACGACCAGTAGAGAGGCCGACTGCTGGCCGCGCCCGTCGCCACCCGCAGCCTGCGCCGCCGCGAGACACTCGATCAGCCGTTGCGCGAGCGGCAGCTGCGCGTTCCCCTCGAACGTCGTCGCAAGCGCACCCACGGTTTCCTCGCCGACGAGGATGTTGCCCTGCGCGGCGTAGCCGGGCCCGGTGCGATGTCCGGCCCAGTCGTTGCAGCCCGATCCGGTCCAGCTCGCCGCGACGCCTTGTCCGTCGACGATTCCGAGCTGGCGCTCGTCGCGCCCCTCGTCCTCGGACGTCAGACGTTCGACGACCTCGCTCGCGCCGAGGCCTTCGCGCAGGAGAGCCAGCCCGTTCGGGCCGTAGCTCGGGTTCGCGTACGCCTGCGTCGCGATTGCGCCCACCTCGGGCTCGGCCCACGGCACGACCGAGCCGACGGCGAGGAACTTCGACTGCACGGCAACGCCCCACTGCTTCGCCTCGAGGTCGCAGGCGACGATCGAATACGTCGCGACGACCGGCTCAGCCATACGTCAGCTCGGTCAGGTCGAGCCCGAGCAGGTCGCGGCACTCCTCCGGCACGAGTACCGCCGCCACTTCGGGCCGCGCGAGCGCGGCGCGCACGTCCTCCGGCGACGCGGCGCGCACCACGACGGGGCGGCCCGCCTCGAACGCCGCGGCTATGCCCTGCAGATCGTCGACGCCGTCGAGGACGAGCGCCTCGTGGGCCGGCACCGCGGGATCCCCCTCGACCGCGAGCTCCGGCACGCGTCGGCCGCTTCCGCCCCACCAGCGCTCTCTCATAGCCTGACCGAGTCTCCAGGCTCAAGCTCGTCGACCTGGACGTCCGGTGCGAGCTCACGGAGCTGGGCCGGCGTCCCCTTGAGCGGCGGGAAGGTGCCGTAGTGACAGGGGATGCAGCGCTTCGTGCCGAGAAACTCGAGGGCGAGCGCGGCTTCCTTGGGATCCATGGTGTAGTGGCCGCCGATCGGCAGGATCGCGACGTCCGGGGAGTAGAGCCGCCGGATGATCTGCATGTCACCGAACACGCAGGTGTCGCCGGCGAAGTAGAGCTTCGGCCCGTTCTCGATCGTGGCGACGATCCCGACGGGCTCGCCCATGTACTCGAGGTCGTTGTTCGAGCTCGAGTGATGCGCGTTCGTGAGCGTGAACTTGACGCCGGCGGCCTCGACGGTGCCGCCCTTGTTCGGGTCGAGGACGTTCTCGAGGCCCTGTTTGCCCTGCAGCCAGTCGGCCATCTCGACCGGCGCAATGACGGTGCAGCCGTGCTTCTTCGCGAGCTCGACGGTGTCGCCGAGATGGTCGCCGTGGCCGTGGGTGAGCGCGATCACGTCGATCCGCTCGGGCTCCAGCTCCGACTCCGGACACTTCGGGTTCCCATTCAGGAAGGGGTCGATGTAGATGCGCTTCCCGTCGGGGGTGTCGAAGCGGAAAGTCGCGTGGCCGAGCCAGGTCAAGGTCGTTTCGGGCATGCGTGAGCTCCTTGGAGTGGACGGCGCGAGACTACTGAGGAAGGACCGTCCGATGCGGCCGTGAACCTTTAGCCGTGGGTTCGCGGCTCCTGCCCCTGGTGCTCGCGACGGCTGCGCTTGCGGCCGGGGCCACCGGTCTCGGCGGGCTCGCGCTCTGGCTCGGCCTCCTCGCCGTTCCCGCAGCTGCCTCGTCGGCATTCGTCGCGGTCAGCGACACGCTCGAGGGACGCCCCGCGCTGCTGCGCGCCGTGACGAGCTGCCTGGCGCTCGCCCTCGTCGTCGTGGCCTCGGCGGCCCGACAGAACCCCGCGATCGGGCATGCGTCGTCGCCGCTCGCCACGTGGGGCCTGCTGTTCGCGCTTCTGGCCTACGCAGTGCCTCTCGTAGTCTGGGTGGTCGAGCCGCTGCGCGTGCCGCAGCGGACGCGTCCGCAGCGCCGCCTGCGGCCCGCCGAGGTCGACGAGCTCCTCTCGCGCGCGGCCTAGTCGGGCGGCACCCCCACCCGTGGACGGGCAGGGGTGCCACCACTTTTGCTCGCTCTACCGGCCGAAGCGGAACGCGACCACACGGCGGGCGGACACGCCGGTGAAGACCGCGTTCTCACCCGGCTTCGTCACGCGGATGAACACCGCGAGGAGTCGCTGGTGACGGCCGGCGGGGAACCCGCGCTGCCGCGCCTGCGTCAGCGTGACGGTGCCGTCCGAGGCGGTCGGCGCCTGCGTCGGAGCGAACTGGTTGAAGGGGATCGCGGCCGCGTAGACGGTTGCGCCCTGCACCGGGCGCCCGCCGCACGCAGTGACCTTGACGTGGAGGTGGAGCGTCTGCGTCGAGCGGTTCACAGACGGTGAGACCGAGGCGGAGGTGATCTCCAACCGCCGCGGTGGCGCCACCTGGGTCACCGGCAACGTGCCGGTTCCGTCCGGGCAGCCGCTCGCGGGCACCAGCAGAGTCTGCGCTGAGGTGGCCGTCGTGGCCCCGGAGCCGTTCCGCGCCGTCACGTTCACGCGCAGTGTGTGACCCTGGTCGGCCATCGTCACGGTGTAGATCTTCGCGGTCGCCCCCCCGATCGCGAGGCACGCTGCTCCGCTTGCGTCGCACCGGCTCCACGAGAAATGGAACGAGGTCGGGCTTCCGCTCCATGTTCCTCGAGTCGCAACCAGCGTCTCGCCGACTTGAGCTACCCCGGAGATGGTCGGCGGCTTCTTCGGGGAGGGCTTTGCAGTGCTTGCCGCGGTGCCGCTGCCCGGCTGTCCGAATACGGCGCCGAGCAGTACGCCCGTTCCAACCGCCAGCACCAGTCCCAGTCTTGTTTTCGTCGCGTGACCTCGTAGCATGGCCGGCTCCTTGGGTCGTCGATATGTGCGGAGTCGTACCTGGCCGGCGATCGCGGCGAACGCCGAAACGGCGAAGCCTTGCAGCTTCTTTGCAGAGGGCTTTCAGAGAGGCAACGCGCTCGCCGCGTGCTGCGCGAGGTCGATCAGCGGCTGGACGGCGAAGAGCGAGCCGACAGAGACGACGAACGCCGCGCCGACGGCGACGTGGAGGAGGGTCTCCTTGGCAGGCGCGCCGCCGCTCACCGCGACGCCGCCCGGTCGCAACTGCAGTTCCTCGGGCCCCCGCATGTACATCGCGCGCACGATCCCAAGGTAGTAGTAAAGGCTGACGAGCGTTGCGAGCACGCCGACGATCACGAGCCAGGCCCAGCCGTGGTCGTACGCGGCGGCGAAGACGTAGAACTTGCCGACGAATCCGCCCGTGAGCGGTAGCCCGGCGAAGCCGAACACGAAGAACCACATCGCGACGCCGAGGAACGGCCGTTCCCAGCCGAAGCCGGCGAGGTTGTCGAGCGTGACAGGCACTCCGAGTTCCCGCTCCCGCGCGGCGACGATCGCGAACGAGCCGAACGCCGAGGCCGCATAGGGGATGAGGTAGTACATGAGCGCGCGGCCGCCGAGCGCGCTGCCTGTGCTGAGGCCGATCAGCATGAAGCCGGCCTGCGCGATCGCGGAGTAGGCGAGGATCCGCTTCACGTTCTTCTGTACGAGCGCCGCGTAGTTGCCGATCGCGAGCGAGATCGTCGCAATGATCGCGAAGGCCCAGCCCCAGAGATGCTGGTTGTCCGGGAACGCCGTCGTCATCACGCGGAAGGTGAGGAGGAGCGCCGCGACCTTCGTCGCTGACGACATCCACGCGGTCACCGTGGTCGGTGCTCCCTCGTAGACGTCGGGCGTCCACATGTGGAACGGCGCGGCCGACATCTTGAAGCCGAGCCCTGCGACCATCAGCGCGATCCCGACGACGACGAACGTGTCGCCCGTCAGGCCCTGCGACGAGATCGTCGAGGCGATGCCGTCGAACGAGACCTTCCCCGTCGCGCCATAGACCAGCGCCGAGCCGAAGAGGAGCGTGGCGGCACCGAACGAGCCGACGACGAGGTACTTGAGGCCTGCCTCGAGCGAGCCCTGGAGGTCGTAGTCGATCGCGCACATCACGTAGAGCGCGATCGAGAACCACTCGAGCGAGAGGAAGAGCGTGATCAGGTTCGCGGCGCCGACGAAGAACGCCATCCCGGCCGCCGACGCGAGCAGGAGCGCGAAGAACTCCGCCACGTGGTCGTCGCGCCGCGCCGCGTCTGCGTCGCGCCAACCCGGGACGTGCTCCACCGCGAGGAGCGTCGTCGCGAGACCGACGCCGAAGATGATGATCTGGCCGAGCGAGGTCCAGCGGTCGCGGTAGTAGGCGCCCGCGGCGATGGTGTGGCCGTTCGCGCTGTCGACATAGAGCCAGACGGCGAGGACGATCCCCGCAGTGAAGCCGGCGACGGCGATCCCGGCGGACGCGAGCCGGCGCACGGCGCGCGGCACGAGCACCGCGCAGAGGAGCGCGGCGAACGACGTGCCGATCAGCGTCAGGACCGGGCTGAGGCCGAACCAGTCGATATACGGCGTGTTCAGCGTCACTTGAACCCGCTCTTCACGGTCGCGCTCGGGCTCGGGCCGAAGAAGGAGTGGTTGCTGATCCCCGCCGGCCACGCGGAGAGGAAGAGCAGCCCGGCCACGAGCGGCACGACGAGCGCGAGCTCGCCCGGCCTGAGGTCCAGCGCCGCGTCCGTCACAGTCGAGCCACGCGCTTCGTGCAGGACCGCCGAGATCAGCCTCAGCATGTACATAGCGGCGAGGACGATCGCGGCGGCGCCGATCACCGCCCACCACCAGGCACGCTGGAAGACGCCCGCCAGGATGAGGAACTCGCCCGCAAAGGACGCCGAGCCGGGCACGGCGAGCGAGATCACTCCAACGATCATGAGCAGCGTCGCGAGCGCGGGCCTTCCGCGGGCCATTCCGCCCAACAGCCGGAACTCGCCCGTGGTCGTCCGGCGCTCCACGGCGCCCGCGACCAGGAAGAGCGAGATCGAGATGAGCCCGTGCGCGACCATCTGCAACACCGCTCCGTCGAAGCCGAGATCGGTGCCCGCGAAGAGGCCGAGCGTGATCAGCCCCGACTGCGCGAGGGACGAGTACGCAACCACGCCTCGGAAGTCGGGCGAGCGGAACGCGAGCAGCGAGCCGTACACGAGCGCCGCGGCGGCGAGGGCGAGCACCGTCGTCCGGTAGAAGGACGTCGGGTCGGGGAACTTGGTGATCGCGATCCGCAGCATCCCGTACAGGCCCACCTTCGCGATCACGCCCGAGAGGACGGCGGCAATCTCCGGCGGTGCCTCGCGGTACGCGTCGGGCAGCCAGCCGTGGAACGGGAACAGCGGCGCCTTGATGACGAAGGCGAGCATGAAACCGAGGAAGAGCCACCGGCTCGCACTCGCCGGGCCGTCCACGAGGTCGAACGTCCCCGCCTTCAGCCCGTACGCGACGATCGCGGCGAGCATCAGCAGCGAGCCGGCCATGGTGTAGATGACGAACTTGATCGTCGCCTCCATGCGCCGCGCGCCGCCCCAGACCCCGATCAGGATGTAGAGCGGGATCAGCATCGCCTCGAAGAAGGCGTAGAAGAGGAGCAGGTCCTGGGACTCGAACACGCCGACCGTCGCGCCAGTGAGCAGCAGCATCAGCCCGAAGTACGCGCGCGGTCGCTCGCGCCCGACCCAGAAGCCGTAGCCGGTGCACGCGGCCATCCCGACGACGGTGAGGCCGACGAGCCAGAGTGAGAAGCCGTAGACGCCGACGTGGTACGAGACGCCGAGGTCGCCGAACCAGTTCGCGCGCTCCGACATCTGGAGGCCCGGTTGCGAGAAGTCGAAGTGCGCCGCCTGCTTGATCCAGAACCCGACCTCGGCGAACGAGATGAGCAGCGCCAGGCTCCCGGTCGCGTAGCGGGAAAGCGGCAGCAGCCAGATGACGATCGCTCCCGCGACCGGCAGCCAAATCAGGATCGAGGTCAGGTAGGAAGCGTTCACTTGGCGATCAGGAAGGCGAGGACGACGGCCGCCGCGCCGGCGGCAAGGAAGAAGATGTAGGTGCGGAGGAGACCGGTCTGGAGCCGGCGTACGAGGCTTCCGGCGGCGAGTGTCGAGTCACCCAGGTCGGTGCCGGTCTGGAGCACGACGGGCTCTTCGAACTCACGCCGCAGGCCGGTGGCGAGCCAGGCGGACGGGGCGTAGAAGATCCGGTCGTAGAGCCAGTCGAAGTAGAACTTCTCCTCGAGCACGCGCCGCACCGACGACACGGCGGGGATCGCGATCTTCCGCTCGGAGTAGACCGCCCACGCGACGGCGATGCCCGCGAGGCCCACGATCACCGTCACGGCCGACGTCACGTACTCCTGGGTCGAGGTCACCTCGGCGGCGGCCAGCGTCGGCGCGGCAGGAGCCAGCCAGTGAGTGATCGGCTCCCAGAGCGGCGGCCACTGGATCCAGCCGCCGACTGTCGCGAGCACGCCGAGGATGCCGACGGGCACGAGCATCGTCCACGCGCCCTCACGCCCCTGGTGGTCGTGGTAGTGCTCGCGGACGAACGGGCTCGGCTCCCCCGGGAAGACGAGGTACCAGAGCCGGAAGGTGTAGAGGCCGGTGAGGAACGCGCCGACGATGCCGCAGGCGTAGAAGACGTAGCCGTACCAGCCGATGTTGAGGGTCGACGCGATGATCGGGTCCTTGGAGAAGAAGCCGGCGAACGGCGGAACGCCGACGAGCGCCAGCGCACCCGCGAGGAAGCACCACTTCGTGAACGGCATCAGCCGACCGAGCCCGCGCATGTTCCGGATGTCCTGCTCACCGGCGAGCGCGTGGATCGCAAGGCCGGCCGTCATGAAGAGCAGCGCCTTGAAGAAGGCGTGCGTCATGAGGTGGAACATCCCGTTCGCGTAGCCGCCGACGCCGACCCCCACGAACATGTAGCCGATCTGCGACATCGTCGAGTACGCGATCACGCGCTTGATGTCCGTCTGGACGAGCGCGATCAGACCAGCGACGAGCAGCGTGAGCGCACCGGTGCCGGCGGCGAGCAACTCGATCGTCCGTGCCTGCTCGAAGATCACGTGTGTGCGCGCGATCAGGTAGACGCCGGCCGTGACCATCGTCGCGGCGTGGATAAGCGCGCTGACCGGGGTCGGACCCTCCATCGCGTCGGGCAGCCACGTCTGGAGCGGGATCTGCGCCGACTTCGCGACCGCACCGCCGAGCAGGCCGAGGGCGATCAGATTCGCCTGCGTCGAGGAAAAGCCGCCGTTGAGGGCGCCTTCGAACGACAACGAATTGGTGTGCGCGATGAGGATGAAGAAGGCAAGCGCCATCGTCGCGTCCCCGAAGGCGTTCATGATGAAGGCCTTCTTCGCCGCCCGTACCGCGCTCCGCCGTTCGTGCCAGAAGCCGATCAGGAGGTACGAAGAGAGGCCCACGAGCCCCCAGCCGACGAGCAGCATGAGCAGGTTGCCGCCCTCGACGAGTAGCAGCATCGAGAACACGAAGAACGCGATGTACGCGAAGTAGCGGCGCTCCTCCTCGTCGCCGTCCATGTAGCCGATCGAGTAGAGGACGATCAGCCCGCCGACGCCGGCGACGATCAGCATCATCATCGTGCTCAGCGGATCGACGAGGAGCTCGAGCCCGACCTTGAAGCTCCCCGACTGGAGCCAGGTCCAGGCGGTCGTGATTTCGCCACGGTCTGGGGTGCACGAGAGTCCGCCGCATTGCCTCGCATGCGCCGAGTGCACGCCGAGGAAGGCCCAGACCGCGCCGCCGAAGGCGACGAAGACGCTCGTCGTCGCGATCCAGGCGGCGGCCACGCGCGGTAGCCACGAGCCGCCGAGCAGGATGAGGATCGTGCCGACGAGCGGCGCGAGCAGGCAGAGCCACGAACCGCCCGTCATCCGCGGAGCTCCGAGAGCGTGTCCACGTCGAGCGAAAGGTTCCGGCGGTTGAGCGCCACCACGAGGCCGAGCCCGACGCAGACCTCCGAGGCGGCGATCGCCATCACGGTCAGCGCGAAGATCTGACCCGCGCCGTTGTGGAAGTGGCGCGAGAGCGCGATCAGCGCGAGATTGCCGGCGTTCAGCATCAGCTCGAGCGAGAGCAGCACGACGAGCGTGTTGCGGCGGACGAGGACGCCGAGCGCGCCGATCCCGAACAGGAGGGCGGCGATCGCGATGTACCAGGCGACGTTCGGGCCGTCCATCAGATCGCTCTCTTCGTATGCGAGCCCAGGATCACGCCCCCGACCGCGGCGATGAGCAGGACCACCGAGGTGATCTCGAACGCCAGCAGGTGGTCGACGAGGAAGACGCGCCCGATCCAGGCGGGTGTGCCGAAGTCGGTGCCGACGCTGCTCTGGTGGGAGAGGCTGCCGCTCGCCTGCATCCCCACGGCGACGACGATCTCCACGAGCAGTGCGCCGGCCGCGGCGACCGCTGCGAACGCCTGCCAGCTCGGCCCGCCCGACCACGGCGTCTCGCGACGCGGCCCGACGTATGCGATCACGAACAGGAACATCACGACCACCGCGCCCGCGTAGACGAGCACCTGCGCAGCAGCGACGAACTCCGCCGACAGCAGGAGGTACATGACGGCGAGCGAGCCGAGGTTCCCGATCAGGGCGAGCGCCGAGAAGAACGGATTCGTGAAGGAGATCACCGCGACTGCGGAGCCGACGCACGCGAACGCAGCGGCGAACCAGACAATCCAGACGAGCACATTCCCTGCGGAGGCGACGATCACGAGTCGCTCTTGTAGAAGGGGATCGGTGTGTCGTAGAGATCCGCGTCCGCGACGGGCCATTCCTTGACCGGGGGCGTGAGCAGCATGTCCTTCGTGTAGATTTGGTCGTCGCGGTTGTGCTCCGAGATCTCGAACTCGTTGCCGAGCGTGATCGCGTCGAACGGACAAGCGAGCTCGCAGTAGCCGCAGAAGATGCAGCGGCTGAGGTTGATCTCGTAGATCCGCGCGTAGCGCTCGCCGGCCGAGACGCGGTTGTCCGGTGTGTTCTCGGCGGCGACGACCCGGATGCAGTCCGCCGGGCAGGCGGCCGCGCAGAGGGAGCAGCCCACGCACTTCTCCAACCCGTTCTCATGCCGCCAGAGGCGGTGGCGCCCGCGGAACCGTGGATAGACCGGACGCTTGTACTCCGGATACTGCTGCGTGATCGGCTTCTTGAAGATCTGCTTGAACGTGACCCCGAAGCCCTTGAAGGTCTCGAGCGGCTGGGGACTCACTGGAACGCCACCACCAGCGCGGCCGTGATGACCGCATTCACCGTCGCCACCGGCAGCAGCACCTTCCAGCCGAAGCGCATCAGCTGGTCGTAGCGCAGCCGCGGCAGCGTGGTACGGAGCCAGATGAAGACGAAGAGGACGCCCATCGTCTTGAGCAGGAACCAGATCGGCCCGATGTCCCACGGCCCGTGCCAGCCCTCGAAGAAGAGCGTCACCATCAGGCCAGAGAGCGTGATCAGGTTGATGTACTCGGCCATCTGGAACAGGCCCCAGCGCATCCCCGAGTACTCGGTGTGGTAGCCGGCGACGAGCTCCTGCTCCGCCTCGGGCAGGTCGAACGGCGCGCGGCTCGTCTCCGCAATCCCGGCGAAGAAGAAGACGATCAGCCCGATGAACTGCGGGATCGCGTACGGCAGGAACGACCCCTGGCGGGAGACGATCTCGGGCAGGTTCAGCGAGCGGCCGAGGATGACGACGCCGAGCACGCTGAGCGCCAGCGAGACCTCGTACGAGACGAGCTGCGCGCAGGTGCGCATCGAGCCGAGGATCGAGTACTTGGACTCCGACGCCCAGCCGCCGACGATGAAGCCGTAGACGCCGATCGAGCCGAGCGCGAAGATCGCGATCAGGCCGATCGAGACGTTCGCGACCTCGCCGTTGATGTGCCAGCCGTTGACCGTCCAGCCCGGGCCGTACGGGATGAACGCGAAGGCGGCGATCGCAGTGAAGGCCGAGACGATCGGCGCAAGGATGTAGGGCAGCTCGATCGCGGACTCCGGTGCGAATGCCTCCTTGCGGATCAGCTTGAGGAGGTCGGCGATCGGTTGCAGGAGCCCGAACTTGCCCGCGCGGTTCGGGCCGAAGCGAAGCTGCATCCGGCCCATGAGCTTCCGCTCGATCAGCGTGAGGTAGGCGAAGAGGCCGAGGAGGATGTTGACGATGACCAGCGCCTCGATCAGGGCGATCCACCACGGCTCGTTCACGCGCTGATCACCTCCTCCGCCTTCGCGACCTCGACGATGCCGCCGAAGCCGCTCGCGTGTTCGATCGCGACGCGCGCGATGCCCGCGCGCAGGCGACGGTTGACGCGTGCCTGCAGCGTGATCGCGCTGCCGTTCGAGCCGACCGTGACGAGGTCGCCGGTCGCGACCCCGCGCAGCCTGGCGTCGGCGGACGAGAGCTCGAGCTCCGGCTGCGGCCGCTGGAACTGGAGCTCCGCGACGCGCTCGACGGCGGCGCCGGAAAAGAGCGGCTTGTACGCGACGAGCCGGATCTCTCCCCGCTTGGCCTTCTGCTGCGGCTCGGGCAGCGCCTGCCTCGCGACGTGCTCCTGCGCCTCGGGATAGCCGCGCAGCGGCGCCCGCTCTCCGACCTCGCCGAACGCAAGACCGCCGTAGACGCGCTCCGAGACCTCGGCGAAGACCCCGGCGGCGTACGGCGCCACGTCGACGTCGAACCGCGCGGCTAGCTGCGAGATCCACTCGAGCTCGTCGGGACAGGGCGGCTCGACCGTGCGGCGCAGCCGCTGCAGGCGGCCCTCGAGATTGACGAACGTGCCGTCGTGCTCGAGATAGCCCGTGCCGGGGAGGATCAGGTCGGCCCAGCCGGCGGCGAGCCCGCCGAACATCGAGATCACGATCGTCGCCTCGGCCTGCTCGGCGAGCGCGCGGACGTTCTCGTCCGCCGCGGCCTCGTCGCCCGACACGACGAGCAGCCCGATCGAATCGGCGGCTTCGGCCTCCTCGTCGCAGCAGGCGGCCCAGGCGTCGGCGACACCACGGCCGTTCGGCGTCTCGGGAAGGTAGAAGGCGCCGCAGCCCTCGCGACCGGCGAGCCCGAGCTTCTCCGCGACCTTCGCGACCGTCGCGCCGCCGCGGCCGCCCGGGCCGCTCCAGACGAGAACGACGCGCTCCGCCTCGGCAACGGCCGGATCGTTCGCGTCGTCGAGGACCCGGGCGCCGTTGCGGCTGGCCGACTTGATCCAGAGATCCACGACCGGCGCACGCTCGACCACCGGCACGTCGCCGAGCACGACGACGACATCCGCCTCGCGGATCGAGGAGAGCGGGAGCCGGTAGGCGTCGAGCGCGCCGGAGACCTCCTCCGGCAGCGTCGCCTGATGGGAGCCGAGTCCGACCCGCAACAGCTTGCCGAGCGCGTACGCGTGCTCGACCGTCTCGGAGCCCGAGAGCACCGTGACGACCCGCCCGCGCGCGTGGCGCAGGAGCCGCTCGGCCTCGTCGAGGGCCAGCTCCCACGACACGGCCTCGAGGCCACGCCTGCGCATGCGCTGCAGCGGCTCGCCGACGCGGTCCTCGGCGCGCAGGTGCGTGTAGGCGAAGCGGCCCTTGTCGCAGATCCAGCCCTCATCGATCTCCGGATGGTTGCGGGAGAGGATCCGCTTGACCTTCCCCTCACGCACGGTCGCGTTCACGTTGCAGCCGACCGGGCAAAGGCCGCAGACGGTGGGCACGTCGACGATCTCCCACGGCCTGCCCTCGAAGCGGTACTGCGTGGGCAGGAGCGCCCCGACCGGGCAGAGCTCGGTCACGTTGCCCGTGAACGCGCCCGTGTAGGGCAGGTCCTCGAAGGTCGTGATCACGGACATCGCGCCGCGGTTGGCCGCGACGAGCTGGCCGTCCTCCGAGACGCTCTCGCTGAAGCGCGTGCAGCGGTAACAGAGGATGCAGCGCTCCCGGTCGAGCGAGATGGTGGGCGAGATCGGGATCGGCTTCTCGAAGGTGAGCTTCTCGAAGCTCATCCGCGTGTTGCCGGGCCCGTACCGGAACGTGAGGTCCTGCAGCGGGCACTCCCCGCCCTTGTCGCAGACCGGGCAGTCGAGCGGGTGGTTGACGAGGATGAACTCGAGCGTCCCGTTCTGGCCCTGCGCAGCCTTGGCGGACGTCCGCGCCGTCTTGACGACCATCCCGTCCTGCGCGGTGAGGGTGCAGCCGGTCTGGAGCTTCGGCATGCCTTCCACCTCGACGAGGCACATCCGGCAGGCGCCGACCGGTGCGCCGAGGCGCGGCTCGTAGCAGAAGACCGGGATCTCGACCCCCGCGGCAAGCGCCGTCTCGACGATGCCCGTCCCCTTCGGGACATGGACGTCGCGCTCGTCGATCGTGACGCGCACCAGCTCCGTGCTCAAACGAGTGCCTCCTCACCGGCGGGCGTGTGCGCGTGCTGGTCGGAGGGCGCGAGGATCCCCTCGAGCGACGACGAGCCGCCGAACGGGCAGCCGCCCTGCTCCACGTGCGCGACGAACTCGTCACGCCACTTGTGCAGGTAGCTATCGACGGGATAGACGGCGAACTCGCCGAGCGCGCAGAGGACCTTCCCGAGGATGTTGTCGCCGACCGAGTCGAGCAGCTCGAGGTCGGCGTGCGTCGCGGTGCCGTTCTCGATCGCCTCGAGGATCTGCACCATCCAGCGCGTCCCGATGCGGCACGGCGTGCACTTGCCGCACGACTCGTGCGCATAGAACTTCGTCGAGCGGATGGCGAGCTGCACCACGCAGCAGCGGTCGTCCACCACGATCAGCGAGGCCGCGCCGAAGAAGGTGCCGATCGCACCGAGCGAGTCGTAGTCGAGCGGCACGTCGATCTGGTCGGGTGTGAGCGCGGGCACCGACGAGCCGCCCGGGATGACCGCCTTCAGCTCCCGGCCGTCGGCGATTCCGCCCGCATGCTCGTAGATGAGCTCGCGCATCGACGTGCCGAGGTCGAGCTCGTAGTTGCCGGGCCGCACGACGTTGCCCGAGACGGAGAAGATCGCGGTGCCCGGCGAGCTTGGCACGCCCGTCTTCGCGAACTCCTCGGCGCCCAGCTCGAGGATGACGGGGACGGTCGCGATCGTGCAGACGTTGTTGATCTGCGTCGGCGCCGCGTACAAGCCCTGGATCGGCGGGAACGGCGGCCGCGGCCTCGGCTGGCCGCGCTTGCCCTCGAGCGACTCGAGCAAGGCGGTCTCCTCGCCGCAGATGTAGGCGCCCGCGCCGCGATGCACCGTGATTCGTACGTCGCCGAGGATCCCCGCCTCGCGCGCGTCCTCGACCGCGGCCGCGAGGATCTCGTACTCCGCGAGGTACTCGCCCCGGATGTAGATGAAGACGTCGGTGGACTCGATCGCATGCGCGGCGATGAGGCAGCCCTCGATCAGCCGGTGCGGCACGCGCGCCATCACCTCGCGGTCCTTGAAGGCGCCGGGCTCGGACTCGTCGGCGTTGACGACGAGGTACTTCGGCTTGGGGCTCTTGCGATCGATCAGCGACGCTTTGCGCCCCATCGGGAAGCCGGCGCCGCCGCGCCCGCGGAGGTTCGCCTGCGAGAGCTCGGCGATCAGGTCGTCCGGCGTCATCGCGCGGGCCTTGACGACGCTGTCGTAGCCGCCGATCGCCTGGTACTCCGCCAGCTGCGTCAGGTCGCGTTCGTCGGCGCCCGCGAGCAGGACCTTGTGCTCGTCAGCCACGCACGTCCCCCACGATCTCGGGCACCGTCTCGGGCCGAACGTGCTGGCGGTAGCGGTCGTCG
>Ga0308175_100001001_pt1 | contig 18803 bp, 20 predicted proteins | sample PhyCR1_3_FD_203893 | JGI IMG/M metagenome (GOLD analysis project Ga0308175, IMG submission 203893) | Soil microbial communities from UC Gill Tract Community Farm, Albany, California, United States - DLSLS.C.R1 | ecosystem: Environmental > Terrestrial > Soil > Agricultural land | place: USA...
CGCTTCCGGATACGGGGCAGGTTGTTGCAAGCGGCGGTAGGGGTACGGTACGACTGCGACGGCGTGCGCATACGGCATCTCCTTTCGACAGGCGACCAGTGAAATGTGATGAAATGACAAGACGTGAGGCGGCGCCGGCCCGTTGTGGCGACCCTCGCCCGCGACTCCAGGTGCCGCGGGACTCTAACGGCGGTTATCGGAGCCGGCAAGATTTGGTTGCATGACGTGCGCACAATTTCAACAAGATTACCGCGGCGTCATGCTAGCGTAGGAATCGCGAGTGTCGGAAAAACGATCGGCAGAGAAGACCCAGGAGGCCGCGGGCAAGGCCGGCAAGGGCCGCCGGAGACGCGATTGGGAAGGGCGGGGAGAAGGTCAAAGACGCGGGGGACCGGCTCTAGCCGCCGGCCCTCGACCCCTTCAATTGCGGTAGTAGCCCGGCGAACTCGCCACGCCGCCGGGGACGGACAGGTAGTGCTCCGCCATCCACAGCGCCTGCACCTCATCCCGAGCCCGCACCGCCTTGCAGTACAGGTCGTCATCGGCCGGGAAGCCGATCATCCGCTCCACGTGCGCGAGGAGTATCTTGACGTATCGTACCGCCGAACTCTATTGTCCGGGCACTAATTCGACGATTGCGCTAAAGTACCCGAGCGGATCACTGCCGATTAGGTCTAGTCGAACACTTGGCGGCAGATTTGATGGCCGGACCTTTTTAGTTTGGCTCTCTTCCCCGGCCATCGCGGTAAGTACCACTTCCGGGTCAGTTTCACCAGAGAAGGGGACTATCCCTTCGAAACCTGGATAACCGTTTGTACCCGGATGAGCGTTTGTCGGTCCAGTCTCGTTCATTCGTGGCAACGTCCAATTCACATTGATCGGCGCCCCACGCACGAACGCTCTGATTATCGCCTGGCGAGTTACCAGCACCTCTGGAGGAAATCGCTCAGGATGAAAGCCGATCGAGAGGAGCCTCAATCGAACGTGCGGATGATTATGGCGAATTTGGTCTATTGTTCCGGCTGCGCCCAGTCCACTCGCCGCATAGAACGCATCTAAACTCAAAGGCGTCATATTTCGCAACTGGTCGATCTCGGCTTGAGGCACGTGAGCTTGTCCCGTTTCGCAAAGATCTCTCCCAACAGACGCGGCCTTCTGTATGAATGCCGCAAGCTTATTCACCACTCCATCGATGGTTGACCTTTCCTGGGTGCTTAGATGAGAGATGGCTTGAAATCCGATCGCCTCTTTTTGAAGCGCACTAAAAGACAGATATGCCTTGTACATCTGGACTATTGTACTTTCGGCAGGGTTCGGTTGCGGTGCTGGCCTGCCAGGTAAAGGCATGAGGTGATATCCAATCTGCACCGGTTTTGCGTGAACGGCTGTCGCCAATTGCCTCGTAAAGTCTGCTACCTGTTTCAGTGCGTCAAAATTGGCCGGCACTGCCAGAAAGTTGCTGGCGTCGTGCACAGCCTGTTGGCTCCCGGTCATCACATGCACGGTGCAAGTCACACTAGCTGTTTGTAAAAACCGTATCGCTGCCTCTCTTTCGGAACCCTGCACGTTTCCGGATGCCGCCATGTATGCTCCCTCAAGCTTTGTGGCTATTTCTTGTTCATTCATCTGCTCCCCTGCGGTCTGCCGAGCTACAAGATCGACAGTCACCAACGAGCCGTAAAAGACCTCGTCCACAAACAAGTCGGCGTTGGCCTGCTCGGCTGCGAAGCAGTGCGCCACCCGTTCAGAACGTGCGTATCGCCAGGAGGAAGCATGATACTCGCCTGCCCTTGTGTTCTGCGTGCTTTGCCTAACGTCACGCCAGTCCAATTCTACATCGCCGGAGTTCGTGATAAACTGAAAATGTGCCTGCGCCGAGAGTGACTGGGCCCGCAGCGCGAAGGTCTTTTCGAGCGAACTGCCGAGCGCGGCATACGTACCCCCATCACCCTGGTCGTTCCTTTGAATTTGATCAGGAGGAATCGAGATTGCGGCACAGACAAGTACATGGTTTCCTCTGTCGCCCCTCACCGCATCGCCGAGCCGCAATTGGCTGCCCAGATATCCCGAGTGCTCAGCTTCTACGATGGAGTTAAGAGTTTGAGTAGTGACTTGAGCAGAAATGTGCGTCGTGACAGCTAGAAGAATCGCTGTAATAGTCAAGCGAAGGGCGGACATGCCTGCCTCCAGGAACGGGTCGCCGTACGGCGAGAGCCACCGCGAAACGACCGTTGTATGCGGGACTTGAGACGCTACCGTCCGTCAAAACTCGCTTATCTGGCAATCAGGCGCAGTGCCTTGTGGCGAGTAGGTCCTATGCGCTGAGGCCAGCAAAAAGTACAATTCCGCGCACGGGGTGCAGCGAGGCGGAGAGAACGGTTTGAGTTAATGGCGGTGTAGATTAGGGGCACGTTGCGCGAATGCAAGGAAAATAGTTTCGTTTTATGTAATTATGTTAGCAGTGAGGAGGCCGCTTAGACGCTATCTCAAAACCTTGAATAACCGTGGTAGAATGCCGGGACCACCTCGGCACGACGCAAGCCGGCGGCGCAGCCGCTGCCCACGATCTGGAAAGTCCCCGACGACCTCTGGTCCGACGTCATCGAGCCGATCCTGCGCGAGCACGACCCCGAGCCGCGCACCGGCCGGCCGCGCATCGACCCGCGCAAGGCCCTGGACGGCGTCATCTACGTCATGCGCACCGGCTGCCAGTGGAACGCCCTGCCCAAGGCCTTCGGCGACGACTCCTCGGTCCACCGAACCTTCCAACGCTGGGTCACGCTGGGCATCTTCCGCACCATCTGGGCCAAGCTCGTCGCGTGCTGCGACGACCTGGGCGGCGTGGGCTTCGACTGGCAGAGCAGCGACACGTCGATGGGCAAGGCGCGTTTTGGGGGGATCGAATCGGCCCCAATCCCACGGACCGGGCCAAGCCCGGCACCAAGCGCAGCGTGCTGACCGAGCGGGAGGGCTGGCCGATCGCCGCGTTCGTCGCCCCGGCCAACGTGCACGACTCACTGCTGCTGCAGGACACGCTGGAAGCGGTCGTGATCGAGCCGCCGGACCCGCGCAAGCACGAGCAGCACCTGTGCCTGGACAAGGGGTACGACACGCCCTCGGCCGAGGCGACGGCGCGGGTCTTCGGCTATGTGCCGCACATCCGCCGCATCGGCGAAGAGAAGCTGGACCGCCGTGGACGCAAGCGGCACCCGGCGCGGCGTTGGGTGAGCGAGCGTTGCCTGTCTTTTGAGATAGCGTCTTAGGCTCCGCGTGAACCGCCTCACCGTCGGCGTGGTGAGCCGTGTTACGTCGCTGCCGGTATACTGGTTCGCCACCAATGCCCAGCCGCCTCTTTACTGCCGCGTCCGCCGTGTCTCTGCTGCTGTGCCTGCTCGTGCTCGCGCTGTGGGCGCGGAGTCACCGCCGGGCGGACTACATCGGGCACGAGGTAGTGACGGGGACGCCGTTTGACGGCACGGACACAATTACCGCCTTCCGCTTCAACCTTGGCGAATTGCAATTCAGCCGCGAGGCAACCGAGTACCACCAGGCGGGGCAGCCTTACCCCTGCCAGTCAGCGCCGTGGCAATGGTTCACGATGCCCCCCGACGCGCGGACCCTCTCACGCAACCAGCCGAAGGGATTTCACTTCGCCGGGCTGGCGTACGTGAATCAGGACTGGCCCGTGGGGAGAAGACGCCGGACGGGCTGAGATACCCGCACCAGCTCATCGTCTCAATCCCGCACTGGCTGCTCGGCACGGTGCTGGCGCTGCCGGCGTCGTTGTGGTGGAAACGGAGGCGGGCGGTTTCGGCGGCAGGACCGGGAAGCCGGGGCGATCCTCGCCCATGAGTACCCGCCGCTGCCAAAGGTCCATGCGCTGGCGCCGGCGGATGCGAAACTTGTGGATAACGTCCCCGACAATCGTGGGGGCGCCGGCCAAGAAGGCAACGCCGAGAAGTAGGAGCAGGCCCTCCACGGGCGGGATTGTACCGCGTGGCTGCAACGCCTTCACCCCGACGGGTCGCTAAGCGCCTCGCGGTAGTGTTTCTCACACAGCCATTCGGTTCGGTGGAACGCCACCGCCTGTCGGCCGCAGCGGCGGCACTTGTGGTCCTGGGGCGCATGCGGAACCCCGCCAGTTCGCCCGCAGGTACGCCTTGAGCAGCGTGAGCAGTCCCCGGCTTGGTCCCATCACCCGTCCTCCAGGTCCACCCCCACCGCCCGCGCCAGCAGGCATGCCGCGCGGTAGTGCTCCTCCTCCCCGTCCGTTGCACCGGGCGATGTGGACCTGATCGGGGTCGCGCAGGAGCACCGCGTGCATTTCGGTGACGCCGTTCACGGTGAACACCGATACTTTCCAACCAAGCCGGCGAAGGTGGTCGATGGCGTCGTGGGCGGGCATGCGCGGGATGATAACGTGCGCTGCCGGGCGGCTTCATTTGCGATTCCGATAGTAACCCGACGGGCTCGCCACGCCGCCGATCCCCCGGACCCGTTCCTTGCGGCTTGATTACGATAAATTCTGTTGAACCGTCCCCCTCGCCCGGTAGGCTCTGCACCGGAGGAGCCATTTCTCGTTGTTGCTCCCTCAGGGATTCAGGGCTTCCCGCCATTCGCGCGGAGGAGGGTTTATGCCACGTCGGGTATTCTCAGGTTTGCGGGACACGGTGCGTGTGTCGCTCACGGTCCTCGCCGCAATGGTGGGCTGCACGGCCACCGCCGGTGCCGACACGTGGAACCCTGGCGACCTGATCACACACGGACCGTCCAACTGGGGCGGAGATCCGATGGTCGATGCTGGTGCGGCGCTCGTCAACGGTAAGTATTTCACCGTGTACAAGTCCGGCTTTCTGATTACGGGCGGCCACTTCACGTCGTCCTTCGACAATCCCAAATCTGTCATCAGTTACCTGCCGGCGGTCGGGGCGCCCGCGTCGCTCACCGGGAGTTCCTTGGACGCGACGTCCACCGCCTCCGGAGCGTTCGGTGGGGACGTGCTCGCTCTTCAATTGAACGTCGATTTCTCAGACGCGGGGCTCCTGACGGGAAGTTCCGGCCTGCGTTTCGGTGACCTGGTCCTCGCCAACTTCTCGACCCTGCCGAATCTCAACGGCTTAACCGTGCGCCAGTTTCTCGCCGACGTGAACGTCGCCCTGGGCGACGAGCCCAGCATCTATCTCATCTCGGATCTGGATCCGATTACCGGTGAGTTAAACGGTTCCTTCGGGGATGGCGGCGTGAGCCCGTTCGCGCAGGATCATCTTTTGGCCCCGGCGGCGGTGGAGACGGCGACGGCGCCTCTGCCGGGCGGCGTCGCGCCATTCCTGGTCCTGCTGTGCATTGCCTGGGCGCTGAACCGCAGAGGTAAGCGGCGCGCTGATCCCCGAACCGAATGAGCCTGCCTTGAGAGCGGCGACCGGGACGCGGGGCAGACGATCCCCAGCGGTGCAGGTCGTCTCGGCTAGTCCAGTAATTCAAGCCGCGGCTGTCATATCCCGATATGTACACTCGTGCCGCACGTACCCCGACCAGTGCGGCACAGACCCACTCAGGCCGAAAGGGGCAGGTACCCATCGGCCTGAGTCATCTGCGCTGCCAGTGCCGGGAAACGAGGAGATGCGGGGCCGGAGTGATGACGTGTCGGACGATGAACTCTGCAACCGCGCCAAGGCCGTCCTCATGCGGCGAAGGAACATGAGCGAACCCGAAGCCCACAAGTCGCTCCAGAGGCAAGCCCAGTCTGCCCGCATAAAAAAGGTCGAAATGGCCCGGCGGATACTTGAGGCCGATGAACTCATTTACGGGGCGGATGATCCGACGCCCGACACGGCGGATAGTGTCGATAGGTAATCGTCCGCCACGGCCCGCGCCGGGGAATTCATGCTGGAGTTCATCATCGACTGGTTCTGGATCGGCTGGGCGCTACTCGGCAGCGGGATCGTTCTCCGGGTCATCTACCTGCTGAAAGGCCGGAACACGCCCCGGGGCTGAAACGGGAAACCAAATAAATGAGGCCCGCCGCCGGGCAAACGAGCGGTGAGGGCCTTCTGAGGGACTAGGTTGAACTGACCGCAACATTACGTCGTCGGGAGTATACTGGTTCGCCGCCATGCCCCGCCGCCTGTTCACCGTCACTTCGGCCGTGTCGCTGGTGCTGTGCGTGGCGACGATGGTCCTATGGGTGCGGAGCTATGCGGTCGCGGACAAAGTATCGTGGTCGTGGGAAGATCGGCAGGTCGCTTTCTGTCCGTCGCGCGGACGGTTGCATTTAAGTTGGCAGTGGGCGTATTCCCCGGGCGGATTTCACGAATCCGTACGTCGGCATTACGAAGAGAATCTTCCCCGGGAATACGAAACGGAGACGAACTGGTCGGGGCGGCAGGTCCGGGTGGCGGGGTTCCACTTCGGAACGCAAATGGGCATCAGTGGTGCGTGGTATTCGGCGTACCTGCCCATGTGGTTCTTGACCGCCGTTCTGGCCATCGGTCCAGTTTGGCGATGCTGTCTTTGGTGGCGGGGTGTTGCGCGTAAGATCGAGTTGGCCGAGATGCTCCTGGCGCACCGGTGTAGCAAGTGCGGCTATGACCTGCGCGCTACCCCCGACCGCTGTCCCGAGTGCGGCACCGTGCCGGCTGCACCTCGAAACGGATAGGCTTGCCCGGTCCGGGGTTAGTGCGAGGAGAAAGAGGCAGATGCCGAGGGCGCTGTGCCCGACGCCGATGTAGTCATCCCATGAGCCGCGGCCCGTCGCGACGTCGCGTAAGGCGGTGAAGTCGGTCAGGAGCCAGAAGGCGGCGCTAACGATGCAAAACCAGAAGAAGCGTCGGCGCAGCCACCTGGCGCGTTCGGAGCGGAGTTCGAGGTCGAACGCCGAGGGCTGTTCGGTGCGGGGGTGGGTCGGCGGGGAGGCGTAATCGAGGGCGGCAGTGGGCATGGGAAGGTTCGAAATGGCCCGTACTATACAGTGGTCCGGCGGATATCGGGGTGGGAACGCCCCGCGGCGGCATGCGCATGGGGCGTATGCAATACGGCGATTGGACAACCCGGTACTAAGCAGTGCGCCCGGGATTGGACTCGCGGCGCAGGGGAACCAGCCCTCGGCACATCCGCCGCTGCATCCCCCAGTATAGCTCTGCCGCGATGGGCCGCACCTCCCACTCCCTGAGCGGGTCCTTCCCGTGCTCCACCTTCGGCATAAACAGGATCTTCTCCTGGATATCCGGCGCGAGCATCAGTAGGTTCATGATTTGCGTCACCCTCGCACGCGTGACGTGCCCCAGCCTCGCCAGCTCCGCGAAGTCCTTCACCTCCCCCCGCTCCAGCAGCCCCTGGAACCGGATCGCCAGCGCCATCAATCGCGAGAGCTTTGGCACCCGGCCGGTGGGCGCCGCCGGCGCCTCGGACTCGTCGCCAAGGTGTAGCCGCAGCGCCCCCTTGGCCTCGCGACCGAACCGGACCTTACTCGTGACCGTCAGTTCCGTGCTCTTGCTGATGTTCATGCCGCCACCTCAATTGCTTCCTGCCCCTGCTCCCGCGCCAGAGCCTTGATGCCGCTGGGGTGGAACGTGACCGCCACTGTCGCTGCTTTCCCGTCGTACTCCACTCGCTCCACCAGCAGCCGGATCACCCTGGCCTGCTCCTTGGGCGTCAGTTGCTCCCATGCCGGGTCGAACGCTGACAGCGCCGCCGCCACATCCGCCCTGTCGATCTGCTGTGCCTTGAGCCGAATCAGCTCCTCGGCCAGCCTGGTGACCTTCTGCTCGGCCTTGACCGCCTGCTCCCGCACCTCGCTGGCCTTCGTGGGATCATTCGTCGCCTTCCGCAGCGCTGCCTGGAGCCGGGTGATCTCCCGCGCCACCGCTCGCTGCTCCGCCTCCGCCTCGGCGACGGCCCTGGCATTCTGCTGGCGCATGTGCCGCAGCGTGCCCTCAAGCACCGCCGGGTCCCTGCCGACGCATTTGATCTGCTCCATCACGAACCGCTCCATCTGCCCTGCCGGCACGCTCTTGGATGGGCAGGTGTCCCACCCCTTCTTCTGGGCCGAGAGGCAGACGTAGTACCGGTACCGCTTGCCCGCCTTGGACGCGTAGCTGTGCCCCATCGAGCACCGGCAGCAGGAGCAGTGGATCAGACCCTTGAGCAGCGCCCCGTGCTTGTTGCGCACCTGCGCCCCGGCTGTGTGTCCGTTGCGCTTGAGCACCGCCTGCGCCTTCTCCCAAACCGCCTTCTCGATGATGGCTGGGTGCTCGCCGTGGTAGGCGGTGCCCTTGTGCGTGACCAGCCCCAGGTAGGTTCTGCTGGTCAGCAGCGCGTACAGGCTGCACTTGTCGAAGGGGCGGCCGCCACGCTCGTTTGCCTTCTTCGTCGTCCATTCCTTGTTCCGCCAGCCCCGGCGGGCCAGGTCCTGGACCGTGGGGATCAGCGCCTCGTGCTGCAGGTACAGGTCGTAGATGGCCCTGACCCGCCGCGCCTCATCCTCGTTCACCACCAGCTTGGGCCCGGCGGGGCTGGAGTGTACGTCGTAGCCAAGCAGGGGCTTGCCGCCGGACCACTTCCCCTTCCTCCGCGCCGCCGCGATCTTGTCCCTGGTCCTCTCGGAGATGATCTCCCGCTCGAACTGGGCGAAGGAGAGCAGGATGTTCAGCGTCAGCCTGCCCATGGAGTGGGTGGTATTGAACTGCTGGGTCACGGAGACGAACGAGACCTTGTGCTTGTCCAGCACCTCCATGATCCGGGAGAAGTCCAGCAGGGAGCGGCTGAGCCGGTCCACCTTGTACACCACCACGCAGTCGACCTTCCCCGCGGAGATGTCCGCCAGCAGCCGTGCCAGGGCGGGACGGTCCATGTTCCCGCCGGAGAAGCCGCCATCATCGTACTTATCAGGGACGTAGGTCCATCCCTCATGCCGCTGGGCGGAGATGTACGCCTCGGCGCTCTCCCGCTGCGCGTCAAGGCTGTTGAATGCCTGCTCCAGCCCTTCTTCGGTGCTCTTGCGCGTGTAGATGGCGCAGCGGATCGAGGGCTTGGCCTCGGCCGCGGGATTGGGTCTTTTGTTACTCATTGCTGGTGTTCCGTTTGAGTATGGTGAGGCCGAAGAACAGGTGGCCGTTCCAGTGGGAGCCGGTGACCGCCTTGGCCACGGCCGAGAGGGAGCGGTACACCTGCCCTTCGTGCTCGAAGCCCTGGCTCAGCACCTTCACAGACACCTGCCGGCCACGGTACTTGCGGGTGAGGACGGTGCCGGGGATGGGCAGGCGGTCATGGGCCGTGGCCCGGGGCGCCGGCAGTGTTATGGATGTGCCACCCCCCTGCTGCTGTGGCGGCCTGGGGATCGTGGTGCGGATGTCCTCGTCCCGGGCCAGCTCCTCTGCTCGCTGGCGTGCCCGCTCGGACAGTCCGCCTTCGGCCAGGGACTGGATGCGCCAGGCCAGCCGCTTGAACAGGAACTGGCGGTTGCCCGAGCGGGTGGGCTCGGCGAAGACCTCTATATATCTGTCCCGGAGTTGGCTGACCGTCATCCTCTGCAATGCGGCGATCGTCTGCTCAAGGTTTTGCCGCGTGGCTTTCCGATTCATCCTCAACTCCTTTCCACTGCTTGTCTTGCGCTCTCCGATTCTGTTAACCACGCGGGCCATGGACGCTCTTTTCGGCCGACACATCAAGTCCACTCCGAGGAGAATCTGACGGGGTTTCTGTAATGGGAGTGGTAGCCGCGGGCGTAACTGGCTGGCGCATGCTCATCGCCCGCCGGAGGCCGGCGGCGAGGAGGGCGGTGAGTTCGCCGAGGCGCTGCTCGGGGCTGAGGTGGCTGGGGTCTGTGGGGTCGAAGGGCACGGTCATCGGTGCTCCGCTGGAGTCGATGCCCGCAACGCCTTCGCTTATGCGACCGGAGAGTTGCCTGGCGGCTGGATCATGCCCGGCGCGGTGCCGGGGCTGTTAACTGGTATATACGGAGACGCCGGAGGAAATGGTTGTTGCCATAAAACCGCGGCGTTCCACGCTCTATTTTTAAGCTGCTACACCGGCCGCTCCCTCTTTCGCGCTTGTTGTGTGTTGCTGTTGCCTGATCGCATCTGCCATTTCCCGAGTAGAATGTAACCCGGACGCACTATGTGTCATATCTCTCTTTCGGCGAACACGGTGCTTTGTGTATTTGGGATTTTGACCACGTTGGCCAATCCATTGGCCGAAGGCTCAGCCGTTTCCGTCCCCGCTCCCGTGCAGGAAACTGCGCTCGCGGCTTCTGCCACGACGTCCGGCCGCAGCCCGCCAGGCCAGCCGATTCCGGCAGCGACACTCCGAGGCACCTTGCGGGCCGAGAGTGAGGTCCCACTCTCCGAGATGGTCATTTACCTCGAATCCTCCGACCCCTCCCGCCGCTTTCCGCGGCCCGCGCAGCCGGCGCGGATCTCGCAAGAAGGCGCCAGGTTCTCACCGGCGCTGCTGATCGTCCCGGTCGGACAGACCGTCGAATTTCCGAACGACGAGAAGCGCCCCATCGAGCACAACGTCTTCTCCAACGCGCCGGCCAAGCGCTTCGACCTCGGCCTGTTCCGCCCCGGGGAGACTCGCTCGGTCAGCTTCGACAAGCCCGGCCCCGTATTCCTCTATTGTTCCATCCACCGGTACATGGACGGCGTTATCTACGTCGCACCCACGCCGTACTTCAGTCGCGTGGGTCCCGGCGGCTCCTACCAGATCGCCGACATCCCCGCCGGCACGTGGGCCCTCAAGACCTGGCAGCGCCGCAAGCGTTTCCCCGAGCTCACCGTCCTCCTCAACCTCACCCCCGGCCAGCCATTCGTTCAGGACCTGGAACTAAAGCGAAAACAATGACCCAGCCCAACCGCGCCGCCATCGCAGCGCTGTCGGCCCTCCTCGCATTGGCGCAGGTCGGCTGCCAGTCCCGCTCCGCCATTCCGCCGGGCGCGGCCGGCGTCCGCATCCACGTTTTGGCCGAGCCCAAGGCCGGCGCGAAGGCCCGCTCCGCCGCCCCCATCCCCGTGTACGACACCCCCGCCCCCGCCAAACCCGCTGGTGACTTCGAGCGAGTGGACTACGCCCACCTTCGGGACATCGTCGTCTGGGTAGAACCCACTGCTCCTTCGGCCGCAACCGTGCCTGCCGACGCGAGTCTGACCATCGACTTTGACCCGGCAAAGCCCCCGGCCTCCGACACGATCTCCGCGGCCGCCTCCGTCGGTCAACGCCTTGCCTTCCACAACACGTCCCGGCGCCCCCAATCCCTCTACAGCGTCTCCGACGGTAACGACTTCGACCTGCCCCCCATCCTCCCGGGGGGCGTCGCCGAATACGTCGTCCGAGCGCCGGGCCGTATCGAAGTCCTCTCCGAGTCCACCAAACAGCCGGTCGCGCAGGTTTACGCCGCCCCCACGCGCTGGGCCGCACGGACCTCCGCAGGCAGCGACGTCACGTTCAACGATCTCCCCCCCGGCCCCTGCCGGATCGTATCCTGGCACCCCCGCCTCCCCGGCTCCGAAACACCCATCGAGCTGCCCGCAGGACAAGTCAAGTCGGTCACAATCAAAGTCGGCGTAAACTCGCTCCCGAAAGTCCCCTGAAATCTTTTTGCGGAATGCACCACTTGCGGCTTCGCCGGATCGAACGTCCCATCGCTGATCCAAATGCACCTCGGCACCAAGATCCTCCTCCTCATGCTCCTCATCACGATCGGCTCGTCTGCCGCCGTGAGCTGGATCGTGACCCTCAACGTCACCTCGTACGAAACGTCCCGCGCCAACGACCAGATTTCCCAGGCCATCACCCGCTACGTCACCCGCGTCGAGGACCGTCAGCGTCAGGTGAGCAAAGTCGTCCGCGCCTTGCTCGAATCGCCCGCCTCGCGGTCGCAGCTCCAGGCCGCCGACGAGTCCTCCGACGAGGGCGCGCGCGAGCAGCTTCGCCAGGAGATTTTTGGCCGGGAAGTCCAGACCGAGCTCACTAGCCCCGAGGGCACCCCCGCCTTCCACGTGCTGGTCAATCTGGCAGGCGACGTGGTCATCGCGGTAGCCCCCACCGACCCTTCGCTCGAAAGAGCCCTGCAAACCGCTCAGCTCCGGTGGCCGGTCGACGTGGTGGCCAATGCCCCCGACCGCGCCGGCAGCCAGTACGTCTCAACTCCGGCCGGGTTGTTCCTCGCAATGGCCGTCCCGCTCCGCACCTCCTTCAAGACCGGCGAGCCTCCTTCGCACATTTACTTCGTCGGCTTCCGCGTGGACGACGATTGGGTCCACCGTCAACTCCTCTCCGACCGCGCCGCCGGCGCCATTGGAGCTCCGCTCGACGCCTGGTTCACCGTCGACGGCCACATCGTCGCGCGCGGCTCTTCGGACGCGGCCGATCCGCGCCCCGCGGCCTTCCGCCCCGATGCCGCGCTCCGCCCCGGCCCCACCGCCGCCGCGGCGCCGATCCCAGGCGGGGGCCATTTCGAATCGGTCGAGTTCACGGCCGGCCGCGAAACCTTCCTCGGCCAGTCTTTCTCCCTTCAGCCCGTCGGCGCCCAGCGTGGCCGGCTCATCCTGGCCAGTTCCCTTGACCAGGCCCTGGCTTCGCTTCGCCGCCTCCAGCGCCAGATCCTCCTCACCGCCGCGCTGGCCTGCGTAGTCGCCGTCGCCGCCTGCCGGGGCCTTGCCCGTACCATTTCCCGCCCCGTGGAGCAGCTGGTCAGCGGCACCGAGCGGATTGCCGCCGGCCAGTTCGACGCCCCCCTTGACTTCCACCGCCACGACGAGTTCGGCACCCTTGCCGATAGCTTCAACCAGATGTCCCAGGGCCTCAAGGAGCGCGACAAGCTCCGCGACGAACGCCTCAAGATCGAGCGGGACCTGGCGCTCGCCCGCAAGATCCAGATGGACGTACTGCCCAAGAACCTCCCCCCCTGCGCCGGGTACTCCATCGCCGCCTGTTCCTACCCCGCTGAGGCCACCGGCGGCGACATTTACGACGTCGTCGCCGTTGCGCTCGACCCCTCCGATCTCCCCCGGACCGAGTCCGCCGCGCCGTCCCTTGTCCTGCTCCTGGCCGACGCCACCGGGCACGGCGTCGGGCCGGCACTGTCCGTCACTCAGGTCCGGGCCATGCTCCGCATTGGCGTGCGCCTTCGGGCCACGCTCGATGATATCTTCTCCCAGATCAACCGGCAGCTCTGCCAGGACCTCGGGTCCGACCGGTTCGTCACCGCCTTCCTCGGCCTGCTCAACCCCTCCTCCCACCGCGTCAACTACCACTCCGCCGGACAGGGCCCGCTGTTGCACTTCCACGCCGCCGACCAGCGTTTCGAATGGCTCGGGTGCTCCATGATGCCGCTCGGTGTAGACGAAGACGCTTCCGACGACGACGGCGTCCAACACCTCCAACTCGAACCCGGCGACCTCCTCGTCCTCCTCACAGACGGGTTCTTCGAATACGCCGACCCAGGGGACGTAAAGTTCGGCAAGGACCGGGTCGCCGAAGTGATCCGGCAACACTACCAAGAGTCCGCACGTGACCTGCTCGGCGCGCTACTCGCCACGACCCGCGAGTTCGCCCGCGGCGCGGCACAGCTCGATGACATGACCGCACTCATCATCAAACGCCAGCTTGCACCCGACGCCGCAACGTCGTCGCAAAACGCCGTCGAAGCGGTGACCTCGATCCCGCACGGGTTGTGAAAGGAACACCGCCATGCGCCGCCTTCCGGTCCTCTGCGCATTCATCCTGCTCTGCCCGACCGCCCTCGCACAGTACTACGGCCCCGCCTCCGAACACCCCTACTCGGTCGAGCGGTGGGACGAAGACTACTCCTACCTGAAGGACCCCGGCCAGCGCACTGACTTCTTCGACCCGATCAAGTACATCCCGCTCAACGCCGACGGCGACTGGTACCTCTCCCTCGGCGGCCAGGCGCGTTACCGCTTCGACTACTTCAACAACACGAGTTTCGGCGCCGGCGTCCAGGACGAAAACGGTTTCCACCTCACACGCCTCCTCGCCCACCTCGACGCCCACTTCGGACCCAACCTCCGCGCCTTCGTCCAGCTCAACAGCGGCATGGCTGACAACCGCGCCGGCGGGCTACGCCCCGGCGACGCCGACGAGTTCGACGTCCAACAAGCCTTCGCCGACCTCCGCCTGCCCCTCTCCGAGTCCGGCGACACTTCCGTCACCGCCCGCCTCGGCCGCCAGGAACTCATCTACGGCTCCCAGCGCCTCGTCAGCCCCTCCGACTGGAACAATGTCCGCCGCACCTTCGAGGGTGCCCGCCTCACTTTCGCCTTTCCCAACGACACCCTCGACTTCTTCCTCACCCGCCCCGTCGTCATCGAAAAGGAAGAGCCCAACACCGGCGACAACCACACCTCCTTCGCCGGCGTGTACAACGTCACGGCCCTTCCCGACCTGATCCGCGACGCCGACTCCCGCCTCGAGCTCTACTTCCTGGCCCTGAACAAATCGCCCTCCGCAATCACCGGCTTTGCGACGACGTCGGACACCTATACGCTTGGCTCCCGCTTCAAAACGTCACCAACCCCATGGGATTTCGACATCGAGCTCGACTACCAGTTCGGCCAGACCGCCGGCGAATCCATCAGCGCGTATTCCCTCGCCACCGAACTCGGCTACACGTTCTCCAACGTCCCCTTCACCCCGCGCGCGTACGCCGGCCTCGACGTCGCCAGCGGCTCCCACGACCCCGGCCGACGCTTCAACCAGCTCTTCCCCCCGCAGTACACCTACCTCGGCCATATCTACCTCTTCGGCCGCCAGAACATCATCGACGCCCACGCCGGCGCCTCCCTCGCCCTCACCTCCGCCGTCACGCTCCAGCTCGACCAGCACGTCTTCTGGCGGCAGAACGTCAACGACGCCGCCTACGGCATTACCGGCGCCGTCGCGCGCCCCGACAACGGCTCCGACGCCGCCTACCTCGGCACCGAGTTCGACTCCGTCATCAATTGGCAGATTACGCGCCACTTCTCGGCTTATCTTGGCTATGCCCACTTCTTCACGGGCACCTTCATCTCGCAAACCGGCCCCTCGCACGACATCGATTTCCTTTACGCCGCCGCCACGTTTACCTTTTAGACTGGCTCTCTGCTTGTACGAGGAATCATCCAAACCACACGGGGGGTGGGTTCGCCGAGCAACTGCTCGGGGGTGAGGCGCCTTGGGCATTTCGGGTCGAAAGGGCACGGCAATCGCTCAGTCCTGGGCGGAGGACTCGATGCCCGCAACGCCTTCGCTTGTGCGACCGGGAAGTTGCCTGGCGGTGAGATCACTCCCGGCGCGGTGCCGGGGCTGTTAACTGGTGTATACGGCGTGCAGCCACGAATTGGCTGGGAGGAGCGGCTGCCCGGGGACCCCTCTAACGACCTTCTAATGAATTGTGTTGACCTCGCCAGTCTCGCCTCGTGCAATAAACGGGATGAGAAGCATCGTAGTGCGCATCGTGCTGCTGGCAGTACTCACTCCGGCGATCGATCGGCTCGGGGCGGAGGAGACGACACCCGCTCCGAACACGGAACAGCTTCGCAAAGCCGCCGAGGCTGGCAACGCCGCCGCAATGAACGACCTCGGCGTGGCCTACAAGGAAGGCCGCGGCGTGCCGCCGGACTTGGCGCAGGCGGCCGCGTGGTTCCGCAAGGCCGCCGACGCCGGCGACGCTCGCGGCATGAGGAACCTGGCCAAAGCGTACGAGAACGCCTCAGGTGTACCCCGCGACGTGCCGCAGGCGCTGGCGTGGTACAGCAAGGCGGCGGAGGCGGGAAACGCCACGGCCATGTTCAACGTCGGCCGCATGTACCGCTACGGGATCGGCGCGCCCAAGGACGAGAAGGCAGCCGAACAATGGTTCGCCAAGGCCGCGCCGCTGTGCAAGGCCGGGGCCGAGGCCGGCGACGCCGAACTGACCAATACTTACGGCGCGATGTTGAGGCAGGGGTGGGGCGTGCCGAAGGACGACGCCGCCGGCATCTCCTGCTACCGCCAGGCCGCCGAGTTGGGGGACCTCAACGCCCTGTTGAACCTCGGCCAGATGTACGCCCGGGGGAGCGGGGTGCCCAAGGACCAGAAGGAGGCCGAGAGATGGCTGCTCAAGGCGGCCGAGCGCAACGACGTACCGGCGGAGTTCGAGCTGGGGCAGTTGTACGCCTTGGCCGAGCCGCCGCTGCGGAACGACGCCGAAGCCGCGCGGTGGCTGGGCAAGGCCGCCGAGGCCGGCAGCCTGGGCGGCATGATCCAGCTCGGGATGCTGTACGAGAATGGCCGGGGCGTGCCCAAGAGCGAGGAGGATGCAGTTAAGTGGTACCGCAAGGCGGCCGACGGCGGCGCCGTGCGTGGGATGACCGTCCTGGGCGAGGCGTACGCCCAGGGCAAGGGCGGGCTGCACAAAGACCCGCGGCAGGCGATCCAGTGGTACCGAAAAGCCGCCGAAGCCGGCGACACTGCGGCCATGTTCGACCTCGGCGACACCTACTGGCGTGGGCTGGGCGTGGCGAAGAACCCCAAAGAGGCGGTGACCTGGTACCGAAAGGCGGCCGAGGCGGGAAACGGGCGCGGCATGGAGATGCTGGCCGAGGCGTACGCCAAGGGCCAGGGCGTGCCGCGCGACCAGGCGGAGGCTGCGAGATGGAAGGAGAAGGCCGAGCAGACCAGAGGGGCGACACGGTAAGAATCGCCAGTTTATGGCGAAGCAGCCAACGAGATGTCCCGAGACACGGCGATTCCTCGGCCATGCTGGAGTCGATGCCCGCAACGTCTTCGCTTGTGCGACCGTCAGTTGCCTGGCGTTGGATACGGCGTCGCGCGCTGCGGCATCTGTTAACTGGTATAGACGGGGCGGGGCGGGAAAGTGGTTGTGACCTTTAGCTCGGTATCTGGCGCCCATGACTGGCAATCCGGCAGATCGGAAACAAACGCGTCGCACCCTGCTGCGAAACGCCTGCCTGCTGGCAGCCTCGCAGTTGCCAGCGCCATACGGGTCAGCCGCCCCCCGTCCGGAAGGCGCAACGGGCATCGTCAACAACACGCCGCAGACGCTGATCGCACACCCGCGAGTACGGCTGGAGTTCGGCCCCGAGCGGATGATCCTGCCGGACGGCCTTCAGCCTTCGATGCTCTGCACGGCCTCGGGCACCCTGGTGATTCAGTCGCAGCTGTCGAAGAAGCCCCACCCCTCCCGACGCATCTTCTATCCGTACGCCCTGGCCACGGTCGGCTCCCGCGACGGCGGCGACACCTGGGCGGAGTTCCCGCTCGGGGCCGGCGACAACGGTGTGAACATGGAAGGCGGCGCCGTCCAGCTCCGGGACGGCACAATCCTCGTGCTGGAGACGTACGTCACGCCCGGCGAGCGGCCGGGAACGGGGTCGGGACTGCTCTACTGGTCCGAGGACGACTGGCGGACGCTTCGCGGCCCCGCTGACATCACCTTCGACCTGCCGGGCGCGAACTTCCGCGGGTCCACCGACGACGGCGGGCGGCCGCACGAGGCGATGCGGCTGCACCGCCGCCTCCTGGAGCTGCCCGGCGGCGACCTGCTGACGACGCTCTACGGCTGGCTGGACGGGGACGACGAGCCCTCCGGCTACACGCCCACCATGCGCAAGACGCGGGTCATGCTCCTGCGGTCGGGCAACCGCGGGCGGCACTGGGAACTGGTCTCGACGGTGGCGGCCGACCGGAAGGTGGGGACGGAGGGGTTCTGCGAGCCGGTGCTCGCCCGCGTCGGCCGCGGACCACACGCCGGCCGCCTGATCTGCCAGATGCGTACGGGCCGCGAGCTGTACGAGGCGGTGTCGGATGACGAGGGGCGGACGTGGTCCCCGCCGCGGCCCCGGGTATTCGCCGGCCTGGACGTCTACCGCACGGAGTTGTGGGCGGAGATGTTCAAGGGGGTGCGGCGGAAGGGCCGGCTCATCTCCGAAAACCCCAACGAGTTCATCGGCGCCGTCGTGGACCCGGACCTGTTCGAACTCCGGGACGGTACGATGGTGGCGGCGTTCGGCGTGCGGGTGCCGCCCCGCGCGAACTTCGCCAACCCCAGGCACCCGTGGAACGGGAACTACATGGCCTTCAGCTTGGACCACGGCGGGACGTGGCCCCACGTGGTGCGAATGACCAGCGGCGTTTCGACCACGCACTACATGGCGGTCGAACAGACTCCAAGGGGAGGCGAGATCTTCGTAGCGTACGACTTCGGGTATTGGGCCGGAAAAGAGGGCCGCTACACGTACGGGCGACCGGTCCGAATCTCGATGCGTCCGGAGTGAATGATTGGCGAGTGTCGGAAAGCAGGTGGAGGATCGGGTGTCCAAGAGTGCAAAAGCTAACTCTTCGCGTCCGTGGCGGGAGCGTTCACTATGGCCAGCGTTGGGAACCGGTCGTAAAAGATCATGAGCCACATGGCAGTTTCGGGGCGTTCCGCGACGTGGGAGAACTTGTAGAGGAAGACGCCATTCTCCCAGCCGTACCACGAGCCGGTGAGGACGGCCATCGCCTGGTGAAGGTTGTCACGCGGGAGGTCTGGCAAGACATCGATTCGTGCTTCGGCAGCCAGCGGCGTCCCGTGGTTGTTGTAGTGCAAGCCGCGAACGATCTTCCTGAATACCCGGCGGAACCGTTCCAAATCGATTTCCATGGTCATCGCGGGAGTGGGGACGAAGATGCCGCGGTCCTGGGTGAGCACGGTACGATGTTCGGAGCGACCGAACATGGTCATCGCTAAATAGGAGCGCGCGAATCTCGAACATCTAATAAAACTGGCATCCGCTTCGGTTTATGGCCTCGCGCCAACGAGGCCG
>Ga0308175_100001003_pt1 | contig 18786 bp, 18 predicted proteins | sample PhyCR1_3_FD_203893 | JGI IMG/M metagenome (GOLD analysis project Ga0308175, IMG submission 203893) | Soil microbial communities from UC Gill Tract Community Farm, Albany, California, United States - DLSLS.C.R1 | ecosystem: Environmental > Terrestrial > Soil > Agricultural land | place: USA...
GCGACGAAGTTCGACGACCTGACCTACGACGAGGCGATCAGCCGGGGCCTGCGCATCATGGACCAGACGGCGTTCGCCCTGTGCGGGGAGAACAAGCTCCCGATGGTCGTCTTCGGGATGGAGCCCGAGGGAAACATCCTGCGGGTCGTGCAGGGTGAGAAGATCGGAACACTGGTCAGCGCCGGCTGAGTCTCGACGGGGCTCGACCACCGAGGTCGAGACTCGACCAGTGACACCACCGACGTACGTGACGAAACAGGAGCAGCCGTGATCAACGACATCCTCAACGAGGCCGACAGCAAGATGGACAAGTCGGTCGAGGCGACGCGCGAGGAGTTCGCGGCGATCCGTGCCGGTCGGGCGCACCCCAGCATGTTCAACAAGATCGTCGTCGACTACTACGGCTCGCCGACCCCGCTGCAGCAGCTGGCGTCGTTCACCGCGCCCGAGGCCCGGATCATCCTCATCTCCCCCTACGACCAGGGCGCGATGAAGAACATCGAGCGGGCGATCCGCGACTCCGACCTCGGCGTGAACCCCGCTGACGACGGCAAGGTGATCCGCTGCGTGTTCCCCGAGCTCACCGAGGAGCGCCGCAAGGAGTACATCAAGGTCGCCAAGGCGAAGGCGGAGGACGGCCGGGTCGCGGTGCGCAACCTGCGACGTACGGCCAAGCAGAACCTCGAGAAGCTCGAGAAGGACGGCGAGGTCGGCAAGGACGACGTCACCGGTGCGGAGAAGCGGCTCGACTCGGTCACCAAGAAGCACACCGACACGATCGACGAGATGCTGAAGCACAAGGAAGCCGAGCTGCTCGAGGTCTGAGGACCTCGACGCTCCCCACCATGACCAAGACCTCGCCCGGCGCCGCACCGGCGCCCTCTCCGGGCTACGGCCGCGCCGGGCGTGACCTCCCGAAGGCGATCGCCTCCGGCGTCGTCCTGATGGTGGCCATCGTCGTCTCGCTGGTCTTCTGGAAGACGGCGTTCATGGTCATCGTCGCGGCGGCGGTCGTCGTCGCGGTGTGGGAGCTGCACCAGGGCTTCAAGGCCAAGGGCATGGACCTGCCCGAGCAGCCGCTGATGCTGGGCGGGGTCGTCATGGTGTCGGTGGCCTACGTCTGGGGCTCGGCGGCCCTCGTCACCGCGACCGCGGTCACTGCCCTGGTCGTGATGCTGTGGCTGCTGCGGCGGGGCATCGACGGCTACGTCATGAACTCCACCGCCTCGGTCTTCACGCTGGTCTACGTGCCGTTCCTGGGCTCGTTCGTGGCGCTGATGCTCCGCGAGGGCGGCATCGACGGGGGCGGTCTCGACAACGCCGGCGTGCAGGGAATCATCACGTTCGTGCTGGTCACGATCGCCTCGGACATCGGCGGGTACATCGCCGGGGTGCTCTTCGGCAAGCACCCGATGGCCCCGGTGATCTCCCCGAAGAAGTCCTGGGAGGGCTTCGCCGGTTCCGTGCTCTTCTGCGTCGTGGTGGGCTGGGCCCTGGTCGTCTACCTCCTCGACGGAGCCTGGTGGGTGGGCGTCGCCCTGGGCCTGATCGCCGTCGTGATGGCCACCCTCGGCGACCTGTGCGAGTCGGTGATCAAGCGCGACCTCGGGATCAAGGACATGAGCCAGGTGATCCCCGGCCACGGCGGCCTGATGGACCGCCTCGACTCGCTGCTGGCCACGATCGCGCCGATCTGGCTGCTGCTGCACTACCTGGTCTTCTGAGTCCGCGCTCCGGGTGGCGGTGAGCTGGCACCCGAATGACGCGACCGAACGGTGGCTGAGTCACCGCTGGGGTGGACGGCCTGGGGTGGCGGTGAGCTGGCACCCGAATGGCCCGACCGAACGGTGGCTGAGTCACCGCTGGGGTGGACCGGGCCGGGGTGGCGGTGAGCTGGCACCCGAATGGCCCGACCGAACGGTGGCTGAGTCACCGCTGGGGTGGGCCGGCTGGGGTGGCGGTGAGCTGGCACCCGAATGGCTCGACCGAACGGTGGCTGAGTCACCGCTGGGGTGGACCGGGCCGGGGTGGCGGTGAGCTGGCACCCGTAATGGCCCGACCGAACGGTTGCTGAGTCACCGCCCCGGGCCGGCCGGGCCGGGCCGGGCGTCATCGTCCGGGGCCCTGGCGCCGGAGCTCACCACCAGCCCTGCCGCCTCGCCCAGCGCAGCAGCAGCATGCTGATCGCGATCATCACGACGAGGACGATCACGAGCTGGACGTAGTGGGTCTGCTGGTTGACGATCACGTTCATGCCGTAGACAGATGCGATCGCGGTGACCGGCAGGGTGACCGCGGCGATGACGGCGAGCCGCTCCATCGCGACGGTCATCTTCGTGTGGACCTTGGTCTGGTAGAGCTCGATCACGCCGAACAGGAAGTGGGCCTCACCGTCGGCCAGCGACCTGACCCGGTCGAACTGGTCGGCGAGGTCGCGGGCGCGTACGGTGTCCGGGTCGTCGCCCATCCTGCGGATGTCGGCCATCCGCACCCAGATGTCGTGGCACTGGGCCGCCATGGTGCGCGTCGTGATGAGCTCGTGGCGGAGCAGGAACATCGCCTCCAGCAGTGCCTCGGGGTCGCGGAGCTGGGAGGACATGACCTGGCGCTCCAGTCCCGGGAGCTTCGCGGCGACCTCGCGGATCAGGCCGCTCTGGCGACGCGCCACCGCCGAGGTGATGGCGTAGGACAGGTCGGTCGGCGTCGCCGGTCGGAACCGCCCGCTCTCGATGCGAGCCAGCACCGCGTCGGTCTCCTCCTGGGCACGCGACTGCTCCACGTCGGGGTTGATCGGACCGTGCACGGTGACCAGGTAGTGGTGGGCGATGATCTGGTCGAGCTCGAGCAGGTGCACGTGGCCGACGGCTCCGAGGAAGGGTGACTGCGTGGTCACGAACACATGGTCGTCGTACCCGTGCACCGTGGGCACGTAGTTGCGCTGGCGGCAGGCCTCCAGGACCATCGGGTGCACGCCGAGGCCGCGGAGCACCTCCTCGCCGTCGCGGTCCCAGACCGGGACGTCGACCCAGAAGAACCCGTCCTCGTGGGCGAACAGCTCAACCACGTCCTCCGGCTCGCGCGAGTGCGCGCCGGTCGCGTCCACGAAGCGGACCTCCATGAGGCAAGAGTGGCCCCGTGGGGCACGTGCCACAAGACACACGTGCCGGTCGTACGGCGGGGGTGCTGACTCGGGCTGGCTGCGTCTGCAAGGATCGTGGTGATGAGCAGCGAGCAGACCCAGACGGACGCCGTTCCGGCACGCCAGCCGGACTGGTGGCACCGCGACCACCCCACGTTCACGGCGATCACCGGCTTCTTCACCGGTCTCGCCTACGTGATCGTGATCCCCGGTCTGTACTTCGCGATCCTGAGCTGGATGTTCGACGACCACACCGCGGAGGACCTCTTCCCGTTCGTGCTGGTCGGTCTTGCCGTGCCGATCGGCCTGCTCGTCGCCCCGCGCACCCGCAGGTTCGGCATCTACATGGCGATCGGCGTGGTCACGACGGCCCTGGTCGTCCTCGGCGTCGCCGCCCTGGTGCTGTGGATCCTGGTCGGTCGTGAGAACGGCGCCAGCGGGATTTCGCAGCTGTAGCGGCCCGGGTGCGATGATCGTGACCTGATGTCCGACGCCAACACCCCGCCCAGCACCGATCCCGACACCTCCACCGCCGGCCCCGACGCGGGCCCTGTCGCGGCGGAGGGGACGATGACCCTGCCGCTCGTGTTCGACGAGCCGCGCGGCCGTCGCAAGCCCCCGCGCCACCTCGCGGACCTCGCTGCCCCTGAGCGCAAGGCGCTCCTCGAGGAGCAGGGCCTGCCCGGGTTCCGGGCCCGTCAGCTCTCGACCCACTACTTCGCGCGACTGGTCGACGACCCCGCCCAGATGACCGACCTGCCTGCCGCCCAGCGCGACGAGCTCGTCGGCGCGCTGCTGCCGCCGCTGATGACCCCGCTGCGCACGATGGAGGCCGACCGCGGCACCACCCGCAAGACGCTGTGGAAGCTCTTCGACGGTGCGCTGGTGGAGTCGGTGCTCATGCGCTACCCCGACCGGGCCACCATGTGCGTGTCCAGCCAGGCCGGCTGCGGCATGGCCTGCCCGTTCTGCGCCACCGGCCAGGGCGGTCTGCAGCGCAACATGTCCACCGCCGAGATCGTCGAGCAGGTCGTCGCGGGTGCCCGGGCCCTGTCCCGCGGGGAGGTGCCGGGTGGTCCCGGCCGCGTCTCCAACGTGGTGTTCATGGGCATGGGGGAGCCGCTGGCCAACTACAAGGCGGTCATCGGCGCCGTACGTCGCCTCACCGACCCGACCCCGGACGGGCTCGGGATGTCGGCCCGCGGCGTCACCGTCTCGACCGTCGGGCTGGTGCCCCGCATCAACCAGCTCGCCGAGGAGGGCATCCCGGTGACCCTCGCGCTGAGCCTGCACGCGCCCGACGACGAGCTGCGCAACGAGCTGGTGCCGATCAACACCCGCTTCTCCGTGGCCGAGACGGTCGAGGCCGCCTGGAACTACGCCCGAACGACCAAGCGGCGCGTCTCGATCGAGTACGCCATGATGCGCGGCATCAACGACCAGGCGTGGCGTGCCGACCTGCTGGCCGACGTCCTCAACTCGTACGGCGACTGGGGCTGGGTCCACGTGAACCTCATCCCGCTCAACCCGACCCCCGGCTCGAAGTGGACCGCGTCGGACCCGGCCGACGAGCGCGAGTTCGTGCGCCGGCTGGAGGCTCGAGGCATCCCCACCACGGTCCGCGACACCCGCGGCCGCGAGATCGACGGGGCCTGCGGGCAGCTCGCCGCGACCGAGTCCTGACGCGCGCCCGGGCGTACGGCGCGCGCCGCCGGGCTCAGCGCAGGAACGCCGGCGTCGGCAGCAGCAGCTCCACGTTGCGGTCCTTGCGGGTGCCCCCGCGGTTGGTCGCGCGCTCCTGGGGATCGTTGGCGGCGAGCAGCCGACCCAGCGAGGCCAGCTTCATCGGCCCGTCGAGGTCGGGTCCCGGCTTCAGCGGCGAGCCGTGGTCGAGCATCGTCGTGAAGATCGACAGCGTCGTGTCGTGGTTGTCCACGATCTCGACGAGCCGCGACTGCTGCGGCCAGTCGATGTGGGAGGCCGTGTTGATCTCCCAGAAGCCGCCGCCGCCCTGACGGGCGTGCGCGCGCACCGAGTTGCTGTGGGTGTGGCCGTTGACCCAGGCGACGACGTTCTCGTGGGTGAGGAGCTCGGCCACCACGGCGTCGCCCAGCACCCGGGCACCGCTCGTGCCCGGCGTGGTGTTGTCCATCGTCCACGAGGTGTGGTGGCTGGCGAGCACGACGAGGTGGTCGGTCGCGTCCGCGAGCTGCTGCTGGAGCCACGCGAACTGGGCCTGGTCCAGGGACCCCTCGGCGCCGCCGTTCTCGTTGACGCTGTCCATCACGACGAAGCGGACCAGCCCGCGGTCGAAGGTGTAGTACGCCGTCCCGTCCGTGCGGTTCTGCTCGGTGAAGCCGTGACCGACGGGAGCGCCCGTGGTGGTGAAGTGCTCCGCCACCGTCTCGGCGCGGCTCAGCGGGCGCCGGTCGGGGTCGGCGGTGACGGTGCGGATGCCCATCGACGTGGCCTTCTGGGTGCCGGTGGCCTGGGCCGCGAGCGCATCCGTGCGGGGGGCGTTGCCCTGCATCAGCTGGTCGTGGTTGCCCAGCGCGGCGTACCAGTCGACGTCGAGCCCGTGCGCCTTGAACTGGCGGCGGCAGTCGTCGAGCAGGCCGGGCACGCGCGGGAAGCCGTACTGGGCGCGGTACTTGTCCTGCTGCTTGCCGGCCGGCGTGCCGTGCGGGTGCCAGAAGCTCGGGTCGTAGAAGTCCGGGTCGCCGTCCATGACGCCTTCGTACTTCGTCAGGTCCCCGGAGTCCTGGCGGATCCGCCCGCCGTCGAGCAGGTCGATGTTCCAGCGGATCTCGTTGTACTGCGAGTTGTCGGAGTTGTCCCCGGTCTGGATGGCGAAGGCCAGTCGCCTGCCCGTCACGGGGCCGCGGCCGACCTGGTTGATCTCCCGCACCATCGCCTCGGCGACGTGAGAGGTCAGGACCTCGTGAGGCCGGTAGGCGGCGGAGACCACAACGTCCCCGCCCTCGAGCCGGGCAGGGGACTGCGCGTCGACGACGTGCACGTCGGAGAGCTGGGCGAAGGCCAGCAGCGCCTGGCGCCGGTCCTTGCGCCCGGCCCTTGCGGCGGCGCCCAGGCCTGTCCGCACCACGTGCTGCTCGCCCTTGGAGTGCGCCAGCGTCACCCAGCCTCCGCGGCCGGCCGTGCCCTTGACGATGACCTTGTCGAGGCTGCCCCGGTGGCGAGCGGTGCCCGCCACGGCGGAGTCTGCCAGGCCTCCCAGTCCGGCGAGGGCGGCAGCGGCGCCCACGGCGCCAGCGGAACGGAAGAGGTCACGACGGCTGAGGGTCACGAGCCGAAACCCTAGTTTTCGTGGGCCCCTCGCGTGGTGTTTTCGATGAGGTCGGCGGCTTCCTCGATGGTGTCGACGAGGTGGACGTGGCTCTCCATCACCCGACCTCGCGCCAGCGACGACAGCAGCGGCCAGGCCGGCACGGTCTCGGTCCAGTACGTGCGACCGACCAGCACCATCGGGGCGACCGACGACTCGTCGGCGTAGAAGTTCTCGCACCCGTCCTGGAAGACCTCCTGGACGGTCCCGCCGACGCCGGGCAGGAAGACGATGCCGGCGTCGCAGACCTCGACCAGGATCGCCTCACGGGTGGCGTTGCGGAAGTACTTCGCGATCGCGGTGGCGAAGACGTTGGGCGGCTCGTGCCCGTAGTGCCAGGTGGGGATGCCGAGGGACTCCGTCCGGCCCGGAAGGCGCTCGAGGACGTCGAGGGCCACCTGTGCCCACGCCCCGACCGACGGGTGGTAGGAGGGCACCTCGGCCAGCGCGGCGAGGGCGGCGTCGTGCTCCTCGACCGGCCGGCGGGAGAGCCGTGCCCCCAGGTTCGCCGCCTCCATTGCCCCGGGACCGCCACCGGTGGTGACGACGTGCGCGGCGGCCAGCAGCCGGCCGAGCCGGGCCGCGTCGGCGTACGCCGGCTCGCCGCGCTGCACCTGGTGGCCACCCATCACGCCCACCAGGTGCCGCGGGCGCACCCAGTCGACCAGCGCCTGGTCGATGGCGTGGTCGTGCAGCGCCTGGGCGAGCAGGGACTCCTGGTCGACCGGGCCCTTCGACCAGGCGTAGGCCCGGGCGTCGAGGGTGTCCGGGTACGACGCCGCGTCGTACAGCTCGGTGGCGGTGTAGAGCGAGGAACGGAACGGGTCGACCGGCACGCCCCGGATGGTCGGGAAGACGGTGCCGCCCCGGGCCTCCACCCGCTCGGCGTCGCCCTCGGCGAACGTGCAGCCGAGGAACGACGCTCCCGCCACGTCGCAGCGGGCGAGCTCGGCGGAGCGTCCGGACAGGTCGACCGCCTTGACCCACCAGCCCGACAGGGTCCTGGCCCCCCGGGCCAGCCGGTGGTCGAACTCCGCGAGCGTCTCGATCTCGACCACGCGGCCCCGGGTGTGTCTCACACCCGAAAACTACGCGGTCTCGGCCCTCAGAACGCGTGCGCCACGAGCTCGCCGAACAGCGCGTGCTCGTCGGCGTCGAGACCCTTGCCCCGGAACCACGTGCAGACGTTGGTGCAGTCGCGCAGCAGGAAGTCCATCCCCGCGGCGTTGCCGGCGAGGTCGACGATCTGTGGCAGGTCGATGATCACCAGCCGCTCGCCGGCGGCGAGGACGTTGTAGGCCGAGAGGTCGCCGTGCACGACCCCGTGCTGGACCATGGTGAGCATCGCGTCGCGCAACTGCTCGAAGTACGACGCCAGCAGGTCCGGCTCGGGACGCGTCTGGGCCAGCCGTGGCGCGCTCTCGCCGTCGACGGTGATCCACTCCATCAGGATCTCCGTGCCGTCGATCTGCACCGGGTAGGGGACCGGAAGCCCGATCTCCCACAAGCGCTTGAGCGCGTCCCACTCCGAGGCCGCCCACTCGCCGGCCGCGACGACCTTGCCCCAGGTGCTCTTGCGCTTCAGGGCGCGCTCGTCGCGGGAGCGCTTGGTGCTGCGGCCCTCGGTGTAGGACGCGGCGCGGTGGAAGTTGCGGTGGTCGGTGCCGCGGTACCTCTTGGCCGCCATCACGACGCCGCCACCGGGGTCGGTGGGATCTGCCCGCTCGAGGAGGAAGACGTCGGCCTCCTTGCCGGTCTTGAGGATCCCGAGCTCGGTGTCGATGGCGCCCTGGGAGGTCACCACCCAGTCGGGACGGGGCTCCGGGCCCCGGGAGAGCGGCTCGACGCTCAGCCACGTGGACCAGCGCTGGGAGGGGTCGTCGATCTCGTCGTACGCGGCGAAGTCGAAGACGAAGGACGCGTCGATCCCGTCGAGGGGATCGCCGTGGGTGTCCACCTGCGGGAGGCGGACGAGGTTGTCAGAGGTGTACTGCTCGTGCTGGGTGAAGTCCTGGGACATCGGTGTGGGTGCTCCATGCGTTGAGAGAGAGACGGTCTGCGGACAGGCCGAGGACAGCGATGGACATGTCACGGCTCCTCTCGTCATGGGCACGGCTGCGGTTGATCCCTCAACGGTGCGGCGCCCGGGTCCGACCATGGTGCTGGCCGGTGCCCGGGCGCCGCAAACGATTTACGGGGCCGTTCGGGGGATCTGCGCGGGACGCGTCTCCTCCCCTGCGAGGTCTCCTCAGGTGCTCATGGTCAGGCCGCCAGACCCGGCGTGGTCGGGATCGCCAGCTCGGCCACCCGCTCCCAGTCGTCGTCCACGTGGACGACGCTGCGACCCAGGCGGTGCAGGAGGCTGGCGGCGATGCCGGCGCGGTAGCCGGAGCGGCAGTGCACCCACAGCTCGCCGGCGGGCAGGGTGGCGCCCCGGGTCTCGACGTCCTGGACCGGCAGGTGCAGGGCGCCGGGCAGGTGGCCCGACTCGTACTCGTCGCGCTGGCGCACGTCCACCACGACCCGCGGCTCCGAGGCTGCCCGGAAGTCGGCCCACGCCGCCCGGCGGTACGACGCGGTCAGTCGGGCCTCATCGTCGATCAGGTGCGTGTCGACACCGTCGATGCCGATCGCGGCGAGGTCGCGCAGGGCCGGCTCGAGGTCGGTGGGGGAGTCGGTCAGCAGCACGATGTCGTCCTGCCACGGCACCAGCCAGCCGACGTACGTTGCGAACTGGGTGCCGTACTCCACGTTCACCGTGCCCGACAGGTGGCCCGTGGCGTACGACGACCGGTTGCGGAGGTCGACGACCCAGCTGCCGCGCAGGATCGCGTCGGTGACGTCCTCGGACGTGACCGCACGCGCGCTGCGAGGGAGTGCCCGCCCCGCGCCGGCGCGGTTCAGGGGCGCCATGTGCCGGTAGTAGGACGGGATCGGGCCCAGCCCCGCCACCAGCCGGCTGACGAACTCCTCGCGGTCGAGCAGCAGTGCGGGGTTGACCTCCCGCTGGGCGCCGAGGGTCGGGTCGCCGTCCGCACTGCCCGGGGTCGGGCCCGCGCAGAAGCTGCCGAAGCCGTGCGTGGGGTGCAGGTGGGTGGCCGGGTCGAGGCCTCCCAGGATGCGCGCGCTGGTCCACTGGGCGCGGGCGAGCTCGAGGGTGAGCCGGGCGTCCACGAGGTCGGTGCGGCCCACTGTCCCGCGCAGCAGGCTGCCGCCGCTGAAGAGGGCCCCGGGTGCGTCGTGGTGGGTCGCCAGGAACGACTGGTGGTGACGGGTGTGGCCGGGCGTCGCGACGACGCGCACCCGGAGCTCGCCGACCGGCACGACGTCGCCGTCGCGCACCCCGACGCGCTCGAAGTCGACCCGCTCGTCGGCCGAGAGCAGGTAGTCCGCGCCGTGCCGCCGGGCCAGGCCGAGTGCTCCCGAGACGTAGTCGTTGTGCACGTGGGTGTCGGCGACCGCGCTGATCTCGACGCCCTCGGCCTCGGCGGCGCGCTCCACCGCGGCCAGGTCCCGTGGCGGGTCCACGACCAGGGCGGACGCCCCGTCGTGGACGAGGTGGCTGCGGTTCCCGAGCTCGGGGACCTGCAGGGTGACGACCTTCATGGGCTCTCCTCAGGTTTAAGTACAGTAAATTACTGTACTTAAGACCCGGTGTCGTGTCGACCGCGACATCCCCGCCTCCGTTAGGTTCTCGCCGTGACGCCTCGCCTCCCGGTCCCGGCGACCGCTCTCGTCGTCGCCGTGGTCCTGATGGCGCTGCTGCCCCTGCCGTCGACGGCGGACGACGCCGCGTCGTACGGCAGCGAGGGCATCGGCGACCCGTACTTCCCGCTCGACGGCAACGGGGGGATCGACGTCCAGCACTACGACGTCCACGACTCCTACCGCCTGCCCGACCGGTGGCTGGCGGGATGGACCCGGCTGACGCTGCGGGCGACCGACACGCTGGCCGGCTTCCAGCTCGACTTCCTGCTGCCGGTGCAGGAGGTGCTGGTCGACGGCGCCGCCGTGGACTGGTCGCGGCCGGACGCGCACGAGCTGCGGATCACCGCCGCGGTCGAGGCGGGGACGACCCATGAGGTGCTGGTCCGCTACGCCGGGCGTGCCGACGCGGCGGGCTGGGACGGTGAGCGCAACTGGCTGGGCGACAGCCACGAGGTCGTCACCATGAACGAGCCCCACATGGCGGCCTGGTGGTTCCCCGCCAACGACCATCCGCAGGACAAGGCCACGATGGACGTCCACCTCACCGCGAGGCGCGGGCTCGAGGTGATCGGCAACGGGCGCCGCGTGTCCCGCACCGTGCACGGGCGCCTGGCGACCACCCACTGGCGGTCGGTCGAGCCCCTGGCGCCGTACCTCGCGTTCTTCGCCGCCGGCCACTTCGAGGTGCGTCGTGGTGCCGACCACGGCCTGCCGTGGCTGGTCGCGGTCTCAGCCCAGATCCCCTCGCCGACCCGCGAGCGCTCCCTGCGGCTGATGCTCCGCACCCCGGCGATCGTGCACTGGCTCCAGGGCGAGCTCGGCCGCTATCCGTTCTCGAGCACCGGCGGGCTGACCACGAGCCTGAGCCCCGGCTTCGCGCTCGAGACCCAGACCCGGCCGACGTACCCGGTGCTGGGCTCGGCCCGGGTCACGACCGTCGTGCACGAGCTCGCCCACCAGTGGTTCGGCGACTCCGTGGCCGTGCACGACTGGCGCGACATCTGGCTCAACGAGGGCGCGGCGACCTTCATGGAGGCGCGGTACGCCGAGACGCACGGTCACGGGTCCGCGCAGGCCTGGCTGGAGGGCCTGTACGACGACAACCCGGACGGGTCGTCGTTCTGAGGCCTCGACGTGGCCGACCCGGGGCCCGACCGGCTGTTCGACCGGCAGGTCTACCTGCGGGGCGGGATGGCGCTCCAGGCGCTGCGCCACCGGGTCGGCGAGCACGCCTTCTGGAGCCTGCTGCGCGCCTGGGTGCACGACCGACGGGGTGGCAACGGCTCGACGGAGGACTTCGTGGCGTTGGCGGAACGGGTCACGGGTGAGGACCTGTCGGGGTTCTTCCAGGCCTGGTTGCGCGCCCCTGCCCGGCCCGCGCGCACCAGCGCCAACGGCCTGCGCTGACCGGCGCGAGTCCTGCGGGAACGTCAGCGCAGGCGCACCGACAGGCACGTCACGCAGCCCTCGAGCTTCTCGAACTCGCCGATCTCGACGGTGACCACCCGCAGGCCCCGGTCCTCGAGGAGTGCACGGGTGCGCGGGGCACCGGCCGACATCAGCACCGTGTCGCTGCCGAGGACGACCACGTGCGAGCCCGGCCCCTCCGGGACCGGCAGGAACGACGCCCACACCGTCGGGTCGTCCACCAGCGGCTCGTAGCCGATGACGGTGCCGTCCGGCAGCGCCGTCACGGCGGACTTCAGGTGCAGGACCCGGTTGACCGGCACGCCCACCACGGTGGCGCCGGTCGGGCCGAGCAGGGCGGCGAGCTGCTCGACGCCCGACGCGTTCGTGCGCCCGCCCAGCCCGACCCAGACGGTGTCGCCGTGCTTCAGCACGTCTCCGCCGTCGAGGGTGCCGGGTGCCTCGATCCGGGCGGTCCGGAGGCCGAGGGAGGCCAGCGTCTCCTCCGTGCCCCGCGTCTCCGGCCTGCGCTCGTCGGCGCCGGGCCGGCTGATGACCGCGAGGTCGCCGCGGACCACCACCGTGTCCTCGACGAAGGCTGCGTCGGGGCAGTCGTCGGCCGGGGGCACCTCGACGGTCTCCCAGCCCTCGGAGCGCAGCGCCGCGACGTACCCCTCCCACTGGCGCAGCGCGAGCCCGGCGTCGACCGGGGTGCGCGCGATGTGCGTCAGCAACCCCTCCGCCAGCCGGGGGCTCGGGCGTCGGACCAGGGCTCGTCGGGTCATCGGGTCACCCGCCCAGCAACGGGGCGACGGCCCGCGCGACGAGGCTGGGGCGTCGGGTCAGCCGCTCCTCGGCGTCGGCCACGGTCATCGCCCGCAGGCCGGCGTTGATGCCCAGCCAGCGCAACGGCTCGGGCTCCCAGGGACGAGAGCGGTGCCCGACCCACGGCAGGGTCGTCAGCGGGGTGTCGCGCTCCAGGACGAGGTCCCGCAGGGTCCGTCCGGCGAGGTTGGTGGTGCTGACCCCGTCGCCGACGTACCCGCCGGCCCAGGCGAGGCCGGTGCTGCGGTCGAGGCCGACCGACGCGCACCAGTCGCGCGGGATGCCGAGCGGCCCGCCCCACGCGTGCGTCACGCGGGTGCCTGCCAGCACCGGCAGCAGGTCGACCAGTGCGGCGTAGAGCTTCATGAAGACGCGCTCGTCGTGGTCGTACTCCGGTCGCACCCGCGAGCCCGCGTGGTAGGGCGCGCCCCTCCCGCCGAAGACGAGCCGATCGTCGGCGGTGCGCTGGCCGTAGACGATGAGGTGGCGGTGGTCGGTGAAGGTCTCCCGGCGGGCGAGCCCGATCTGCCGCCAGGTCTCCTCGGGCAACGGCTCGGTCGCGATGACCAGGGAGTAGACCGGCACCACGGCACGCGCGCTGCCCGGCAGCCCCGGGGTGTAGCCCTCGGTCGCGCGCACGACGGTCCCGGCCCGGACCACGCCGTGCTCGGTGCGGACCCGGCCGGCCTCGACACCGGTGGCGCGGGTCCGCTCGAAGATCCGGACACCACGCCGCTCGACCGCCTCGGCCAGTCCGCGCACCAGGCGGGCGGGGTGGAGCGCCGCACAGTCCGGGGTGTACGTCGCGCCCACGGTCCCGGCGCCGTCGAGCACGGACCTCGCCTCCCGGGCGTCGAGGAGCCGGAGGTCGTCCTCGTCGCGGCCCCACTCGCGGGCGACCCGCACCTCCTCGCGCGCGCGCCGCCACTGGGCCCGGCTGCGCGCGAGCGTGATCGTGCCGCCCTTGGCCAGGTGGGCCTCGATGCCCTCGGCCGCTGCGACCCGCGCCACCTCGTCGACGCTCTCGCGCATGGCCCGGTGCTGGGCCAGGGCGCCGTCGCGGTCCGACAGCGCGGCGAGGGTGGCGAGCGAGGCGGGGAACAGGGCCGAGCACCAGCCGCCGTTGCGCCCGGACGCGCCGTAGCCCGCGACCTCGGCCTCGAGCACCGCGATCCGCAGCGAGGGGTCGGCCTCAGCGAGGTAGTAGGCCGTCCACAGCCCCGTGAAGCCGGCGCCGACCACGGCGACGTCGACCTCCAGGTCGCCCGGGAGACCGGGCCGGGGTGCCCAGCCACCCTCGACGGTCTCGTGCCAGAACGAGAGCCGGTCGTAGAGCGGGATCGGCCTCAGCGGACGCCCCACGAGTAGGTCTGCTTGCGCAGGCGCAGGTACATGAACGTCTCGGTGGCCGCGACCCCCTCGATCGCCCGGAGGCGGCACGAGATCAGCTCGAGCAGGTGCTCGTCGCTCTCGCAGACCACCTCGACGAGCAGGTCGTAGGCGCCCGCGGTCACCACCACGTAGTCGACCTCGGTGAGCTCGGCGATCTTGTCAGCGACCGGCTCGAGCGGGCCGGTCACCCGGACCCCGACCATGGCCTGGCGGGCGAAGCCGAGCTCGAGGGGATCGGTGACGGCCACGATCTGCATGACGCCGCTGTCGATGAGCCGCTGCACGCGTTGCCGTACGGCGGCCTCGGAGAGACCGACGACCTTGCCGATGGCGGCGTACGAGCGCCGGCCGTCCTGTTGGAGCTGCTCGATGATCGCCTTGGACACCTCGTCGAGCTGGGTCGCAGGGCGTTCGGGCTTGCGGTTCATGCCTCGAATGCTCGCAGGGGTGGGACGGCCGGTCAAAGAATTCGGTCCTTCCGGCGATGGATTTCGTCGCCCAGGAGGTGCGGATCGACGGGATCCCTCGTCATGGGACGCCCGTGCGTAGGGCAGGTGTGCCGCCGACCGCTGCTTGGCCCGTCATATTTGGGGGATCCTTACGAAGGATTTCGTTGCGTAGATGTTTCGGATCGACTGGATCACTTGTCGGGGGGCTGTGAGCATGGCACGATCCGAGCATCGCGAGTTGAACCCCCAGGAGGCTCCCGGATGACCACTCGAGGACGTATTCGACCGGGTAGTGGGACCGAGGCCGACTGGCTCGCCGCTGCCCTGGCCCGTGATCTCACCGGGTACGGCGGGCTGTCCCGGCGTGGATTCCTCCGGGGGGCCGGGGCCGCGGCGGCAGTCCTCGGCGGCGGTTCGCTGTTGTCGGCGTGCGGCACCTCGGGGGCCAAGATCAAGGCCGGGTCGTGCACGAGCACGGACCTGAGCGCCAAGGAGAAGTCGATCGACTTCTCCAACTGGATCGGCTACATCGACCCGGCCAAGGCAAAGGACACCTCGACGCTCGAGAAGTTCCAGCAGGAGACCGGCATCACGGTCGACTACAAGACCGACGTCAACTCGAACGAGACTTTCTTCGCCAAGGTGTCCCCGCAGCTGCAGGACTGCAAGCCCACGGGCCGTGACGTCTTCGTGGTCACTGACTGGATGGCGGCCCGGATGGTCGGCCTGGGCTGGCTCCAGAAGCTCGACCACGCCAACATGCCCAACGTCGACGCCAACATCATCGACGCGCTCCGGTCACCCGACTACGACCCCCACCGCGATTACAGCGTCCCATGGCAGAGCGGCATGACCGGCATCTGCTACAACGCCGACCTCACCGACCCGGTGCGGAGCTTCGAGGAGCTGCTCACCCGCCCGGACCTCAAGGGCAAGATCGAGCTGAACACCGAGATGCGCGACACGATGGGCCTCATGATGCTCCTGGACGGCAGTGACCCGGGGGACTTCACCGACGCCGAGTTCTCGTCGGCCATCTCGAAGCTGCAGGGGTTCGTCGACAACGGCCAGATCCGGCGCTTCGCCGGCAACGACTACGTCGACGACATGAAGTCCGGCGACATCGTGGCGTGCCAGGCCTGGAGCGGCGATGTCATCAACCTGCTCGGCGGCGACCCCTACAAGTACGTCCCGCCGGCGGAGGGATTCATGGTCTGGACCGACAACATGGTGGTTCCCAACAAGGCCACGCACAAGGCCAACGTGGAGAAGATGATGAACTTCTACTACGACCCGGTCAACGCAGCCAAGCTGGCGGCCTGGAACTACTACCTCTGTCCGGTCAAGGGCGCCCAGGACAAGATCGACCAGTTCGACAAGTCGGCAGTGCACAGCCCGTTCATCTTCCCTGACCCCAAGACCATGGCCAACGGGCACGCGTTCATGTCCGTCTCGACCCAGAAGGACCAAGAGCTCGAACGACAGTTCAACGAGGTGATGGGTGGCTGACAGCAGCAAGGACCTCCGCCTTGAGGACCTGACCAAGAGATTCGGTGACTTCGTGGCGGTCGACGACCTGACCTTGACGGTTCCCCAGGGGTCGTTCTTCGCGCTGCTCGGCCCGTCCGGGTGCGGCAAGACCACGACGCTCCGGATGGTCGCGGGCCTGGAGGATCCCTCGAACGGGCGGGTCCTCCTCGGCGACGAGGACGTCACGTACCTGCGGCCCTACAAGCGTCCGGTCAACACGGTCTTCCAGTCCTACGCGCTCTTCCCGCACCTCACGATCGCCGAGAACGTCGCTTTCGGCCTGCGTCGACGCGGCGTGAAGGACTACAAGCAGAAGACGCTCGACATGATCGAGCTGGTGCAGCTGGGCCCGTACGCCGACCGCAAGCCCGCCCAGCTGTCCGGAGGCCAGCAGCAACGCGTCGCGCTCGGAAGGGCGCTGATCAACCAGCCCGACGTGCTGCTCCTCGACGAGCCGCTCGGAGCGCTTGACCTCAAGCTGCGACGCCAGATGCAGATCGAGCTGAAGCGCATCCAGACCGAGATCCAGACCACGTTCATGCACGTCACCCACGACCAGGAGGAGGCCATGACGATGGCCGACACCATCGCCGTGATGAACCAGGGCGTGATCGAGCAGATGGGGGCCCCGGACGATCTCTACGAGAACCCCGTCACGACGTTCGTCGCCAACTTCCTGGGCCAGTCCAACCTGATCCGGGTCGAAGTCCTCGACACCGTCGACGAGAACGTCGTGGTCGACTGCTACGGCCAGAAGGTCGGGGTGGTGGCGTCGCGGTCGCACGCCACGGGACGCAACGCCTGGCTTGGCGTACGCCCCGAGAAGATCTTCGCCGGCGCCGCCGGTGCGGACGACCACGCGGGGACGAACCTCCTCACCGGCGGTCGGATCACCGACGTCAGCTTCGTGGGAGTGAGCACGCAGTACCTCGTGGCGATGCCGTGGGGGCAGGAGGTCATGGTGTTCGAGCAGAACACCGGCCGACGGTCGCTGTTCAGGAACGGCGACCCGGTGGACATCACGTGGTCACCCGACCACGCCTTCCTGCTCGACGCGGGGCAGGACGCGCGCGCGGGCATGATGACGCCGGAGGACGCCGAGTGAGCGCGGGCCTGACCAACAGGCCGCGGACCGGGGCGGCCGTGGACGGTGAGACTGCCCGGCGGCGCGGCTGGGGTTGGTTGCTGCTCGTCCCCGGGATGCTCTACCTGGGCATCTTCTTCGTCTTCCCGACGATCCAGCTGTTCTTCACCTCGCTCTACGACCCGAGCGGCTCCTTCGAGACCGGCTACTCGATGACGTGGCACTTCGCCAACTACGTCGACGCGCTCACGAGCACCTGGAACCTCTTCGTGCGCTCGTTCGCGTACGCCGGCATCACGACGCTCGTCTGCCTGCTGCTCGGCTACCCGCTGGCCTACGCCATCGCGTTCCGGGCCGGGCGCTGGAAGTACTTCATGCTGGTGCTGGTCATCGCACCGTTCTTCACCAGCTTCCTGCTGCGGACGCTGGCGTGGCGCACGATCCTGTCCGACCAGGGGCCGGTGACGAGCTTCTTCCAGCTCATCGGCGTGCTCCCCGAGGGCGGCCGCCTGCTGGCGACGCCCGTGGCGGTGATCGCGGGCCTGATCTACAACTTCATGCCGTTCATGACGCTGCCGCTCTACGCCGCCCTCGACAAGGTCGACTACCGCCTGATCGAGGCGGCGGGAGACCTGTACTCGAGCCCGTTGACCGGGTTCCGGAAGGTGACCTTCCCGCTGTCGATGCCCGGCGTGGTCGCGGGGACCCTCTTGACGTTCATCCCGGCGTGCGGCGACTACATCAACGCCGAGCTGTTGGGGACACCCAAGCAGTACATGGTCGGCAACCGGATCCAGTCGGCGTTCCTCACCGAGCACAACTACCCGTTGGCCGCCAGCCTGTCGTTGATCCTGATGGCGGTGGTCCTGGTGATGGTGATCGCCTACGTCCGGCGGGCGGGCACGGAGGAGCTTGTCTGATGGCCACCGTCGCGACCCGCGAGCGGGTGTCGTCCCAGCCGGGGCAGGCCCGCCCCTCGAAGCGGCCGGCCGGCCGTTGGCTGTCCGACCACCTGGTGCTGCTGGTCGGCATCGTGGTCCTGATCTACATGTTCGTGCCGATCGGCTACATCTTCGCGCTGTCGTTCAACGAGCCCTCGGGACGCTCGGCCACGGCCCAGTTCGAGTCGTTCACGTGGAGCAACTGGACGTCGATCTGCGAGCCGGAGGGGCTCTGTGCGTCCCTCAAGCTGAGCTTCGAGGTGAGCATCACGGCCACGATCCTGGCCACGATCCTGGGCACGCTGATGGCCTTCGCGCTGGTGCGCCACTCGTTCCGGGGACGCGGCGCGTCGAACCTCGTGATCTTCCTGCCCATGGCGACCCCCGAGGTCGTGATGGGGTCGTCGCTGCTGGCCATGTTCGTCTCGGTCGGGTTCGACAGCGTGCTCGGCTTCATCACGATCGTGATCGCCCACGTGCTGTTCTGCCTGTCCTTCGTGGTGGTGACGGTCAAGGCGCGACTGGCCGGCATGGACGCGCGCCTCGAACAGGCGGCGATGGACCTCTATGCGAACGAGTGGCAGACCTTCCGCCTGATCACCCTCCCGCTCGCGACACCGGGCATCGTGGCAGCGGCCCTGCTGGCCTTCTCGCTGTCCTTCGACGACTTCATCGTCACGAACTTCACGGCCGGCCAGTCGGTCACGTTCCCGCTGTTCATCTACGGCAGCAAGCTCAAGGACTTCCCGCCGCAGCTGTTCGTGGTCGGTTCGTTGATGTTCCTCATCTCGTTCGTGTTCGTGATCGCAGGAGAGCTGTGGCGGCGCCGGCGGGCGGTCATCCGATGACCGGGCTGCCCGCCATCGAGAACGTCTCCGTGAAGCGGGCCTCCTGACCATTGGTACGCCGAGTCAGCGCTGCCGGACGCACGGCGTCGTCCGAGGAAATGCCACTGTCGGCCGTCG
>Ga0308175_100001004_pt1 | contig 18752 bp, 21 predicted proteins | sample PhyCR1_3_FD_203893 | JGI IMG/M metagenome (GOLD analysis project Ga0308175, IMG submission 203893) | Soil microbial communities from UC Gill Tract Community Farm, Albany, California, United States - DLSLS.C.R1 | ecosystem: Environmental > Terrestrial > Soil > Agricultural land | place: USA...
TTTCCGAGCCTTCAATGCGCTCAGTCGATAGATCCTCCCAGTTCTCAGGTGCTCTGGGCGGCGCAGGGCTCGGTGGTCCTTTGACGCGCTGCTTTTCACGGCGCTGCTTCCTCGATTCGGGCTCCGGGCGTTCATGGATCAACGCGGGCGGGGACGCCGGAGGAGCAACTCTGGGCGACAAACGATGACCCAGAACACTGACGTATTGACCTTCCTTTATCTTCGCGAAAGCTGGAGATTGCCGGCTCGGCTCAATATGGATGTTGAGCGTCTCGTAAACCATCGCTGAACCTTCCGACGGAAGTTTTCTCGCATTCTCTGCGTCCTGCCGCATGCGGTTCATTTGCGCCCGGCTGAGTAACTGCATAGCGTCCACCCAGCCTTCATCACCGGCAGCAGTCCTCACCTTGACGAATCGCCGTCGCAGGTCGATGATGTCGACCGGATCTCCATGCTTCAAGGTGACGGAGGTCGTATTTTTGGTGGTCAAATCGCGGCGGAGGCTTAGCGTTTGCGGAGCAACATACCCTTCGCCGATGGAGTCGGAGTGCGTCGGCCGACAGCTTGCAAGAAGGCACAATGCCGCCACCAGAACGAACAGCGGACCCATTGATCCCGGCGCGCATGCCACGCGTTTGCGGACGTGACGGAATCTGGATCTAATCACAAGCAGGCGGCCACCCGGAAAGAAGCTAAGTCAGCAGGCGAGCCAACTCTTTCAGGATGCACTTGTCCATCACAACCGACATCCCTGCACTCTCCGCTTTGGTTGCCGCTGCCTGATTTACCACGCCCTCCTGCATCCAGATGCAAGGCACGCCTTTGGCCAGGGCATCGTCAACCACTTCTGGAACGCGAGCAGGGCGTCGAAATACGTTGACAATGTCGACGGGATCGGGCACGTCGCGGAGACTCGGATACGCACGTTCCCCAAGCACTTCGGTCTCGTTGGGGTTGACTGGAATGATGCGGAACCCTTGCCGCTGAAGGAACCGAGAGACTCCAAAGCTCGGGCGGATCGGATTACTCGAGAGCCCGACCACGGCGATTGTTTTTGCTTCCCGAAGCAACCGCGCCATCTCTGCGTCGTTCATCATTTTCCGAATCCTTCTTCCCTTCACTCTCCATCTGAAGCAGCTTTTGAAAACGAGCGAATTCCGCTCTCGTCAAGGTACGATACGCACCCGGCTTAAGATCTCCCAGGTCCAGGAAGCCGATCCTGATGCGCTTCAGCTTCTCGACTAAGCGGCCAAAGTGCTTGAACATGATGCGAATCTGGTTTTGGCGGCCTTCGACCAGGCGCACTTCGTACCAGGGGTTCACACTCGGCTTGATCAGCTTGATATGGGCGGGGGCGGTTTTTCGCCCATGCATCGGGATCCCTCGCCGGAAGGAATCCTCCTGTTCCGATGTAAGTGGTCCGTTGACCTTCACGAGGTAGGTCTTTGTGACATGACTGGACGGAGAAAGCAGCCGATTGGCAAAGTCACCGTCGTTCGTTAGCAGCAGCAAGCCTTCGCTCGCGTAATCCAGGCGGCCCACCGGATACAGCCGTTCGTGAAAACCTTTGAAAAACGACATCACGGTCTGGCGGCCTTCAGGATCCCTGACCGTACTCACCACGTTCTTCGGTTTGTTGAACGCGAGATACAGGTGATGTTTCGGGACCCCGATCACCTGGCCGTCCACCTTGATCTTGTCCTTAGAGAGATCGGCCTTGGAGCCGAGTTCCGTTACGGTTGCGCCATTGACCGAAACTCTACCAGCCGTGATGAGCTCTTCCGCTTTACGCCGGCTCGCGATGCCTGCATGTGCCAGAATTTTTTGAAGTCGTTCTTCAGGCATGTGGCTCTGCGTGATCCTCATCCGCTGACGCAATTGTCTGGTCCGCGGATTCGACTGGAGAAGGCTCTTCCGGTGTCTCTCCTTCCGGCTCCGATTCCGTCTGCGCTTCTTCCGGTTCCCTCAGAGGGACCGGCTCTTCAGAGGCAGTCGCCTCCCCTTTCGCTTCGGCAGCTGATGTTGGCTCGGGTGCGGCACTAACCTCTTCGTCCGTTAATGCCATGCGGCCGAGTTCTTCAAATTCCTTCAGCGTCGGCAATTCCGCTAATGAATCAAGGCCGAACTGAATCAGAAACTCGCGCGTGGTCTTGTACATCATCGGCTTCCCGAGCACGTTCTTGCGACCGGCTGTTGCGATGAGCCTGCGATCCAGAAGTGTTTTCAGCACGCCGGCACCCTGCACGCCGCGGATATCAAGGATTTCCGGTCCGGTGATCGGCTGCTTGTAAGCAATGACCGCGAGCGTCTCAAGCGCCGCCAGCGACAACTTCAATGGCGGCTGCAGCCGTTTGACGAAGCGCCGGATCGATTCGTGATACTCAGGCTTGGTGGACATCTTGTAACCACCCGCGAGTTCCCGGACGGCAAGTCCCCGTCCCGGCGCCGCGTATTCGGTCGCAAGTTGTGCCAGGATCTCTTGAACGACCGGAAGCGGCTGTTCCACGGCAGTTGCGATCTGTTCGGGCGTTAGTGGCTCGTCCGTGATGTAAATCGCTGCCTCGATGATGGCTTTCAACGCCAGCGATTCTGATGAGTCGGGGGCGGGTTCAGATACCGCTTCAGCGATCAGGACATCTTCGCCCTCTTGGAGTTCATCCGGCATGACCTCATCCATCGACACCTCATCCGAGAGCGCCTGATCGGTTTCGGCCTGATCCGTCATCGACGGCTCCAGCCCTGATTCAGTCTGTTCACCTTGCGGTTCGTCAGTCACGGGCTCGGCCACCGCGGGACTTTGCCCGTCTTCAACTACATCCATGCTCGTCAGCGATATTCCTGTTCGACCTCAGCATAGCTTTCCGGCGATTCTGTACTGGCGCCGAACTCGGGTCCGCGGCGCAGGCCGATATCTCCGAAGGCTTCGCCCTGCACGAGTTCGACATTATGTCGCTTCACGAGCTCGAGGATCGCCAGGAAGAGACAGATCATGGCGCGCTGGCTGCGCAACTCTTCGAAGAGGCGAGTTGCCGACAAGCCTTTGGAGCCGCGAGCTTTTCCGAGTTGCTCGTGGAGATATTGGATCATCTCGGGGACGCTAACGTCTTCCCGGCCAACTTCGTACGTCGGACGGCTTTTAGCGCGCGCGAGAACCGTCTCGAACGTGCGAACCAGATCATGAATGCCTACGGCTAAGCTCGGTCCCTCACCTTCAGACAGAAATTGCTCGATCTGCGGATTCGACCAGACCGCCTCTTCCACCAGGCGCTTTTGCTGGAGCATTTCGGCAGCGTTCTTGAACCGTTCGTGCTCGATCAGGCGCTCGACTAATTCCTGGCGCGGATCTTCTTCGGGCGAGATTTTCTCGAGCTCGGGATCGCGCGGCAGCAGCATCTTGCTTTTGATGTGGATGAGCGTCGCCGCCATGTACACGAAATCCGAACTCAATTCAATGTCAAGTTCGACAGCCTTACGCATGTACTCCAGATACTGCGCCGTAATCTTCGCAATGGGAATGTCGTAAATATTGACCTGTTGCTTGCGGATGAGATCGAGCAAAAGGTCGAGAGGGCCCTCGTATTGTTCCAGATGAAAATTGAGGGCCGACGACACTTGACTACACCATAACACGCAAAAATCAATACCTGGCCTGCGCAAAAAGGGCCGGTGCCGTGTCTTACAGATGCAGAAAGATTGGGAGGGAGAGAACGCATGGCGGACGGCAAACCGGTGGTGGTAATAACAGGAGCATCTGGCGGCGTGGGCCGTGCGACGGTCCGCGAATTCGCCCGCTGTGGCGCCCGGATCGCTTTGCTTTCGCGTGGTGTCGATCGGCTGAACGCGGCAAAGAGAGAAGTGGAAGATGCCGGCGGGCAGGCCCTGGTTGTACCGACAGACGTGGCCGACCCCAAGCAGGTAGAAGCGGCTGCGGAGAGAACCGAACGCGAGTTGGGGCCCATTGATATCTGGGTCAACAACGCCATGACAACGATCTTTTCCCGCTTCAACGAGATCCGTCCGGACGAGTATAAACGCGCCACGGAGGTCACGTATCTCGGTTGCGTCTACGGCACCATGTCAGCACTGAAACGGATGAAGTCGAGGAACAGGGGCACCATCATCCAGGTGGGTTCGGCTCTGGCCTATCGCTCTATCCCGTTACAGGCGCCTTACTGCGGGGCCAAACATGCAATTGTTGGGTTCACTGATTCGATCCGTTCCGAGCTGATTCACGACCGTAGCAATGTACAACTGACGATCGTTCACCTGCCCGGCTTGAACACTCCTCAATTCAGTTGGGGCCGGACGCACCTGCCGAATCACCCGCAGCCTGTTCCCCCCATTTTTCAACCCGAGGTGGCCGCGCGTGCGATCGTCTGGGCGTCCGGGCAAAGGAAACGGGAGGTCTGGGTCGGGTTGTCGACGTATAAGGCGATCATTGGCCAGCGGATAGCGCCCGGATTTGCCGATCGTTATCTGGCCAAACATGCTGTCGAGGGGCAGCAGATGCCCGACCTTATTTCACCGGACAGACCGGACAATCTCTTCGAAACCGTTCCCGGCGACCAATATGCAGCGCATGGAATTTTCGATGACCGTGCCAGGACGTGGAGCTTAACGGATAAACTTCAGCGCCATTGTCGCGGAATCCTCGCCGGTTTAGGTGCAGCTTCGACCGCGTACGCGGTTGCACGTGGAATGAAGGGGAGGGATTGAGGGCAACTGGATCGAGCAGTTAGACGGCCCGGCCAACTTCCGCCCGAGTCGGCAGTTTCCAGTTCGGCCGGACGTAGTGGCACGTGTACCCGCTTGGAAATCGCTCCAGGTAGTCCTGATGTTCAGATTCAGCTTCCCAGAACGGGCCTGCCGGCGATATTTCAGTCACAACTTTGCCGGGCCAAAGACCGGAGGCTTCGACGTCGGCGATCGTTGCTTCGGCGATGCGCCGCTGTTCGTCGTTCGTGTAGAAAATGGCAGACCGGTAGCTGGATCCGCGATCGTTTCCCTGCCGGTTGGGCGTAGTCGGGTCGTGGATTTGAAAAAAGAATTCGAGGATTTGGCGGTAGCTGATCTTAGCAGGGTCGAAAACAATCTCGATGGCTTCGGCGTGATTGCCGTGGTTGCGGTAGGTCGCATTGGGAACGTCGCCGCCCGAATATCCAACGCGCGTCGAGATCACGCCGGGACGACGGCGCAGCAACTGCTGCATTCCCCAAAAGCATCCGCCCGCAAGTATTGCAGTTTCCTTTTCCATCTTTAGCTTTCCTCCCCTTGTTCAGACGCACTGAATAGCTTGCGGTACTCGCCGTACCCCTCCGCTTCCAGCTTGTCCACGGGGATGAAGCGCAAGGAAGCGGAATTGATGCAATACCGCAGACCACCTGTTGCCCGGGGCCCATCGGGGAAGACGTGCCCCAGGTGACTGTCGCCTCCGCTAGAGCGGACTTCCGTACGGATCATGCCGTGCGTCGTGTCCTTTTTCTCGAGTACGTTTTCGGGCTCAACCGGTTTGGTAAAACTTGGCCACCCGCAGCCGCTGTCGAATTTATCAAGCGACGTAAACAGCGGCTCACCCGAAACAATATCGACATACAGACCCGGTTGTTTGTGATTCCAATATTCGTTCTGAAAGGGGCGCTCGGTAGCGCTTTCCTGCGTTACCCTGTACTGCTCAGGAGAAAGGCGGGAAAGAGCCTCAGCATTCTTTTGGTACGTGGGCATGTCGTTCTCCTCCATTGGATTCGCGCCGGCCGCCCTGGTTGCATCACTAATAAGAATGTTCGGTTTCGCGGGTTATTCCACCGCTTTGATCCGCCGCTCCGCTTCCTGCTGGGAGGGTGCCGCCTCTTGCCGTATCTCGCGTTCTAGGAAGTAATTCAGCGCGGTTCTCAGGGCAGCAATCGCGGCCAGCTTTTCGATGTCGGTCCAGGTTGGGGTGACCGCCGTATTGAGAATGTCGGCGGCTAACTCAAATTCGAGCGCTACCGCCAGCCATCGACCTAGTGTCAGCCGCACTTCATTCTTGGCGCTTGCTGGGGAACTGCGACGAAAAAAGATTCGAGCTGCTTTGATCGTTGCCTCGAGGGCGGCGACCCCTATGATTAATGCCGCCGCAAATTCGACACCCCGCGCGATCGCCTCAATGACAAATTTCGCGCCCTCAACCCACGAAGTCATGCTGATCGATCAGTCTCGGACAGGGCTGAACTCTTCAATGGGCTCAACCGTTATACGATAACGGTAGCCTTTCATACCTTTTAAGCATAGACGGACAGGTCCTTACGGACGAACCAGCTTCGGCCTTCCAACGCGAACGGAGACCCCGGGCGAAAAGTGGATCAGCGGTCGTCCGCTTGGAACGGGAACACCGGAATATTCAATGACGTTTTGTTCCAGTTGCAGCGCATCTGCGGATTCCAACGGCCAGGGAGGATGGTCCACTTGAGCAAAAGCCAGTCTGCCTGCCAGCTTTGTGTACAACCGGAACCGCGCGGTTAGAAAGAGTTCCTGTTCTCCCGGCTGAATTGCTGAATTGCGCACGATCACGGCATGCGCCCGGCCTCGGAGGAAGTGACGTTCGCTCGCGTACTCGATCTTCTTACCCGTCTGCCGGACCCGCATGCTTGCCCAGCGGTACGGGAGCCCATACGATAGCCGCGCACCCAAAACGGCGAGAATACGGCCAGCCTCCAGTGTGAAGAACCAGATGCCGCGTTCGCCATCGGGACCACGGACGTACGTTCGTACATTCATCTCGGGGAATCGCGAGATCCACGGAACGGGGGGACATAGAGGCGGCCGCAAATCAGTCAGGAGAAAAGGAGTGAGCCCGATCCACGCCGCACCGTCGAAGGTATCAAGTTCCAACCCGGGCGGCAGGAGTCGCCTGATCACGTCGGCTTCGTAACGCCAATGAAGAAATGTCAGCGAGTCCCAGCGTTGATACATGACAGGCCACTTAACCGGGACTGGAGGGTGTTCACTAAGTGACTGAAGAGGCAAGGTAACGGTCTCTAACGCACGGGTGCGGCTTCTTATACCTACAGTTTCAACCATCAACAAGGAAGCTCGTCTGCACGTGCCTGCGCACAATAGGACTGTGCGCGAGGTTCTTGCCGTGGAACACCTGACCAAACGCTACGGCGAGACGCTCGCCGTGGACGACATCTCGTTCCACGTTGCCCCCAACGAAATCGTTGGTCTTCTCGGGCCCAATGGCGCCGGAAAGACCACGACCATCAGCATGATCCTCGGAGTGCTCGAACCTACAAAGGGACAAGTTGCAATCACAGGCATCGATCTGGCGCAGAACCGGAAAGCCGCGTTGGAGAAAGCAAACTTCTCAGCCGTTTATGCGCCCCTTCCTGGCAATTTAACGGTCTTCGAGAATCTCCGGGTCTTTGGACTGCTTTATGGAGTCCAGAATCTGCTTAGTCGGATCGACGAACTTCTCGGCGAATTCGACCTTCGCCGTTTCCGGGACACGAAATGCGGACTGTTGTCCTCGGGCGAGCAAACGCGCGTTTCGCTTGCAAAGGCGATGCTCAACAAGCCGCAACTCCTGCTCCTTGACGAACCGACAGCCTCACTGGACCCGGCAACCGCACGTGACGTGCGGGTCCAGATCCGGCGTCTGGTTAGCTCGGGGAAAGGTGGCGTACTCTGGACGTCGCACAACATGTACGAAGTCGAGGAGGTTTGCGACCGTGTGCTGTTGCTGTCGCGGGGCACGATTCTGCTCGAAGGCGACCCGCGCGCGTTACCGGCAAAGCACGGCAAGCAAAATCTCGAAGAATTGTTCGTCGCAGTCGCCCGGGAACGATCGGGCGTGGAAGCAATCTGATGGTTTCTTCCCGCACTGCGGCAATTGTGCTGCGTCAGTTCTACCTTATGCGGGGCAGTGCCGCCCGCGTGCTGCCGCTGTTCGCCTGGGTCGCGATTGACATCATCCTTTGGGGATTTATGTCCAGGTACCTGAACAGCATCAGCGCACCGCGACTCAACTTCGTCCCTTCCCTGCTCGGAGCGGTGCTCCTGTGGGACTTTCTTGGACGCGTGATGTTCGGGGTAACGACCGCATTCCTCGAAGATGTCTGGTCGCGCAACTTCCTGAACTTCTTTGCGAGCCCGATGACCGTAGCGGACTACGTCGCCGGACTTGTACTCTCGAGCATCCTGACGAGTTTCATCGGGCTCGTCGTCATGGTGCTACTTGCAAGCGCCATCTTTGGCCTTTCGATGTTCAGCTACGGCCTCGCGCTGGTGCCATTCATCCTGGTCCTGTTCCTGTTTGGAATCGCCATGGGCATCTTCGCGACTTCGATCGTCCTGCGGCTGGGACCTGCGGCCGAGTGGTTTATCTGGCCGCTACCCGCTCTGATATCGCCCTTCGTGAGCGTGTTCTATCCGCTCTCGACCCTGCCGCAGTGGATGCAGTGGACGGCACGGTTGCTGCCGCCCTCTTACGTGTTTGAAAGTCTGCGCGCGACCGTCAACGGTCAAGGTCCCTGGTGGACCGGGCTCGCGCTCAGCGTGGTCCTGGCGCTGCTTTACATAGCGCTCGCCGCGATCACCTTCGCCCGCGTGTTCCGGCTCGCGGTTCGAACCGGCCTGATCGCGCGTTATAGTGCCGAGACGGTGAGCTAAGCGTCCAGTAGAGTGTTGATGCTCAGCGTTCGCTGTCCCTCGTACTCGGCGATTTCCGATTCCAGTTGGAGGATGTAGCCGAGTTCATCCACGCCCTGCAGCATGCAGTACTTCGCAAATTCATCGATCGGGAATGTCACGGCAGAGCCATCCGGTAGCGTCACGCTCTGCTTTTCGAGGTCGACCGTCACTTCCACTGCCGGATTCGCCTCGACAGCGGCGAACAGCGCTTTGTGCTTGTCCTGCGGGATCGCAATCGGCAGAAGAGAATTTTTCAGTGCGTTGCCCCGGAAGATATCAGCGAAGGAGGTGCTGATGACGGCTCGGAAGCCATACTGCACCAGAGCCCACGGAGCATGTTCCCGCGAGCTGCCGCAGCCGAAGTTATCGCCTGCGAGCAGAACGTGAGCCGCGTGTCCTTCAGGCCGGTTCAAAATGAACTCGGGCTTCGGACTGCCATCAGCGGAATAACGCCAGTCGGAGAAAAGGTTGTCGCCTAATCCAAGTTTTGAGATCGTCTTCAGAAACCGCGCGGGGATGATCTGATCGGTATCGATGTTGTCGATCGGCAACGGGGCAAGCCGACTCGTAAATCTTGTGAACTTTTCCATTGCTACTTATTGCCTCCGAGCATCGTCCGGACATCGGTTACGACTCCGGTAATCGCGCTCGCTGCCGCGGTAAGCGGACTTGCCAGAAAGGTCCGGCCACCTTTACCTTGCCGGCCTTCGAAGTTGCGGTTACTGGTCGAGACGCTGTATTCGCCCGGCTGCAACTGGTCTCCATTCATGGCGATACACATGGAGCAACCCGCCTCGCGCCAGTCGGCTCCAGCTTCCCGGAATACCCGGTCCAGACCTTCGGCTTGTGCTTGTTCTTTGATGACCTGCGAGCCAGGAACGACCATGACCCGAACTTTCGGATTCACTTTGCGACCCTTCAGAATCTCGGCAGCAGCCCGCAGATCCGACATCCGCGAATTGGTACAGCTTCCGATGAACACGACGTTGACCGGATGACCGAGCAGCGGGATGCCAGACGGAAGATCCATATACCGCAGAGCCTTGCCTAAGCTCTCGCGTTCCACCGGATCCTTGATAGTGTTGGGGTCCGGCACGGCCGCCGTGATGGGAATGCCCATGCCGGGATTCGTACCGAAGGTGATCATCGGCTCGAGTGCGCTCGCATCGATGAAGATCTCCTTATCGAAGGCAGCGCCTTCGTCCGTCGGCAGTTGCCGCCAGGACACAAGCGCTTTCTCCCACGCCTCTGCTTTGGGAGCGAATGGGCGGTTCGCAAGGTACTCATACGTCGTATCGTCAGGAGCGATCAGACCAGCACGAGCTCCAGCTTCGATCGACATATTGCAGACGGTCATGCGCTCTTCCATCGAAAGCGATCGAATGGCTGAGCCGGAATATTCGAACACACAACCGGTACCGCCGCCGATGCCGATGCGAGAGATGAGGTTGAGGATGATGTCTTTCGCGCCTACACCTGGCTTCAGAACACGATCGACGCGCACCTGGTATGTTTTGGACCTGCTCTGGAGCAGACACTGCGTCGCAAGCACGTGTTCCACCTGGCTCGTGCCGATACCGAAGGCCAAAGCGCCAAAGGCACCATGCGTAGCCGTGTGGCTGTCGCCGCAAACTACTGTCATGCCCGGCTGCGTAAGGCCTTGCTCGGGGCCAATGACGTGGACGATTCCCTGCTTTCGACTGTGAGGTCCATAGAAGGGAATACCGAAATCACGGCAGTTCTTCTCGAATTGCGTAATCTGAGCCTCGGCGATCTTGTCGATGATCGGCAGGTTCCGGTCATGCGTAGGGATGCTGTGATCCGTCGTCCCGAAGGTCAGATCGGGGCGCCGCACCTTGAGACCACGTTCGCGCAAACCCGAAAACGCCTGGGGCGACGTGACTTCGTGCACCAGGTGCAGGTCAATGTAAATGAGCGTCGGCGCACCTTTGCGTTCAGCGACGATATGGCGGTCCCATACCTTCTCGATAATTGTGCGCGGCTTCACAGCCGGCTGATCTGTTGACATCTTGTCCTTCTAACTTCGCCCGGTGGCGGATTACTTGGCCGAAACTACTTCGGTTTTCGAGTGTTTGGCAAGGAAGCTACAGACGGCGTCTCCTACTTCGCTCGTGGTAGCCGGTTTTCCTGTCGGCTTGAGGTCAGCGGTTACCTTGCCGCTCTCCAGGACCGACTCCATCGCGCGGTAGACCGCGCCCGCCTCTTCTAATAATCCGAAACTGTACTCGAGCATAGCCGCGGCGGATCCGATGGCTCCCAGGGGATTGGCCTTGCCTTGCCCCGCGATATCGGGCGCAGAACCGTGCACGGGCTCGTACAGTCCGACCGAAACACCCGACGGCCGCTGATTCCCGATCGAGGCCGAAGGCAGCATTCCGATGGAGCCCGCCAGCACCGCGCCCTCGTCACTTAGAATGTCGCCGAACAGATTCTCTGTCAGGACTACGTCAAAGCGTTTGGGATTCAGAACGAGCTGCATCGCACAGTTGTCCACCAGCAAATGATCCAGGGCAACGTCCGGATACTGACTTGCTACCTCGCTCACCACCTTGCGCCACAGCTGGGAGTTCTCGAGCACGTTTGATTTATCAACGCTCGTCAGCTTTTTCCTGCGCTTTTGGGCAAGCCGGAACGCGGTATGTGCGATCCGCTCGATTTCGGGCCGCGTATAGACCATCGTGTTAATCGCACGCTCTTCGGCGCCCGTCCCGGAAATGCCGCGCGGCGTACCGTAATACAACCCGCCCGTCAGTTCGCGGACGATGATCATATCTGTGCCGTCCACCAGCTCGTTCTTCAAAGGGGAAGAATCGACGAGTGGCTTGTAGGATCGAACAGGGCGCAGATTTGCGAAGACGCCTAGCGTTTTTCTGATCTCGAGAAGACCGCGTTCTGGTCTTTTCTCCGGTGGCACATTGTCGAACTCAGGCAGCCCGACTGCGCCCATCAAGGTTGCATCAGCTTCTTGTGCCAGGCGCCGGGTCTCGTCGGGAAACGGACTTCCTGTTTTATGAATGGCCACGCCGCCGAGCAATCCTTCTTTGATGCTCACCTCGTGCCCGAACCCGGACGCGATCTCTCGCAGGACCTTTACCGCTTCGTTTGTTACTTCTACACCAATGCCATCACCTGGCAGGGTCAGGATGTTCAGCTTCATTGCTTGGCCGGGGTGCTTCCAACGGGAACAGACACACCTGTTGCGACCCGGTCTCTTCTCTGACGGATGAGCTCGGCAATATCTCCGTTGCGCATTCCCTTCTTGTTGTCTGCCATCGAGGTAAATACCTCATACAGATCGTCAAGTTCTTCTTTCGTCAGAACGAACCCAAGATCCTCGACGCGCTTGCTGAGCGCGTGGCGGCCGCTGTGTTTGCCTAGAACAATACGGCTCTCCGGGACACCGACGGATGCGGGTTCCATGATCTCGTAGGTGGTCCGCTCTTTTAGGAATCCGTCCTGATGGATACCGGCTTCATGCGCGAATGCATTCTCGCCGACAATGGCTTTGTTGGGTTGAGGGCCGAACCGGATGCATTCCGTCAGCGCCAGGCTCGTCCCGAATAGCTTTTCGGTGTTTATCTTGGTTTCGAAGGGCAATTTGTCGTGGCGAGTTTTAAAGGCCATGACCACTTCTTCCAGGGCCGCATTCCCGGCACGCTCCCCGATTCCGTTGATGGTACATTCCACCTGCCGGGCCCCGGCTTTCACAGCCGCCAGGGAATTCGCGACTGCCAAACCCAGGTCGTCGTGACAATGAACGCTGACAACGGCCCGATCTCCCAGAAAACCAACGATCCGGCCGATCAGCTCCCCATACTCCTCAGGTACCGAAAAACCCACGGTATCCGGGATGTTGACGGTACGGGCGCCCGCCTCGACGACAGCCTTGCAGATCTGTTCGAGAAAGGCGAAGTCGGTACGGGTCGCGTCCTCAGCCGAAAATTCGACATCATCTGTATAGCTGCGAGCGAGCGACACTGCGGCAACGGCGTCATCCAACACTTGTTGCTGTGTTTTCTTCAACTTATATTTAAGATGGATGTCGCTGGTAGCGATGAACGTATGAATGCGCGGTCGCTTTGCGGCGTTGAGAGCCCTCGCCGCCCTTTCGACGTCCAGCGTCCGAGCTCTCGCAAGTGCGGCTACCTGCACCCAGGGATATTGCCGGCTGATCAGGTCAACGGATTCGAAATCACCTTCGGAAGCGATCGGGAATCCAGCCTCCATAATGTCCACTCCGAGATCCACAAGCTTCGCCGCAACCTTCAACTTCTCTGCGGTGGTCATGCTGCACCCGGGAGATTGCTCGCCATCGCGCAGTGTAGTGTCAAAAATGTAGACTCGACTCAAATTGTTGCTCCTGCCGGGCTCGAAGGGGATATGACCAGCTTAAGTTGTATGAGGTTAATTATGCAAATTTATACTAATGAAGCTTTGCATTAGTTACAATCATTCAATAAGCGCCTGGGTGGGTGGGCGTGATGGAACTGTATCCTCTCAAGGTGTTTCTGACAGTTGCGACGGAGCGCAGCTTTTCCAGAGCCGGTGAAAAATTACTCCGTACGCAGCCAGCGATCTCGATCGCGATTCAGCGCCTTGAGAGTGATCTCAAAGAGAAACTGATCGACCGGTCAGGCCGTGAATTGCTGCTTACAGACGCCGGCCGTGTAGTCCTAGAATTCGCGCGTCGTTTCCAAAACCTGGAAGCAGATCTGGAAAACGCGCTGCGTGAATTGAAAGACAACTACGCCGGGCGTTTGTCCATCGGCGCAAACGAAAGTACGTGTCTGTACCTGATTCATCACATTGAGCAATACCGGCGATTGTTCCCCAAAGTGAAGGTTCAGGTGCGGCGCTCTGAGTCGAGTAAGATTCCGTCTCAGCTTCTGGATGGCGAACTCGAACTCGGTGTGATCAGCTATGATCCTGGCGATGATCATCTCTCGTCACAGATCATCTATAGCGACCGTCTCACGCTGATCGTGTCTCCTGAACATCGCTTCGCGAATCGCGATGAGATTTCTATTTCTGAGCTCGATATGGAAACCTTCATCGCCCACAACGTGCTCTCGCCCTTCCGCGAGACCGTGATCCGCGAATTTCAACGTCACAAAGTTCCGTTGAACATGGATGTTGAGATGCCCACGATCGAGACGATTCGAAAGCTCGTGCAACACAATGAGGGCGTCGCCTTTCTTCCCCGGATGTGCGTGGAGCAGGAGATCCGACAAAATCTACTGCACGAGATTCGGGTAAGAGAGCTGAATGTGGAGCGGAAGATCCGGCTGGTTTACCCGGCCCGACGCGCTCTGAGTCACGCAGCAAAAGCCTTCCTGGAAGTGGTCAAAAAGGGAAGTACCGAGCCGTCACCGGTCGAAACGGCGTGACAGCGGGCGAACCTGCGCCGTTGTCAAATTCTATTGCAGTTGTGGGCGGGGGAGTTATTGGGCTCTCGCTCGCCTGGCGCCTCGCCCAATCGGGTTGGCGAGTTACCGTTTTCGATCAGAGTAAGACTGGAGGGGAAGCAAGCTGGGCTGCCGCGGGCATGCTCGCCCCAGGCGGAGAGTACGACGAGGATTCACCCGCCCTCGGCTTCGGCCTCGCATCGCGGAGCCTGTACCACTCGTTTATTGAAGAGCTTCAGAAGGAAACCGGGAGTCCCGTTGATTTCCAGGAGAACGGCGCCCTGGAACTTGCGTACTCAGCCGGCGAGCTGACAGCATTGGAAGAGAAAGCCGCGCGCCAGCAGACGCTGGGGATCCCTTCGAAAGCTCTGGACGTAGTGCGAGTACGTGCGTTCTGGCCGCGGATCCGGCACGAAGGCTTACAGGGTGCACGGTTTTACCCCGAGGACGCCATCGTAAACCCGCGCGAGATGACCGGGGCGCTGCGGGCCGCTTGCGTTGCGCTCGGCGTCAAGTTCAGCGAAACGGTACGCGTAACTTCGGTGCGAATCGAGGCCGAACGAACCGAAATACACACAGACGGCGGCTCGCCGATCCTCTTCGAAGCGGCCGTAATCGCGGCCGGCGCATGGAGCAGCGGAATCGAAGTGACGGGCGTCCCTCCGATCCCCGAGTCGAAGCCAATTAAAGGCCATTTAATTGGCTATCACCAGCCGGAGCAGACCTGCAGCACCATCGTTCGGCACCGGGACGTGTACGCTCTCCAGAGGGCGAATGGCCTCTTGATTGTCGGGGCCTCCGTCCAGGACGTGGGCTGGGACCGCACGCTTCAGAGCGACATCATCCAACATCTCTGCAACGCTGCGGCGGCTATCTTCCCGCACTTGGCCGAGACTACTCCCACTGAAGTCTGGACAGGTTTCCGTCCTGGAGGTACGCTCGAAGTCCGCGCTTGGCACTCACCTCGTCTGTGGCTGGCCTACGGCCACTATCGCAACGGCATTCTGCTCGCGCCGTGGACGGCGGGGAAATTAGCCGAGGAGATCAACGCCACGCTGGGAAAGCGTTAGTCCGTTTCTCCCGCACAGATTGAATCAGCTGGGGAACGATCGTGCGCCGCTTCATCAAAGCTTCGAGTAAGCGTTCAAGTTCGTCTTCTTCTCCCAGATACCAACTGCTCGGAATTTCACGCCAGACAGCATCGATCGTCTCTGCCGGGAAGTTCTCTACCATCGAAAGCCACGGTTCGAATGATTCGAGAGATTGAACCGTATCGTAAACAGAGGTGCGGAAATAGAGCCCTTGAATAGGAGAATCCTGAAAGTTCCAGTTGGGGCCATTGAACGCGAATCCATGGTCGATCATCTGGACAAAGAATCCTGTTTTCGTAACTTGCCCTTTCAACGGCGTCCAGGTCTTCGCTCGGGCACGGAAAAACACCGCTTGGCGGGAGTCGGCATTTCCGATCCACTTATCGAAGACGAGCGTTCCCAGGAAGTCAGCGGAGTTCTCGACCTTCGCCAGCAGCTTGTCGGGCAGGAAGTCGAAGATAGCGACGCGCTCTGGGTGAACTGCCATTTTAGAGGCGAAATGCAGGCCCGGCACAACGGGTTCGCGCCGCGTGCCGACGGAGAGATAAAGATCCGGGCTCTCCGCGATGAAATCTTCGGTCAACTCCATCACGGCGCAATCGGGGACATGTATTTGAAGATGCCGCAGGAACGAAGTGGCCAGCCATTCGTTCACCAGAATCCGGCGATGCTGCGGGTTGTTAACGAATTTGACGACATAGAAAGCGCCGTCGCTTCCTTCAATCAGATGCGCCTGGGCGCCGCCCCGCATTTTCCTGACTAAACGACGAGCCTGCAGTGACATGGACGGTCTGGCAGTCGAGGGATGCGAGAATCAGGCTAGATTCACAGATCGACTGATGATGACAATGACAATAGTAACCGTCGCACTGACGGCGGAGGATCATAACTAGATATGGCCGAAGCAACTGCGGAGAAATCGGATAAACAGCAGGAACTGAAGAATACTGATGACGTGGCTCTCGAACTCATGAAGTTCATTGCGGTCACGACAGGTTATGGCAAAGGTACGCCTACTGCCGGCTTCGGCGGCAAGGGCCAGCGCTCGAGCGAAGAATACGCCGATGCGCTCCTGGACCTTTTCGAACGCTGTCGAGCGACCGTTAAGAAATCCAAGTAACCCTGTGACCAGAAGCAGCCTTAAGCTCTTCGCTTCTTGGTTAGCGTGGGCAGGCTCCTTTTTCCTCTTTTGGTACGTCTCAGAGCAGCCTTCTTTTTTACAGGTGAAGGCTTCTTAGGTACCGCTGCTTTCTTCGCCGCACTCTTCTTCGCCGGTTTTGCGGCAGGCTTTCGGACCGGCTCGGTTCGTTTTTTGGAGCGCGTGGAAGTGCTACGCTTTGCTCGCGAACGTGAATGAGCTTTAGCAGGCGGTTTTGCGCGGCCGGCAGCTTTCGTGCTTCGCCGCTTCGGCTTCGAGGCTTGTGCGGCGAGGTGGGCGGAGTGAGCGCTGGCAGCGGGAGCATTCGGAGGGGCTGGAACGGAGTGCGCCAATGTCTGTGGAGTATTCACTGCGTGAACGCGCTCTCCCGCCGGGCGTTGCGGCGCGGGTGACGACGCCACATGACCGGCGGCACTCGGAGATCTGACTTCAGCTCTGCTCAGGGTTGAGGGACTATCAAACTCGCGCTCATCCAGATCCCCGTACTCCTGGTTGTCAGACTCCATCTCGATGTGTTCGTCCTCATAGGCGAAATCATCGTCTTCCTGGCGGTCGATGAGCATTGCTGACACCGGACGTGCACCCCCTTTGGAACAGAAGCAGGGATTATCCTCTCACACCCTTTTTCCTTTGGCAAAGGCGTGACGGTAGGCACGGATCACGCAGCCATCCAACGCGAGAGGTCTCAGCGCTAGGGCCGGAGCTGTTCTCTACGATCGGCCGTTGCGCGCCGACAGCGGACGCGAAGCAGAGATGTGAGTGCCGCGGCGTACCGCGGAGGACTTGCTGGATTTGATGGCAGCAGCTAGTTGCCGCTGAGAATGGCCGCCCCGGTAAGAGGCGCGCTTCGCTTTGACGTTGGTCGGTTCCTCATGCCAGACAGCAGGAATGAGGAGCACATTCCCTTTCTCGAGCGAGCTCTTGTCCGGGTTTACAGCCGCGATTCTGTTAGGGGTCAGGTGATAGGTTTTGGCAACAGTGGTCAGGGTATCGCCCGCTTCCACGTGATGTAGTCTCCAGGCATTCCTGTTTGCGGGGGGAACGATCTCGAGCGAAGCCTGAGTGGCTTCACTCATACCCTTCGGAACATGGACCAGGAACCCTGCGGGAGCGACCTGTTTCAGAAGAGACGGGTTTAGCTCGCGAATGACCGAAAGGGGCTGCATGGTTGCGTCCGCTATCAGATTGAGATTGGTGGGAGCAGAGACTTGGATCGTATCGTATTCAGCCGGCGGATCCAGATCGACGCTCTGAAGCCCGTAGTCGAGGGGATTCTTCGCCATGATCGTAATCGCTACGATAATGGGCACATAGCCCGCCGTCTCCTTCGGAAGTGCGCGCCGTTTTAGAAGTTCCCAATAGTCCGCGTAGCCGGTGCGTTCCACCGCGCGGTCGACAGCTCCGGCGCCGCAGTTGTACGCGGCCATCGCCAGATACCAATCCCCGTAGCGCGCGTACAGATCCTTCAGAAATTTTGCGGCGGCCCGGGTCGCCTTCTCGGGATCGAACCGCTCATCGAAGGTTGAGGTTTTCACCAGGTCGTAGTTCGCGCCCGTGCCGGCGATGAACTGCCACATACCGACTGCTTGCTTTCTCGAAATCGCGCGTGGCAGGAAACCGGATTCAGCCTGAGCAAGATAGATCAACTCCTCTGGTACACCCTCTTCGGCCAGGATCTTCTGGATCAGAGGCCGATAGCGGCCAGATCGCCGCAATCCTGACAACAGGATCGCCCGACCGCGCTCCGTTGAGAAGTAGTGAACATAGCTCAGAACCGGGTCGGAAAGTTCCAACGGGATGCTCGACGGAGTTCGATTCAACTCACCTTTGAGCTTGGCTGCCATCGCTTCGTCGACCGGGAAGGTCATATGACTGATCTCGTCGATGGGAGCCTTGTCGAAGGACTCTTCCGTCCCTGCAGTCTGGCCGGCGCCTAACTTTTCGACGTCGAAGCGATAAATAAGATCACAGATCTGCTCCAGATGCCGCTCGATTCGCGCGTGATCAGGTAGTGATTCAGGTGCATTCAGGAGAACGTCGACTGCCGCATCGAATTCGCGGTGAGCACCGGCTAGATTCCCCTTGAAGTAGAAATCTCGCCCGTTGCGGAGGTGGCTGTCGGCCTGTTTCAGGCGGTCAGTGCCTTCGGGCGAGTGGGGTGCACCCGTCGCCCCCTCGTCAATATCCGCGAGGTTTTCGGCGTCCGCCAGGAAGTCGCCATCCGCGGCCGCACTGTCGACAGCCGGTGTATTTGACGATGCTGCGGGAGGACTTGCAGCCCTACCGGGCCAGCTCAGTGCCCCTAAAAGAGTTACGAAGAGGCAGCCTTTGTGAAGAAACGACCGGGAGGTAAGGATCATTCAATAAGCGCTTTTTATAACTCTAGGCGAAACCTCAATTTAGCTGAGA
>Ga0308175_100001005_pt1 | contig 18750 bp, 18 predicted proteins | sample PhyCR1_3_FD_203893 | JGI IMG/M metagenome (GOLD analysis project Ga0308175, IMG submission 203893) | Soil microbial communities from UC Gill Tract Community Farm, Albany, California, United States - DLSLS.C.R1 | ecosystem: Environmental > Terrestrial > Soil > Agricultural land | place: USA...
TGAGACCGGCCTGGCCGTGCCCGGGTCGATGGTGCTGGTCAACAACGTCGTCAGCCAGTCCGTGCCACACCTGCACCTGCACGTCATCCCGCGCCGGCCCAAGGACGGCCTGCGGTTCTGGCTCGGCCCCAGGCACCCGTATACCGACGATGATCCACCGGAGGGATACGCGCGGCGCATCCGAGCCGTCCTGGACCGCGAGCCGTAGCCAGGGCCGGCGCTGTCCGAAGTGGACGGCGGGCAAGGGGCGTGCCCCGGTCGGTCTTGGGTACAGTCGCAACTAGCCGGCGGTCAACGGCGACCGGCGGGGATCGCACAGCGGGAGTGTTCTTCGTGGCACGGATGTCGGCGTGGGCGTCGGCTCAACATCAACTCGCCGAGGCGGTCCGCCAACTCGGCCTCGACGACGGCTTTCACGAGCTCCTGCGCACGCCGCGCCGGGAGATGGCCGTGGCAGTGCCACTGCGGCACGACGACGGGCACGTCGAGGTGCTGCGCGGCTACCGGGTGCAGCACAACCTCACCCGCGGCCCGGCCAAGGGGGGCGTGCGCTTCCACCCGGCCACCGACCTGGACGAGGTCCGGGCGCTGGCCATGTGGATGACCTGGAAGTGCGCACTCATCGGGGTGCCGTACGGCGGGGCCAAGGGCGGCGTCGCGGTCGACCCCAAGGCGCTCTCCCGCAACGAGCTCGAGCGGGTCACCCGCCGGTACGTCTCCGAGATCATCCCGATCATCGGACCGGAGCGGGACGTGCCGGCGCCGGACGTCGGCACCGACGAGCAGACCATGGCCTGGATGATGGACACCTACTCCATCCACTCCGGCTACACGGTCACCGGCGTGGTAACCGGCAAGCCGGTGTCGGTCGGCGGCTCGCAGGGCCGGGGCGGCGCGACCAGCCGCGGCGTGCTGTACGCGGCGTTCAGCGCGCTGCGCGACGCCGGCGTCGACCCGCGCGGGGCGACGGTCGCCGTGCAGGGGTTCGGCAAGGTCGGCGGTCTGGCCGCGCAGTTCCTGCACGACGCCGGCTGCACCGTGGTCGCGGTCTCCGACGTGGGCGGGGGCGTGTACGACGGGTCAGGGTTGGACACCGCCGGCCTGCTCCGGCACGTCCGCAGCGGCGCGCCGACCGTGGTCGGCTACCCCGGCACCGACACGATCAGCAACGAGGAGCTGCTCGAGCTCGACGTCGACGTGCTGGTCCCGGCGGCTTTGGAGGGCGTGCTGCACGAGGAGAACGCCGACCGGGTCCGGGCCCGGTTCGTCGTCGAGGGGGCGAACGGGCCGACCACCCCGGACGCGGACGAGATCCTGGCCGACAACGGTGTGCTGATCGTGCCCGACGTGCTGGCCAACTCCGGTGGTGTCGCAGTGTCCTACTTCGAGTGGGTGCAGGACATGCAGGCCTACTTCTGGAGCGAGGACGAGGTCAACAACCGGCTCAAGAGGCTGATGGAACGGGCGTACGGCGAGGTCTCGGCGCTGGCGTCGGAGCGGAAGGTGTCGATGCGGACGGCGGCGCAGATGATCGGCGTCGGCCGGGTCGCGGAGGCGCACCGCACCCGCGGGCTCTATCCCTGATCCGGCCCCGGTCGACCCTCGGGCTCGACCTGAGCTTGACTGCGGCGCGCCTGGCCCGGGCGGGCTGTCGCGCGTGCTTGAATGGCCGCTGAGCCCCATCCGTACGCACCGCGCCGGAGGAAGCGACACAGTGGACGCCGCCGAAGCCCTGAACCCGCCGGTCGACCGGACCGACGGCGCCGAGCCGGCGGACGGGCTGACCCGCCGCGAGCGTGAGATCCTCGCTTTCGAGCGGCAGTGGTGGAAGTACGCCGGCGCCAAGGAGCAGGCGATCAAGGACCTGTTCGACATGTCCGCCACCCGCTACTACCAGGTGCTGAATGCGCTGATCGACCGTCCCGAGTCCCTCGCGGCCGATCCGATGCTGGTCAAGAGGCTGCGCAGACTGCGCGCCAGCCGGCAGCGTGCGCGCTCCGCCCGGCGCCTGGGCATCGACAGTCCCTAGAGGCTCCCGTCACCCGCTACTCGTTCGACGACCTCACCGGCGGCTCGGGGGACCAGCCGGACGGGGAACACCTGGCCGCATCGACGACCACCCGGCCGTCGCCTGGAGGGAGACCACCCGTGGACGGGCTGCGGTCCACGCTGGCCGCGCCCGGCCGCGCCCGGTTGATCGGCGCGCTGGTCGCGCTGCTCGGCGTGGTGTTGCTCGTCGTCGGCGTGGTCGCGCTCGGTCGTGGGGACTCCGGACCGTCCGGAGCCGCGCCGGCGCCGTCCGTGGTCACCTCCCCGGCGTCGCCGTCCCGCTCGACCGGCTCGCCGTCGGTGAGCAAATCCACCGGCCCGCGGCCCACCACGGCATCGCGCACGACGGTCGCCCCGCCGCCGCGGACGACCGCGGCGCCCCCGCCGACCTCGGCCGCCCGGGCGCCGCTGACCGTCCTGAACAACTCGACGATCAACGGGCTGGCCGACCGGGCCGCGGGCGAGGTGCAGAACCGCGGCTGGCAGGTCGCCCAGGTCGCCAACTTCGCCGGCCGACTGCCCGCGACCACCGTGTACTACACGCCGGGCGACGCCGCCGGCCAGGCGGCCGCGAACGAGCTGGCCCGGGAGTTCCCACAGGTCGACCAGGTGCTGCCGCGGTACGCCGGCCTGCCGCCGACCCCGGCCGGCATCGTCCTGGTCGTGACCAAGGACTGGTAGCCGGCTCCGGCGCCGCACGCACTAGCCTGAGCGCCATGTGTGAGGCAGGCCACATCCTGCTCGACCCGACGATCGTCCCCGCGGAGGCCGAGGCGTTCGCGGGGGAGCGGATCCCACTGCGGCCGGTACGCCGGGTGCGCGTCACGACGCTGATCGACAACACGGTCGACGTGCTGGCGGCCGACGCCGGCCCGGCCCGGCGGCGCGTGCTGCCGGACTGGCCCCGGCTGGCGGCGCCGGTACACCAGGACGACCTCGGCGTCGACGGCCCGGTGGCCGAGCACGGCTTCTCCGCCCTGGTCGAGGTCGAGCTCGAGGACGGCGGGGTGCACCGGCTGCTGTTCGACACCGGCGTCAGCCCGGACGGCATGGTCGAGAACATGCGCCGGCTCGAGCTCGCGCCGGACACGGTCGAGGCGGTGGTCTGCTCGCACGGTCACTTCGACCACACCACCGGGCTGGACGGGCTCAGCCGGGCGCTCGGCGGGAGCGCTCACCTGCCGGTGCTGGTGCACCCGGAGTTCTGGGCGCGGCGGCGGATCGCGCTGCCCGGCCGGGAGCCGTGGGAGCTGCCGGCCACCAGCCGCGGCGCGCTGGAGGGCATCGGCTTCGACATCATCGAGCGACCAGAGCCGTCGTTCCTGTTCGCCGGCAGCGTGCTGGTCACCGGGGAGGTGCCGCGGACCACCGACTTCGAACAGGGGTTCGCGATCCACCAGGCGCTGCGGGGCGACGGCTGGGAGCCTGACCCGCTGGTCCTCGACGACCAGGCGCTCGTCGTGCACCTGGCCGGTCGCGGGCTCGTCGTCGTGACCGGGTGCGGGCACGCCGGCGTGGTCAACATCCTGCGGTACGCGCGGGCGCTGACCGGGGTGGACCGGGTGCACGCGGTGCTCGGCGGGTTCCACCTGACCGGCAGGCTGTTCGAGCCGGTGATCGGGCCGACGGTGGATGCGCTGGGCCAGCTGGCGCCGGACTTCGTGGTGCCGGCGCACTGCACCGGCTGGCGCGGCATGCACGAGCTGGCCAACCGCCTGCCGACCGCGTTCGTCCCCAACAGCGTCGGCACCCGCCTCGAACTCACCGCCGCCTGAGCGCGCGCCGACCTTGATCCCGCCACGCCGTGCCGGGCACCCTTGACCCCATGCCCGCGCCGGAACCGCGACGTCGCTGGTCGGCCCCCGTGGCCGTGCCGGCCGACCTGTCCTGCCTGCGCGGTCCCACCACCGGCACCGTGACCCTGCCGCACCGGCTCTACTGGTCCGGCACCGGCGGCCCCCGCACCCTCGACCTCACCAACCCCGCCGAGCTGCGGTTGCTCTACCGGATCGTCCTGACCGAGGGCACCGAGGCGGATGTGTGCACTTACCTCGACGCCTCGCTCCTTCGCGACCTGTGGCCGAGCCTCTGGCTGTCGCCCCACGTCCGCGAAGCCTGGGCACCGACCCTCGCCGCCTAGTGCTCGACCCACTGCAGCAGCGCGTCGCGAGCATCGCGCTCGAGCTCGCCCGCGACGGACCGTGCTCGGTCTCGCCGCACGTAAGGATCCGGGCTTCGACCGGCGGCGGTTCGCGGAGGCGCTTGCCGTCGCGAGTGCCGAGCCGGAAGGCGAGTTCCTCCGGCTGGGCCTGACGCGGCCGCAGATCGCCGAGCTGCGGGGGTGGGCTCGGGGGTGGGCGGCGGGGTTAGGCGGGTTGGTGGCGGGAGGCGAAGGCGGCTAGGGCGGCGACCTGGGCCGGGTCGAGGGAGGGGCGGACCGCGCGCCGGGCCGCGAGCACGTCGTCGGCGGTGACCTCCGGCGCGTCCAGGTCGCGGCGCATCGCCGCCAGCGCCGCTTCCCGGACCAGCGCGGCCAGGTCGGCCCCGCTGTACCCGTCGGTCTCCGCGGCGACCGCGGCCAGGTCGACCCCGGGCCCGAGCGGCGTCCGCTTCGCCGCCGCGCGCAGGATCTCGGCCCGGGCGGCCGCGTCCGGTGGCGGCACGAACACCAGCCTGCCCATCCGTCCTGCCCGCAGCAGCGCCGGGTCGACCAGGTCGGGCCGGTTGGTCGCGCCGACGACGACCACGTTGCGCAGCCCCTCGACCCCGTCCAGCTCGGTGAGCAGTGCTGCCACCACCCGATCGGCGACGCCGCTGTCGGTCGACTGGCCGCGTACCGGGGCCAGCGCGTCGACCTCGTCCAGGAACACCAGCGCCGGCGCCGCCTCCCGGGCCCGGCGGAACAGCTCGCGCACCGCCCGCTCGCTCTCGCCGACCCACTTCGACAGCAGCTCGGCGCCCTTGACCGACAGCACGTTCGCCTGCCCGGTGCCGGCGATCGCCCGGACCAGGAACGTCTTGCCGCACCCCGGCGGCCCGTACAGCAGCAGTCCGCGCGCCGGCTGCACCCCCAGCCGGGCGAACGTGTCCGGATAGGACAGTGGCCAGAGGACGGTCTCGGTCAGCGCCTGCTTGACCTCGGCCATGTCGCCGACGTCGTCCAGCCGAAGGTCCGGTATGTCCAATGTGGACTCCGCCAGCGCGGTCGGCCGGACCACCTCCAGCGCGCCGAGCAGGTCGGCCGCGAAGACCATCGGGTTTGCGACGTCCCGCTGCCGGGCCGCCGCCCGCACCGCCGCCTCCCGCCGCAGCGCCAGCAGGTCGGCGGCCACGAACCCGGGGGTCTTCTCCGCGATCTCGTCCAGGTGCACGTCCGAGGCGAGCGGGGCGGACCGCAGCAGCACGTCGAGCAGCGCTCGCCGGCCGGCCCGGTCCGGCAGCGGCACCGACAGCTCGTGGTCGAGCCGCCCGGGCCGGCGCAGCTCCGGCGAGACCCCCTCCGGCCGGGCCGACGTGCACACGACCGCGACACCCGCCGCACCCACCGCGCGGCCGACCACGTCGAGCAGCACGGTCGCTACCGGCTTCGCGTCGTCCCGCGGCGCCAGCGCCTCGACGTCCTCGAGCAGCAGCACCGCCGGCGTCGACCGGCTCGCCTCGACCAGCGCCTCGCGCAGTGCCGCCGCGGCCGCGGACGCCTCCAGCGCGGCGATCCCCGGCGCCCAGCGGCGGACCATGGTGGCACCGACGGCGGCGGCGACCGACCGGACCAGCGTGGTCTTGCCGGACCCGGCCGGGCCGGTGACCAGGATCCCGAGCTGTGGCGTCGTGCCGAGCCGGGCCAGCACCTCGGTGTGGTGGAAGCCGAGGTCAAGCCACTCGCGCAGCTGCCCGGCCTGGGACTGCAAGCCGGGCAGGTCGTCGATCGCCGGGACGGGCTCGTCCTCCGGTCCGGTCGCGCCGCCGAGGCCGAGTGCCGGGGCGGTGGCGACCATCGGGGTCGCGCTGCCGGTGGTGGCGGCGCCGTCCCGCCAGCCGACCACGGTGCCCATCGTCACCAGCGCCGGCCCGTCCGGCTCGGTGCCGGTCACGGTGAGCAGCGTGGTCGTCCACGCCATCCCCATCGCCGTGGCCAGGCTGCGCCGGGCGGACGCCGAGTCCCGCAGCGCTCCGGGCGGCGCGTCCTGCGGCAGCAGCGACACGTTGTCGCCGCTCGTGACGATCTTGCCGAGCAACGCCTCGCGCAGCATGGTCGGCCGGACCGCGGTCATCGCCTCCGTGGTCCCGGCCACGACGACCCGGCGCGCCTCCCGCAGGGGTGCCGGTGCGACCGTGACCTGGTCGCCGTCCCGGACGCCGAGGTTGCCGAGCAGCAGGTCGTCGCAGAGCGCCTCGCCGCGGGCACCGTCGGAGACCGCGGCGACGGCGCCGGTGGTGCGGGCGCCGGTCAGCCACACCGCGTCCCACGGTGACAGCCCGAGCGCGGCGAGCACCTCGCGGTGCAGGCGGACGACGCCGCGGCGCGCGTCGAGCCGGGCCCCGGTGAGCCGGGCGGTCACCGTCAACGCGTGCCCGTCGGACTTAGGATTCGTCACCCGAGGAGCTTAGTGCGCCGCCTGGGAGGCCTCGGGCGGCCCTAAGCTGAGCCGGACATCACGACGGGGCAACCGAACGGGCACGGATCACGTCTCCCCGGAGAGGAACTCGTTCTCGGGATGGCGCGTTCGCGTTACCGTCATGGCGCGCAATTCGGCAACGGGGCCGAGGTGTCGGCGGGTGCAGGGAGCAGGAGCAGATGGACAGCAGCGGGTACCGCAGTGACGGCGTCGGCCTGGCCGTGGCGATCGTCAACGCTGTGTACGGGACCGATCCCGAGGCCGACGACGGCGCGCTCCTGGAGAAATCGCTGCACGAGTACGGAGTGATGACCCGGGCACTGTCCGCGCGCGAGAAGGCGGGCCTGCGGGGCTGGGCCGGCCACCTGCACAACGTGTTCGCGGCGGACAGCGCGAGCGAGGGTGCGCACCTGCTCAACCAGCTGCTCGACGTCGTGGTGACCCATCCGTACCTGACCGATCACGGTGGCCGCCTGCACCTGCACTACGCGCCGGGCGAGGCCGACCCGCTGCACCGCGTGCAGGCCAGCACGGCGATGGGCCTCGCGATCGTGCTCTGCGACTACGGCATGGCCCGGCTGGGCGTCTGCCGCGCCGCCGACTGCGAGTGCGTGTACGTCGACGTCTCCCGCAACGCGCAGCGCCGGTTCTGCTCGGAGAGCTGCGCCAACCGCACCAACGTCGCCGCCTTCCGCGCCCGCGCCAAGAGCACGGCCGCCACCGCCTCCCTCCCCGGCTGACCCAGCGCCGGTTCGATCGGCGTCGAAGCGATCCGGCCCTACGGTTGGTCGGGTGAGCGTGCTGACGGATGCCCGGTGGGTGGTGCCGCCGTTGCCGGACGGTGACGGCCGTGGAATGGACCGGTTGCGCCGGTCGGTGTCCCGGTTCAGCAACGGTCGCGACCACGCCCAACGCCGGACCGTGGTCGAGGCCGTGCTGGCCGAGGTCGACCCGGATGCCCTCCGGGTCGCGACGCGCCGGCTGGCCGCGGCGGACCCCGCCCCGCCGGTGGTCCCGCGGGTGCCGCTGACCGCGCTGGCCGGGGCGCTCGGTGCGCGCGAGCCGGCGACGGTGGCCGCCCTGGTCCCGCCGGTGGCGGCCGCATACCTGCCTGGTTCGGGGGCGGGTGGTCCGGCGGCGGACGCGGCCGCGGACGAGCTGCTCGGCCGGCTCGGCGCCGCCCGGGCCGCGGTCCTGGTGCAGTCCTGCCTGCCGGTGACGGCGTGGGTGCGGACCGCGCTGGACCGCGGGATCACGCTCGACGAGGTGCTGGCGACCGCCCCGCCGGTCCCGGCCACCACGCGGTGGCGGGACGGCGAGACGGTCACCGTGCCGCTCGACGGCATTCCGTTCGGCGAGGGTCCGCGCCGCTGCCCGGGCGTCGCGCACGCCCGTGCGCTCGCCGAAGGCGTCCTGGCGGCGCTGCGCCCCGCGGCCCCGGTCTGAGACCGTGGCGTCAGGCCAGGACGACTTCGACCTCGGGCGCGGTGGCGGTGGGGTCGAGCTCGACGTGGCTGGCGCCCGCGGCCAGCGCCAGGTCGACCGCGGCCGGCCGCAGCGCGAGCGCCTGCCCCTCGTCCACCGCCACGGACAGCCGGGAGACCGGCGCCCGCACCGACACGTGCGCGCCGCTCTTGGCCCGCCGCACCTCGCTGAGCACCCAGGACGCCAACTCCGGCAGCCGCGGGTCGACCGTGCCGGCCGCCGCCCGCAGCGGCTCGGCCTCCGGCCAGGACGCGGCGTGCACCGATCCCGGCCGCCACCACGACCACACCTCCTCGATCGCGAACGGCAGCACCGGCGCGAGCAGCCGCAGCAGCACGTCGAGAGCCGCCCGAAGGCCGGCCACCGCCGACGCCGCGCCGGCCGGGTCGGTCGCCCCGTAGGCCCGCGACTTCACCAGCTCCACGTGGTCGTCGCAGAACCACCACGCGTACGACTCGGCCGCCGCCAGCGCCCCCGCGTGGTCATACCGGTCGAAAGCCGCGGTCGCGGTCTGCACCGTGTCGGCGAGCCGGGCCAGCGCTGCCCGGTCCACCGCCGCGGTCGGTCGCTCGGACGCCGGCTCGGGCAGCCCGAGCACGAACCGGGCCACGTTGAGCAGCTTCACCGCCAGCCGGCGCCCGACCCGCAGCTGCCCCGGGTCGTACGCGGTGTCCACGCCGAGCCGGGCCGACGCCGCCCAGTAGCGCACCGCGTCCGGCCCGTACTGGTCCAGCGGCTCGGCCGGCGTGGTCACGTTGCCGCGCGACTTGGACATCTTCTTCCGGTCCGGGTCGAGCACCCAGCCCGAGATCGCCGTGTCCGACCAGGGCAGCCGGTCGAGCGCCAGGTGCGAGCGCAGCATCTCGGTGAACAGCCAGGTGCGGATGATCTCGTGCGCCTGCGGGTGCAGGTCGTACGGGAAGACCCGGTCGAACAGGTCGGGGTCGCCCCACCGGTCGCCGGCGATCCACGGGGTCAGCGACGAGGTGGCCCAGGTGTCGAGCACATCCTCGTCCGCGGTGAACCCGCCGGGCCGGTCGCGCTGGTCCGGCGCGTACCCGGGCGGCGCATCGACGGCCGGGTCGGTCGGCAGCCTGTCCGGCCGCAGCACCTCGTCGTACGAGACCTCGCCGTCGGCCGAGATCCGGTACCAGACCGGGATCGGCACGCCGTAGAACCGCTGCCGGCTGACCAGCCAGTCGCCGGCCAGCCCGCGCACCCAGTCGTCGTACCGCGCCCGCATGTGGTCCGGGTGCCAGCGCAGCTCCCGCCCCCGAGCCAGCAGCTGCTCGCGCAGCTCCGGGTCACGGCCGCCGTTGCGCAGATACCACTGTCCACTCGCGACTATCTCAAGTGGACGGCGACCGTTCTCGTAGAAGGCCACGTTGTGCCGGGTGGGGCGCGGCTGCCCGCGCAGCGCCCCGGCCGCGTCGAGCAGCTCGGCGATCCGCTGCCGGGCCGAGAACACGGTCAGCCCGGCCAGCGGCGCGTACGCGGCCGGGTCGACCCCGGCCGGCGGCGCGGCCAGGAACCGCCCGTCCCGACCGAGCACGGCCCGGGTCGGCAGGCCGAGCTCCCGCCACCAGGTCACGTCGGTGAGGTCGCCGAACGTGCACACCATCACCAGCCCGGTGCCCTTGTCCGGCTCGACCAGCCGGTGCGCGAACACCGGCACGTCGACCCCGAAGATCGGCGTGGGCAGCGAGGACCCGACCAGCCCGGCGTACCGCTCGTCGGACGGGTGCACCACCAGCGCCACGCAGGCGGGCAGCAGCTCCGGGCGGGTGGTGTCCACAGTGAACTGTCCGAACGCGAGCGAGTACCAGGCGGCGTCGATCTCGCGGTCCGCCAGCTCGGCCTGCGCCACCGCGGTGCCGAAGTCGACGTCCCAAAGCGTCGGCCCGTCGGCCCGGTAGGCGTCGCCGCGGTCGAGGTCCTCCAGGAACGCGCGCTGCGCGGTGCGCCGGGACCGCTCGTCGATCGTCGCGTAGGCCAGCGACCAGTCCACCGACAGCCCGATCCGGCGCCAGACCGCGGCGAACGCCGCCTCGTCCTCGGCCGTGAGCCGCTGGCACAGCTCGATGAAGTTGCGCCGGCTGATCGCCACCGGCCGCCGGGTATCCGGTGTGGACGGTGGCGTCCAGTCCGGGTCGTAGGGCAGGGTCAGGTCGCCGCGGACGCCGAAGACGTTCTGCACCCGGCGTTCGGTCGGCAGCCCGTTGTCGTCCCAGGCGACGGGATAGAACACCGACCGCCCCCGCATCCGCTGGTAGCGGGCCACCAGGTCGGTCTGGGTGTAGGACAGGACGTGCCCGATGTGCAGCGACCCGCTGACGGTCAGCGGTGGCGAGTCGACCGAGAAGACCTCGGCCCTGGGGCGGGAGCGGTCGAAGCGGTAGGTGCCGGCGGCGTCCCAGCGCGCGGCCCACTTGTCCTCGAGGCCGTCCAGCGACGGCCGATCCGGGAGCGCGTCCATGCAGGGACGGTACGGCCCCGCCGGCCGGCGCGGGCAGGGCATTTCCGTCGATGCCACACCCGACGCCGGGTCGGGGACGGCGCGGCGGCCCGGCGACGAAGCCGATCCCGCCGTCGAGGGCCTCAGCCGGTGAGCGGGTAGCGCAGGGTCGCGCCGAGGCCGTGGGTCAGCTCCAGCTGGCCCGGCACGAGCGTGACGATCGCGGCGTCGGTGCCGGCGGCGGCCCGCACCAGGGCGGCGTCCAGCCGGTCCTGCACCGGTTCCCGGACGCCGAGCTCGGTCAGCTCTTCCGCGGTGAGCGCGATGTGCACCGGCTCCGGCCCGACCCAGCCCACCGCGTTCGACGAGGGGTCGTCGACGATGAGCAGCGTCTCGACCGCGGCCGCCCGCAGCGCGCCCACCGTGTCGGACAGCCCGGCCACCGCGAGCACGTCGCCGACCCCGGACGCGGCCCGCCCGCGCGCCTCACCGAACCGGTCGAGCACCGCCTGGTCCTGGTCGGCGGCGACCCGGGCGACCGCCTCCTGGACCTCGGCGCGCAGCTTCTCCTCGTCGCCGCCCTCGTGCCGGGTGCCGCCCTCGAGCTGCACGACCAGGCTGCGGGCGTGCTCGCTCAGCGAGTCGACCAGCGCGGTGCGGGCGCGCACGTCGCCGGTCACCACGACGACCTGGGCCGCGACCCGCTTGACGCCGGACTCGACCACCTCGGCGACCTGCCGCGCGTTGGCCTCCCAGAGGTTCTCGGACCGGTTCTGGTAACGGTCCTGCGCCCAGCCGCCGACCTTCACCTTGTGCACCTCCGTGTCGTCGCCCTGCACGGTCTCCGACTCGGTGCCGCGCGGGCCGTGCACGGTCACGTCGGCCCCGGTCCGGTCGACGACGGCCAGCACGTACGGCACGACGGGGCCGAGCTGCGCCACCATCGGCATCAGGTGCGGCAGCGCCGCCCAGCGGGCGATCTTCCGCCGCGGCGGGGCGGGCAGCACGGTGTCGAGCCGCAGCCGGCCGCCGCCGCCGACGATCACCTGGCCGTGCGGGCCGGGCACCTCGGTGTGCCGGCCGGCGACGGCCTCCATCGCGTCCAGCGTCGCCGCGTCCACACCCTGCTCGGCCAGCGAGTCGCGCAGCGCGCGCCACCGGGCCGCCACCTCCTGCGGGCCGAGCTCCTTGGACCGGGTCGCGTCCAGGTAGGCCGTCGCGTACGGACCGGGAGAGGTCACCAGCTCGGTGAGGGTGTCGAGACGGAACATGGCTGCTCCCTACCCTGGGGATGGTCGGTGTTCACGCCGCCCGGCGGAACGTCCGACGGTACCGCTGCGGCGAGGTGCCGACCCGGCCCACGAAGTGGTGCCGCAGGGTCGCCGCGCGGCCGAAACCGCACCGGCGGGCGATCTGGTCGACGTCGAGCTCGGTGGACTCCAGCAGCCGCTGCGCGAGCAGCACCCGCTGCCAGGTCAGCCAGTGGTGCGGGGTGGTGCCGGTCTCGGCCCGGAACCGGCGGGCGAACGTGCGCTCGGACATGTGCGCCCGACGGGCCAGCCCGCTCACGGTCAGCTCCTGGTCGAGGTGCTCGGCCATCCACGGCAGCAGGTCGGCCAGGTCGTGCTCGCACTCGGTCGGCACCGGCCGCTCGACGTACTGCGCCTGACCCCCGTCGCGGTGCGGCGGCACCACCATCCGCCGGGCCACCGCGTTGGCGACCTCAGGGCCATCGACCTCGCGCAGCACCTGCAGCGAGAGGTCGACCGCGGCCGACGTGCCGGCGCTGGTCATCACCGGGGTCTCGGCGACGTAGAGCACGTCCGGGTCGAGCTCGACGTCCGGGAACAGCACCCGGAACTCGTCGGCGACGTGCCAGTGCGTGGTCGCCCGCCGGCCGGACAGCAGCCCGGCGTACGCCAGCGCGAACGTGCCCGAGCAGTAGCCGAGCAGCCAGGCGCCCCGGTCGGCGGCCGCGACCAGCGCCTCGGTGACGGCCGCCGGCGGCGGCTGCTCGATGTGCGGCCAGCTGGGCACGATCACGAGGTCGGCCGCCGCCAGCCGGTCAAGCCCGTACGGGCTGTCGAGGGTGAAGCCGGACCGGCAGCGCAGCGGGCCCGGTGCGTCGAGGCAGAGCGCGAAGTCCCACAGCGGGATGCCGCGGTCGGACCGGTCGGTGCCGAAGACCTCGCAGGCAGCGCCGAGCTCGAAGGCCGACATGTCGGCCGTGCCGAGCACCGCGACGGATCGCCCGCGCAGCGGAGGAAGCATGGCAGGATCTTAACGTAGAACGGCATCTCTGCCACTCACAGGCTGGTCCAGACCGGAGCATCGTCGAGGTATGGAACTCCTCGTCCTGCTGGTGTTCTTCCTGGCGACCGCCGTTGCCGCGACGCGCTGGGGGGTGGACACCCGCGATCAGCACAACAACTGGGATCGCGACTGACCGAGGGTCACAGTGAGGCCAGCACCGCCTCGGCCCAGCCCACCCCGACCGGTTCGGCGGTGACCCGGACGTCGGCACCGGCGTCCCGGGCCGCCGCCAGCAGCGGCGGCATGTGCGCGGGCGCCGCACCGTTCGCCGTCACCCACATCCGCCCGACGTGCTCTGCCATCCCCAGGTCGCTGGCGCTGTCGCCGACCGCGACCGCGTCGGCCGGCGCCAGCCCGCGCCGGGCCAGGTCCCAGCCGACCGCGGCACCCTTGGACAGGCCGTCCGGCATCAGGTGGTAGATGTGCGTCTGGCCCGGATCCAGCCCCGGCCACTCGGACGACGGCAGCACCCCGTTGTCCCGCACCCGCAGCCAGTCCAGACCCTGCTCGGCCAGCCAGGCCTCGACCTCCGGGACGTCGACGTGCCCGCGCAGCATCGCGTCCGCCTCGTGCCCGGCGTGCCAGGGGGAGTGCCACTGCAGCCGCCCCGGCCACCGGTCGAACAGCGCCTGGGGCAGGCCGAGCGAGGCCATCACCTCGATCGGCAGCCGGTTGCCGTACCCCGCCGGCATCGAGCCGGGCAGCACCTGCACCGCCCGGCCGTGGTCCCAGCCGACCAGCGCGCCGAGCTCGGCCACGAACCCGTCCGCACCGAAGATCAGCCCCGCCTCCTGCAACTGCAGCCGGGTCCGGCCGGAGACCAGCACGAGGGCGACGCCGGCCCGGTGCAGCTCGAGCAGCGCCCTGGCCGGCGCCAGCGTCGGGGTGTGGTCGCCCGCGGCGAAGAAGTTGCCGTACGGCCCGACCATCGTCCCGTCGAGGTCGGTGTAGAGGACCTTCAACTGGCTTCGCGGTAGCGCGTCATGTATTCGGGGACGGTCCGGATCGGCGGCCGCTCGGCCGGCGCCAGGTCGACCGTGAGCAGCACGTAGTCGTCCCCGGACCGCTCGAACTGGGTCAGCTCGGTCGCCGGCGGCGCCATCGCCAGCCGGCCCTCCCGGCGCAGCCGCTCGTACGCGACCTGCAGGATCTCGCTCGACATGCGGCCCAGTTTGCCGATCTCCTGGTTGCGGTGCTTGCGCCGGGACAGGTCGACCTGCGCCAGCGCCGGCAGCCCGACCAGCCGCAGCGCGTCGACGAGCATCCCGATCTCCACGCCGTACCCGGTGGGAAACGGCAGCTGCTCCAGCAGCTGCCGGCGGGCCGCGTACTCCCCGGACAGCGGCTGCACGAAGCCGGCCAGCTCCGGCCAGTGCAGGTTGATCATCGGCCGGGCGACCAGCTCGGTGACCCGGCCGCCCCCGGCCGGCACGACGGTCCTGCCCTGCGTCAGCGGCCGGTCGTAGGTGGCCTTGACCAGCTGCACCGACGGGTCGGTGAGCAGCGGGCCGAGCAGCCCGGTGACGAAGCTGGTGGTGAAGTCGCGCAGGTCCGAGTCGATGAAGACGAGGATGTCGCCGGTGGTCGCGGCGAGCGAGCGCCAGAGCACCTCACCCTTGCCGGGCAGCGGCTCGAACTCGCCGAGCACCTCCTCGCGGCGGACCACCTTGGCCCCTGCCTCGACCGCCGCGTCGTAGGTCCCGTCGGTGGAGCCGGAGTCCATCACCACCAGCTCGTCGACCAGCCCGTGCCGCTCCATCAGGCGGGTGCGGATGGCGGCGACGATCGCGCCGACCGTGTCCTGCTCGTTCAGGGCCGGGAGCACCACGCTGACCGTGGTGTCGCCCTTGACGTCCACGAGCCTGGACGTCTTCCAGTCCGAGGCCCGTGAGGTCCGCCGGTCGAACCAGCGCCGCACGTCTTCCTGCATCCACCTCCCCTTCCGTCGGCCCACGGCTTGGTGCGCCGTGTTTGAATTGCAGTACAACCGAACGCACGCCTCATCCAGAGGGGCAGAGGGACACGGCCCGATGAAGCCCCGGCAACCACCGCGTGACCGCGGCAGGTGCCAAGTCCGTCCTGGGATTCTGCCCGGGAAAGATGAGAGGAACCCTTCGAGTGACCTTGACCGCCGACGCGCCGACCTCCTCTGCCGCCGACTCGCTCCGCTGCCGCAACTGCGGAGCTCGCTATCCCCTCGGACCGCAGCACGCCTGTCTCGACTGCTTCGGGCCGCTCGAGATCGGATACGACCATGATGCGCTGGCGGTTCTGACCCGCTCCGACATCGAAGCCGGTCCGCACTCGATCTGGCGGTACGCCGGGCTGCTTCCGGTGGGGCAGGACCCGGCCGGCCGGGTGACGCTGAACCCGGGGATGACCCCGCTGGTCCGGGCCGACCGGCTGGCCGAGGAGCTCGGCATGCGCGAGCTCTGGGTCAAGGACGACAGCGCCAACCCGACCCACTCGTTCAAGGACCGGGTGGTCTCGGTGGCGCTGACCGCCGCCCGCCAGCTCGGCTTCACCCGGGTGGCCTGCGCGTCGACCGGCAACCTGGCCAACTCCGTCGCCGCGCACGCGGCCAGGGCCGGGCTGGAGTCCGTCGTGCTCATCCCGGCCGACCTGGAGGAGGCCAAGGTCGTGCAGACCGCCGTGTACGGCGGCACGCTGGTCGCGGTCGACGGCTCGTACGACGATGTGAACCGGCTCTGTTCGGAGCTGGCCGAGACCGATGCGTTCGAGAAGACCGCGTTCGTCAACGTCAACGTCCGGCCGTACTACGCGGAGGGGTCGAAGACGCTCGGCTTCGAGGTGGCCGAGCAGCTCGGCTGGCGACTGCCCCGGCAGGTCCTCGTGCCGATGGCGTCCGGATCCATGCTGACCAAGATCGACAAGGCGTTCGGCGAGCTGGCCTCGCTCGGCCTGGTCGAGCCGGCCGAGTGGCGGGTGTTCGGGGCGCAGTCGACCGGCTGCTCGCCGATCTCGACCGCGTTCGCCCTCGGCCGCGACGTGGTCGAGCCGGTCCGGCCGACCGGCATCGCGAAGTCGTTGGCGATCGGCAACCCGGCCGACGGGCCATACGCGCTGGACGCCGTGCGGCGGACCGGTGGGGCGATCGCCGACGTCGACGACGACGAGGTCCGGGACGGGATCGAACTGCTGGCCCGCACGACCGGGATCTTCGCCGAGACCGCCGGCGGGGTGGTGGTGGCGACCCTGCGCAAGCTCATCGCCGCCGGTGCGCTCGACCCGGCCGAGCAGACTGTCATCTACAACACCGGCGACGGGCTCAAGACGCTGGACGCGGTGGCCGGCCGGCAGGTCCCGACCGTGAGGGTGAAGCCCAGCCTGCGCGCCGCCCGCGAGGCCGGCCTCCTCGACTGATCCGGGCCGCGGGATGATCTCCGGGTGACCGGGGATCCGCTGGCCGCGGACGACCTGACCGGATGGGCGCGGCGGATCGCCGGGGTGCTGCGGCGCAGCGGGCGCCCGCTGCTGGTCCTGCAGGTCGCGGTGCTGCTGCCGGCCGGCGCCGCCGGGTTCGGGCTGACCCGGCTCGGCTGGGTCGGCGGCACGCTGGCCGGGCTGCTCGGCGCGGCGGCGCTGTCGCTGGCCCAGGCGGCGTCCGTGGACCTGGCGATCCGGGAGGCCGCCGGGCGACCCACCGCGGTCTCGGCCGCGCTCGCGGCCGGCGCCCGGCGTACCCCGGCGCTGCTCGGGTGGTCGGCGCTGCTGGCCGTGCTCACGCTGGTCGGGCTGGCCCTCGCGGTCCTGCCCGGGCTGTACGCGGCGATGGTCGGCGCGGCCGCGCTGCCCGGCGCGGTGGTGGTCGAGCGGGCCGGACTTCGCCGGGCCGCCGTCCTGGTCAACCGGCGGCTGCCGGGCACCGTGCTGCGCTGCACGGCCGGCCTGTTCGCCGCCGCGTTCTACGGCGCGCTGGCCGGTGCCCTGGTCGCGACCTTGCCGGCCGGTCCGGCCGAGGTCGTCCGCGCGGTCGTCGTCATCCCGTTCTCGGTGCTCGGCGCCGCCTTTGCCACGGTCACGTACGCCGGGTTGCGGCGGGCGGTGGACGGAGCGGGGGTGAGCCGATTGGCGGCCGAACTCGACGGCTGAGACGGTGACTGCCCGGTCGGCGATCGTGTACCGTCCCGCTCGGTCGAAGTTCAGGTTTCGGACGCGAGCATCACGTCCTGGCAGGCGTGCACACGGCAAGTGCGGGACCGGCGACGAAGACCCGGGCTCCGTGCGGTGCGGGGTCTGATCGCCCCGAGGTAGGAGTGCACGTGGCACAGGGCACCGTGAAGTGGTTCAACGCCGAGAAGGGCTACGGCTTCATCGCCGTGGACGGCGGTCAGGACGTGTTCGTCCACTACTCGGCCATCCAGATGGACGGGTACAAGTCCCTCGAAGAAGGTCAGCGCGTCGAGTTCGACGTGGCCCAGGGGCAGAAGGGCCCGCAGGCCGACGCCGTCCGCTTCCTCAGCTAGTCCGGCTCAGCCAGTCCGGCGCCGTCGGCGGCCTGGCTCCCCGCCGGGAGCCGGGCCGTCGGCGTCTGCTGCCCCGCCATCCGGTCCTCGCAGTGGTCGAGCCAGCGCAGCTCGGCCTCGGCCTGGAAGATCAGCGCGTCCAGCACGAGCGTCCAGGCGAGGTCGGCATCGGCGTCCGCGCCGGACCTGAGCCCGACCAGCTCCCGCAGAGCCCCCGCGGTGGCTGCGCGCTGCACCCGCACGATCCGGCTCGCGTCCACGGCCGGCGAGCCGACCCCGAGGGCCAGCTTGATCGCCAGCTCGTCCCGGACCGCGGCCGGCCGGCCGACCGGGCCGGCGAACCAGTCGGCCACCGCCGCCCGCCCGGCCTCGGTGATCCGGTAGGTCCCCTGGCCGTCCGCGCTGGTCGCCTCGACCAGCCCGTCCCGCTCCAGCCGGGACAGCGTCGTGTAGACCTGCCCGATGTTCAGCGGCCAGGTGCCACCGGTGCGGGCCTCCAGCGTGGTCCGCAGCCGGTAGCCGTAGCTCGGCCCCTCGGCGAGCAACGCCAGCAGCCCGTGCCGTACCGACACCGCAGCCTCCTCGGACCGTACGAATACCGGGTATGCATACCAGGTATGGCGGGGTCGGTCCAGCGGTCCGGAACGCTTGCACTCGACCGCCGAGAGTGCCAGACTCGCGGTTGGCACTCTCATATGATGAGTGCCAGGTCGGGACGGTGAGGTCCCCCTCCTGATACGGGGACCGTCCGTCGCGGGCACCTCTCGGCCGATGCCAGTGTCCAGATATATGGAGGACATCACCGCATGGCCAAGATGATCGCGTTCGACGAGGAGGCTCGTCGCGGACTCGAGCGCGGCATGAACCAGCTTGCCGACGCCGTAAAGGTGACGCTCGGTCCCAAGGGCCGCAACGTCGTGCTGGACAAGAAGTGGGGTGCTCCCACGATCACCAACGACGGTGTGAGCATCGCCAAGGAGATCGAGCTCGAGGACCCCTGGGAGAAGATCGGCGCCGAGCTGGTCAAGGAGGTCGCCAAGAAGACCGACGACGTCGCGGGTGACGGCACCACCACCGCCACCGTGCTGGCCCAGGCGCTGGTGCGCGAGGGTCTGCGCAACGTCGCCGCCGGCGCCAACCCGATGGCCCTGAAGCGGGGCATCGAGAAGGCCGTCGAGCGGGTCTCCGAGTCGCTCACCGAGGCCGCCACCGAGGTCGAGACCAAGGAGCAGATCGCCGCGACCGCGTCGATCAGCGCTGCCGACACCACCGTCGGGGAGATCATCTCCGAGGCGATGGACAAGGTCGGCAAGGAAGGCGTCATCACCGTCGAGGAGAGCAACAC
>Ga0308175_100001006_pt1 | contig 18737 bp, 17 predicted proteins | sample PhyCR1_3_FD_203893 | JGI IMG/M metagenome (GOLD analysis project Ga0308175, IMG submission 203893) | Soil microbial communities from UC Gill Tract Community Farm, Albany, California, United States - DLSLS.C.R1 | ecosystem: Environmental > Terrestrial > Soil > Agricultural land | place: USA...
GCACGAGCGATCGTTGCGTTTGCCTTGCATGCCCGCCTGCGGCGACAGCACGCGCACGCGCACGCCATCCCAGTGCCACACCTGCCCGGCGTGGCAGGCATGCATCGGCACCGGCATGCGTTCCGGGTCCCCCGCGTAGCGGCCGGCGCGGGGGAAGGCCTGGACTACCGCAGCGGCACCACCAGCATGGTCGTTGTCAGCGTGGCTGATCACCAACAGGTCGAGGCGATCGATGCCCAGCGCATGCAGCGCCGGCACCACCACTGCCTCGCCCAGATCGAAGCCTGACGGATAGCGCGCGCCGGCGTCATAGACCAGCGCGTGATGGCGGGTACGCACTACCACCGATAGCCCCTGTCCCACGTCGAGCACCCAGGCCTGGAAGCCACCGTCAACCGGCGGGCGCTGGACCGGCCGGACCAGCGGCAGGAACAGCAGCAAACCCAGCGCGCGAACAGGCAGACCGCGCGGCGCAAACAGCCACAGTGCACCGAGCGTGGCCAGCAACAGCGCCCACGGCCCGACTTCAGGCAAGTACCAGTGCGCACCCGGCCACGTTGCCATTCGTTCGAGCAGCCACCACTGGGCGTGCGCAAACACCGCCGCCAGCTTCAGCACGGGCGCCGCTGCCGGCGGCGCCAGCAGGAGCAGCAGCATGCCCAGCAGCGCGCAGGGGACGATCACGAAGCTCACGAAGGGAACCGCGATGAGGTTCGACAGCGCACCCACCAGCGATGCCTCGCCGAAGAACCAGAGCGTCAGGGGCAGCAGCGCCACCGTCATCACCAATTGCCCGGCCGAGAGCTCGTGCAGAAAGCCACGCAACCCGCGCGGCCGCGCGTCGAGGCAGAGCATCAGGAAGGACACACCGACGAATGACAGCCAGAATCCCGCAGACAACACGGCCAGCGGATCGGCCGCCAGCATCACGATCAGCGCCAGCCCGAGGGTCTGGGGCCCGCCGATCGCGCGCCGGCTGCAGCGCGCCAACGCCACGACGGCGATCATCAACAGGGTGCGCACCGTGGGCAGCCCGAACCCGGCCAGTGCGCCGTACAGGCCCGCCGCCAGCAATGCCGCGGCGGCTTGTGCGGGCGATCGTGGAACACGCAATGCCAGTGCCGGCCAGAGCAGGTAAAGCAGCCGCACCAGGCCGACACCGAATAACGCGGCCACACCGACGTGGAAACCGGAGATGGCGATCAGGTGTGGCACGCCGTTAGCCCGGGCGACCTCCCAGTCGTCCTGGTCCAGGCCGCGCGTGTCACCGATGGAGAACGCCTGCAGCAGCGCCGCATCGTGGTCGTCACTCACCCGTGTGGCGATGCCTTTGGAGATGCGTTCACGCAGGCCGTCGACGCATCGTGCTGGCCGAAGCAACTGGTTGGTGGTGTCCTCCCGCACATAACCGACCGCCGCGACGCGCTGTTCCAGCGCGCTGCGTTCGCTGTCAAAGCCACCCGGGTTGAGCAACCCGCGCGGCCGGCGTAGCCGCACGTGCAGGTGCCATCGCGAACAGGCGGGCACGACCGGCGCGTCGTCGTACCAGCTCAGTCGCACGTGACCGTGCAGCGCGACCGGCTTTGCGTCCAGCGTGGCGTGCTCGACGTCGAACACGAACCGGCTCGCATCGCTTCGCACCTGCGGCAGACCCGAGAGCGTTCCAGTCACTTCGAAATCGCGCCCCTCCAGGTCACTTGGAAGACGCAATTCCAGCGCCAACGTGCCGCGCCCGATCGCCCAGGCCGCGCCAAGAAGCAATAACGCCGGCAGCCGCAGGCGAGGCCAGCGCAGGCTGGCCCACAGAACGATCAGACCCGGCAACACGCCCCAGGATGGCGAGGGCAAGGTGGGCAGCCATTGCACCGCGGCCACCCCGAGCAGCAAGGCGGCCCCGGTTGCCGCTGCACCGGGCCTCCGTGCCTCGTGCATTCCACCCTCCCATGGCGAGGGATCAGCCTAATGGGTGATGGCGGTTGCCGTGGCTGAAATGTGTGTAGGGATTTGCCGGGCTGAGGCGGGCACCCCTGGTTCGACATCTCCGTAAGCGGGAGAGGAGCGGTGCCAACGCCGGGAAGTGTGTCGACAGCGGGCGGGTGGCCTTTGGGCGGGATCTACCGGGGAGGCCCTTCGCAAGGATTCCCCCATCCGCCCTTCGGCACCATCCCCCGTCAACGGGGGAAGGATCGAAAAACATATTCGTTCTGCCGCAAACGCGGGAAATGTGCCGGGTCTCAGGCCAGCGGTGCGCGGGCTTTTTCCTGCAGCACTCCGTTGTGCAGTTCCAGCGTGCGGTCCATCTTCGCCGCCAGCCGGTGGTCGTGGGTGACCAGGATGAAACTGGTGCCGACCTCGCGGTTGAGCTCGAGCATCAGCCCGTACACCTGCGCGGCATTGCCTTCATCAAGATTGCCGGTGGGCTCATCGCCCAGCACGCAGGCCGGGCGCGTCACCAACGCGCGGGCCACCGCGCAACGCTGGCGTTCGCCGCCGGACAGCTCCGCGGGCTTGTGCTCCTCGCGCTTGCCCAGCCCGACGCGTTCGAGCAGCACGCGCGCCTGGCGCTGTGCCTCGGCGATGGACACGCCGCGGATCAGCAGCGGCATGCACACGTTCTCCAGCGCGGTGAACTCGGGTAACAGGTGATGGAACTGGTAGATGAAACCCAGCGAGCGGTTGCGCACACGGCCGCGCTCGGCATCGGACAACTTCGACAGGATGCGGCCATCCACCTCGACCTCGCCGCGGGTCAGCGTATCCAGCCCGCCGATGATGTGCAGCAGCGTGCTCTTGCCCGAACCGGAGGCACCGACGATGGCCAATGTTTCGCCGCGCTTGAGCTCGAAGCTGACATCCGTCAGCACGTCGGTCTTAAGGTCGCCCTCCTCGTAGGTCTTGGCGATGCCCGTGGCGCGTAGCACGATGGAATTGTTCATGGCGGAGGACTTATTCATAACGCAGCGCCTGCGCCGGCTGCGTGCGCGAAGCGCGCCACGCGGGATAGAGGGTCGCCAGCAGCGAGAAGACGAAGGTGACCAGCGTCACCCAGCCGACATCGCTGGCCACCAGCCTGCTTGGCACTTCGCTGATGTAATAGACGTCCGGCGAGAGGAAGGTGATGCCGGTGAGGTGTTCGATCCCCTTGATGATCACCGGCAGTTTCCACGACAGCAGCGACCCGAAGCCTACGCCGAAGCCGATGCCCACCACGCCCACCAGCACGCCCTGCACCATGAACATGCCCATGATGCTGCGTGGGGTCGAGCCGAGCGTACGCAGGATCGCGATGTCCGCCTGCTTGTCGGTGACCAGCATCATCAGCATCGAGATCAGATTGATCACCGCGACCAGGATGATCAGCGACAGGATGATGAACATCACGTGCTTCTCCATCGAGATGGCGGAGAAGAAGTTCGCGTTGTCCTGCATCCAGGTGCGCACCACGTAAGCGTGGTTGAATTCGTTGATCAGCTGACGGGCGACCGTGCCTGCGTCCCACAGGTTGTCGAGCCGCAGGCGGATGCCGCCCGGTCCATCGAGACCATTGAGTTTCTCGGCATCCGTGAGGTTTATGAGCGCCAGCCCGGCATCGTATTGCTGCATGCCTACTTCGAATATGCCGGACACCCGGAAGCCGCGCAGCCGGGGAACGCTTCCCATCGGTGTGGCACGGAACTGCGGCACGAACATCGTGACCTTGTCACCCACTTCAACGCCCAGCTGCAGCGCCAGTTCCCGTCCGAGCACGATGTTCCAGCTGCCCGGCGTGAGGCTGTCGAAACGACCCTCGACCATGTGCGAGTTGATGTCCGACACCTTCGGTTCCAGCGCCGGGTCGACGCCACGCACGATGGCCGCACCGGACTGCCTTGCCTGCAGGAAAGCCTGCGCCTCCACGTAGGGTGCCGCCCCCTTCACATGGGGGTTGGCCTGGGCGATGCGTAGCGCGCGCGGCCAGTCGTCCACGCTCTCACCCGGCAACCCCGAGATGGTGGCGTGCGAAACCGCGCCGAGGATGCGCGAGCGCAATTCAAAGTCGAAGCCGTTCATCACCGACATGACGGTGATCAGCGCCATCACGCTGATCGCGATGCAGACGATGGAGACGGTCGAAATGAAGGAGATGAACTGATTGCGGCGCTTGGCGCGCGTGTACCGCAGGCCGATGAACAGCTCGAGGGGTCGGAACATGGGCGGTCGCTTCTTTCCAGTTCGATGGGCAGGCCGCCCGAACAGGCATTATCGGGCAATTGACCGTTGCGCGCTGGGAAAGTGACGCCGAGCGCTTACAGATCGGCGGCTCGCACCGTCGGCTGGAGCGCGGCCAGGCGCATGCGCAGGCGCCGGCGCAGGTCGGCATCGCTGTTGTCCGGCGCGAGCAATAAGGCTTCCACTCGGCCGCCCGTCTCCAGGCGCAACAGGATGCAGCTGCCCAGAACGCGGAACGAAGCAAGCCTCGCGGGCGCGTCGCTGCGGTCGGTGCGATAGAGCGTCCAGGTTTCGCCGGCCAGACCCACGCCAGCGATGCTCAAGCGGGCAATCCGTCGGACGGCATGAGCAGCGAAGCCGACCGCCATCAAGATGAGAATCAGTTTGACCGACCACGGCACGCCGGCCAGCGCGATCGCCACGAGCGCAAGTACAGTGACGGCGCCGATGAGGCACGCCGGCAGCCGCGAAGGCCGGTAATCAAAGCCGATGGCGGGAGCGGATGTCATCGATGATCGCTTGCCAGTCACCGCGCGGAGCCTGTGCGTGACCCATGATCCAGTCCCACAGGTCCGGGTCCTGGGTGTCGAGCAGCTCGTCGAAGGCCTGGCGCTGGACCGGATCGGCATCGGCGAAGCGCTCGTCCAGCCAGCCGCCGAGCAGGGCGTCGAGTTCGCGCGTGCCACGGCGGGCGCGCCAGCGCAGGCGGGCGATGTTCATGCGGGTGCGAGGTGCGAAGCGCCCGCGTTGGCCTGCCCTCCCCTGCGGGAGGAAAACGGAAACAGGAGGAAAATTTCGCCACCAGGCGGCGACATGGCCCTGGATTGTTTCCCGTGGAGTCTGGAGGTGGCGCGTGGTGGTTGAAGCTTTGGGTGCATGGCGACGGCCTGGATAAATGTCTGTCGCACGAGGGACCTCCCACCCGGCGCCATCTCCCCGGAGGAAGATGGCGCGTTCGTGCGCGTAGCTTATGAGCGGCGCGCGACCATCAGCTTCTTGATCTCCGCGATCGCCTTGGCCGGGTTCAGACCCTTCGGGCAGGTGCGCGCGCAGTTCATGATGGTATGGCAGCGATAAAGCTTGAACGGATCTTCAAGGTCGTCCAGGCGCGCACCGGTGTCCTCGTCGCGGCTGTCGACGATCCAGCGGTAGGCCTGTAGCAGGATCGCCGGCCCCAGATACTTGTCGCCGTTCCACCAGTAGCTCGGGCAGGCGGTGGAGCAACATGCGCACAGGATGCACTCGTAGTAGCCATCCAACTGCTTGCGGTCTTCCGGCGACTGCAGCCGTTCGCGCGCGGGCGCCGGGCTCTGCGTGCGGATCCACGGCTTGATCGAGGCGTACTGCGCGTAGAAATGGGTCAGGTCCGGCACCAGGTCCTTGACCACCGGCATGTGCGGCAGCGGGTAGATTTTCACCTCGCCCGAGGCGCAGTCGTCGATCGCCTTGGTGCAGGCCAGCGTATTGGTGCCGTCGATGTTCATCGCGCACGAGCCGCAAATACCTTCACGGCAGGAGCGACGCAGCGTCAGCGTGGAATCGATCTCGTTCTTGATCTTCAGCAGCGCGTCCAGAACCATCGGGCCACAGGAAGCCAGATCGACCTCGTAGGTGTCGACGCGCGGGTTCTGATCGTCGTCGGGGCTCCAGCGGTACACCTTGAAGGTGCGCGGCTTCTTGGCACCCTTCGCCGGGTAGTGCTTGCCGGGCTGGATTTTGGAATTTTTCGGTAGCGTGAACTCTGCCACGATGGCTCTCCGGTCCGGTTATCAGTAGACGCGCTTTTTCGGCGGCACCACGTCAACCTCGTCGGTCAGCGTGTACATGTGCACCGGGCGGAAATCGAAGCTGGTCTGGCCGGACTCGTCCACCGTGACCAGCGTGTGCTTCATCCACTCGGCGTCGTTGCGTTCGGGGAAGTCCTCGCGGGCATGGGCACCGCGGCTCTCCAGACGCTGCTCGGCGGCGTGCATGGTGGCCACCGCCTGCGCGAGCAGATTGGAAAGCTCGAGCGTCTCGATCAGGTCCGAATTCCACACCAGCGAACGGTCGGTGACGCTGACATCCTTGAACGAGTCGAACACCTGCGAAATCCGGCGCTTGCCCTCGCCCAGCGTTTCGCCGGTGCGGAACACCGCGGCATCCTTCTGCATGGTGCGCTGCATCTCGGCCCGGATCTGCGCGGTCGGCTTGCTGCCTTTGGCATTGCGCAGGCTATCGAAGCGGGCCAGTGCCTTGTCCAGGATGCTCGCCGGCAGGTCCTTGTGCAGCTCGCCCGGTTTGACCAGCTCGGCGCAACGGCCAGCGACAGCACGGCCGAACACCACCAGGTCGAGCAGCGAGTTGGAGCCCAGGCGGTTGGCACCATGCACCGACACGCAGGCTGCCTCGCCGATGGCGAACAGGCCCGGCACCACGGCGTCGACGTCGTCGCCATGCTTCTGCACCACTTCGCCGTGGTAGTTGGTCGGGATGCCGCCCATGTTGTAGTGCACGGTCGGGATGACCGGGATCGGCTCCTTGGTCACGTCCACGCCGGCGAAGATGCGCGCCGACTCGGCGATGCCCGGCAGCCGCTCGTGGATTACGTCGGCGCCCAGATGCATCAGGTTCAGGTGAATGTGGTCCTTGTCCGGGCCGACGCCGCGGCCTTCGCGGATCTCGATGGTCATCGCGCGGCTGACCACGTCGCGCGAGGCCAGGTCCTTGGCGCTGGGCGCGTAGCGCTCCATGAAGCGCTCGCCCTCGGAGTTGGTGAGGTAACCACCCTCGCCACGCACGCCCTCGGTGATCAGGCAGCCGGCGCCGTAGATGCCGGTCGGGTGGAACTGCACGAACTCCATGTCCTGCAGCGCCAGGCCGGCGCGCAGCACCATGCCGCCACCGTCGCCGGTGCAAGTGTGCGCCGAGGTGGCGCTGAAGTACGCGCGGCCGTAACCGCCGGTGGCCAGCACCACGGCATGGCCGCGGAAGAAATGCAGGGTGCCCTCGTTGAGATCGAGCGCGAGCACGCCACGGCAGACGCCGGTCTCGTCGAAGATCAGGTCGATCGCGAAGTATTCGATGAAGAACGCCGCGTCATGCGCCAGCGCCTGCTGGTAGAGCGTGTGCAGGATCGCGTGGCCGGTGCGGTCGGCGGCAGCGCAGGTGCGCTGCGCGGTGCCCTTGCCGTAGTGCGTGGTCATGCCCCCGAACGGACGCTGGTAGATCTTGCCTTCCTCGGTACGCGAGAACGGTACGCCGTAATGCTCCAGCTCGATGATCGCCGCCGGGGCCTCCTTGCACATGTACTCGATCGCATCCTGGTCGCCGAGCCAATCGGAGCCCTTGATGGTGTCGTAGTAATGGAAGCGCCAGTCGTCCTCGCCCATGTTGCCCAGCGCGGCGGAAATGCCACCTTGCGCCGCCACGGTGTGCGAGCGGGTCGGAAAGACCTTGGTGATGCACGCGGCCTTGAGGCCCTTCTCGGCCAGGCCGAAAGTGGCGCGCAGGCCGGCGCCGCCGGCACCGACCACGATCACGTCGTACTTGTGTTGCTGAACCTTGTAGGCTTCCATCGAACTCACGCTCCCAGGGCGATGCGCAGCACCGCGAGCACGCCCGCCAAGGTGGCGAGCACGGCAATGAACTTGATCGCCATCAGGAGTGCGACCTCCTTCCAGCGGGTGTGCACGTAGTCTTCGATCACGACCTGCAGGCCGAGCACGGCATGCCAGAACGACGCGACGACGAAAGCGATCAGCAGCACGGCATTCCACGGCCGTGCAACGACTTCACGGGCGGTGGCGTAGTCGGTGTGCAGCACCCGCAGCACCAGCGACACCAGCCACAGACCCAAACCAACCAGCGCGATGGCGGTCACGCGCTGTACCCACCAGTGACTCACACCATGCTGGGCCGAGCCCAGGCCGCGGGCCTTCTTCAGCGGGTTGCGGTATTCCTTCGGATAGGCGCTCATGCGGCAGCTCCCAGGGTCAGCACGTAGGCCCAGGCGGCCGCGGTCAGCAACACGCTGACGATGATCGAGGCCCAGCTCGAGCGCACGAACTGCACGATCTCGTAGCCGTAGCCGCCGTCCTGGATCAAATGACGGATGCCGTTGCACAGGTGGTAGAACAGCGCCCAGCTCCAGCCAACCAGCAGGATGATGCCGATCGGGCTACCGACGAAGGCGGTGAAGTGGCCGAAGCGTTCCTCGCCGCCGGCCAGCGCCAGCAGGCCCCAGGCAATCAGCAGCAGGCCGACGGACAGGGCGATGCCGGTGGCGCGATGCAGGATGGAGGTGACCATCTGCACTTGCCACTTGTAGACGGAAAGATGCGGTGAGAGCGGTCGTCGCGTATCTGCCATGGCGGCTGTCCGTGTGGTGGAATCACTGGCGTCCGATCGCCCGCTTCCCGCTGCCCGCGACGGCTCGCGCCGCCATGGGCGAATCAGAAATCGATGCAGCGTCCGTTCTTTTCCCAATCGCCGTAGCGGGTGGGATCGGGCGCCGGCCGCTCCGGCCGTGACTCGCCCTGGTCCGGTCGTGCAGGCACGACGGGTTGCTCCGCGGGCGCGGAAGCAGGGGCGGATTCGGTCTGGGAGGAGGTCTCGGACATAAGTTGAGCCGCAGAAGCGTAATACGCAGGAACCGCACAGCACAACCTTGACCGTTGCGCAGAAACCTGCGCGCACCTTGCCTTAAAGCTCGGCATCCCTTATCTCATGCGACATGCCAAGCATGTATCCAGCCGAGCTCGTCTCGATCGAAGGGCCTGACGCGATCGCATTCGCGCAGGCGCAATTCAGCAGCAATCTCGCCGCGCTCGCCGATGGCCAATGGCAGTTCAGCGCCTGGCTTGATGCACAGGGCCGCGTACGGGCGCTGTTCCATCTGCTGCGGCTGGACGGGCAACGCCTGCAATTGCTGCTGCGCGGCGGCGGGGCCGGTGTGTTCGCCGCCGAACTGCAGCGCTTTGTCTTTCGCGCGAAGGCACGCGTGTCTGCGCTACCGCCACAACAGCTGGGTACCGTCGGGCCGCTGGCGCTGCATGTCGTCCAGGAGCAGGACGACGCACTGGTACTCGGTTGCGGATCGCACGGCCTGAAGATCACCGGCGCAGGCGATGATGACTGGCGCCTGCTGCAAGTTTATGCCGGCTGGCCCTGGTTGCCACGCGGGCTGCCGGGCGAGTTGCTGCCAACGTCGATCGGCTTGGGCGAACTGGGTGCCTCCGCTCTGGACAAGGGCTGCTATCCCGGCCAGGAAATCGTCGCGCGGCTCCATTATCGCGGCGGACACAAGCGCCACCTGCATCGGGTGCGGCTGTCCCGAATGCTGCCGCCGGGCAGCGTATTGCACGAGAACGAACAGGTACTCATGCAACTGCTTGACGTGGTTCAGGCTGACGGCCATGCCGAAGCGTTGGCGGTGGTGCACGACGAAATGGCGGCGAGAATCGCCGCGGGGATCGATGCGTTACATGAAGGCCAGCAGGTATTCGTTGATGGCATCGAACATGCGCCGGCATCGATCCGGAACGTAACCGATTGACAAATGACGCCACGCGCTCTTCGTCGATTACGCAACCTCGACGCAGGGCCTGACCCAGCAACGCAGGCCGGGCGGCTTTACGCCATCCGTGCGCCGTTGGGTACCGGGCGCTCGATCGTGGTGACAACCACGCCCGCGTCGGTGTGGAAGCCGGTCAACAGGAACTGCGAGCGGAACGGGCCGATCTGTTTTTCGGGGAAATTCAGCACGCCGACGATCTGTTTCCCGACCAATTGATCCGGCGTGTACAAAGCCGCGATCTGCGCGCTGGTTTTGCGCTCGCCATAAGGCCCGAAATCAGCCCACACTTTCCAGGCGGGCTTGCGGGCTTCGGGGAACGGTTCCACCCGAACAATCGTGCCCGCCACGATCAGCACCTTCTCGAAGTCCGCCCAGCTGATTGCTTCCACGCCCGTGCTCATGCTTCCAGCCTCGTCTTGAACCAGTCCTGCAATTCTGCCTTCCAGTAGCCCGCCTGTGCGGCCAGAAACCCCAATGGGCGGTAGGTGGAGCTCAATCCGTACTCGGCAAACTGACGCCATGCAGGGTCGCCTTCAGCGATGGCCGCCGCCAGCAGTTCGCCCGCCGCGCAGGTCGAGCTGAGGCCGTGACCGCCAAAGGCCTGCGCCCACCAAAGGCCGTCTTCGCGGCCGCCGATCTGCGGCATCTGGTGGCGTGCGTAGCTCATCAATCCGGACCAGGCATAGTCCACGCGCACCTCGCCCAGCTGCGGGAACACCCGCAGAAGATCACGGCGCAGCAGCTTCTGTACCGCGCGCGGCGAGCGGTCGAGGATCGAGATGCGGCCACCCCACAGCAACCGGGTGTCCGGCAGCGGTCGGTAATAGTCGAAGGCAAAGCGCGTGTCGTAGATGGCGGCTCGCGTCGCCAGACATTCGGCCAGGCGATCGCCCAGCGGCTCGGTCACCATCACGTAGGTAGCGATCGGCAGGATCGCGCGATCGATCTGCGGCTCGAGCCCGGCGAGGTAGCCCCCGCAGGCGAGCACCACCTGTTCGGCAAGCACTTCGCCAGCAGCGGTCTGTACCCGCCAGCGATCGCCCTCGCGGCGCAGCCGCCGTACCCCGCTATGTTCGTGGATGCGCACGCCCTTCCCGGCCATCGCACCGGCCAGGCCGATCGCATAGTTGAGCGGATGCAGGTGCAAGGCGTCGCGCTCGAACAGGCCATCGTGGTAGCGCGTGCTTCGGATGCGCTCGCGAAGGCTGGCCTGAGGCAACCACTCCCAGTGCACGCCGTAACGGTCGGCCAACAACTGCTGGCGTGCGCGCAACACGTTCGGGTCGCGGAACCAGTTGGCCCAGATTACGCCCGCCTCTACGGCATCGCAGTCAATCGCGTAATCGGCAATCCGTTTGCGGATGCGATGCACGCCTTCGATCGTGTGCTGAAACAAAGCCTGCGCGCGTGCCTCGCCGAGCTGCTCGTACAGCGCCTGCTCACCCAGCGAGTAACCGGCGAACACGAATCCACCGTTACGCCCGGAAGCGCCATGGCCTATCTGCTCACGCTCCAGCAGCACCACATCGCGCAAGCCGCGCTCGGCGAGGCCCAGTGCCGTGTTGAGTCCCGCGAAACCGCCGCCGATGACCGCCACGCGCGCTTCCCGACGCCCCGCCAGCGGTGCGTACGGCGCATAGGCCTTTGCCGTGGCGCGGTAGTAGGACGTCGCGTGTCGGTCCGTCATGGTCGGGCTGCATAAGGCGGTGGCCGAGCATATCGCACGGCGCGCGTGCCTCGCCCTGACGCCGGGCAAACCCCTGACCCCAAACCGCAATGATGGATGGCTCCGAAAAACCATCCATCACAGGCAGCATCCAGGCATCGTTGCGGCCTGCGGACCCGCGTTCAGATCGCAGCGATGAAATCGCGAACGACAGGGGCCAGCTTCGGATCCTGCATGGCCATGTGCATGGTCGCGCGGACCAGTCCGGCCTTGTTGCCGCAATCGAAGCGAGTGCCCTCGAAACGGTAGGCCAGTACCTTGCCCTGCTCCTTCAGCAATGCCTCGATGGCATCGGTGAGCTGGATCTCGCCACCTGCACCTGGCGTAGTGCTTTCCAGCAATTCGAAAATGCGGCCCGGCAACACGTAGCGGCCGACCACGGCAAGGTTGGAGGGCGCATCGGCAGGCTTGGGCTTCTCGACCATGTAGCGGATGAGCGCGCTGCGCTCGTCAACCGGGTCGGCGTCGACGATGCCGTACTTGTCGGTCTGGTCATGCGGCACTTCTTCGACCGCGATCACGCCGGCGTGCTCGGACTCGGCCAGCGCGGCCATCTGGCCCAGCGCACCCCTGCCCCGGTTCCAGATCAGGTCGTCGGGCAGGATGATGCCGAATGGTTCGTTGCCTATCACCGGCTTGGCGCAAAGCACCGCGTGGCCCAGGCCATGAGCTTCCGGCTGGGTGACGAAGATGGCGCGCACGTTCGCCGGCAAGGTGCCCTGCACCAGCGCCAGCAGTTCGTCCTTGCCCTTCTCCTCCAGCTTGGCCTCCAGTTCGTAGGCCTTGTCGAAGTAATCGGCGATGGCGTGCTTGTAGCGGTTGGTGACGAACACCAACGTGTCGGCGCCGGCATCCACCGCCTCATCGACCGCATACTGGATCAGCGGTTTGTCCAGCACCGGCAGCATTTCCTTGGCCACCACCTTGGTGGCGGGCAGAAAACGAGTGCCGAGACCGGCCACGGGGAACACCACTTTGCGCAACGGCTTGGTCACTCTACTTGTCTCCTGTTTCGATACGGGCAGGTTCGACGCGCCCCGCCTCGCGGCGGATCGACACCACATTGTCCGGCTGCGCTGTGTCGCTCCAGCGGAATGACGGCAGCAGACTGGACACGCAGCGTCTCAGTTCGTCTTCGTTGAAAGTCGCGCTGGCCTCGTGGGCCTTGTTCAGCAGTGCCTGCAGCAGCTCCCAGGACACCTCGCGGTGTTGTGCGAGGAAAATCTTGGCGTGCGCTGTGGCGCTGTAGTTTTCCAGCTGGTGGAACAACTCCTCGAACAGCTTCTCGCCGGCGCGCAGGCCGGTATAGACGATCGGCACTTCGGTCCCGGGCTTTTTGCCCGCCAGTCGGATCATCTGTTCGGCGAGGTCACGGATTTTCACCGGTTCGCCCATGTCCAGCGCGAAGATTTCGCCGCCCTGCCCCAGGCAGGCCGCCTGCAGGATCAGCTGGCAGGCCTCCGGGATGGTCATGAAGTAGCGGGTGATCTCCGGATGGGTGATCGTGACCGGCCCACCGTCGCGGATCTGCTGGCGGAACAGCGGCACCACCGAGCCGGCCGAGTCGAGCACGTTGCCGAAACGGACGGTGATGTAATGGGTCGCCGAATGGGTGTTGAGATTCTGGCAGTAGATCTCGGCCACGCGCTTGCAGGCACCCATCACGCTGGTAGGGTTGACCGCCTTGTCGGTCGAGATCAGCACGAAGCACTCGACGTTCAACTCGTTGGCCAGGTCGGCAACCGTGCGCGTGCCCAGCACGTTGTTCCGGAACGCGGCGCGCAACTGCTGTTGCAGCATCGGTACGTGCTTGTAGGCCGCCGCATGGAACACCACCTGCGGCTTTGTTTCGACGAATGCCTTGTGCATCGCAACGCGATCACCGCAATCGCACAGCACGCATTCGAGCAGCAGTTCGGGATACTCGCTGCGAAGCTCCTTGCCGATGCGGTAGAGGTTGTATTCGCTCTGCTCGACGATGATCAGCGACTGCGCGCCGAGTCGGGCCACCTGCCGACACAGCTCCGAACCGATCGAGCCACCGCCGCCGGTGACCAGCACGCGCCGGCCCGTCAACGTCTCGCGGATAGACGTCCAATCCAGCTCCACCGTATCGCGGCCAAGCAGGTCTTCGATCGCCACTTCCTTGATTTGGTTGAACTGCGCACGACCGGCCACGACGTCCTCAAGCCGCGGCACCGTGCGGTAGGGCAGACCGGTCTGATCGCATAACTCCACCACCCTGCGCATCTGGCTGGTGGTGGCCGCAGGCAAGGCGATCAGCAACATCTCGACGGCAGCTTCGCGGGCAAGTTCGGGCAACTGGTCGATGCAGCCGAGCACCGGATGGCCGTTGATCGAAGCACCGCGCAGGCCGGCCTGGTCATCGACAAAGCCGATCACGCCGTAATGGCCGTCGTGCCGCAGATCACGCGAAAGCGCCTCACCTGCGCGGTCCGCGCCGACAATCAGCACTCTTTTTGAAACCTGCGGGTTGAACAGGTCGAGGCGGCTGTCTTTCCAGAACCGGTACGCCAGGCGCGGCAGGCCAAGCAACAAGGTAAGCACTACCGGGTAAAGCAGCAGCACCGAACGCGGCACGCCTTCCATGCGCTCGTACAGGAACAGCACCAGGCCGATCGCCAGGGTGCCGAACACGCATGCCTTCAGGATGTTCCACAGGTCCGGCAGGCTGGCAAAACGCCAGACACCCTTGTACAGGCCGGTCCAGGTGAACATCAGGCCCTGCATCGCCAGCACGATCGGAATTTCGAGCGCGTCAAAGCTGCCATCCTGGCCGGGCGCGGTGGCATAGCGCAGCGCCTTGGCGATCCACCACGCGATACCTGTCATTGCCAGATCGTGGGCGACCACGGCGATGCGCGGATGGATAAGTCCGATCCATTTACGGGGTGACATGACGGTCCTTCCAGGGTGCAGGCCGCAGGCAGCGGCGCTTGGTAACAATCCATGTTGTGCCTGCCGCCGTATAGACAGCGACACAGAGGGCCAACGCCGTGCTGGGGTATGTCCGGGCTACCGCTGCCGCGGGTGCGGCAACCAACAGGTTCCAGCCCAGATACCACGCGGCAGCGCGCCCATGCGTGCGGCCGGATCGTACCAGCCACTGATACAGGTGCTCGCGGTGCGGAGCATACCAGCGCCTGCCGCGTAGGAATCGGTTCAGTAACGTCAAGGTGGCGTCCACAACAAAGCCGGAACTGAGGATGAGTGCCGGCCAGAGGAGCACCGGTTCAATCCGCCACACCATCGCCGACAGCGCGAACAACAACATACCTACGCTGCCGCTGCCCACGTCGCCCATGAAAATGCGCGCAGGCGGCCGGTTGTAAAACCAGAACCCAAGGCAGGCCGCCGAAATAACAAAACCCGCACCGGCGAGCGCAGGCTGTTGCACGCTCACCGCCAGGCACCCGAGGCCGGCGGCGACCACCACCCCCTGCTGCGCCAGCAAGGCATCGATGCCGTCCATGAAGTTGTGCAGGTTGATGCTCCAACCTCCGGCAAGCATCAGCAAAGGCAACCAACCCCACGTCAGATGTGAATCGTCGAGCAACGTTGCGCCAAACAAGGCGGTCGCCGCCAACTGCACTCCTAGCCGGGGCCATTGGCGCAATGGCCGATGGTCGTCCCACCAGCCGATAGCGGCCACCAACAGCAAGGCCAGCACCAGGCCGGCGGCGGTCGAATTTGACCACCGGCCAGGTAAGCTCCAAAACACCCCAGGCAACACAATCAGGCAAGCCAGCACGATGCCGATGCCGCCACCACGCGGGGTAGGGATTTTATGCGAGCGGCGGTGGCCTGGTTGATCAAGCATGCCGCGCCGATGCGCGTAGGCGATGGCGCCCCGAACCGAGGCCACCGCGATCGCCAGCGCGGCCAGGGTCCATCCCAGCACGATGGCGAGCTCGCGCAAACTCACTCGTTGGCAACGCCGTGGATGGGACGGATCGTGCTCCAGCCCTTGCAGCTGGGACACTGCCAGTGATGCGCCTTGGCACCGAAGCCACAGCGGCTGCAGCGGTACATTGCCTGGCCTTCGAGCAGCTTGCGCGTGAGGTCGCGCAGGATCAGGAAATTTTCGCGCGCCTCGCCCTCGATCTTGTCCATGGTCGCGTCGATGAGCGCCATCAGGCCGCGCACCGAGGGCCGCTGGCGCAGTTGCGAGGTGAGAAATTCAATGGCGGTACGCTCGCCATCGCGCTGATGGTAGAGCCGGGTCAGCGCGAGTACCGGCGAGATGCCGTGGTAGCGCGCCAGGATATCGCGCAGGAAATGCTCGGCGCGTTCCATCTGGAGGGTACGCGCGTAGCTGTTGAGCAACGGCGGCAGGATTTCCGGCACAAACGCGATATCCGCCGCCACCGCCGCTTCATAGGCGGCGACCGCCTCCGCATGTTCGCCGGCCTCGGCATGCAGGCGGCCGGTCAGCATGAAGGCGCGCACGCAGTCGCCCTGGCATTCGAAGGCCTGGCGCAGGTAGTCGCGCGCTTCGGCCAACGCGCCGTGCTGACGTGCCTGCTCGGCCAATTCGCAATAGAACTGGGCGATCATCGGCGACTCGTCGTCACCGGTCATCACCTCGAGCCGGCGCGCGTGATCGATGGCTTTGTGCCAGTCGCGCTCGTGCTGGTAGATCGCTACCAGATGGCGCAGCGCCGAAGGCGCGTGGGCGTTCATCGCGACCAGGTCGGAGAACAGCGCCTCAGCCCGGTCGAGCAGTCCCGCGCGCATGTAATCCTCGCCCAGTTCCAGCAACGCGACGGTCTTCATCGCCTCGGTCAGGCCCGGCCGCGACACCAGATGCTGATGCAGGCGGATTGCACGATCCACCTCGCCGCGGCGGCGAAACAGGTTGCCCAGCGCCAAGTGGGTTTCGACCGTGTCGCGGTTGTATTCGGCGAGCTTGAGGAACACCTCGATCGCCTTGTCCTGCTCCTCATTGAGCAGGTAGTTGAGCCCGCGGAAGTAGTCGGACGACAGTTCGCTGACCCGCATGCCCGAGCGATGCACCGCCGCCCTGCGGGCCGCAAACCAGCCGCTGGCAAAGGCGGCCGGCACCAGCAGAACCAGCACGTAGAGGATGCTCATGCGCGGGCCGGCGTGTTCCCACTGGCACGATGCCTGCGCAGCGCGCGACGATGGCGCAGGCTCATGCCGAGCCAGGCGGTAAGCCCGCCAAGCAGCCAGCCGATCATCAGGGCGAGCAGCAATCCGGCGCCTTTGGGAAGCTGCACGCGGGCGAAGGCCAGGTCGTAGCTCACCGGGTCGGCGTTGAGCGCGCCAACGACCACGCCGGCGATGACGAAGAGCACAAGGATGAGCAAGGCAATCAATCGCATGGCGGGACTTTACCTGAATCGCGTTGAACAGGCACCGACTCCGCGTAGCAATGTCGCGCCTCGATAAGCCACAAAAAAGGCAGGACCGGCTCACGCCGCCTGCCTTCGAAAAACACTCCGGAGCCACCGGCTCCGGTCGCCTGGATCAGGCCAGTTCTGCTTGCAGCAAAAGATTGACCCGCTCGCGAAGTTCCTTGCCCGGCTTGAAGTGCGGTACGTGCTTGCCCGGCAGGGCTACGGCATCGCCGGTCTTGGGATTGCGCCCCATGCGCGGTGGGCGGTAGTGCAGCGCAAAGCTGCCGAAGCCGCGGACCTCGATGCGCTCACCCTGGGCAAGGGCGTGGCTCATCTGCTCGATCACGCTCTTGACCGCTAGCTCCACGTCGCCGAAGGCAAGGTGAGTCTGGCGCCTGGCCAGCGCCTCGATCAGTTCGGATTTGGTCATGGTCCCCAATGTCCGTGACGTTAAACGGCGGGGCGGCATGATGCCGCCCCGCTTCATACTCAAGCCATTGTAATCCGAAAGAATTACTCGGACTTGTTGAGCTGCTCCTTGAGCAGCGCACCCAGCTTGGTGGTGCCACCGGAAGCGGGGCCGTAGTCGGCCATCGCGTCCTGCAGGTCTTCCTCGTCCTTGGCGCGGATCGAGAGCGCCAGCTGGCGACCCTTGCGGTCCATGCCGGTGAACTTGGCTTCCACCTTGTCGCCCACCTTCAGATGCTGGGTCGCGTCGTCGATGCGCTCCTTGGCGATGTCGTTGGCGCGCAGGTAACCCTCCACGCCTTCGCCCAGGTCGATCACCGCACCCTTGGCGTCCACTTCCTTGACGATGCCATTGACGATCGTGCCGCGCGGATTGTTGGCCATGAACTGGCCGAACGGATCCTGCTCCATCTGCTTGATGCCGAGCGAGATGCGCTCGCGCTCCGGATCGACCGCCAACACCACCGCCTCGATCTCGTCGCCCTTCTTGAAGTTGCGCACGAGGTCTTCGCCGGAGGCCTGCCAGGAGATGTCGGACAGGTGCACCAAGCCATCGATACCGCCATCCAGGCCGATGAAGATGCCGAAGTCGGTGATCGACTTGATCTGGCCGGACACCTTGTCGTTCTTCTTGTGCATGGCGGCGAACGCTTCCCACGGATTGGAACGCGTCTGCTTGATGCCCAGCGAGATGCGGCGACGCTCTTCATCGACGTCCAGCACCATCACTTCGGTCTCGTCACCGACCTGCACCACCTTGGCCGGATTGACGTTCTTGTTGGTCCAGTCCATCTCGGACACGTGCACCAGACCCTCGACGCCCGGCTCGATCTCGACGAAGCAACCGTAATCGGTGACGTTGGAGACCTTGCCGAAGATGCGGCTGCCGACCGGGTAGCGACGCGAAATCGCCACCCACGGATCGTCGCCCAGCTGCTTGAGGCCCAGCGACACGCGGTTGCGCTCACGGTCGTACTTGAGCACGCGCACGTCCAGCTCGTCGCCGACGTTGACCACTTCGGACGGATGGCGCACGCGCTTCCACGCCATGTCGGTGATGTGCAGCAGGCCGTCGATGCCGCCCAGGTCCACGAACGCGCCGTAGTCGGTGAGGTTCTTGACCGTACCCTTGACCACCGCGCCCTCGGTCAGGCGTTCCAGCAGCTTCTCGCGCTCCTCGGAGAACTCGGTCTCGACGACGGCGCGGCGGCTGACCACCACGTTGTTGCGCTTGCGGTCGAGCTTGATGATCTTGAACTCGAGTTCCTTGCCCTCGAGGAAGGTCGGCTCGCGCACCGGGCGCACATCGACCAGCGAGCCCGGCAGGAACGCGCGGACGTCCTTGATGTCGACGGTGAAGCCGCCCTTGACCTTGCCCGAGATCATGCCCTTGATC
>Ga0308175_100001007_pt1 | contig 18723 bp, 15 predicted proteins | sample PhyCR1_3_FD_203893 | JGI IMG/M metagenome (GOLD analysis project Ga0308175, IMG submission 203893) | Soil microbial communities from UC Gill Tract Community Farm, Albany, California, United States - DLSLS.C.R1 | ecosystem: Environmental > Terrestrial > Soil > Agricultural land | place: USA...
GGAGCGCTGGGCAGCTATTCGGCGGAGCTGATCCTGACCGACGCCGGCGACGAGCGCATCCCGTGCGTCTGCAGCTTCTCGGCGGTGCCGCGCGAGGGCGCCGGCGACCTGGCGCTGATCGTCCAGGTCCACGACATGCGCGACCGCCAGCGCGCCGAGGCCGAGCGCGCCGCCCTCGTCAGGGCGAAGGCCAAGCGCGCGCAGGCCGAGCAGCTGACGCAGCGGCTCGCCGCGGTGCAGCGGATCACCGACGCCGCGCTGGGGTCGCTGGCGTTCGACGAGCTGATCAGCGAGGTGCTCGTGCGCACGTCGGAGGTGCTCGGCGTGGACCGCGCCGCGATCCTGCTGCACGCCGACGACGGGCCGGCCACCGTGCACCAGGTCGCCGAGGGCGTCCCCGGCGCCACGCAGGCGCGCACCTGGAGGCTGCCGCAGTCGGGCTTCACGGCAGAGGTGCTCGAGGCCGGCGGGCCCGTCACGAGCGAGGGCAGGACGCGCGGGCACCCGCTCGGCGACGCGGTCGCCTCCCTGCTGGGCGTGCCGCTGCTCGTGGACGGGCGCGCGATCGGCGCGCTGCACGTGGGCTCGCTGTTCCCGCGGCGCTTCAGCCTCGACGACGCGACGATCCTCGCGCTGGCCGCCGAGCGCGCGGCGCTCGCGATCCAGCGGATGCGCCTGTTCGAGCGCGAGCACCTGATCGCACGCGACCTGCAGCGCTCCCTGCTGCCCGAGGCGCTGCCGGTGCTGCCCGGCCTGCAGACCTCGGCGCGCTACCTGCCGGGCGGCGCCGGGACCGAGGTGGGCGGGGACTGGTACGACGCCGTCGCGCTGCCCACGGGCAAGCTGCTCGTCGTCGTCGGCGACGTCGCCGGGCGCGGGATCGGCGCTGCGTCCACGATGGGCCAGCTGCGCAGCGCGGTGCGCTCCTACGCGCTACTGGAGAGCGACCCGGCGGCGCTGCTGGACCGCCTGAACCGGTTCCAGTTCTCGATGGCCTGGGACGACATGGCGACCGTGCTGCTGGCGGTCATCGATCCGTCGGCGGCGACGGTCGCCTACGCGACCGCGGGCCATCCGCCACCGCTCGTCGTCGGCCCAGGCGACGAGGCGCACTACCTCGTCGGCGGCCGCGGCGCTCCGCTCGGGGCGCTCGAGCGCGCGCCGTACACGACGGCGATCGCGGAGCTCGAGCCCGGCTCGACGCTGCTCGTCTACACCGACGGGCTCATCGAGCAGCGTGGTGAGCATCCCGACGAGGGCCTGGGGCGGCTGCGCGCCGCGGCGCTGGCGGGCCCGCCGGAGCTCGGCGCGCTGTGCGATCACGTGGTCGACACGGTCCTGCCCTCCTACGACACCGACGACGACGTCACGCTGTTGATCCTGCGCACGCTGTCGGACCGGGCCGAGCGGCTCGACCTCGAGGTGGTCGGCGACGAGCCGTCGCTGCGCGCGTTCCGCGGGATGTTGCGGCGCTGGCTGGCGGCGGCGGGCGCGGCGCCCGAGGAGGTGCAGGACGTGACGATGGCCGCCAACGAGGCGATTCAGAACGCGATCGAGCACGCCCACGCGCTGACGCGCCGCGCCGTCGACGTGCTGCTGGACCGCAGCGACGGCACGATCGAGGTGAGGGTGCGCGACCACGGCACGTGGCGGCCGCCGCGCGAGTCCCAGCGCGGCCGGGGCCTGCCGCTGATGCGCGCGCTCATGGACACCGTCACCCTGGACCAGGGGAAGCACGGGACGACCGTGACGCTGCGTCGTGCGCTCGGCGTTCAGCCGGGCATCACCAACGGCACGAAGCGCACGGGCTCGAGCTCGGAGCGCACGATCCCCGACGACTCCGAGCGCGAGAGCACGAGCCGCTCCTCGCCCGCGCCGGCGACCGGCGCGACGAGCCGCCCGCCCTTCGCGAGCTGAGCCTCCAGCGGCGGCAGCGCGTCCGGAGGCGCGGCGGTCGTGACGCAGATCGCATCGAACGGCGCCTCGTCCGGGAGCCCGGCCGAGCCGTCGCCCACGACCAGGGTCACGTTCTCGACGCCCGCGCGCTCGAGCGCGGCGGCGGCGCCGTGCGACAGGTCCGCGTGGGTCTCGACCGTCCAGACATGCGCCGCCAGCTGCGCGAGCACCGCCGCGTGGTATCCCGATCCGGTCCCGACCTCGAGCACGCGGTCGGTGGGACGCAGCTCTAGGACCTCGCACATCCGCCCGACGACCAGCGGCTGGGAGATCGTCTGACCGCACGCGATCGGCAGCGCGCGGTTCGCGTAGGCACTGCGGCGGTCCGAGCGCGTGACGAACTCCTCCCGGGGCACGCGCGCCAGCGCATCGAGCACGCGCCGGTCGGCCACGTGGGCGCGCAGTTCGCGCAGAAGGGCCTCACGAGCGCTCATAGCGGGAAGTCTGTCAACGAACACGGCGCCGCAACTCGGTGTATGCGAGGCGCCACGCCGGGGGACGACTTACCCATCCACAACGAGAGCGGCAGTCGGCGCACATACCCCCCGCCAAGCTCTCGTCGCGGGTCCTCCGGGCGGAAACGGAGCAGGCCCGCTAAGACGCGTCCGGCATAGTCCGGACGCGTCGTGGTTAACGACATCGGGGTCAGACCCCTTTGTCGGCCGGGGAGGAGTCGCGGGCAGCGCCGTCGAAAGAGGCGTCGCCCATGAAGAGAGCGGCCACGACCACGCGCCCGCCCCACGAGGCGAGCGGGCATCAGACCCTTTCCGCGTACATCCAGGCGCGGTTCGACGACTTCTCGCGATCGCAGAAGGACGTCGCCCAGTACATCGTCGACCACCTCGACGAGGTCGCCTTCCAGACCGCGGAGGAGCTCGCGCGGCGGGCGAACACCTCGTCGTCGACGGTGGTGCGCTTCTCGCAGGCGCTCGGCTTCGAGGGCTTCCCCGAGCTGCAGAGCTCCGCGCGCGAGGAGTACCGCCGGCGCGTCGCGTCGGGCGCCGAGACCGCGGGGGCGAAGGCGTCGGCCGAGCCGCTCTTCTCGCTGGACCAGAGCGAGTTCGAGACGTCGCTGGGCGCCGACCACGTCAACGTCGAGGACACCGCGCGCAAGATGTCGCGCTCCGACGTCGAGGCCGCGATCGACGCGATCGCCGACGCGCAGCGCGTGCTGATCGCCGGGACCGACCAGATGGCCTTCTTCGCCTCCTACCTGCGCCACCTGCTGATGCTGCTGGACCTGCGCGCGGAGACCGTGGCGTCGCCGTCGCAGGAGGCGCTCTCGCGCCTGGGCCGCATCGATCCCGACACCGTCGTGATCGGGTTGAGCGCCGGCCGGCCGCATCCGCTGGTCGTGCGCGCCATGAAGCTCGCCCGCCATCGCAAGGCGCGAACGATCGCGGTCACGGACGCCACGCTGAGCGAGGTGGCCAAGCTGGCGCAGATCAAGCTCTACTACTCATCCAATTCGCCCGCCTACGTGCGTTCGCACACCGCGCTGCTCGCGATGATCCAGGCGCTGGCGTACGGCGTGTACAGCCGCGACGCCGAGCAGTACGCCGATCGGATCAAAGCGTTCCGGTTGAAGTAGGCGCGCGCGTTCCAATCCCTAACATGGGGGTTGGTTATGCGTGACGAAGCCACATTCCGCGTCAAGGCCGGCCTGGCCGAGATGCTCAAGGGCGGCGTGATCATGGACGTGGTCGACGCCGAGCAGGCGAAGATCGCCGAGGACGCCGGCGCGTCCGCGGTCATGGCGCTCGAGCGCGTCCCGGCGGACATCCGCCGCGACGGCGGCGTGGCGCGCATGAGCGACCCGCTCATGATCAAGGGCATCCAGGAGGCCGTGACGATCCCGGTCATGGCGAAGGCGCGCATCGGGCACTTCGCCGAGGCGCAGGTGCTCGAGGCGCTCGAGGTCGACTACATCGACGAGTCCGAGGTCCTGACGCCCGCCGACGAGGCCCACCACATCGACAAGTGGGCCTTCCGCATCCCGTTCGTCTGCGGCGCCACCAACCTGGGCGAGGCGCTGCGGCGCATCGGTGAGGGCGCCGCGATGATCCGCTCGAAGGGCGAGGCGGGCACCGGCGACATCGTCGAGGCGGTGCGCCACCTGCGCTCGATCACCGGCGAGATCCGCCGGCTCGGGACGCTCGACGAGGCCGAGCTGTTCGTCGCCGCCAAGAACCTCCAGTCGCCCTACGACGTCGTCCGCGAGGTTGCGCGCGAGGGCAAGCTGCCGGTCCCGCTCTTCTGCGCGGGCGGCATCGCGACGCCGGCCGACGCATCGCTCGTGATGCAGCTCGGCGCCGAGGCCGTGTTCGTCGGCTCGGGCATCTTCAAGAGCGACGACCCGGCCACCCGTGCCCGCGCGATCGTCGAGGCCACGACCCACTTCGCCGACGCCGAGCGCGTCGCGAAGGCCTCCGAGGGCCTGGGCCGCGCGATGGAGTCGCTCGAGGCGCGCAAGCTGCCCGACGAGCAGCTGCTCGCGGGTCGCGGTTGGTAGTAGGCGTTCTCGCACTCCAGGGCGGCTTCGCCGCCCACTCCAAGATGCTGCGCGAGCTCGGCGCCGAGGTGCGCGAGGTGCGCACGCCCGCGGACCTCGACGGCCTCGACGGGCTCGTGATGCCCGGCGGCGAGTCGACGACGATGTCGCTGGGCATCGAGCGCGAGGGGCTGGCCGAGCCGCTGCGCGAGCTGGTCGAGCGCGGGACGCCGGTGCTGGGCACCTGTGCGGGGCTGATCATGCTCGACCGCGACCACCTGGGGCTGATGGACACGCGCGCGCGGCGCAACGCATTCGGCCGCCAGCTGCACTCGTTCGAGGCGGACGTCGAGCTGCCGGAGATCGGGACGTTCCACGCGGTCTTCATCAGGGCGCCGTGGATCGCCGAGCACGGGCCCGACGTGGAGATCCTGGCCGAGGTCGATGGGCACCCGGTCGCGGCGCGACAGGGGCCGATGCTCGTCGTCTCGTTCCACCCCGAGCTGACCGGCGACAGCCGGCTGCACGCGGCGTTCCTCGAACAGATCAGGCGGTCACGCGCCGCCGGCGCCGCGTAGCGCGGGCCAGCGCGCCGGTCAAGAGGCCGGCGGCGATCAGGATCAGCGCGAGGACGACGAGACCGGACAGGTCGCTGCCGGTGAACGGGAGCGAGCCCTTCGCGGCTGGGACAGGCCTGCTCGGGACAGCGACGGGCGCGTGCGCGCCGGTCTTCGACGGCAGGACCGCGCCCTGGTTGTGGCGCCCGCCGCCGCGCGACGGCTTCGGCTGGTGGACCGGCCGCGGGTGGCCGCTCGAGCCGCCGGTCTGCTGGTTGCCGCCGCCGTTGTTGCCCGATGGGTTGCCGCCGGAGCCGGTGTCGCCGGGCGGCGGCTGGGCCGGGTACTGGTCGGCGGCGGCCTGCCGGTAGTCCGGGAACCCGTTCTGTGCGAGCGCGCACGAGGGTGCCGCCGCCAGTGCCGCGCAGCCCGCGAACATCGCGATGACCCTGCCAATTACCACTTCGTGGCAAATCGTACCCGCGTGGGGCTCAGATCACCAAACCGTGACGGACGGTGTTCTCGGTCACGACCTTCGGCTCGACGAAGTGCAGCAGGTAATCGGGTCCGCCGGCCTTCGTGCCCGTGCCGCTGAGGCGGTTGCCGCCGAACGGCTGGCGCCCCACCATCGCGCCCGTGATCGGGCGGTTGACGTACAGGTTCCCGACGGGCGTGCGGCGCACGACGCGCTCGACGGTGTGCGGGTTGCGGGCGAACAGGCCGCCGGTCAGCGCGAACGGCAGCTGGTCCACGCGGTCACATGCGTCGTCGACGTCGCGCACGCGGTCGACCGCCAGCAGCGGCCCGAAGATCTCCTCGTGCAGGATCGGCGAGTCGGCGGGCAGGCCGGTGACGACGCGCGGCGCGACGAACCATCCGGGCGCCGGGACGCCGTCGCGATCGGCGGCGACGCGGCCGGACTCGCGCGCCAGGCGGGCGTAGCGCTCGACCCGCTCCTGGGCCGCCTGCTCGATGACCGGCGGCACGTCGGTCCCGAACGCGTCGGCCTGGCCGACCTGCAGGACCTCGACGGCGCCCGCGAGGCGCTCGACCAGCGCATCGGCGATCGCCTCGTGGACGAGCACGCGCGCCGCGGCGCTGCACTTCTGGCCGGCATACAGGAAGCCGCTGGTGACGATCGAGGGCACCGCGTCGTCGAGGTCGGCATCGGCGTCGACGATGATGCAGTTCTTGCCACCCATCTCGGCGACGACGCGCTTGAGGTGGCGCCCGCCAGTGGGCACGTCGGCGGCGGTGCGCAGGATCTCGAGGCCGACCGGCCCGCTGCCGGTGAACGCGATCGTCTGGACGTCGCGGTGGCGCACGAGCGCGGCGCCGACGTCGCCCTCGCCGGGCAGCAGCGCCAGCGCATCGGGCGGCACGCCCGCCTCGCGCAGCGCGGTCACCACCATCAGGCCGCAGCCGGGCGCCTGCTCGGCGGGCTTGAGCACCACTGTGTTGCCGGTGGCGAGGCCGGCGGCAACCATCCCGGTGGGGATCGCGACGGGAAAGTTCCACGGCGAGATGACGGCCACGACGCCGCGCGGCGTGTAACGCATCTCGTTGCGCTCGCCGGGGACCTGGAAGAGCTGCGGGCCGCGGTCGAGCGCGACCGCGCCGCGCGCGTAGAACTCGAGGAAGTCGATCGCCTCGCAGATGTCGCCGTCGGCCTCGCCCCACGGCTTGGCGCACTCGCGCACCGCCAGTGCGGTCAGGCGCGGGCGGCGCTCGCGCATCCAGGCGGCGGCGCGCATCAGGATGTCGGCGCGCTGGGAGGCCGAGCGCGACGACCAGGCTCCGAACGCGCGCACGGCGGCCTCGACGGCTTGGTCGACCTCGGCCTCGGTGGCGGCGGCCGCGTTGGCCACGACGCGCTCCGGGTTGCCGGGATCGGTGGAGACGATGGCGTCGCCGCTGCGGCGCTCGGTGCCGACCCAGACGGGAACGTCGAGCGGCAGCTCGGGATCCAATGCGCGCAGGCCGGCGAGCAGGGTCTCGCGCTCGGGCGCGCGGCGCAGCTCGAAGAGCGGCTCGTTGACGAAGTCGCTCATGGCGCGGCCAGCAGGGTCTCGAGCGGGACGCCGCGGGCCTGCTCGTGCAGGAAGGACTCGTTGCTGGTGTTCTCGAGCAGCCGGCGGACGAGGTAGGCCATGCCGGCGACGAGGTCACCGACCGGGCAGTAGGTGCGGACGCGCAGGCCGAGCGCGGCGAGCGCGTGCTGGAGGTCGTCGCCGAGCCCGCGCAGCACCTGGAGCTCGAGGTCCTCGTCCGGCGCGCCGAGCCTGCGGTTCTGCGCGATCGCGTGGGCGACCGAGCGCAGGTTGTGGCTGGCGATCGCCGGGCGCACATGCGGCCGCGCTTCGAGCAGCCGGACCGTCAGGTCCTCGAAGTTGCGGTCCGAGTCGGCCTTGACCTCGAAGACCGGGGCATCCCAGCCGTGCTGGCGCGCCTCGACGATCTCGTGGTCCCAGTAGGCGCCCTTGACGAGGCGCACGGTGAGCGGCGAGTCGCGCGCGGCCCGCGCGGCCCAGGCGGTGATGCGGTCGCACAGCGCGGGGGAGTCGCGTAGGTAGGCCTGGAGGACCAGGCCCGCGGACGGGCCGTCGGCGAACTCGGGCTCGGAGAGCAGCTCGAGCACCAGGTCGGTGATCGCCTCGCGCGAGTCGAAGGACTCCATGTCGATGTGCAGGTGCGCGCCGCGCTGCTTCGCGCGGCGCAGCAGCTCGCGCAGGCGCGGGCCGGCGTCGCGCTTGCCGATCTCCGGTGCGTCCGGGCGCAGCAGCGGCGTGAGGGCGCTGACCTTCACGCTCAGGTTCGCCCGCGGCAGCGCGCCCATGCTGTCGCGCTCGAGCTGCGCGCGCCCCGGCAACCCGTCGTAGACATGGGCGAGCTCGTCGAGCGCCTGAGCGCAGCGCTGCGCGTAGCGGTCGGCCTCGGCGGACGTGACGGTGGCCTCGCCGAGCAGGTCGACGGACGACGCGGCGCCCGTGCGCCACAGCTCCTGCAGGACCTTCGTCGCCTCCCGCGGCGTCTCGCCCACGATGAAGCGGTGCGCCATGTGGCGCACGCCGGCGGCCGACGCGGCGCCGAGCGCGGTGCGGCCCGCCTTCGTGTTCGACATCCGCATCGCCACCTCGAGCGGCTGCGACTTCTCGGGGACCTCGTCCAGGAAGCCGGAGAGGTGCCGCGCGAGGTCGTCGAGGCTGCGGCAGGCAGGCACGACGTCGACGAACCGGAACAGCGCGGCGCGCAGCTGGTCGTCCTGCGACGCGAGGTCCATCGCCTTGTCGTCGAGCGCCTTGAGCGGCCTGCGTGCCGCCGACGGGAATCGCGCCGCGACGTCACGCCCGACGGCGAGGATCTCGTCGTCGATCGCTCCCGCGGCCATGCAGCGACGATACCGCCCGCGGGCGGCGGGCTACGGCGTGGCGGTGACCGTGGTCGGGCTGGTCGCCTGGCGGCGGCGGCGCTCGGCCGCCCGGCGCTCGCGGGCACGGCGGCGGCGGGCCTGTTCGGCGGCCTGGCTCGTGGCGGGTGAGACGGTCGTGCTCTGCGGCGTGTGGGGCGACTGCGTGCCGCCGCTGTCGCCGTCGAACACGCCGGCGACGCCCATCGCTGCGACCGCGCCGGCCACGAGGACTGCGACGGGCACGATCACGCGCAGCCGCCGCCGGCGGCGGGGCGGCTCCTCGGTGGCGTTCCACGTCGCCGGCCCCGGCTCGATCATGTGCTCGTAGGTGTCGTCGGGCTCGCCGGTCCACCCGTCCTCGTCCGCGTCGTCGAGATCGTCGGGGAGGGCCTCGCCTTCGGCGACGGGCGGCGGTGGCGGGGCGGCCTCGTCGAGCGGCGCGGGCTCGTGTTCCTCGACCGGCGTGGCCTCCTGCGGCGCAAGCGCTTGGGCCTCCACCGGCGCGGCCTCGGCCAGCGCCGCCAGCAGCAGCGCGGTCGTGGGGCTGTCCAGCGGCGCGTGGGCGGTGGCGAGGTACGCGCGTTCGGCGCGGCGGAAGGCGGCCTCGGTGGCGCGGCACGCCGCGCAGCGGTCGAGGTGGCGCGAGAGGCGGTCGAGATCGGCGCTGCCCAGGAGGCTCTCCGCGCGCGCGGCGATCAGGCCCGGCATCCGCGCACAGGTGTCGGTGTGGCCGCGGCCGAGGATGCGCCGGGCCCCGCCCGCCTCGACAGACGCGCGCGCCCGCGCGGCCGCGGCGTGGCGGGTCGCGCTCAGCAGGAGGCGCTCGGGCTCCAGGTCCGCAGCGTCGCCCGCGGCCCAGACCGCCGCCCGGAAGCGCGCCAGCGCCTCGGCTGCGGCAAGCGGCGCGTCCTCGGGCGAGCAGACCTCGCGGCAGTACGCCAGCACCGCCCCGCCGCGCCGTTCGCACAGCGCCGCGAGTGCCGCGGGATCGCCCGCTCGCACACCCTCGGGCGTGACCGCGCCTGCCTGTCCTGGCACCTGCATCGCAGGCAGACTAGGACACTCGCTAGTGGATGATCGCCTTGCGCAGCAGCACGCGGCTGCGGTTGCCGGCGACGTCGATCGCCCGCGCATAGACGACGACCGGCCCGCGGATCGCACGCGGCAGGCGCAGGGACCAGTGGCGCGTGCCACGGGCGCGCTGGAAGACGTGCACCGGGCAGCGCGAGTGCTTGAAGCTGCGCCCCGCGAGCGTGAGGCAGCCGTGCCCGTGGAAGTACGTGACCGCCACGAGCACGCGCGCCACACCCGAGCGGTCCGACGCCGTCCCGTGGATCGTCCGCAGCGGCCCGTGGCCGAGGCCGCCGATGCGCACCCGCGGCGGGCGGTGCTCGTTGACCAGCGAGACGACGAGCGCCTTCGGGTCGTACAGCATCCCCGGGCCGCCGGCCCGGACGCGCAGCACCCGGTGGCCCGCGGGCAGCCGCGTCCGGCCCGGCGCACAGCCGAACAGCGCACCGCGGTCGAGCTGGCAGACGAAGTGCGTGGCCGCCGGGTCATCGGCCTTGAGCTCGACGATGGGCCGTCGACCCGGCTGCTTGTGCACGAGGTCGGTCTGCGGCGCGTCGAGCAGGCGCAGGAAGACGTCCTCGCGCCCGTTCGTGTCCCCGGCGACCAGGTTCGGTGCGGTCGACGAGAACGCCGCGATCCGCCCGTCAGCGCTCAGCGCCGGGCGCTGAAGCAGCTGCGGGACGAGCTCGGCCGCGCGCGGGCTTCCGTCGTCGGCGACACCGACCACGGACGTCGCGCGCTGGCGCAGGTCGCGCACGAACACGTCCTCGCGCGGCCCGTCGCCCGGCGCCATGTTCGAGGCCAGCGACTGGAACGCCACGATCCGCCCGTCGGAGGAGATCAGCGGCGAGAACGAGTCGTTGTTGCCCTGCACGTTGAGCGAGCTGGCGCTCACGAGCACCGTCGTGTGGCGGCGGCGGTCGCGCAGGAACACGTCGGTGTGCTGGTTGCCGTCGGAGCGCACGAGGTTCGTGGCGTCGGAGTCGAACACGACGTAGCGGCCGTCGCGCGAGATGTCCGATACCTGGGTGAACGGGTCGGCAGCCGCGGCGTTCTGCTGGCGCCCGCGGCTGCTGACGCTGACGCGCGAGGTCTTCGACAGCACCAGGTCGCGCACGAACACGTCGCCCACGCCGTCGCGGTCGCCGGCGACGAGGTTCGCCGCCTTCGAGGCGAAGCTGACGAACGCCCCGCTCGCGCTGATCGCGGGGGCGCCCGAGGCGCCGTCGGCCGCGCCGCCGCCGCGCGCGGAGCTCACCAGCGTGGTGGTCTGCGTCTGCAGGTCGCGCACGAAGACATCCGCGACGCCGTTCGTGTCCCCGTTGACGAGGTTCGACGCCGCCGACTCGAACACGACGAAGCGCCCGTCTGCGGAGACGTCCGGATCCGATGAGGGGCCGTCGGGGTCGCCGCCGCCTGCGGAGACGCTGACGCGCGTGACCGCGCCGTCGCGGTCGGTCAGGAAGATGTCGGCCGCGCCGTTGCCATCGCCGGCGACGAGGTTGCTCGCGCTCGAGACGAACGCGACGCGCGTGCCGTCTGCCGACAGCGCGGGCGAGCTCGACGGACCGTTCGCGCCGCCGGGCGCCGGCGAGATCAGCCGGCGCTCGCCGGTGCCGACGTTGAACGTGAAGACGTCACGGGTCGCGCCATTGGCATCACCGGCCACGAATCCGGCGGCGGTCGAAGCGAAGCCGATCGTCTGCCCGTCGGCCGACAGCGACGTGTCGCCGCTGTCGCCGTCGAGCTGGCCCATGTCCGGCGCGGTCGAGACGCGGAACGTGCGGTCGGGGAGGCTGGTCGCCGTGGCGGTCGGGGCGATGGCCAGCGCCAGCGCGCCGGCGAGGATGAGGCTGCGGGTGTGGCTCATGGCGCCGGCGGGGGCTGGCGGCCGGGCTCGCCGGAGGGAGCGCTGGCGGAAGGCTGCGGAGCTGTTGCGGGCTTCGTCGCGGCCGGCTCGGGCGCCGGCTGCGCAGCGGGTTGGGGCGCCGGCTTCGGCGCCGGGCTGCTCACCACATGACGGACGGGCGCGGCCGCGGGGGCCGGGGCGGGGGCCACGAGCGTGCGTGGCGCGACGTGGCGCGAGGCGCGATGGCGGCGATGATGGCGCGCACGGCGATGATGTGCGGCCTGCCTGTGGCGCGCGTGGTGCGCGGGGCGCCCGTGGTGCGGACGCGCGGCGGCCACCACCGAGGACCCGCTGACCGTCGGCGGCGCCGGCACCTGATGGTCGGACCGCAGCACGCCGGTCGCCGCCACGGCCGCGCCGGCGCAGCCGAGCACCAGCGCGAGCGTCAGCGCGACGCGCCCGGCCCGGGCGGCCCGGCGCCGCGGTAGCGGTGCGAGCGCGGGGAACTCGACGGTGTGGTCGGTGACGTCGACCGCCTCAGCGGCCGCCGTCCACGCACCCGGTTCCTCGCGCGGCTCGTCCCCGACCGCCACCGGAGCGAACCCGGGCTCGGCGTGCCAGTCGACCGGAGCGGGAGGTCTGTCCCCCTCGTCCTGGCGGTCGGGCGCTTCGCGCACGCCAGACGACGGACTGTGGGGACCGTCCCCCCAGTCCGGGCGGCCGAGCAGGCGCCTAAGCGCCACGGCGCCCCACCACGACGCCGAGCGTCCGCACCAGGAGCTTGATGTCGCTCCACAGGGACCAGTCGGTCACGTAGAGGTAGTCGAGCTTGACCATCTCCTGGAACGGGATCGCGTTGCGGCCCATGACCTGCCAGGGCCCGGTCAGGCCTGGCGTGAGGTCCAGGCGCGAGCGGTGCCAGCCGATGACGTGGTCGTTCTCGGCGGGCACGAGCGGCCGCGGGCCGACGAGGCTCATCTCGCCGCGCAGCACGTTCCACAGCTGCGGCAGCTCGTCCAGGCTCGCGCGGCGCAGGATCCGGCCGACCGGCGTCACACGCGGGTCGTCGGCGATCTTGAACATCGCGCCGCCCTCCATCTCGTTGAGATGGGCGAGCTCGTCCTGCATGCGGTGGGCGCCCTGCACCATCGTGCGGAACTTCCACATCCGGAAGACCTGGTTGGCCTTGCCGACGCGCGGCTGGCGGAAGAGCACGGGGCCGGGCGACGTCAGCTTGATCGCCAGCGCGATCAGCAGGAAAAGGGGGGAGAGCACCAGCAGCCCGATCGAGGCGCCCGCGATGTCCATGCCGCGCTTGAGCGCCAGGGTGGACGTCGTGCGCGTCAGACCGCGGATGCCCAGCAGCGTCATGCCCTCGACCTGGTCGATCTCGACGCCGGACCCGATCACCTCGAACAGCCGCGGGACGACGCTGATCTTCACGCGCAGCCGCTTGGAGATCCGGATCACGTCCAGCAGCCGCTCGTGCTGCGCGCTGGAGAACGCGACGATCACGCGCTCGACATCCGCCTCGCGGCACACGCGCTCGAAGTCCGACATCGCGCCCAGGCAGCGCAGGTCGCCCATCGACTCGATGTGCAGGCGGTCGCCGTCGGCGTGGACGTAGCCGACGAACTCGCTGCCGTACTCGGGGTGGCTGGTGAGCTTGCGCGCGACGAGCGCCGCAACCTGCCCGGCCCCGACGAGCAGCACGCGCTCGGGCGCCGTGCGCCTGCGAACGAGCTCCCGCGCGCCGAAGCGCAGCGCCGGTGTCAGCACGAGCGCCGCCAGCCACCAGACGATCACCTGCGCGCGGTGGATCGTGACCCCGGGGACGAGCGGGCCGAGCATGAACGCCAGCGATGCGCCGAGCGACAGCGAGTGGAAGAGCTTCGGCAGCTCGTTCAGCGTCGACTGGTGCACGACGTTGGCGTCGCGGTCGTACAGGCGCAGCGACTTGTTCAGCACGACCCACAGCGGCAGCGCGACGAGCAGCACCAGGTCGTGTGTCGCAGAGTTCGGCGGCGGCGCGACCAGCCAGAGGAGGCCGTAGGCCCCGAGCAGCGCAAGCACGTCGGCGGCGGCCAGCGAGCGCCTGCGCATCGAGTCGCGCCGCGGGGTCTCGACGTTGGCCGCGTACAGGACCGAGCCGGCGTCCGGCTCGAAGGTCGGCATCGGCTCGGCGACTGCCGCGCGCGGCATCGGCCGCAGCGTCCTGACCGCCGTGCGCTCGCCGAGCGAATCCTTGTCCAGCGCCGCGTCTCGCGCGACGGTGACGTCACTCATCCCCCACCCCTGCCGTTGAACGGGCTCCAGGACCCTGTCAGACGATCGCGTGGTTGTCCATTTCGAACCGTCACCGTGCGACGAAGCCCGCGGGCAGCGACTGGCGCGGGTTGAGCGCCAGCGACGCCGCCATCTGGCCGCGCGCGTCGGCGCGCCGGCCCAGGGCGAGCAGGACGCGCGCGTACTCGCGCCGCAGCGCCCAGTCGCGCGGCTCCAGTCGCGCAGCCCGCGCGTACGCCGCCGCCGACGCCGGGAAGTCGTGCGCGCCGGCAAGCGCGCGGCCGCGCAGGACCCACGCGGTGGCAGCGGCGGGACGCCGCTGCACGCGCCCGGCCTCCGCGGCGGCGGCACGGAAATCACCTGCTGCGCCGAGCTGGGCCGCGCGTCGCACATGCCCGAAGTCGGCGCGCGCGAGCAGCAGCCAGCCGGCGATCAGGAGGCACACCCCCGCCGGGACGAACCTGCGTGCCAGCGCCATGTCCCGGAGTATCGTCGGCGCGATGCAGCTCGGCGCCGGTAGGGGACCAGCGGCGGTGTCCGCCGCTGCCGGGGCAGCCGCGCTCGGGGTCGTCGGGGGGCTCGCCTTCCACGCGGGGGGCTACTTCCCGACCGCCTACCTCGAGGGTGGCGCCATCGCGCTGGCCGCGCTCGGCGTGCTGCTCGCGGTGCACCTGCCGCGCCACGCGCTGTCGACGCACGCGCTCGCCGGGCTCGGGACGCTGGCGCTGCTGGCCGCGTGGACCGGCCTGTCGGCGGCGTGGTCGCCTGCGCCCGACACGGCGCTGGCCGACCTGCAGCGCGACGTGCTCTACGTCGCGCTGTTCGGGCTCGGCCTGCTGGCGGCCGGCTCGGGGCGCCATGCCGTCCTGGTCGGCCGGGTCGTCATGGCGGTGATCGTGGTGATCGTCTGCGCCGGGCTCATCCACGGCGACGGCAACGAGCGGCTCGGCTACCCGCTCACGTACTGGAACGCGTACGGCGCGCTCGCGGCGGTCGGCGTCGTGCTGGCGGCGGGCATGGCCTCGGACCCGCGCGCTCCGGTGCCCGTGCGCGCGCTGTGCGGCGCGGCCGTCGTGCCGCTGGCCGACGCGATCTACCTGAGCCTCAGTCGCGGCACCTGGCTGGCGCTGATCGTCGGCGCGGTGGTGCTCGTCGCGCTCGGCGCGCATCGCGGGTCGCTGCTGCTCACCGTCGGCGTGTGCGGCACGGCCGCGGCGCTCGCGATCCTCGGCGGCCCGGTGGTCATGTTGACGATCGCCGCCGGCGCGGTGATCGCGGTGATCGCCGCCGGGCGCGCGTCGCCGCTGATGATGCAGGCGCTGCGGCGCGTGATCCGGCCGCTGCTGATCGGGCTCGCAGCGCTCGCCGCCGTGGTGGCCTTCATCGGCTACGTCGTCAAGGCCGACGCGGTCGAGGGCCGCGCCGACCGCGGGCTGCGCTCGGCTGGGCACTTCGTCTCGCGCCAGTGGCAGGACTTCCTGCGCCCGACGACGGGCGTCGAGTCCGGCCGCGCGCGGCTGACGCAGTCGAAGGGCACGCGCTCGGACCTCTACCGCGTCGCGTTCGACGGGTTCGAGGCGCACCCGCTGCACGGCGACGGCGCCGGCGGCTTCACGGTGCGCTGGATGCAGCAGCGGCGCGTCTACGAAACGGTGCGCGACGCGCACTCGCTGGAGCTCGAGACGCTCGGCGAGCTCGGCGCCGTCGGCGGCCTGCTCCTGCTCGCGTTCCTCGTCACGCTCGGCTGGGCCGCGATCCGCTCGCGCGTGCGCCGCGCCGCACTGCCGCGCGCACATGCCGCCGCGGTCGGCGCGGCGTGCGCCGTGTGGGTCGCGCACTCCGCCGTGGACTGGGACTGGCAGATGCCGGCACTCACCGGTTGCGTGCTGGTCCTCGCGGCGACGCTGTACCCCGTCGGGACGGTCCGCCGGCGACGCAGTGCAAGGCCGGATCCGACCGGCGTGGCGCCGGGCGAGGGCTGATACCTTCGCCGTCGGCAAGGGGCCCGGGGAAGGGGACGGACACACCACATGGACGCACCTCGGTACGCGACGCTGCGGGATTACCTGCGCGTCCTGCGGGAGCAGCGACTTCTGATCATCGCCATCGCGGCGCTCGTCGCCGGGGCTGCGCTGTTCCTCGCCGAGCGCCAGGATCCCGTCTACGAGTCCGAGGCCTCCGTGCAGTTCCTCGACACGAACGTCGACGTGGGCTTCCTGGGCGCGACGCTTCCGGCCGAGGCGCCGCCCGACGCGCGCGCGGCGACGAACGCTCGCCAGATCGGACAGCCCGCGACGCTCGCGAAGGCGCGCGCCGAGCTGAAGGTGCACGAGTCGATCGCCACGCTGCGCAACGCGCTGACGATCCGCACCGAGGCGCGCACGAACCTCGTGATCATCCAGGCGCGCTGGGGCAACGCGAAGTTCGCGGCCGACCTGGCCAACGCCGCGGCGCGCCAGTCGCGGCTGATCGCGATCGACCAGGCGCGGGCGCGCTACCGCACGGCGCGGCGGCTGCTCAAGGCGTCGCTCAAGCGCCTGGGCACGTCGCGCACCGACAAGATCACGAAGCTGCAGTACCAGGCCCAGCTGGTGAAGCTCGACACGCTCGGGCACTTCGTCTCGCCAGCGAAGGTCGTCTCGAGCGCCGTCCAGTCGGCCGGCCCGGTGTCGCCGCGGCCGGTCCGCGACACGCTGCTTGGCCTCGTCCTCGGCCTGACGCTCGGCGTGCTGGCCGCGTTCCTGCGTGACGCGCTGGACCGCCGGCTGCGCTCGGCGTCAGAGATCCGCGACGAGCTGAAGATGCCGCTCCTCGGCCACATCCGCCGCGACGTGCTGGCGCGCACGCTCGTGACCGAGAACGGCCGCAAGCGCCTGACCGAGGCCGACCTCGAGGGGTTCCGGGTGCTGCGCACGAACCTCGACTTCCTCGACGTCGACGCGCCGGTGAAAACCGTGCTCGTCACGAGCCCGCTGCCGGCGGAGGGCAAGTCGACCGTTGCGACGTCGCTGGCCAGCGCCTACGTGCTGGCCGGCAAGCGCACGCTGATCGTGGAGTGCGACCTGCGCCGCCCGACGATGGCCAAGCGGCTCGGGGCCGAGCAGGGCCCCGGCCTGTCGGACTACCTGATCGGCCAGGCGACGCCGGCGGAGGTCGTCCAGCGCATCCCGCTGGCGCCCGACCCCGGGAACGGCGCCGCGGCGCCGACCCTCGTGGCGATCACGGCCGGCTCGCCGACGCCGCGCCCGGCGGAGCTGCTCGCCTCCAAGCGCTTCGGCGCGTTCCTCGAGCAGGTGCGCGACGCATACGACGTCGTCGTGCTCGACTCGACGCCGCTGCTGTCGGTGGGCGACGCGCTGCAGATCGTGCCGCGTGTCGACGGCGTCGTGCTGTGCGTGCGCGCCGACCAGACGACCCGTGAGCAGGCCCGCGCCGCGCGCCAGGCGCTCGAGCACTTCCCGGACCGGCCCATCGGCGTCGTCGTCACCGGCGTGAAGCCCGGCCACGAACTCGACTACGGCTACTACTCCTACGCCTATGCCAGTGCCGCGCGATGACGGCTCGGTCGAGGTCGTCGTCGCACATCACAACAACGTCGCGTCGCTCACCCGCCTCCTGACCGCTCTGCGCGAGCAGACCGAGCGTTGCAGCGTCTGCGTGGTCGACGACGCATCGACCGACGAGAGTCCCGACGTCATCCCGGTGGCGTTCCCGGAGGTGCGCTACGAGCGCCTGGAGCGCAACGTCGGCTTCAGCGCCACCAACAACCACGGGATCCGCACGTCGCGCGCCGACTGGGTCGTGCTGCTCAACAACGACACCGTCCCAGAGCCGAACTTCGTCGAGGCGCTGCGGCGCGCCTGGGCCGACAGCGGCGCCGACATGGTCGCCGCGACGCTGCGCCGCCACGACGGGACGATCGACTCGGCGGGCATCGAGGTCGACCGCTCGCTCGTCGCGTCCGATCTTCTGCATGGCCGGCCATTCGAGCCCCGCGCCATCGCCGCGCTGGCGCCGCTGGCACCGTGCGCGGGCGCCGGCGCCTACCGGCGCGCGGTTCTCCTGGAGGCCGGCGGGTTCGACGAGGCGATGTTCGCCTACCTCGAGGACGTCGAGCTCGGGATCCGGCTGCGGATGGCCGGCGCGCGCTGCGCCGTCGCGCCCGACACGTTCGCCTGGCATGAGCACAGCGCGTCCTTCGGCTCCGGCAGCGCGCGCAAGAACGAGCGCATGGGCCACAGCCGCGGCTACGTGATGTGGAAGTACCGCCGCGACCTGACGCGCGCCGAGCGCGCCCGCGGCCACCTCATCGATGCCGTCGTGTATGCGGGGCAGGCGCTGATCGACCGCAACGCCGGTGCCGTGCGCGGCCGTGCGCGTGGTGCCGCCGAGCGCGCGCGCCGCGCTTCGCCGCCCGCTCACGGCGAGTTCTCCCGCGTGCCCCGCGCGCGGGTGTCCGTCGGTGCCGCGCTCCGGCGCAGGCTCGGGCGCCGCGTCCCTGCCCCCGTTTGACAACCGGCGCCGCCGGCAGCGCGGCGGGCAGGCCGCACAGGCCGCTTGCGCGCAGCACGCGCGCGATCGCGCAGAACACGGGGCGCGGCGCGAAGCCTCCGGAGGCTGACGGCGTGGGGGTGATGAAGCCGAAGCCGCGCGGCCCATCGATGTCGGTGTGGAAGAGCACCGCATCGACGTCGCGTGAGCGCGGTAGCGACGCGTCGCCCGTGTCCATCGCCGTGAAGCTCGACAGCACGACGTCGCGCTGCTCGGCGTCGGTGAACTGGTACTGCCCGCCGCCGCGCTGCGCCGTGGAGGCGCCGAGCTCGTCGGCGACCAGCCGGGTGCGCAGCGTGCCGAGTGCCGCGGCGACCTCGTCGAACGCCGAACGGAACGGGCCCGCGTCGGGCCGCTGCGGGTAGGGGTGGAAGCTGAGCCCGTCGGCCGCCGCGATGGTGCCGTCGCGGGCCAGTTCGGCGGCGAACGTGTCGAGCCGCACCGCGCGCCCGTCGGCCTCGTCCAGCGGAGCGGCCAGCGCGCCCACCAGCACGCGCACCGCCGGGGCGGCCTGCCGCACGGCGGCGATCGCGGCGCGCGCCAGGGCGCCGTA
>Ga0308175_100001008_pt1 | contig 18708 bp, 18 predicted proteins | sample PhyCR1_3_FD_203893 | JGI IMG/M metagenome (GOLD analysis project Ga0308175, IMG submission 203893) | Soil microbial communities from UC Gill Tract Community Farm, Albany, California, United States - DLSLS.C.R1 | ecosystem: Environmental > Terrestrial > Soil > Agricultural land | place: USA...
GCGCGTAGTACTCCGCCTGCACCGGCACGAGCACGCGGTCGGCGGCGGCGAGCGCGTTGACGGTCAGCGGCCCGAGCGAGGGCGGGCAGTCGATGAAGACGAAGTCGTACTGCGACGTGCCGGACGCAAGCGCCTGCGAGAGGTAGCGCTCACCGTCCGCGCGCTGCGCGAGCTCGACGACCGCGCCGGCGAGGTCGGGCTTCGACGGCACGAGGTCGAGGTTCGCGAACTGCGTGTGCTTCGCGAGCTCGGCGAGGGGCGCACCGTCGAGCAGGTCGTAGCTCGAGGTTCCGTTCGCCCGCATCCCGAGGCCCGAGGTCGCGTTCGCCTGCGGGTCGAGATCGACGACGAGCGCCCGCTCGCCGGCCTCCGCGAGGCACGCGGCGAGGTTGACGGCGGTCGTCGTCTTGCCGACGCCGCCCTTCTGGTTCGCAAGGGCGTAGATGCGGCTCATGGCCGCAGCCATTGTCGCTAGGCCAGCGGACGCTTCTTCGCGACGCCGACGCGGCGCGGAAAGCCGGGCGGTGTCGGCAGCACCTTGAGCAGCACTGCCAGGCCATCAACCAGCTCCGGCACACGCGCGCCGAGCTGGACAGAAACACGCGCGAGCTTGTCGAGGTCGGCGCTTTCGCCGAGCCAGAGGATCACCGCCCCGCCGATGCCGACGAGCGGCAGGCACCACTCCGCGGCGACGACCGGCTGCGCGAGCGCCTTCGCCGTCGCGACATCCCACGCCTCGAGCGGCTGCTCCTCCGCGCGTCCCCAGACGACCTGCGCGTTCGGCGGCGCCCAACGTTGAAGGAAGTCGCACTTGCGCTGCTCGGCCTCCAACAGCGTCACCTCCCGGTGGGGGAGCGCGGCCGCGAGCGGAAGGCCGGGCGAGCCGCCGCCCGAGCCGACGTCGATGACCGGGCCGTCGTATTGCTCGACGACCGGCAGAGCCCGCAGTGCATCCTCGAGCAGCATCTCGCGCGCATGCTCACGATCGCGAATCGCCGTGAGTCCCGGCGTTGCGACTACCGCGTCGAGCCAGTCACTCAGGAGTTCGTTCGGATCGATCACGCGCTTCACGGATGCGATGGGTGCGCTCAATGCAAGGACGCAGGGAGCGTTCGTAGCCGCAGGCTACGGGCGCGACCGAGGGCGCCGCAGCGGGCGTGCTCAGCGCGGCCGTGGAGCCCGTGCTCGAGCCGTTAGAGCTCCGAATCTGGAACGACGACGACGTAACGGTTCGGCTCCGTGCCCTCGGAGCTCGTCCCCACGCCCGCGACGTCCTTGAGGCGCAGGTGGACGACCTTGCGCTCGACCGCCGTCATCGGCTCGAGCTCTTCCGGCTCGCCCGACTCGAGCACCCGCTCGGCGACCCGGTCGGCGAGCGACTCGAGCGTCGCCTGCCGACGCGCGCGGTAGCCGGCTGCGTCGACGACGACATCTCTCTTCTCGTCCCCATGGGCGCGATACGCAATCACGTTGAGGAGGTACTGCACCGCGTCGATCGTCTGACCGTGGCGGCCGATGAGAAGGCCGACGTCCGGCCCGGAGCACGTGACGACGACCGCCTCCGGCTCGTCACGCGCGGCGACGTCCGCGTCCACACCGAGCGTCTCGACGATCTGCGCCACCAGCGCCCGCGCCTCCGCGGCCTGGCCGACCTCGTCGGTGGACGGCTCGGCTGCGGCCGCCGCCTCGGCAGCGTCCGACGGCAGATGCGCGACGACGCGAGCCGGCTCGTAGCCGACTCCGAGGATGCCTCGCTCCCCTTCGGCGACGACCTCGAATTGCACCGCGGCCTTGTCGAGCCCCGGATGCCGCCGCTCGAGCTCGCGGAGCGCGGCCCACTTCGCCTCCCCGACCGTCTCCCCGGTCGCCTCGGCGGTCAGACCCGCTATCTCGTTCATCTCCGGCTCGTGCGCTTTTTCTTCTTGCGTCGCACCTGGCGCGGCTGCTGCGAGGCCGACGGGGCCGGCTTCGGAGCCGGCGCCTCGGGGTTCGCACCGTTGCCGCTCGAGCCGTCGTCCTTCGGCGGCGTCCGCGAGGTGCGCCGCTCGGGAGCCGGTGCCGGCGTCCGGGCCACCAGCCGCCTTGTGATCAGCCCCTGTCCCACCGTCCAGAGGTTCGTCGTGACCCAGTAGAGGACGAGCCCGGCCGGGAAGCGGGCGATCACGAAGACGAAGACGAGCGGCATGATCATGAAGAGCGTGCGCTGCGTCTTGTCGGCGGTCGGGGCCATGAACAGCGTCGAGGCCATCTGGCTCGCCACGTAGACGACGAGCAGCACGTAGCCGCCCCAGAACGACGTCGTCGGGACGGTGATGTCCGGGACGATGTGGACGAACGAGAGGTTCGTGTGCGGACCCGGATTCGCCCACGAATCGAAGTGCTTGAGTGTGTAGTAGAGGGAGATGAAGACCGGCAGCTGCAGGAGCATCGGTAGGCACGAGGCGGCCGGGTTGATCTGGTTCTCCCGGTAGAACTTCATCAGCTCCTCGTTCTGCTTCTGCTTGTCGTGCTTGTACTTCTTCTGGAGCTCCTTCATCTGCGGCGCGAAGCGCTGCAGGTTCTGCATCGAGTGGATCTGCTTGATCGTCAGCGGCACGAGGAGCATCCGCACGACGACCGTCGTCCCCACGATCGCCCACGCCCACGGCAGATCGAGGTTCGTGTGGAAGAAGTTGAGAACGTGCTGCATCACGGTCTCGAGCTGGCTGATGATCGGGACGGTGAAAAGCGTCATCGGACCGGGTCGAAGCCTCCGCGGCTCCACGGGTTGCACCGGAGCAGGCGCCAGCCGGCGAGAATGCTGCCGCGCACGAGCCCGTGACGGCGCACGGCCTGCATCGCGTACTCCGAGCAGGACGGGTGGTACTTGCAGGTGGCCGGGAACAGCGCGCCGAGCGTCAGGCGATACAGCCAGATGAGACCGACGCCGAACGCCGCTGGGGCGCGCCGCACGGCACTCACGCGGCGAGCACTCCGGTCTGCCCCAGCAACTCGTCGACCCGATCGCCGAGCCACGCGAAACCGTTCGTCTCGGCCGCCTCGACTAGACCCGGACGGACGATCAGCACATAGTCATGGCCGGCAGGGACGCGCTCCAGCCGCTCGTTCCAGACCTCCCGCAGGCGTCGCTTGATCCGGTTCCGCTCGACCGCGCCGCCGGCTGCGCGGGGCACCGCGAACCCGATGCGCGGCTCGGCGGGCTCCTCCTGCGGCAGCCAGTAGAGCACGAGAAAGCGGGACGAGACCGAGCGTCCGCGGCGATGTACCGCGTCGAAGTCCCGGGAGCGGGACAGGCGGTTGGCGCGCTTCACGTGACCAGCTTAGTGCTGCCGGCAGCTACGCCGAAAGGCGAGTCCGGCCCTTGCCGCGACGACGCTTCAGGATCGCGCGGCCGGCCTTCGTGGACATGCGCGCGCGGAAGCCGTGCTTGCGCTTGCGGCGGCGGACGTTGGGCTGATAGGTGCGCTTCAAGACTCTGAGGGACTCGTCTTTGCCAGAAAAATCCCCGCCGGCGGCGGGGCGCGGCGGTCAGTATAGCCACGCTCCGTCCACCGGCTTGTCCACAGCCGTAGGCGGCTCAGGGATGCGGCCGGGGCCGGTTTCCCACGCATTTGTCCACACCTGTGGAGGGATCGAGGTACTTCGGAAACTCCCTGCAAATAGGCCGATTTTGTCCTTGTCGGAGGCGCTGTTATGCTGGCCGCCGGGCCGGAGACCGGGAGGACCAGGGCGTCGGTGGAACACCAAGTCGAGCTGTCTGCAGAGAACCTCTGGGAGGAAATCTCCGGACGGCTCAGGGAGGCCCTCAGCGACGGGACGTACAACAAGTGGTTCGGTGACGTCCACGGTCTCGAGCTCGACGACGACACGCTCGTCCTCGTCGTGCCGAGCGAGTTCGCGCGCGATTGGATCGGGAGCAACTTCCTCGGCCTCATCAGCGCGGCGGTACGCGAGATCCTCGGTGGGGAGCGCGCGCTCGAGCTCCAGGTCACGCCGAGCGCCGACCAGGCGACGGAGGGCCGCGCGGGGTCTGAGGGCGTCGTTTCCGTGGTCCAACGCGCCCCCAGACGACCCGAGAGCGGCGGGTTCAACGTGAAGTACACGTTCGACTCGTTCGTGATCGGCTCGTCGAACCGCTTCGCCCACGCGGCCGCTCTCGCCGTCGCCGAGGCGCCGGCGCAGGCGTACAACCCGCTCTTCATCTACGGCAGCACTGGGCTGGGCAAGACGCACCTCCTCCAGGCCGTCGCCCAGTACGTCGCGGAGCACTCGTCCTCGCTCTCGGTGCGCTACGTGACCAGCGAGGCGTTCGTCAACGACTTCATCAATTCGCTCCGCGACAAGCGGATCGAGGGGTTCAAGAACCGCTACCGCGCCTACGACGTGCTCCTCATCGACGACGTCCAGTTCTTCGAGGGTAAGGAGCGCTTCCAGGAGGAGTTCTTTCACACCTTCAACTCGCTGTACGAGGCCGGCTCGCAGATCGTGCTGTCCTCCGACCGGCCGCCCCGCGACATCGCGACGCTCGAGGAGAGGCTGCGCAGCCGCTTCGAGTGGGGGCTGATCACCGACATCCAGCCGCCGGACCTCGAGACGCGTATCGCGATCCTGCGCAAGAAGGTGAAGGTCGACGGGATCCACGTACACGACGAGCAGGTGCTCACGTTCATCGCCGGCCGCGTCTCGACGAACATCCGCGAGCTCGAGGGGGCGCTGACGCGCGTGGTCGCGTTCTCCTCGCTCACCGGCCGGCCGATGACGGTCGAACTCGCGCAGGACGTCCTGCGCGACGTCTTCCCCCAGGGCGAAGCTGCCGAGGTCTCGATCAAACGGATCCAGGATCTCGTCGCGGAGCGATTCAGCCTGTCGCTCGAAGAGCTCTGTGGCGAGAAGCGCTCCCAGAACATCGTCTATCCGCGCCAGGTCGCGATGTACCTCTCCCGCGAGCTGACCGACTCGTCCTTGCCCAAGATCGGCAAGGAGTTCGGCGGCCGCGACCACACCACGGTCATCCACGCAACCTCCAAGATTTCCCGTCTCATCCGTGAGGACAGGTCTGTGTACAACCTCGTGCAGGAGCTCACCGCACGTGTGAAGCAGGTTCGCTGACGCTTGCCGCCTGTGGGACCCTCCGGATCGTCCACAATGAAGCTCCACACGCGAACCGCAGGAAGGAAGCCACCGCGAGCACGTCTTCCCCGTCGTCCACACTCCCTATTACTTCTACGAGGATCTTTAGATGATCGAGAGTGACATTGCAGTCGGTGCCGGGTTGAGGATTACCTGCGCGAAGGACGAGCTCGTGCAGGGCCTCACACTCGTCGGCCGTGCAGTCTCGAGCCGGACGGCGATCCAGATCCTGTCGGGGATCCTGCTCGAGGCCCAGGGCGACGAGCTGCGCCTCGCCGCGACGGACATGGAGCTTTCGCTGCGCGCCGCCGTGCCGGCGCGAGTGGAGGGCGACGGCGCAGTGGTGCTTCCCGGCCGCACGCTGGTCGACATTGCCCGGTTGCTTCCGGGAGACGATGTCACGATCGAGCACCGCGCGGCCGAGTCGGTCGTTCATGTCGGTTCGGGCAGCGCGAGCTACACGCTCCACACGTACAACGCGGAGGATTTCCCGCGGTTGCCGGAGCTGACCGAGGCGGAGACGTTCACGGTCGATCGCGAAGCTCTGCTCGAGACGATCGGCCGCGTCGCGCGCGCCGCGTCGCGCGACGAGGCGCGTCCCGTCCTCACCGGCGTGCTCGTCCAGTTCGCCGGCGACAAGCTCGTGATGGCGGCCACTGACTCGTACCGGCTCGCGGTGAAAGAGACGGCGCTCGACTCGCCGGCTCCCGAGCTCGAGGCCATCGTTCCGAGCCGTGCACTGCAGGAGCTCGCGCGCATCCCCGGCGACGGCGACGAGATCTCGCTCGGTGTGCAGGAGAACCAGGTGCTCTTCTCCACCGGCGGCGTCTGGCTCACGACGCGCCGCATCGACGGTCAGTTCCCGAACTACCGGCAGCTCCTGCCCGAGGCGTTCGAGCACGAGCTGACGATCTCGCGCGCCGAGCTTCTCGATGTCGTGCGACGCGCAGCGGTGATGATCCAGCGCGCAACTCCGCTCCAGCTGCGTTTCGCCGACGGCGAGGTCACGGTCGTGGCGCGGACGCACGAGGTCGGCGAGTCGAAGGAGTCGATGCCGGTCGCCTACAGCGGTGAGCCGCTCGAGATCGGCTTCAACGCGGAATTCCTGAAGGAGGGGCTCGAGTCCGTCGAGGGCGATGACGTGAAGATGAAGCTGATCAGCCCGCTGCGCCCGGCGATCCTCACCGACGAGGCCGACGACTTCACGTACCTCGTCATGCCGATCCGCCTTCCCGGCTGAAAGCCGGACGGGCGTACACAGTCTGATCGTCGAGACGGTCTCGCTCAGGGACTTTCGCTCCTACGAGCGGCTCGAGCTCGCATTGCAGCCGGGGCTCGTCCTCGTGGTGGGCGCGAACGGTGTGGGCAAGACGAACCTGCTCGAGGGCGTGCATGTCGCGACGCAGGGCTTCTCTCCCCGGACACGCACCGATTCGCAGGTCATGCGGTTCGGCGCCGAGGGAGCGCGAGCAGCGGTCGCGGGCCGTCGTGGCGAGGTCGGACTGGAGCTCGAGGTGACCGTGCGACGAGGGGAGGGGAAGCGGGCACGGCTGAATGGCGCGCCGCTGCGTGCAGCCGAGCAGCTTCGAACGACGGTGTCGACGCTCGTCTTCACTCCGGACCGGCTCGGCGTCGTGAAGGGCCCTCCCGCCGCGCGGCGCGCGTACTTCGACCGTGTCCTCGGACGCTTTTCGCCGGCGAAGGCAGCGCTGTCCACGGAGTACGGTGCGGCGGTGGCTCAGAGAAACGCGGCGCTCCGGCGCGTGACGGCCGGTGCATCGAGCCGTGACGTCGTCGAGCCGTGGAGCGAACGCGTCGCCGCTCTCGGAGCGGAGCTCGTCGCGGCGCGCGTCGAGACCCTTGCGCTGCTCGGGCCGCCGTTCGGCGCTCGCGCCGACGAGTTCGGCCTCGGGGAGGTGTCGCTCCGCTACGACGGCGAGCCGCCGACACCGGAGGGACTGGCGGCGGTCCTCGAGCGCGACCTCGAGCGCGGCGTGACCTCGCTGGGCCCGCACCTCGATGACGTCGTGATCGCCGCCGGCGACAGAGATCTGCGCAGCTTCGGCTCACAGGGAGAGCAACGGCTCGCTCTGCTCGCTCTGCTTCTCGCCGAGGCCGAGACGATTGCCGACCGAACAGGCGTCCCGCCGCTGCTCCTGCTCGACGACGTCCTCTCGGAGCTCGATCCCGACCGGCGCAGGATCCTCGCTGCCCGCGTCCGCAGCGCCGGGCAGGCGCTCGTCACCGCGACCGATGCGGCGATGCTGCCGTCCGCTCCCGACCAGCTGCTCGAGGTGACGCCCGGCAGCGTCCTGGAGGCGATTGCGTAGTGGAGCCGGTCGGGGATCAGATCCGGGCCGAGCTGAGCCGCGTCGGCGCCGACAGCGGCGCGGCCGGCGATGCGGTCACCGTGTGGCCCACCGCCGTCGGTGAGGAGATCGCGCGCAACGCGTGGCCGGCGCGAACGCAGCCCGACGGGACGCTCGTCGTCCACGTGCGCGACGCCATCTGGGGGTTCGAGCTGACCCAGCGCGCGGGCGAGATCTCGGGCCGGCTACCGGGCCGCCCGAGGCTTCGCTTCACGCCGGGACCGTTGCCGGAAACGACTGCCGAACCGCCTGCGCCGAGACCGGTCGAGGCATCGCCGGAGCAGGCGCGAGAGGCCGCCGAGCTGACCGCCGGAATTGTGGATCCAAATCTCCGCGAATCAGTTGCAGAAGCCATAAAAGCGGCGCTTGCACGGGCGCCGCACGACCGCCCCGTCTGATACACTTCTCTTTGCCCGCAAATGCGGAATTTGCAGGGCTTTTTTCATGACTGAAACAGACTACACCGCCAGGGACATCACCGTCCTCGAGGGCCTCGAGCCGGTCCGGTTGCGCCCGGGCATGTACATCGGCTCGACAGGTCTTCGCGGCCTCCACCACCTCATCTACGAGGTGGTCGACAACTCGGTCGACGAGGCGCTTCAGGACCGCAACGACCGGATCGAGGTCACCCTGCATCCGGACAACTCGGTCACGGTCCAGGACTGGGGCTCGGGCATCCCCGTCGACGTGATGAAGGAGCAAGGATTGCCGGCGCTGACGGTCGTCCTCACGAAGCTCCACGCCGGCGGGAAGTTCGGCGGCGACGGCTACAAGGTCTCGGGCGGCCTGCACGGTGTGGGCGTCTCCGTGGTGAACGCGCTCTCCGAGCGATTGGTCGCCGAGGTGCGCCGCGACGGGAAGATCCACCGCCAGGAGTTCGAACGCGGCGAGCCCACCGGCGACATGGAGATCGTCGGGGAGATGGCGAAGGGCGACCCGACCGGCACGACGATCTCGTTCCTGCCCGACTCCGAGGTCTTTGAGGAACTCGACGTCGAGGCAGCGACCGTGACCCAGCGGCTGCGGGAGACGGCATTCCTCACGAAGGGCCTGTACATCAAGCTCGTCGACGAGCGCGCAGACGGAAAGACCGTCGAGTTCCACTACGAGAACGGCATCCGCGACTTCGTCGCGTACATCAACGAGGCGAAGGACCCGATCCACAAGCGCCTCGTCTACTTCGAGGGCGACACCGAGCAGGGCGCCGTCGAGGTGGCGATGCAGTGGAACTCCTCGTACCAGGAGTCGGTCTTCACCTTCGCCAACAACATCAACACCGTCGAGGGCGGCTCCCACTTATCCGGCTTCCGCAGCGCGCTGACGCGGACGCTGAACGCGAAGGCGCAGGAGCTCAAGCTCCTGAAGAAGGACGAGAGCCTCGACGGCGAGGACGTGCGCGAGGGTCTCGCCGCAGTCGTGTCCGTCAAGCTGCGCAACCCGCAGTTCGAGGGTCAGACGAAGACGAAGCTCGGTAACCCCGGCATCGAGGGGCTCGTCCAGACGACCGTCAACGCCAATCTCTCGCGGTTCCTCGAAGAGAACCCCCAGGACGCGAAGCAGATCTGCAACAAGGCCATCGCGGCGATGCGCGCGCGGCTCGCGGCGCGGAAGGCGCGCGAGCTGACGCGGAAGTCCGCGCTCAACGGCTCTTCTCTACCGGGCAAGCTCGCCGACTGCTCGAGCCGCGATCCCGCGTCGACCGAGTTGTTCATCGTCGAGGGGGACTCCGCAGGCGGACCGGCCAAGATGGGCCGCGACCGCACGTATCAGGCGATCCTGCCGCTGCGCGGGAAGATCATCAACAGCGAGAAGAACCGGATCAACAAGGTCCTCTCCAACAACGAGATTCAGGCGATGATCACCGCGATCGGCACGGGCATCGGCGACGAGTTCGACATCTCGGGCCTGCGCTACCACCGGATCATCGTCATGACCGACGCCGATGTCGACGGCGCGCACATCCGCACGCTCGTCCTCACCTTCCTCTACCGCCACATGCGGGAGCTCGTCGAGGCGGGCCACGTCCATATCGCCGTGCCGCCGCTCTACCGGGTCAAGCTCGGCAACCAGGAGTTCTACTTCGAGAAGGACTCCCAGCTCGAAGACCTGCTGGTGCGTGAGCGATTCGGCGAGCTCGAGGTGCGTGACCGCGCCGGCCAGGACGTGAAGCTGACGGAGGCGCGCTGGAAGCGGTTCACGGGTGCGCTCGCGGAGCTCGAGGGTTGGACGGCGCGATTGCGCGCCGACTTCGGCCACTCCGCCGCCGACCTCGCCATCTCACACCGGCTCGTCGAGCTCGACGCCGTGACGCCGGCCACGCTCGAGCAGGCGATCGAGAAGCTCCCGCCGAACGGCTTCAAGCTCTCCGTGCTCGAGCGCGGCGAGGCGGGCCTGAGCGTCAAGGTCGTCGAGGAGGAGACCTCGGCTGCACAGACGGTCACGGTGCCGGCGGAGCTGCTCGCGTCGCCCATCTATGCCAACCTTCGCCGGGCCTACGGCAAGCTGGTCGAGCTCGTCGGCTCACCGCCGTTCACGCTCTCACTGGGCAAGGGGCGGTTCGAGGCGCAGGGTTTCCCCGAGCTGCGGCAAGGGGCTCTGGAGCTCGCCAAGGAAGTCGGGATCCAGCTCTCCCGCTACAAGGGTCTCGGCGAGATGAACCACGACCAGCTCTGGGACACGACGATGGATCCGTCCCGGCGGCTCCTCATCAGGGTCGACGTCGAGGACGCCCACGCCGCCGACCAGCTGATGTCGATGCTGATGGGCGACCAGGTCGAGCCTCGCCGCATCTTCATCGAGGAGAACGCCAAGGATGTGAAGTTCCTCGATGTCTGAGGTCGAGACTGGGGCACTGAACCCCGGCCGGATCGAGCCGCGCGAGCTCGAGCAGGAGATGCGCTCGAGCTACCTGGACTACGCGATGTCCGTCATCGTCGGCCGAGCGCTGCCCGACGCGCGCGATGGGCTCAAGCCGGTGCACCGGCGCGTCCTCTATGGCATGCACGACATGGGCCTGCAGCCGAACCGGCCCTTCGTCAAGTGCGCCCGCGTCGTCGGCCAGGTGATGGGGAACTACCACCCGCACGGCAATCTCGCCATCTACGACACGTTGGTGCGGATGGGGCAGTCGTTCTCGCTCCGCTACACGCTCGTCGACCCGCAGGGCAACTTCGGCTCGATCGACGACGATCCGCCGGCGGCCGACCGCTATACGGAGTGCCGGCTCTCGCGCATGGCCACCGAGATGCTGCGCGACATCGACGCGAACACCGTCGACTTCGGACCGAACTACGACGAGTCGCGCCGGGAGCCGACCGTGCTCCCCTCCCGGTTCCCGAATCTGCTCGTGAACGGCTCAGCGGGGATCGCCGTCGGCATGGCGACGAACATGCCGCCGCACCATCTCGGCGAGACGATCGACGCCGTCATGGCGATGATCGACGACCCCGCGATCTCGGTGGAAGGACTCATGAAGCACGTCAAGGGCCCCGATTTCCCGACCGGGGCGATCGTCGTCGGACGCAGCGGCATCCGCGACGCGTATCGCACCGGCCGCGGCCGGATCGTCATGCGCGCCCGCGCTCACATCGAGGAGCTGCGGGGCGGAAGGTCGGCGGTAGTCGTCACCGAGCTGCCCTACGGCGTCAAGAAGGGCGGTGACACGGGCGTGATCGTCAAGATCGCCGACCTCGTCCGCGACAAGGTCCTGACGGAGGTCTCGGATCTGGCCGATCACTCCGACCGGACCGGGATGCGGATCCAGATCGAGCTCAAGCGCGACGCCGTGCCTCAGGTTGCGCTCAACAAGCTTTTCAAGCACACGCCGCTCCAGTCGACCTTCGGGTACAACGCGGTCGCGCTCGTCGACGGCGTCCCGAAGACGCTGTCGCTGCTCGAGCTCGTCCGCCACTACCTCGACTTCCAGCGCGAAGTCGTCACCCGCCGCTCGAAGGACCAGCTGCGCAAGGCCGAAGCCCGGGCGCACGTCCTCGAGGGCTATCTGATCGCGCTCGACAACATCGACGCGGTCGTCGCGCTGATCCGCGCGGCCGCGGACAGGGACACGGCGCGGACCGGCCTGATGGAGCAGTTCTCGCTGAGCGAGATCCAGGCCGAGGCGATCCTCGAGATGCGGCTCTCGCGCCTGACCGGACTGGCCCGCAAGGAGGTCGAGGACGAGCACCGCGACCTGGCCGAGCGGATCGCCGAGCTGCGGGACATCCTCGGCGACCAGGCGAAGATCGACGGCGTCATCCGCGAGGAGCTGCTTGAGATCAAGCAGATCTACGGCCGCAACGACGACCGCCGCACCGAGATCGTCGCCGCCGAGGAGGAGCTCGAGCTCGAGGACCTGATCGCCGAGGAGGACATGGTGATCGCGATCACGCGGTCCGGCTACATCAAGCGGCTCCCCGTGACCACCTACCGGGAGCAGCGGCGCGGCGGGATCGGCGTGATGGGGATGGAGCTGAAGGAGGACGACTACATCGAGCACCTCTTCGTCGCCTCGACGCACGACTACATCCTCTTCTTCACGAACGTCGGCAAGGTCTATCGGCTCAAGGTGCACGAGCTGCCGCTCGGCTCCCGCCAGTCGAAGGGCCGCGCGATCGTCAACCTGCTCCCGTTCCGCCAGGAGGAGCAGGTGCGCGCGGTGATCCAGACTCGGGACTTCGAAGAGGCGAAATATCTCGTCTTCGCCACGAAGAACGGGGTCGTCAAGAAGACCGAGCTCCGGGCATACAACACGCCGCTCAAGGCGGACGGGATCATCGCGATCAAGATGCGCGACGGAGACGAGCTGGTAGGCGTCCGTCACTCCTCGGGCAAGGACGACATCCTCATGGTCTCGCAGAAGGGGCAGGCGATCCGCTTCCACGAGACCGACGCACGGCCGATGGGCCGCGACACCTCCGGCGTCGCCGGCATGAGGCTTCGCAAGGGCGACGAGGTGATCTCGATCAACATCGCCGAGGACGACGCGGACCTGCTCGTCGTGACCGAGAACGGTTACGGCAAGCGGACGCGAGTCTCCGAGTACCCGGTCAAGGGACGCGGCGGCATGGGAGTCAAGACCGTGCAGCTGACCGAGGCGCGCGGCTATCTCGTCGGCGCCCGCGTCGTCCGGGACGGCTACCAGGTGATGCTCATCTCCACCGCCGGCACCATGATCAAGATCCCGGTCGAGGACGTGAAGCGGCTCGGTCGCTCGACGCAGGGCGTGATCGTGATGCGGCTCCGCGGCGACGACGAGACCGTCTCGGCACTTGCCCCGGTCGTCGAGTCCGAGGAGACGAACGGCGACGTTGGGCCGGTCGACGCCGAGCCCGCCGACGCCTGAGAAGCTCCAGCCAAGCGCTGGATTCCCGCAGCGCCCCTTCCAAAAGGAGCGCCGGGTCTCTATAACTTTCGGAAGGGGTCAGCACCCAACGTGGTGAGGGCGAAATGGCGGTCAGCCGGCAGGTCGATCTTCTCGAACCCATCAATCTGGCGGAGCACCTCGACAAGGTCGAGCTCTACCTCGGCCAGGTCTGTCAGATCGCCGGGATCTCGAAGATGCAGCTCGACTACTGGACGAACAAGGCGCAGATCCCGACGAAGGGCAAGAAGCAGCGGATCTACGACATCGACGCCCTCGAGACCGTGATGCTGATCAAGCAGGCGAAGGACAAGGGCCTGAACCTCGGCGCCGCAATCGAGGCGGCGCGGAGCTTCCGCGAGCAGCACCCCGAAGCGAGCTGACGGCTAGCGGTTCGTGTGGAGCCGTTGCCAGTCGTCGTAGCGGTGCTCGAGCTCGAGCAGGATCGCTGCGAGTAGCGGCGCCCGCGGCCACTCTCGGCCGGTCTCGACGCGGAGCGCAGTCGCCGGCTTCGCTGTGCCGGTTGGCAGCTCCTCGTCAGTCTGGTTGACGTTGACGCCGATCCCGAGCACGACTCGACCCACGCTTGCCTCGGGCAGGATCCCCGCGACTTTCCGTCCTTCGATCAGGACGTCGTTCGGATGGCTCAGCTCTGCCCCGACGCCGGTCTCGGCGCTCAGGGCTGCTGCCACCGCGTCGCCCGCTACGAGCGAGAGCTCCGGCCAGAGCGCCATCGGCGGCCGCGGGTGGAGGAGAACCGAGAAGAGGAGGGCCCGCCCTGGCGGCGTCTCCCACGTGCGCCCCAGCCTGCCTCGGCCCTGCGTCTGGAGGTTGGTCGCCACCGTCGTCCCCTCGGCCTCGTCCGGCTCGAGCAGGCGCTGGGTAGACGCGCACTCCTCGACGAAGCGATACGGCCGTCCAAGGCGCCCGTGCAACAAAGGCTCGACGGAGCCCGGAGAGAGATCCGACACTCGCATCTAGACTAGTGCCGCCGTGGGGAGGATCAGGCAGCCGCTGCGTGAGCGCAGTCTCGACTACGCGAGCCTCAGCGACCCGATTCTCGTGACTCGCGCGAAGGCCGGCGACGCCCGGGCACTCGAAGCGCTCTGTATCCGGCACGCGCCCAGAGTCGAAAGGCTCGCGCGGCATCTGCTGCGCGACCCCGAGGACGCCCGCGACGCCGCGCAGGAGGCGCTGGCGAAGCTCTGCGTCCGTCTCAAGCAGTTCCGCGGCGAGGCGCAGTTCTCGACGTGGCTGCACCGGCTCGTGGTCAACACGTGCCGCGACGTGGCCGAGCGGCAACGGACGCGCGTCCACGATCCGCTGCCCGACGAGCTCGGCGCCGACGTCGACCACGATCCGACCCGCGGCGTGCGGATCGGCGAGCTCCGGCGGGAGCTCTGCGACTCGCTGGCGGACATCTCGCACGAGCAGGCGCAGGTGATCGTCCTGAAGGACGCTCTCGGCTACACGTTCGAGGAAATCGCGGCCGCCGCCGGCATGCCGGTCGGGACGGCCAAGTGCCATGCGCACCGGGGTAGGAACCGCCTACGTGAGCGGCTCGAGCAGCGCGACGTAGCATGACCGCCCCCGCAGCGCCCTTCGGGCGGGAGACGATCGAGTCGATCATCCCCCACCGGCCTCCCTTTCTGCTCGTCGACGAGGTGCTGGAGCTCGAGCCGGGCCGGAAGGTGCGCGGCCGCTTCCTCGTGCCCGAGGACGGCTGGTGGTTCCAGGGGCACTTTCCCGATCGCCCAGTGATGCCCGGAGTGCTGACCGTCGAGGCGATTGCGCAGTGCGGTGCGGTCGCCGTGCTCGCGGACGAGGCGAACCGGGGCAAGATCCCCTTCTTCGCCGGGATCGACGACTGTCGGTTCAAGCGGGTCGTCGAACCGGGCGACGTGCTGGAGCTCGAGTGCGAGTTCCTGCGCGTACGCGGGCCGATTGCGAAGGGGCAGGGCCGGGCGAGCGTGGACGGGGACGTCGCCGTCGAGGCCATGCTGACGGTGTTCGTCGGGAGCGAAAGCGGATGATCGGCGACGCGCGCAGCGACGTGCACGTCACCATCACAGGCCTCGGTGCGTACGCCCCGGAGCGCGTGGTCACGAACGACGAGCTCTCAAAGCTCGTCGACACCTCGGACGAATGGATCATGGAGCGCACCGGCATCCGCGAGCGCCGGATCGCGGCCGACTCCCAGGCTCTCTCCGACCTCTCGCTGCCGGCTGCGCAACAGGCGCTCGAGCAGGCCGGCAGCGGCGGAACGGACATCGACCTTCTGATCGTCGCCACGGTGACGCCCGACATGATGTTCCCCTCGACCTCAGCGATCCTGGCCGCCCAGCTGGGCGCAAAGGATGCGGCCGCCTACGACCTCTCGGCCGGCTGCACCGGCTTCATGTACGCGATCGTGCAGGCCTATGGGATGGTCGCGGCGGGCCTCTCGCGACGCGCGCTGGTGGTGGGCGGCGACGTGCTCTCTCGCATTCTCGACTGGACCGACCGCTCGACGGTCGTTCTCTTCGGGGACGGCGCCGGCGCGGTGGTGCTCGAGCCCGCGAACGAGCCGGGCTTTCTCGCGTTCGAGCTCGGCGCCGACGGCGCCGGTGGCGAGAACCTCTGGCTGCCGGGAAGCGGCTCGCGGCGCTTCGACGACCCGGACCGGCTGGTGAAGATGAACGGCCGCGAGGTCTTCAAGTTCGCGACGCGCGTTCTCGTCTCGTCCGCGGAAGCCGTGCTGGAGCGCCACGGGGCGAGCGTGGAGGATGTCGACGTCTATGTCCCCCACCAGGCGAACGTCCGCATCATCGACCACGCAACCAAGAAGCTCGGGATCCCGTCGGAGCGGGTGGTGATCAATGTCGACCGCTATGGCAACACGTCCTCGGGCTCGATTCCGCTCGCCCTGGCGGATGCGCAGGTCGACGGAAGGCTTCGACCCGGCAGCCTCGTACTCATGACAGGGATGGGTGCCGGTCTCACCTGGGGAAGCGCGCTCATGCGATGGACGTTGGACGGTGCGGCATGAACAAGATCGCCTTCTGCTTCCCGGGCCAGGGATCGATCGAGGCCGGCATGGGGCGCGACTTCGCTGAAGCGGTGCCGGCCGCAATGGACGTCTTCAGGCGCGGGAGCGCGGCAACCGGGCTCGATCTCGAGCGCCTCTGCTTCGAGGCGGACGCCGAGGAGCTCGTCGACACGGCGGTGCAGCAGCCCGCTCTCGTCGCGACCTCCCTCGCCGTGCTCGCGGCGTTGCGGGAGCGCGGCATCGAGGCGGACTTCGTGATCGGTCACTCGGTCGGTGAGTTCGCCGCTCTGGCGGCGGCCGAGGCGATGACCCTGGAAGAGGCGATGGCGCTCGTGCGCGAGCGCGGCCTGGCGATGGCCGAAGCCGCGGCGCGCAATCCCGGCTCGATGGCCGCCATCCTCGGCCTCGCGGATGACGTGGTGGAGGGCCTCTGCCGCAAGATCCTCGGCGTCTGGCCCGCGAATTACAACTGCCCCGGGCAGATCGTCGTCTCGGGCGAGCATCTCGCCGTCGCCGAGTGCATCGAGCAGGCTCAGAACCAGGGTGCCCGCCGCGCCGTCAAGCTCAAGGTCTCGGGCGCGTTCCATTCGCCCCTCGTTGCGCGCGCCGCCGACAGGTTGCGCCCCGCGATCGAGAAGGTGAAGTTCCAGGAGCCGGTGGCCCCGTTCATGTCGACGGTCACCGCCCGCGTCGAGTCGGCGCACCGGATGGGGCCGCTCCTCGTCGACCAGCTCACCGCGCCCGTGCGCTTCACGCAATCGGCGACGGAGCTCGTGCGCGACGGCGTTCGCACCTTCGTCGAGGTCGGGCCCGGCAACGTGCTCACCGGTCTCGTGAAGCGGATCGACAGCAGCGTCAAGGCCGTCTCGATCAACAGCATCGAGGCGCTCGAGCGGCTTCCCGAGCTGCTCGCCGAGTCACCGTGACGTTCTGCTCGCTCGAGGGCAAACGCGCACTTGTCACGGGCGCGTCGAAGGGCATCGGCCGCGCGATCGCGGAGGAGCTCGCTCGCGCCGGCGCGGAGGTCGTCGTGGGCTACCGCACCGGCGCCGACGAAGCGGAGTCACTCGCGCGCGAGATCGAGGGGCGCGCCGTCCAGGCCGACGTCTCGAGCGCCGAGGAGGCGGCGCGGCTCGTCGAGGAGGCGGGCGATCTCGACATCCTCGTCAACAACGCCGGTCTCACACGCGACGGCCTTCTGGCGCGCATGTCCGACGACGACTGGCGCACCGTGATCGAGACGAACCTTTCGTCCGTCTTCTACACGTGCCGAGCCGTCTGCCGGCCGATGATGAAGAAGCGCGCCGGCGCGATCGTGAACATCTCGTCGATCGTCGGCGTCCACGGCAACTGGGGCCAGACGAACTACGGGGCATCGAAAGCCGGGATCATTGGCTTCACGAAGTCGCTCGCGCGCGAGCTCGGCAGTCGCGGAGTGCGCGCCAACGTCGTCGCGCCCGGTTACGTCCGGACGCAGCTCACCGAGGTCCTGCCGGAGGAGGCGACGGCCGCGATGCTCGGCAACACGCCGCTCGGCCGACTTGGAGAGCCGAACGACGTGGCGGGCGCGGTACGCTTCCTCTGCTCCGACGAAGCCGCCTTCATAACGGGGGACGTGCTGCTCGTCGACGGTGGGTTGGGGATGTAGTGACTTCGGGGAACGGTTCTCTCAACGGACGCAGACGGGTCGTCGTCACCGGGCTGGGCGCGGTGACTCCGCTCGGCCTCGACGTCGAGTCCACCTGGTCTAGCCTGCTCGCGGGCGAGTCGGGCGCCGGCGAGATCACGCAGTTCGACCACAGCGACTATCCCGTCCACTTCGCGTGCGAGGTCAAGGACTTCGACCCGACGGACTGGATCGACCGCAAGCAGGCGCGGCGGATGGACCGCTTCACGCACCTGATCCTCGCGGCGGCGCGGCAAGGGGTCGCCGACTCGGGGCTCGAGATCGGGCCGGAGGCGGACCGGATCGGCGCCTCGATTGCGACCGGGATCGGCGGGCTGCGGTCGTTCCAGGAGTGCCACTCCGTGCTCGTCGAGCGCGGGCCGGACCGGGTCAATCCGTTCTCGATCCCGGCGATCATCCCCAACCTCGGTGCCGGCTGGGTCTCGATCGAGCTCGGAACGCGCGGGCCGCTGCTCTCGGAGTGCACCGCGTGTGCCGCCTCGAACATGGCGATCGGCGACGGGACCGACGCGATCCGGCTGGGCCGCGCCGACGTGATGCTCTGCGGCGGCACCGAAGCGGCGGTGTGCGAGGTGGGAATCGCGGGCTTCGGCGCAATGCGTGCCCTCTCCCGGCGCAATGACGACCCCGACCGCGCGTCGCGGCCGTTCGACGCGGAGCGCGACGGGTTCGTGATGGGCGAGGCCGGCGCTCTGCTCGTGCTCGAGGAGCTCGAGCACGCGAAGGCACGCGGCGCGAAGATCTACGCGGAGGTCGCCGGCTACGGCCTCTCCTCCGACGCGAAGCACATCACCGACCCCGATCCGACCGGCCCCGTGATGGCGTTCAAGATGGCGCTCGGCGACGCGGGCGTCGGTGCGGACGAGATCGACTACATCAACGCGCACGCGACGTCGACGCCGATCGGCGACTCGTCCGAGACGCAGATGCTCAAGTACGCGCTCGGCGAGGAGAGCGCCTACAAGACGCCGGTCTCCGGCACGAAGGGGGCGACGGGGCACTGCCTGGGCGCGGCCGGCGCGATCGAGGCGACGTTCACCGTTCTCGCGATTCGCGACGGCAAGCTGCCGCCGACGATCAACTACGAGGTCGAGGATCCGACCTGCGATCTCGACTACGTGCCGAACGAGGCACG
>Ga0308175_100001009_pt1 | contig 18706 bp, 12 predicted proteins | sample PhyCR1_3_FD_203893 | JGI IMG/M metagenome (GOLD analysis project Ga0308175, IMG submission 203893) | Soil microbial communities from UC Gill Tract Community Farm, Albany, California, United States - DLSLS.C.R1 | ecosystem: Environmental > Terrestrial > Soil > Agricultural land | place: USA...
TAATATACCAAGTATGGCGCCTGGTTTCCCTCTACAGAGCTATTTACCATCGATGAGGTCTTCGGAGGCTGGCGGAAAGCTGAGCAAATACACTTTGCGAAGGGTGGGCTCTTCGATCAGATTCAGACCAATTAAAGCGATGCTGGAGGACGCAAGAACTCACTTTACTGTTGTGTTGAGCGCTGCTGATGACTTTCCCATTTCTTGCCTTTTGACCATCAGGGCCTATATTGATAACGGAAGCCGGGGCGTGGTAATGCGATTATCCTCCCAGTCGCGTCTCGTCTGCTTTCCGTTCCACTTTCTAACGGGCTCACTCATCGTCTTTAAGGCGCATTTAACGAAAGGAGACACCCATGCAAGCAAGCCAGCCGGCAAATCAAGCTACCCAGCCACCAAATCTTTATCAACTCAGCGGCAAACACCTCAATATCACATACTCAACCAGTGGCATAGACGGCAAGCCGCATTTCAGCTATCAGGATCTGCAACAAACGCTTAATTTTACCGGCGACCAGATTCGCAGTGTCGAAACCGAGATCGGGACGCTGGTCACTGTCACTATCCGCATGACGGTCGATACGGGAGGCACCAGCTTCAGCCTCCTGCTGCCTCGAGTGAATATACCGGGAGAGCAGTCTGTACCTATTCAGACTATCGGCATCACGACTCTCCATAGATTCTCGGTTCTGCCGATAAACGGGCAGCTCGACTTTTATACGGTGGCAAATCTGCATGGATCGGCCGCACGGGTGTTTTTCTAACTGGTAAAATTCGGGAATCGGGTAAAGGTCGATAGCGGAGAAGATAACCGGAATGGTGATCTTCCAGCGGCTGGGCTGTATATCAATGCAGCCCTTCAGCATCTTTCCACTTCCTGGCATCTTTCCACTTCCATCGCAGCAATACGCGCAACTGCCGGAATTCCTCCACATCTATTCCATCCGGTAAAATCACCACGCTGCGCGTGCGAAATCTTTGCCATAACTTTCGCGTGCTCAATGGCTTCAGTTCGAGAACGGTAAGATAAGGCGCGACAAAGCTGCTACCAAGCAGCGCACATGCGATGTAGTCGCCACGTTGCGTTTCAAGCGTGCACGTCATCGCGTCCGCGGAGTCCAAGGTCAGCTTTAAACCTCTTACCGACTTTGGTGAGGTCAACAAAGCATAATACCTGATGTAGAGGACAAGGCTCGCTGCCAGCATGACGCTTCCCGCCAGTTTCACCATTATCGGCAACGTCAGCGGCCAAAGCAGTCCGATAGCGATGAAATGCGAGAAACTCAATACTACCGCGAGGCGCCTGGAGGGCTTGAGGCGTACGATAAGCAACGGGCGGGCGTATTGGACAGAAGACACCAGGACGGATAGCGATGAGGTGTTTAAGAGGGGAGGTAAAAGGAACAGGTGCAGATGGATAAGGAAATGGACAAGGAAATGGAAAGGGAAATGGACAAGGGGCAGGGATAGCCCATAATACCATTATCCCTTTTAAGGCAATTAGCGGTTTATAGAGACTTGCATTGGCCTTATAATTGATTCGGTCTGGTTTTCGCATTTCACTGTGGTTTTCGCACTGTTTGGTTCTGCATGAATCCCGCCTGGCAAACTTATCTGCAAAGCCGCAACGCAGTCATCCAGGACGACCGGGTCGTTCATTATGGAAATTCTGCCGCTGAGCTTGCAAGTGTCAGCTCCGGAACTGTAATTGTCGATCTTTCACATTTTGGCCTGATCGGTTTTTCAGGCGAGGACGCCGAGTCTTTCCTCCAAGGACAACTGAGTTGTGACGTAAGGCTGACGAAACACTCTGCTGCTGTCTATGGGAGCTATTGCAATCCCAAGGGCAGGATGTTGGCGAGTTTTTTACTATGGCAAGACAAAAGCCAATATGTCATGCAATTGCCCGCGGTGTTGCAGGCAGCCATCCGGAAGCGCTTGTCCATGTACGTGTTACGGGCAAAAGTCAAGGTGGCGGACATGGGTGATACACTCATACGCATTGGCGTTGCGGGGAGCAATGCTGATACGCTAATAGGCAGGGTTTTAGGCCGGATTCCTGATCGCGACTCCGGCATGATTCATACGGAAAAGGGGAGTGTGCTTCGCCTTGGGCAGGATCGTTTTGAGCTGATCCTCGCCCCGGAGCAAGGGCCTGAGGTATGGGGCCGCCTAAACGAGGATTCAGTACCGGTTGGGGCGTCTGTCTGGGAGTGGCTGCAAATAAAAGCAGGGATTCCCATAATTCTTCCGGCCACGCAAGAGCAGTTCATACCGCAGATGGCAAATCTGGATGCTATTGGTGGGATCAGTTTTCAGAAAGGCTGCTATCCCGGTCAGGAAATCGTTGCCCGTACCCAATACCTGGGAAAAATCAAGCGCCGGATGTACCTCGCCAATATTGAACCCGCGACTTCAGAATCTCCAGTTAAAGCGGGAGATGAACTCTTCGGTGCGGACATGGGGGAACAATCCATCGGCATGGTGGTCAACGCAACAGCGTCTCCGGATGGGGGATTCGATGTACTCGCCGTTATCCAGGCCAGTAGCGTTGAGGGCGGAAAAGTTCATTGGAAGACCCTGGATGGTCCTGTGCTAGAGATTATGCCGCTGCCTTATTCTCAAAACCATTAAGCCTGCCAAACGGCCTGCTAATTTTCCTGCTGAGAAACACAGAAATCATGTGCAAGTTTTTCACGGCCATGCAACCGTTCTCAAGGATTTCCCCGGGATAGGCACTATCAAGGGACTTGGTCAAACATTCGGCGATGCAGCAAAAGCGCCAATAGCCCGTTTAGCCTCAATCGCTCGTCTTCAGTTCGTTCACATACGGGACGTCCAGGAAGAACAATTCAATGAATTGTTGCGAATTGCACCCCACATTTTTGTGGGGAGTGGAGCGGTGCACGAAGGGCTTTGCGCAGAAAGCACTTTCCGGATGCAGGAACCTGAGGCCGAAAATTGGGAGGAAAAAGTTCTCTTATTTTTCCACCTGATGCATCGAAAGCCCGCCCCCAAAGCAAATAAAAGGTACTTTTAACGCGATATGTTTTTTACCTGTTACCGCCTGTGGATGTTTTTGTTGTCATTCATATTGACATCGGCACTATCGACGGCAGTATCCGCCGCAGTATCCGCTGATATGCTCGAACAGCGCGATATAGTGTTTTACTATGGCAGCCGCCCGCCAGTCGAAGATTTGCGCCATTTTGATCAGATTGTGATTCAGCCCAGCCAGATTTTGCCGCATGAGAAAGCCGCGTTATTAAAGCTGGATTCGCTGGTATTTGCCTATGTTTCATTTGGTGAGATTGCGCGTAATAGCGAGGATATGCCTCGGATCAAAACGGAGTGGTCGATCGGCGTGAACCCGGCATGGAATAGCCTGGTAATGAACATGAATGATTCTGCCTGGCATGAATACCTGCTTGAGCATCATTTTGACCGCTTGTGGCGTGAGGGCTACCGCGCATTTTTCCTTGATACTGTGGATAGCTATCTGATCGTGACGGCCGAAGGCAAACAACGCGAAGAACAGGAGGCGGGGCTGGTTGCGTTGCTTGCGGAGGTAAAGCGCCGCTTTCCAGGGTGCAAGCTCATACTTAACCGAGGCTTCGAAGTGCTGGACCGCGCCAGTAAGTATGCTGACGGGATGGTTGCTGAATCACTTTTTCACGGCTTTGATCCCGTTACGGGCAAGCATGCGCCCACCAGGGAAGAAAACAGGGCCTGGCTTCTGAATCAGTTGAAGCGCGCGCAAAACGAATTCAATGTGCCGATTACTGTGCTCGACTACGTCGAGCCGGGCAATTGGGAGGAAGCGGAAAAAACAGCACGCGAAATCGTCAAGCTCGGATTCATGCCGTGGGTTGCAAATGGAGACCTGACGTGGCTGGGGCAGGGTCGCGTTCGCCTGGCGCCGCGCAAGCTGTTGGCTATCGTAAATGGTTCGCCGGCTCAACAGATGGATCACGAACTATTCAGGCACGCGGCGATGCCGCTGGAATATCTTGGCCTGGCGCTGGACTACTGGTATATCGATCATCTCCCATTGCAAGTCGAGCCGCTTGTAGGACGATATGCAGGCGTTATTGCATGGCTGGACGAAGACAGCAGTATCGGCGAAAGTAATACTGGTCGCTACGAGAGCGCCTGCGCGCGTTTGAAAACCGAGGTCGATGGCGGGTTGCCCGTAGTATTCATGGGGTACCTTCCAGCGGGTACCGCTTGCCGAAACCTGATCGATTACCAGGGAGAACTGCAACCGACCACGCGTACTCTTAAGCTGGATGTCGCAAGCGAGCGGCTGGGGCGGCCAAACGCTGCGCCAGTCGTGGGCAGCGGCACACCGGATATTCGCGTTCGGGACAGGAACCAGGCATGGCTGACGTTGAGCGATGGCGACAAGCTGTTTCATCCCATCGCGGTGGGTGCATGGGGTGGTTACGCATTGCACCCGCACATCATGAGCGAAAGCGCGTCAGGCCGCCGTGAATGGCTGCTGGACCCCTTTTCTTTTTTTCAGGCGGCGCTGCGCCTGCCCGTGCAGCCCGTGTTTGATCTCACAACCGAAAATGGCCGTCGCCTCGGCATTACAGAAGTGCGCGGCGATCGCCTGTTCGAGAAAGATGAGCATGGCGTCGAAGTAATCGACCGGCTTCGGGCATGGATGGAAAAGAACCATGCTCCTGTCACGGTAGGCGTTATTGAAGCCGAAGCAGACAGCGAAGAGCGACGCAGCAAAGTCCGGCACCTGGCTTCGTTGCCGCAGGTTCGATTGGCTAGCCATACATACAGCCACCCGTTCTATTGGGGGGTTTTCGAGGGCAAAAAAGACGCAGATCAGCAGACATACCGCTATGGCGTTTTTTTGGATGGCTATGCGGCGGAGATGACTCGGGAAACCGGGGGGACTGTCGAATTTCTGAAGTCGGTAGCGCCTGAATCGCCGTTACTGCTGATATGGTCAGGAGATGGCAAACCGGTTCCGGCCGCTCTTGCGGCAGTCCATAAAGTAGGTATGCCGAGTTATGGTGGGGGTGGCTTGCGCTGGCAGAGCGGTTCATTATCCCTGGCCGATCTTTCCCCCTCTCTGCGTCCCACGGAGTGGGGTATCCAAGTCCTGACGCCGTTAACGGGCGAGCCGCTGTTTGCTCAACTTTGGTATGGGGAAGCCTTGAACTTCGGCAAGATTGGCGAATGGAACCGGCAGCTCGATTCTGGGCGACGGCTCCGTATTTCGTCCATATCGTTTCATGCTGATGCGCTAATGCATGTGCGCGGTGCGGAGCTTCTGGATACGCTGGCCGAGGAACAGCGCAAGGACAGTTTCCTTGGTATCTGGGTCGATGAATACGTCCAGCGGGCGCGTGCCTTTCAGACAGCAAGCGTTGCACGCGACCTCAACGGCAACTGGCTGCTTTTTGGCGATGCGCTCAGGACGGTTCGATTATCCGCTTCAGAAATGCTTCCGGAAATTTCGACCGATATCGTCGGTTATTCCGATCGCAATAATGAGCGCTATATCTATCTGGCGCGCAACCATGCGATTCTCAAGCCCAGACGCGAAGGCCAGGCTCAAACTGATGCTTCTCCCTTGCGATTGATTCACGCAAGCGCCCCTTTGAAATCGTGGCATCTCAATTCAGATGGCACTGCGACGATTTTATTCGAGCCACGCGGTGAGTTGACGCTCGGAGTGCCAGGTTCATGCCTGGTGAGTTCAAATGGCGAGACGTTGCCCGCCCGATGGGAAGATTCTCATTTCACCTACACGGCCTCCGCGGCCCAGGCCTCAGGGGAATTCCGGCTTGCGTGTTGAAGCCCAGCGCGAATCCCTGCTAAATGCGCCCGCGCTGATGTTTATGAGCGCGGTTCTTCTGATCGCATTTTGGGTATTGTTTCCGCGCCAGCCCGCTTTCAGGGATCCATCCAACCTTTCAGCAAAAGACGCGTTATCCGTGGCATATCTGCGCGTACTGGTTCAGTCCGATCCCAATAATGCGCCCCTGCGTCTGTCATTCGTCCAATTGTTGACGGATGCGGGAATACTCGAGGAGGCGGATACCGCTATAGCTCCGTTGCGAAACGCTCCGGAATCCCGCCTGACTTATGAGATTCGCCTGGCCGATCTCAAGCTGTCATTGCAGCAGCTTTACCGGCACCCCCCGGGGGATGTCGAGGCTTCGTTGCGAGCGCACGTCGCTGCACTCGTTCCTTCACTGCTGCGCATTGCAAGGAATGACAACGAATTGGAGCGGGTTGTCGCCTACGCGGAACAGTTTGGCGAACCTTCCGTATTGGCGGAAACCTTCGAGCAACTGCTCGTTCTTCGAAACGAAACCGACGAGAGAAAATCACGGTGGCTGGTTTTTGCCGCAAAAGAACGAATGGCGGCTGGCCAGCCGGAATTGGCCGCACGGAATCTTCTCAAGGCATTTACGTTCGAGCGGATGGCATCCAAAAAAATGGAAATTGCCAAATCCTGCTTACAGGCTTACCTTCAGGCAGGCATTGACCAGGAAGCCTTAAAGGCTGCGATGTTGATAAACGACAGCATTGAAGGCGACTCAGGCCTTTTGACGCTTGCCGCCAACATTGCCGAGCCGCTTGCCGATCAGGAGCATGCGCTAGCCTGGCTGGAAGAGGCAAGCTTGTTTCTGCCTAATGATCAGGCGCTGGCCGAGCGTATTGTGCGGCTGCAAATATCGATGGGCTTGCTCAGCCAGAGTCTTTCGCGCGTTGCACAACTGCGCGCCAATTTGGTCGTTAGCAGCGATCGCCACCGTTTGCTTGCTCATGTTTATGACTGGAACAGCCAGCCCGACGAAGCCCTTGCCCTTTGGCTGTCTTTCGCTCGTGCTAAGGCCGATCACGAGGCGGAGACCCGAGCCTTTGAATTGAGCCAGGCGAAACGGGATAACAGCGTGGTGGTGCAGTTGCTGGAAGCTGTTATGGCCCGCCGCATACTGACGAGTGCTGAAGCTGAAGCATACGTCAAGGCCGGCCTGAGTGTTGCCGAGCCCGCTCATGTGGAGCAGCAATTACGGCGTCATGCTGAACACTTTCAAAATCCGCCAGCGACATTGAAAGCACTAACCGATGTACTGGTTCTCGAAGGTAAACCGCGGGCAGCGCTGGCGATATACCAGGAAATGCCTGATGCAAAAAGCGGGCAACAAAGGATAGATCGGGCCCGGCTATATGAGGAAGCGGGAAATACGCAAAAGAGCTTCGAATTACTGCTTCAGGATGTGGATTCGCCTTTACAGGCACAGGCCGAAGAGTACTGGTTATTGCTGGCGAAAGTTTCTACCCAGTTGGGTCAGGACGCCTATGCAAGCAGAGCCTATGAACAGGCACTCGCCTTGCGGCCCGGCGACGCTGCAATACTCGAGAATCTGCAACGCCTGGCGGCGCGCCATCGCGACGATAAAAAAAGTGAGCGTCTTGCGCGATATGGATGGGATCGTTTACAACGGGTCGAGGATCTGCAACGCCTCATGCGCTTTTCCTGGAAACGGCAAAATTGGCAGGAACTCGACCACTGGCTGTCCCTTGCTGATGAGATGCAATCAACCAGGCCATCGGCAATGGCGCAGGCCCCGGATTACTGGTATTTTCGCTCGGTACGCAAAATAGCCGATGGAGAGCGCGACGCCGCGCGGGACGCGCTGCGCCAAATACTGCGTTTGCGGGGTCCGGACCCGGAAATTACCGAAGCGATGATCTGGCTATTGCTGTCGGACAAAAAAACCGATCAAGCATCCCTTGAAGCGCTCGTTAAACCCTTTCGAAACCCATCGGGTAGCCAGCCAGTGGTAAGTCCACCTTTAACAGAAGCCCTGGCTGCAGCGGAGCAAGTGTTGGGCAACCCCATGCAGGCAGCAACCTGGTATCTGCGATCGCTGACGACGAGACCGCGGAATTTCCTGTGGACATTGACGTTGGCCGACAATTTGGAATGGGCAGGCTGTCTTGCCAATGCCAATCACGCCCGACTCATGGCCTTGAAGCTGTTTGCGGCTCGCGCTTCTGACCAGGCTGAAGTGGCATATCCTCAACGTCTGGCAGAGTATTTCTCCGGCTCTAAGGATGCATGGGCGCAACAGGGTAATGGACAAGGAGGCAAGGACGAATCAGAAAAAAATGGGAAATGGCAAGCCCTGCGGGAGCGCTGGGGTTTCACCAGGACATTGGACAATGCAAACTATTTCGCGCTGCAGCGCCAATATAAACGCCTGTTGCTACCCACCTGGGAGAAATTTGCCGATATGGTCAAGCATAAAGATCAGCAGGCCGCAGCAGCGAAATTAAGAATAGTTTCCGATCATTTACAGCATCGGGCAGCCGAACCGCCCCCTCCGGACATGCTGCCGTTATCCCTGGACGATGTCGACCGAGCCAATCGATGGCTTGCGGGAGAAGCGGTGCCTGCTCAAAGCGACATGACCGCCGAAGCAGATATCTGCCGTCAGACTTTGGCAAAAATTCGCGAATTGCAGCGAGCATCCGTCGATCAGGAGCAGCCAGCGTTATGAAAAAACCCTGGCTGGAAGGTATAGAAGTCATTGATGCCAATCAATCGGCACCGGCATGGAGTGGCTGGCTCGAGACATTGGCATTGACCGCGATTGTGCTCGCTGCGTCGTTCATTACTCAGCAGCATGACCCCTTCCGGCTGGGCATGGGCTTTCCATGGCCGATACTGGCTCCTCTGCTGGCCGGGTTACGGTATGGCTTTGTTCACGGTTTTGTCAGCGCCTTACTGATATTGGCGGCGTTGGGTATATCCATTAATCAGCAGTGGCAGGAGGCGCCCGAGTTTCCACTGGGATGGGGAATCGGCGTTGTTGTCGTGGCGATGGTGACCGGTGAGTTTCGCGATATGTGGGGCCGCCGCCTGCACCGGCTTGAGGGTGCGTATCAATATCGCGCGGAGCGTCTGGAGGAATTTACGCGCAATTATCAGTTATTGCGCCTGTCCCATGATCGTCTGGAACAAACGGTCGCCAACAGCGGATTTTCGTTGCGTGAAGGCATCATGCATTTGCAAACGGCATTTGGTGCCATCGACGGGGCTGGGGGCCTGACCAATGCATCACTGCAAAGGCTGATCGAATTTGTAGCCGGGTATGGTGCGCTGACGCAGGCCTGCATTATCGGCATACAGGCTGACCGCATTGATCCGGCTCGCATATTGGCTCATATCGGGGAACAGTTTGCGATCGATGAGGACGATCCCGTACTCGTTACGGCGCTTGAAACCGGAGAACTGGCAGCGGTAAACCATGCGACCCGAATTGTGCCGGCTCAAGGTCAGCTAAGGAGCCAGTTACTGGCCGCTATTCCCCTATCCGACTCAACCGGCGACATTCACGCCATGCTGTTGGTCAGATCCATGCCATTTTTCGCCTTTCACGAAAATAACCTGAAACTTATCGCCGTGCTTGTCGCCCACGGCGTCGATCACTTGCGTTTTGGAACGGCCGTTTCCTCCGTTACGCGCTTTATTATGGGGTTTGAGCGGACGTATCGGGATTATCACGCGTTCAAGCTCGATGCAACGCTTCTGAAGTTGTCGGGCACTAAAACCGATGTTATGGCTGCGTACGAGAAACTCCACTCTTCCGTTCGCGCCATCGATCTGATTTGTCTTGCTCACGATAATGACCAGCCCTCCCTCTGGATTCTCCTGCCATTGACGGATATCGCAAGTGCCCGCGCATGGATGCAGCGGGTGGATAGCGGCCTTGAGGCCGCGTTAACTATGACAACCGTGACAAGCGAGCTGTCAGCCATCGGCGACATTAATCCTCAGAGAATTCGCTCCCTTAGCTCTCTGGAGCTGCGTTAATGTACCGCCTGCCCGTGCTGTTGGGACTAACAGCAGAGGCGCTAGCGGGCTTATTACTCTGGCTGGGCGCTGACGCCTCAGCGGGCGCCTGGGCGATAGCTGGAGTCATTTTTCTGCACGTTCTTTCATCCTACTTTTTTGCGCAGGCTTTCTGGCAACTGCTTCCACGCCGATACAAGCTGCCACCGCGCAGAAGCCTGGTCTTTCTATTTTTAATTTTATTGATTTTACCGGTATTCGGAGTGCTGGGGATATCATGGAGCGTGACGAGTGCGCTCAAGCGTCCTCGCAGCCGTTCTACACGAGACATTCAGGCCATCATCCTGCCTGAGCTGCCATTTTCTCCGCCTGTCATTTTTGCGACTCCACCCTATAGCGAGGGTGCGTTGCGTCAAATCGTGTATTTTGCCGAGCGCCCGTTAAAGCGCCTGAAGGCAGTGATGGCTACGCGCTACATGCCTGCGCGCGAGGCCATGACAGTATGGTCGAAAGCGTCACGGGATCCTGTCGATGACGTACGGTTATTGGCTTACGCCATGATGGATGAAAATGAGAAAACCTTGACTGAACGTATCCTGGCTTTGACCGAAGCGTTGACGGATGTTCCCGCGCATATGCAGAGCGCTTACCATAAAACAATTGCCGCATTATGCTGGGAACTGGTGTATCACAATCTGGTGCAAGGCACGCTCAGAGCCCACTGGCTGAAGACTGCGCGCCATCATCTGGAGCTTGTAGTCTCGCCATCCGTATCCGCTGACACTGGCTCAGCCGATCCCGATAGCTGGCTTTTGTATGGGCGAATCTTGCTGGATTCCGGTGAGCTTGCTCCTGCAAAAGCCGCTTTTGCCTATGCAAGAGCAGGAGGTATTGACGAACAGAAAATTCTTCCTTGGCTCGCCGAAATCGCCTTCGAAGAACGAAAATTCGACGAAGTAAAGCGCTATCTGTCATCGCTCAGCCATTCAGGTGAAAAAGGAAGGGGGCTTGCCCAGATAAAAGCGTGGTGGAGCAAATGAGGGCTTTCGGGCCGGAGGCCAGCAAAACGAAGGCGCGATTGGCGACGGAACCTATGGGTTCACCTGTTGCTGATATTGCCCTGTTGCTGGAGGGGACCTATCCTTATATTCGTGGCGGGGTATCATCGTGGGTACATCAGATTATCAGCGGGTTGCCGGAGATCAGGTTTGCGGTGATCTTTATCGGCGGGACCCAGGAAATGTATGGTTCCGCTCAGTACCAATTCCCTCCCAACGTCACGCACATCGAAACACATTATTTGCTGCATCGCGACAAACAACACCTCAAGCCGAGCGCTCGTCAGGGCAATCGCAGAGCTTTTGAAGCAATGGACGCGCTGCACGCATATATGCGAGAAGACGGAAAAATATCAGATGAGCAAATGGCCAGTGCTCAACGGATCAACGCTCAAATGGCTAAAGCTCAAATGGGCGCTGCCCAAGTGGCCAACACCTTTGCCACGCTGGGCTCGGCGGAAGGAATCAGCCAGGAGGATTTTCTGTATAGCAAGGCTTCCTGGGATTACATTATCCGGCAATATCGCGAACGCTGCACCGAGCCTTCGTTTATCAACTATTTTTGGGCGGTTCGCGCCATGCATGCGCCCCTGTTCGTACTCGCCGATATTGCGGCGGGGCTACCGCCCGTACGCGCGATCCATGCCATTTCCACCGGTTATGCGGGGTTTTTGGGGGCGATGATTCGCTTGAGGCGCAATATTCCTTTCATTCTGACTGAGCATGGCATCTATACAAAGGAACGGAAGATTGATCTGGCGCAGGCAACATGGATTCATGATCACAACGATGATGTGTGTAACACGCTGCATGACGAAATGGGATATATCCGCGGGCTATGGATCAAATTTTATGAACAGATCGGCCGCATGGCCTATGCGCAGGCGTCTCCCATAGTCAGTTTATATGAAGGCAATCGCGTGAGGCAGATTGCGGATGGCGCGCAACCGGAAAAAACACGGGTTATTCCCAACGGGATCAACCTGCAGCGCTACCAGGCAGCACTTGAAAAACGCCCGCAGGACATTCCGCCGATTCTGGGGCTGATCGGGCGCGTTGTGCCCATCAAAGATATCAAGACGTTTATTCGAGCAGTCCGAACACTGATCGATACCCGGCCGGATGCGCAAGGATGGATCGTGGGGCCTGAAGATGAAGATCCGTCCTATGTGAGTGAATGCAAGGATCTGGTTGCCAGCCTGGGGCTGGAAAACAGCGTCAAATTTCTGGGGTTTCAGAATGTGCTTGAAATTCTTCCCCAGCTCGGATTGGTCGTGCTGACTTCAATCAGCGAGGCATTGCCTCTGGTAGTACTGGAGGCGTTCGCCAGCGGTGTGCCCTGCCTCGCGACGGATGTGGGCTCTTGCCGCGAACTCATTGAAGGCCGCGGCGAGGAAGATCGCGCGCTCGGTGCGGCAGGAAGCGTGGTTTTCATTGCAGACCCTGAAGGAACGGCAAGGGCGGCGCTTGCGCTGATTGATAACCCTGAGCGTTGGCTCGCCGCGCAACAGGCGGGGCTCGCGCGGGTGAAGCGTTACTATGACGATAAGCTGATGTTTTTGTCTTACCGGAACCTTTATGCGCAAGCTCTCAATGAGGATTCTGAGGATGCCCGGCTGGCAGGGCAGTTGACCGAACGGATTTAAGCATGGCAGGCATCGGTTTTGAAATTCGCAAGATTCTGGAGCGCGACAGTTATTGGTCGGTATTGCGCGCCTATGGCTATGCCGGATTGGTCAGCGGGGGTCCCTGGGCACTTTCCATACTGAGCATCATGATGATCGGGGTTCTCGCCGTCGCCCTTGGGGTAGCGCAGCGTGAGGTCAACGCCTTCCAGATTTGCGTAACCTACCTCATGGCGGCTTCGTTGATCTGGAGCGGCGGCATGCAACTGATGTTTACACGTTTCGTAGCGGATCGGACTTATGCGGGGGAACAAGCCGAGGTGTTACCCAACCTTTTTGGCGTCCTGATCATTACCATGGCAGGCGGTTTTGCCTGGGCCGCCCCTATCATTTTCTGGCTATTCGATGGGCCATTTTTTCAGCAGCTATTGCTGCTGTGCAATTTCGTAGCTCTGAGCGGCTTGTGGATCGCCCTCATATTCCTGTCGGGAATGAAAGCTTACCGGCGGATCGTATGGACGCTTGCCCAAGGTTATTCCCTTGGAATTGTGATAGCACTTGCTTCATCTCCGTGGGAGCTGAACGGACTGCTACTCGGAGTGCTGGCGGGACATGGCTACCTGCTGTTTTCGTTTTTGCATCACATCGTCCGGGAATATCCCGGCACCTCGTTGCTCAAATTCGATTTTCTCGACCGCACTCGAAGCTTCTACAGTTTATTCGCAGTCGGCACCCTTTACTATCTGGCGGTATGGGTGGACAAGTTCATTTTCTGGTTTGTGCCGCATACCTCGGAGGCCGTGATTGGTCCGCTGCGAGCTTCCATCATTTATGACCTTCCCATTTTTCTGGCCTATCTGTTCATCCTGCCCGGCATGGCCGTATTTCTGGTCAGCATGGAAGCCGACTTCGCCGAACAGCATGAGCGCTTTTACCGCGCTATCAGGGAAGGTGACACGCTTATGCATATAGAACACAGGCGGGACCGCATGGTTTATGCCGCGCGCCAGGGAATTTACGAGATATTCAAGGTACAAGGGATAACGGTTGCGCTATGCCTGTTATGGGGCAGGGATCTTCTGTATGCTATCGGCATTTCTCCTCTATACATCCATTTGTTCTATATCGACGTCGTGGCGGTCAGCGTGCAGGTACTGCTGATGGCAATACTCAATGTCCTCTTTTACCTTGACGCCCGCCGGGAAGTGCTCATCATCACGGCATGTTTTTTTATCACTAATCTCGTATTCACCATCGCCACCTTGCAACTCGGCGCGGAGACTTTCGGCTACGGGTTTGCTGCGTCTGTGAGCCTGTCGGCCTTTCTGGGGCTGTTTATCCTCTCGCACAAGTTCAACCGTCTGGAATACGAAACTTTCATGCTGCAGAGTTGACAGGTAGAGATAAGGCCAATAGTTGACCAGGCAATCAGGCAGCGTCGACAAGACTGACGTTGAAAGCAGCCGGAAGCTGCATAGCGGGTACGGCTCCATCGATCACAGCGGGAGCATTCATTCCTATAAAATGCCACAAATGGTCGCGTAATGAATCAGCATCGGGAAGCGAATCAGCGAGTTTTCTGACTGCCTGCTGTTTCTTGTATTGGCAGATGTTGGCTCTCCGTGTATTCCCGCGTATATGATGCAATTTCTCCGCGGTGCCATACACGCGCCAGGCAGCAAGAGGAACTTCCGCATTTTCCACAATGTTGAGCGCTTGCGCGATTTGTGAATCAGCTTCCTCCAGCGCTTCTTCTTTTATGGCAATTTCGGCAAATAACCAATGGCTGAGCGCGAGATACGTGTTTTCGGGTGCGCTAGTGGCGAGGTCATGCAACCGCTGAGCATAATGCCGTGCTTTTTCGAATTCTCCCAACGTTAACCAGACTTCGCTCGCTCCCTGGCAAGCCGGAAAGGAATAATTGCGCGATATTGGCAATGATTCGTTTTCCTCGGCCTTGAAAAAAGCTTCAAAGCACCGAATGGCGCCTATGCGATCTCCTGTTCCAAGGAGCGCCCTTCCATATATGGCTGAAAAATGGGCCGAGATAAACTCAGCCCATGGTCCAATGTTCTGCGGCAATACCTCTTCACAATATTCTTTGGCACTTGCAAAACTGCAGGCTTCCACATGCAGCCAGGCCGTCAGGATCTGGCCGTGCAAACGCAGAGGCAGGGTAGCATCATTACAGTTGCGCTCAAACGCTCGCCTGGCTTGTTCCGCAATTTCGCGTAACTTTCCCCATTCACCCTGGTGCAGCAAAGCCAGTCCATAGTAGTAATGCCCGACCATAAACATGTATCCGTCGCCCAGCGTGCGCGATAAGGCCAGAGCCTCTTCAGCCGTTGTACAGGCGCTTCTGTAATGCGAGGCCAGCAATTCGACATAGATATGCTGTGTCAGTCGCGAGTGCATTACAAGCGGGCTCCCGCTCGCCCGAGCCATATCCATCGCCTCCTGGCAAGCCTGCGCGAACTCTGCGCGCCACGGGCAGAAGACGAGGTTCAGTCCACCCCACATCCCCTTGACCACCGCCTGAAGAATCTTGTCATCGAGATCTTTACTGCATTGCATCGCTTGTTCCGCCAACTTCAGGCATTCACGGCGATCCAGCCATACCGAGACACGGCTCAATTCCAGAAGCGCTAAAACCTCTGCCCGGCGGTTGGCGGATGCCTTTGCCGTTCCAAGCATTTTCTCCAGGTCGGCTTTCGCGCCCGCCATTTCACCCATCGAGCGGCGTATTGCGGAAGATTGTTTCAGGAGATCGATGCGTGTTTCCGCCTGCCTTTCTTGCGGCAGCCGCTCAACCATATCCAACGCTCGGACAAGATAGTCATAGGCCTGTCTATTTGCGAATCGCTGCGCCGCGTTGGCCGCTGCTTGCGTCAGATAACCGACTGCCAGGCTCCAGTCCCATCCCTTTTCGAAATGCAGGGCCAATTCAGCGGCGTACTTCAGGTCCTGTTTGCCGTGCAGCCGTTCAAGGCATTCGCCGATGCGTAAATGCAGCCGGATGAGCTGGCTGGGGGAAAGCCGTTGATAAAGCACTTCGACGTATAAAGCATGGCGGAAAGCATAATTACAGACGACATCCCCTTGCGGCCCTTGCTCCATGCCATCCGCAACCAATATCTGGCCGCGCCGGACAAGCGCCTCGCAACCGCGATCCACCTCGGCCACGTCCATATCGAGTACCGCACCGAGTAATACCGCGGAAAAATTGAAACCGATCGCACTGGCGACCCCGAGCAGGCGTTGCTCTTCCAGGCTTAGCCGTTCAATCTCACGTTCAATCACACGACGGATGGTGTCCGGTAACGCTTTATCCACGACTGTTTCAGTGGAAAGCGGCCAACCCTTGTGCTGACTTACCAGATACTCGATCAGATTGGAAACAAACAGGGGTAGTCCCGCTGTTCTGGTGAAAAGCGCGCGACTTACCGAGTCCGGAATTTCGATATCCGGGAAACGGTGAACCAGGTAGTCTTTGACCTCATCCAGCGAGAACGGCTTGAGCGCGATTTCCGAACCGACGCCTCGCGCCTGCAATTCGCTGTGGACCAAGGCGACAGGATGGGCACGCTGGCTGGCGTCGGCTGGACGGTAGCTTGCCACGATCATCAGGGGCGCTGCCTCGTTACGGCGCGCCAGCAAGCTGAGAAAGTCCAGCGTGGCGTGATCGCTCCAGTGAAGATCCTCCAGCACCAGAATCAACGGTCTATCCTTGCTTAAAGCTTCCAGCAGCTCGCATCCCTCCCTTACCATTCGCTCGCGGCTTGCGCCAAAGATTTCCCGCTGAAGCGCCTCCCGTTCTTCGAGTTTTAATACCGACGGTAGTTGGGCGAGCCAGACAGGCGCGTGTTTGCGCAGTGATTCGATCAGCTTCGCGCCTTCCGGGCCACGGCAGCGTTTCTCCATGGCTTCGATCATCGGCATGAGCGCCTCGCCCTCACCGAAATGCTTTACGCAGCGCATGCGTAAGATCATCGGTGCGCAATTGTTTATCTGGCTTGTCTGGCTCACCTGGTCGATGAACATTTCGATCAGGGTTGTTTTGCCGATTCCAGGTTGGCCAGTCACGAAGACAACCTGGCGTACGTTCTCCAGGGAATGTCGCCAGATCGTCAGCAACGCAGCTTGCGCCGATTCGCGGCCGACCCGGTAGCCTGATCTGTTATTTAGCCGATTCTCGAGGTGAGAAAGGGAAGAACCGGTTGATGTTTCCTTCTTTTTCTCTGGTTGGATTTCAGTTACCGGCGCGCCAAAGCGATAGCCGCGCCGAGCGACCGTTATCAGATAGGCTGGAGCGTGTGCATCATCCCCGAGCACCTGGCGCAGTTCATTAATACACACTTTCAGTACAGCCTCGCCGACACAGCGATTCCGCCACACGGCATCCAGCAACTCATCCTTCGTTACCAGCTGGCCGTGCCTTTCGATCAAATAACATAAGGCGGCAAAATTTTTGGGCCGCAATGGCACGAGCTGATCATTGCGCCATAGCGTGGCGTTGGCCGTGTCCAACCTGAAGGGAGAGAACTCCCAGCAACGAGACTGCGTTTTAGTATCTATCCGTTCCATTTTTCCCTCCCGAAGAACGGAAATTATAAAAATTTAACCGAAATTTAACCGTTTCTTTACGACTTTCTGTATGAGCTTAAGTATCGTTCAACCGGACCTCGCGAATTAATTAGCCGGGTTAGCGAAATTATTGAAGCACCGGGATTATTGAAAGCTCAGGGAGAAGCTAAAAGGAAGTCTGAGGAAGTCTGCATCTCACCCGGCGCTCCATGTTCAATTTTCCCGGGTAGCTCAACAAAAAAATTACTATGAAAGATGAATTCAAGCATAACTTCAGGATAAGTCAATGACGTTTTTTAAGCACGGTTAGCACATATTGCTTGTGGCCAGGCGGTCCATGCTCCCGTTTTATTGAATTCGGAGATTCAGGAGAAACTCAATAATGAAAAAAACAAGATTAATAGATATGTTTGGTTTAAGCGGCGATCCGACAAACAACGATCAACTGGACAACTTGCTCTTTCGCCTCGAATCGGATGACTGTGCCTCTGGCTGTGAAGGAGGTGCTGCAGAATCCTCCTCGCCATTCTCCATAACAGTCTGTACCTCAGGTTTTGAGTCCGAGGATATTCTTTTTGAACTGTAAAAAATGAATAAATAAATGCCAGCTCATACGGGAGGCTTCAATAAGATGAATAGTGGGGGTATTGCATCATGATTGTCAAACAGCTTGATACTTGGTCCTGTCCATTATTAATTATCCTTATAGATTCCTCTTCCGTTCGATAAACAATCATGAATATCAGAGGTAAAGCATGAAGCTGATCAAGAACCCATTTAACGACTATGGGGTTACCTACGGAATAGTTAGCAATGATACAGCCCAGTTTACGGACTACGCTCGAATTGACTTTTACAGCGGCGCTAAGAAGGTGGGGCAGATGCTCTTCGGATCAGCAATCGCTCCCGGAAATAACGGTGGCATCGTAAACGGAGATGAGATACATCTTTTCTTTCCTCTTTCGCATTTCACAAATATTATTAAATTGCTGAGACTTGAAGCGGGACATGCCCTTGCTCTCTATTTGGAAATGGATGAGGTGACAAACGCCGCCAGGATGGGTGGCATCATCTTAGAAGCTCAGATTAGATAAGTGCTGCAGTCGGTTATTTATCCAGCTCGCCTCAAATTCACATCTTCTTACCTTTTCTGATTAAGTTGCGTCTGGTAGCACTGCCGTAATTGCTAGCACCTACTGGACGCTCTACTTTTTTGCTGCGATTTTAGCCTATAAACCGAGCACATCCAGAGGGTAAAACGCGCATTTCGACAAGATCCATTATTTTTCATGCTAACTGGAAAGTTTTACTGATATTTAACCAATATTTAACCATTACTTTGCGACTCTCCCCTCAAGTTTCCCTATCGTTGAAACCATGTTTGGAATTTTTCGAGGACGGCAGACCGTCTCGGCTTATTCGCCGACAAAGAAAATTCCAATCAAGGGGGCGGCGCCCAACGGCTGCTATCTCAAGTCAAGGAGTCCGTCATGGAAGCAGATTTACCCATTATCGCACCCACCCATTACGACCTCAGCGGCAGAAACATCCACATCTCATACTCCACCACGGGTGTGGATGGCCAACCTCACTTCACCTATCAG
>Ga0308175_100001010_pt1 | contig 18696 bp, 14 predicted proteins | sample PhyCR1_3_FD_203893 | JGI IMG/M metagenome (GOLD analysis project Ga0308175, IMG submission 203893) | Soil microbial communities from UC Gill Tract Community Farm, Albany, California, United States - DLSLS.C.R1 | ecosystem: Environmental > Terrestrial > Soil > Agricultural land | place: USA...
ATCGAGCGGCTGTCGCGGTTGTAGGGCGTGTTGGTGTCGGGGTTCAGCACGTCGCAGAACAGGAAGAGCGTGTTCTGCTGGTAGAATGGGTCGACGTTGGCCGTGCTGAGGTCCGGCCGCAGCTTCATGTCGCTCTCGTTGATCGCCTTCCAGCCGGCGATGGACGAGCCGTCGAACATCGTGCCGTCGTTCAGGAAGTCCTCATCGACCAGGCCCAGGTCGAACGTCACGTGCTGCATCTGGCCGCGCATGTCGGTGAAGCGGACGTCGACGTACTTGACGTCCTTCTCCTTGATCATGGCCAGGATATCTGCGGCGGTTGCCATGGTGGTGATCCCCTCTTGAGCTCTCGATGGTTGCGTTGGGTTAGACGGCGTCCGCGCCGGTCTCGCCGGTTCGGATGCGCATGACGTCGATGATGTCGGAGACGAAGATCTTGCCGTCGCCGATGCGCCCGGTGCGCGCGGCGGCGGCGATGGCCTCCAGCGCGCGGTCCAGCTGGTTGTCGGCAACGACGACCTCGATCTTGATCTTGGGCAGGAAGTCCACGACGTACTCCGCGCCGCGGTAGAGCTCGGTCTGCCCCTTCTGGCGCCCGTAGCCCTTGGCCTCGATCACCGTCATGCCCTGGACGCCCAGCTCCTGCAGGGCCTCCTTCACTTCGTCGAGCTTGAACGGCTTGATGATGGCTTCGATCTTCTTCACTACGCCCTCGGACACAGGCCGCGCGCGGGGAGGCCCGCGTCGGTCGAGGCGACCCATTACACGCCGCGCGGCCCCCACAAGCGGCCATCTGTTGCTTGCCGTGGCGGCTGTCTGGGAAACTTAGTGGGCGCCCAAAAAACCGGCGCCAAGAGATTATAAATTGGGCAGCCCGGGAATCGCCTCCAAGAGGCCCGGTTCGGCCCCCAGGAACGCGCGAATTCGCGCCCGGAGTGACGAAGCATGGCTGATCGGACCCCAGTCCTCATCGGAGCGGGCCAATTCACCTATCGGGGCGATCCGGCGGTGTCGCCGTCGCCGCAGGCGCTGCTGAAGATTGCGGCGGAAAGGGCGGCGGCCGACGCGGGTATCGGCGCGCGCGGCCTGGCGGCCATCGACAGCCTGGCCGTGGCCGGCTTCACCATCGACGCGCAGGGCTCCAACCGCGGCGGCATCCCGCACTCGACGAACCCGCCGGCCAGCCTGGCCAAGACGCTGGGCGCGGCGCCGAAGTGGGCGGTCTATTCGAACATGGGCGGCAACACGCCCCAGCAACTGGTCAACGTGCTGGCCGAGCGGATCGCCATAGGCGAGACCGACCTCGGCCTGGCGGTCGGCGCCGAGTTCCTGGGCTCGGCGATGAAGCGGGTGACCAAGGGGCTGCCGTTCGACGACTGGAAGGCCGACGCCGAGGAGGACCTGCCGGCGCCCGAGCGGATCGGAGATCCGCGCAATGGCGTCACGCCCTACGAGCGCCGCCACGGCCTGGACCGGCCGATCAACATCTACCCGCTGTTCGAGAACGCCCTGCGGGCCCGCGACAAGCGCTCGGTCGAGGACCACCAGGCGCGGCTGGGCCGCCTGTTCGCGCCGTTCACTGAGGTCGCGGCGAAGAACCCCGAGGCCTGGTTCCCCGTGGCGCGGACGGCCGAGGAGCTGGTCGACGTCTCCGACAAGAACCGGATGATCGGCTTCCCGTACCCGAAGCTGCTCAACGCCATCATGGAGGTCGACCAGTCGGCCGGCGTGCTGATCGCCAGCGCCGACAAGGCCCGCCAGCTGGGCGTGCCGGAAGACAAGTGGGTCTACCTGCACGGCTGCGCCGACGCCGCCGACCTGTGGTTCCCACTGGATCGGCAGAACTTCCACTCCAGCCCGGCCATGCGGCTGACCGGCAAACACGCCCTGGAGATGGCCGGGATCGGCCTGGACCAGATCGACTACATCGACCTCTATTCCTGCTTCCCCGTGGCGGTGGAGATCGGGGCGGAGGAGCTGGGCCTGGCGCTGGACGATCCCCGCGGCCTGACGGTGACCGGCGGGCTGCCCTACGCCGGCGGGCCCGGCAACAACTACGCCATGCATTCGATCGCCACGATGCTGGGCAAGCTGCGTGGCAAGCCCGGCGCCTGGGGCCTGACGACCGGCAACGGGTGGTACCTGACCAAGCAGTCCACCGGCGTGTACTCGACGACCAAGCCGACCCGGCCGTTCGAACGGCAGGACCCGAAGGTCATCCAGGCGGAAATCGACGCCCTGCCGCATCCGGCTGTCATCGAAACGCCGCAGGGAATCGGAAGGATCGAGACCTACACCGTCGTCCATCGCCGTGAGGGACCGTTCATGGGCGTGATCGTGGGGCGCGATTCCGAGGACCGCCGGTTCGCCGCCGTCGCGCCGTCGGATCCGGCTGTGCTGGCGAGCCTCGAGCAGGGCGAACAGGTGGGCCGGACGGGCGCGATCTCGCAGTCCAACGACGGCCTGAACGTCTTCACGCCGCAGTAGCCGCAGGAGTACGCATGGCCCGCCTGTACCTGATCCGCCACGGGCGGCCGTCATCGGGCTGGGGCGATGCGCCGGACGCCGATCCCGGCCTCGACGACCTGGGCAAGACGCAGGCCGAAGGCGCGCGCGGCTGGCTCGTGTCCCAGCCTGTGGAGTGGCGGCCAAAGCGCGTGGTGAGTTCGCCGCTGCGCCGCTGCCGCGAGACCGCCGAGCCTACCGCTCAGGCGCTGGGCGTGGAGATCGAGATCGACCCGATCGTGGGCGAGATCCCGACGCCGGCCGCGCTGCACCCCTCCGAGCGGCCCTCATGGCTGCGCCAGGCCTTCCAGGGCGCGTGGGGCGATATCGTGGGCGACCTGGACTACGACGCCTGGCGGCGCGAGATCGTGGCCAGCCTGCGCAGCCGCGGTGACACGGCCGTCTTCTCGCACTACGTGGCGATCAATGCGGTGGTCTCGCATCTGCTGGGCGAAGACCGGGTCTTGAGCTTTCGGCCGGACCATTGCTCCATCACCGTGCTGGAGACGGACGGTGCCGGGCTCTCGCTGGTCGAGAAGGGCCGCGAGGCGGTGACGGGCGTTCTCTGAAGGCCCGAGGGAGCACCCGCTTGAGCGCGCGCCAGATCCTCACCGTCGCCGAGACCGCGGCCGCCGACGCCGCGGCGATCGCCGCCGGCACGGCCGGCATCGTCCTGATGGAGCGCGCCGGGACGGCGGTGGCCGACGCGGTCTGCGCCCACTTCCGCAAACAGCCGGCGGTGGTGCTGTGCGGGCCCGGCAACAACGGCGGCGACGGCTATGTGGCCGCCCGTGTGCTGAAGGACCGCGGCTGGCCGGTGGAGGTCCGCGCGCTGGGCGAGCCCGCCAGCCAGGACGCCCAAGCCGCCAGCGCCCGCTGGGACGGCGCCACGCGGCCCGTGAACGGGGGCGCGCTGGGCGACGCGGTGCTCGTGGACGCCCTGTTCGGCGCGGGGCTCTCACGGCCGCTGGACGGCGCCGCCGCGGCGGCCGCGTTGGCGATGTCCGAGGCGCCTGAAAAGGTCGTGGCCGTCGACACCCCGAGCGGCCTGCCCGGCGACACCGGCAAGCCCAAAGGCCCGTGCGCGGCGGCGGCGGTGACCGTCACCTTCCACGGCAAGAAGGCTGCCCACGTGCTGGAGCCGGGCAAGAGCCGCTGCGGCGAGGTGGTGGTGGCCGACATCGGCCTTGGCGAGACGACGAGCCGGACGTTCGAGAACGGCCCGGACCTGTGGCTGCCGCGCTTCCCGTGGCCGACGGCCGCCTCGCACAAGCACGCGCGGGGGCGGTTGATCGTGGTGAGCGGCGAGGCGTGGAGCACCGGCGCGGCGCGCCTGGCCGCGCGCGGGGGCCTCAGGATCGGCGCGGGCCTCGTGACGGTGCTGTCGCCGCCCGAGGCGCTGGCGGTGAACGCCGCCCACCTGGAGGCGGTAATGCTGAAGGGCTTCGAGACCGACCTCGACCTGGAGCTCGCCGCCGCCGACGTGGACGCCGCGGTGATCGGGCCGGCGGCGGGCGTGGGCGAATCCACTGTCCTGAACGTGCTGGCGCTGGCCCGCACCGGGGCGGCGCTGGTGATCGACGCCGATGCGATCACCGTCTTCCGCGACGATCCCGAAGAGCTCTTTAGCGTGCTCGACCGGGACGACGTGCTGACGCCGCATCCGGGCGAGTTCGAGCGGCTGTTCCCGGGCCTGCTGGCGCGCTCGCCCGAGCGCATCAGCGCGGCGCGCCAGGCCGCGGAGAAGGCCGACGCGGTGGTGTTGCTGAAGGGCTCCGACACGGTGATTGCCGCCCCGGACGGGCGCTGTGCGGTCAACCCCAACGGTTCGCCTTGGCTGGCGACGGCGGGTTCGGGCGACGTGCTGGCCGGGTTCATCGGAGGCCTGGTCGCCCAGGGCATGGAGAGCTTCGAGGCCGCCTGCGCCGGGGCCTGGATCCACGCCGAGGCCGCCGAGGCGCATGGCCCGGGGCTGATCTCCGAAGACCTCCCGGACTTGTCGTCCGCCGTCCTGCGCCGGCTCTACGACGAGCGCTAGGCGCGAACGAAAAGGGCGGCGGATCGCTCCGCCGCCCTCGTCGCATTGGGGCTTCGCGCCGCTAGAAGTCGGCGGTGACGCCCATGAAGAAGTACCGGCCCAGGGCGTCGTAGGTCTGGGCATAGACGTTCTGGTTGCAGCCCAGCGACGGGCAGTTCGACACGAAGTTCGGCGGCCCGGCGGGGTTCGTGCCGCCCGACCCGGTCAGCGGCGGGTCCTGATCCAGGACGTTGTTCACGCCGAAGCGGAACGAGTAGTTGTCCTTGATCTTGAACGTCGCCAGCAGGTCCAGGTAGCTGCGGCTGCCCAGTGTCTGGTCGGTCGGCGCGACGACGTTGTGCAGCGCCTTCGCGCTGGACGTCTGGTCCACGTCGACGCTGGACAGGTAGCGCCACTGGGCCGACAGGGCGAGGTTGCTCATCCACCAGTACTCGAACGGCGTGTTCCAGGTGACGCGCAGCTTGTGGCGCCACTTGTTGTTCGGGTTGGAGTTCGCCCCGCCGCCCAGGCCCGTGCAGGTCGCCCCGTAGAGGCCCGCGCAGTCGATCGGCGTCTGGCCGTTGAGGACGGTGAAAGCCAGCTTGTCGAGGTAGGTGCCGACGAACTGCGCGGAGACGGAGCCCATGTTCTGGATCCCGAACCGGTCGAGGCCTGTACGGTAGCCCGCCGACACGTCCACGCCGGTGGTCTCGAGCCCGCCCTGGTTCAGCTCGGTATCGATCACGAAGCCCTGGTTCGAGTGGATCGAACCGATGGCGTCGCGAACCACCAGCGAACAGAAGTCCGGGTTCGTGCCGTTGACGCAGCCGTTGATGATCGTGTTGGCGCCGATGTTGGCGATGTAGTCGGTGATCTGGATGTTGAACCAGTCGACCGAAACGTTCAGGCCCGGGATGAACGGCGGCTGCCAGACGACGCCCACGGTGTAGGTGTCGGCCTTTTCGGGCCGCAGGTTCGGGTTGCCGCCGGTCCGGCCGTTGTACTGGTTGGCCGGGTCGGGCTGCAGCGCCAGCACCTGGGCGGTCGTCAGGTTGAACAGGGTCGCACAGCGCTGGACCAGCGCGTTGCCGGCGGTGAGGCCGGCGCAGGGGTCGACCGTGCCGTCCAGCACCACGTTCTGCGGCGAGAAGAGCTCGACCACGTTCGGGGCGCGGACCGCGCGGTTGTAGCCGGCGCGGATGCGGAGGCCGTCGATGATCGTCCAGTCACCGGACACCTTGTAGGTGTTGGTCGTGCCGGCGTTCGAGTAGTCCGAATACCGGTAGGCCAGTTCCAGGGTCAGGTCCTTGACGAAGGGCTGATCCTGGATGAGCGGCACGCGGGCTTCGCCGAACAGCTCGTAGACGTCGTAGCCGCCGTCCACGGGGGGCTTCGCCGCGCCGTTGCCGTTCACGTCGCCGGTCGCCTGCGGGACGTCGGAGTGGCTGTCCAGGTGCTCACGACGGTACGAGGCCCCGATCTTGTCGTTGGCCCACGGGCTCTTGATCTGGTCAGGCAGCGTGCCGGTGAACGCCACGCTGGCGACCTGCTCGATGATGTTGCCGCCCGAGAAGGTGGGGGCGGACAGGTAGCGAAGCGCCGCCGGTGTGACGCCGCCCAGCTGGAAGTAGTTGATCGGGACGCAGAGCGGGTCGGAGCCGTCGATCACCGATTGGCAGACGATGTTGCCGTTGGCCGGATTGCGCACCGCGATCAGGGCCCGGTTGATCCGCGAGGTCAGGAAGTTGTTATCCTGCTCCTGGGTCAGCCCGGTCTTGCCGTACTGAATGAAGCCGTCATAGGTCCAGTCGCCCCACAGAGCGCCCTTCAGGCCGATGACGTAGCGCTGCTCCTGGTGGTCGAAGATGGTCAGGCGGCCGCCGCCTTCCGTGTTCCGCCGCGCGATGAGCAGGGGAACTTGCGTCCCCGCGGCGACCTGCGTCGGCGTGCAGATGAGGCCCGCTTCCTGGGCCGACATAAGCGGGTTGTTGCAGTTCACGAAGAACGCGCCGCCCGGTCCGGGGCCGCTCTGGACGAAGATGCCGCCCGGCGCGATCTGGGCGGTGGAGTTGTCCTCCATGAACATCAGGTCGGCGTAGGCCTGGAAGTGCGGGTTGACCTCGTAGTGCGCGAACGCGCCGAAGCCGTAGCGCTGGTCGGGGCGCTGCAGGTAGTTGGTCGGAGAGAAGTTGTAGACGTCCGTCGCCGCGACGCGCGGGCGGAAGGTGTTCCCGGGACCGCTCGGGTCGACGATGAAGTTGCCGAAGCGGGTCGGGAACGCGGTGCCCGAACCGCCGCAGCCCGCCTGCAGGAAGGTGATCCCCGAGTTCACGGTGCAGGAGGTGTAGTCGAACTTCGACGCCAACACCGGGTTGATCTGTACGTGCGTGGCGTAAGCGGTCACGTTGCCCTTGCCGTCAGGGGCGTTGACGCCGATGACGATGGTCTCTTCGTCGCCTTCGCCGCCCTTGAAGTCGCCGGGCACGATGAAGTTGTCCGGCACGGCGGCCTTGGCGCGGGCGGCGCGCACCGTTTCCTGGATCTGGTCGGGATTCTGCTGGTTGTGCTGGTAGAAGGAGTACTGGGCGTCGATCCGCACGCCTTCGAAGTTGCGGTTCATGATGAAGTTGACGACGCCGGCGACGGCGTCGGCGCCGTAGACCGCCGAGGCGCCCCCCGTCAGCACGTCGACGCGCTCCACGAGAGCGGTCGGGATGAAGTTGAGGTCGGCGGCGATACCGCCGGCGGCGATGGCCGAGGTCGGGTTGCCTGCCTGCACGCGCTTGCCGTCGATCAGCACCAGGGTGCGGTTGGCGCCCAGGCCGCGGAGGTTCACCGTGGCGGTGCCGTTGGCGCTGTTGGAAACCGTCGAGCCTTGCGCCGCGAACGCCTGCGGCAGCGAGTTGATTAGGTCCTCCATTCGCGTCACGCCCTGCGCCTTGATGTCGGCGGCGCTCACCGAGGTGACCGGGGCGACGCTGGTGAGGTTCGGCGTCGGGATGCGCGTGCCGGTGACCACGATCTCCGAGACTTCGGCGTTTTCGCCGGCGGCCGCCGCGGCCGCGGCGGTCCCAGGCGCGGCGGCCAGGCCCAGCAGGGCGGCGCCACAGATCATCGAGGAGGCCATCAGGCGCTCCCGCACGGTATGAGTTTTCAAGGTCAACTCCTCCAGCGACCGCTCGGCGAGACGGGCGGCCAGCCCCCAAACGAGAAAGGTCCCGGAGCGGCGTTCGCCCCGGTTACATGCGAGTTACTGAGCGCCGGAGGAGCGGGTCAACGCGCATTCAAGTCGGAAATAGTAATAGAGCCTACATGTCTCGGATTGGACACAAAAAGCGAAGCAATCATACTTGACTACATTATAACTGCCCGAGACTTGGTAAGCCCCGGAGCGGCGCCGAAACGCCGGTCCGGGAGCCGCGGCTAGAAGTGCGCCGAGAAGCCCACGAAGATCTGCCGGCCGAGGAAGTCGTAGGTCGGGTAGGCGTTGGGCAGGCCGGCCGAAACGATGCCGGAGTCGACGATCTGCGGATCCTGGTCGAGCACGTTGTTCACGCCCGCGCGGATCGAGAAGTACTCGCGCACGCGCCAGATGGCCGACAGGTCGAGGTAGTTCACGGACCGCAGGTGGGCGTCGAAGGTCTCGTGCCCGCCGTTGCCCAGCCCAGGTTCGCTCGAGTTCTTCTCGTAGTCGGCGCCGCCGATGTAGCGCCACTGGGCCGACAGCAGGAGGCTCCACGGCGCTTTCCACGACACCCGCAAGGTGTGGCGCCACTTCGGGTTCACGGTCGCGCAGGTGGGCCCGAACAGGCCCGTGCAGTCATAGGTGGGCGTGGTGGCCGTGGGCGTCGCGGTGTCGGTCAGCAGCACCGAGCCCACGAAGAAGAACTGCAGGTCGCCGTAGCCCTCGGGGACCCCCACCTTGGTGAGCGGCAGGTTGTAGGCGCCTTGCAGGTCGATGCCCGACACCTGGGCGCCGCCGGTGTTGACGTTGACGTTCCGGATGAAGCCGCCGCCGGTGATCGAGGTGCCGAAGAGGCTTCCGTTGGGGCTGCGCACGATCTTGGAGCAGTCGGTCGCGTCGCCCGTGTTCAGGCAATTGTTGAGGATGATGTTCTCGCCCACCGTCCCGATCACGTTCGACAGGTCGATCTTGTAGTAGTCGAAGCTGCCGGTGAATCCGGGGACGAAGGTTGGCGTGACCGTGAAGCCGACGGAGTAGGTGTTGGCCTTCTCCGGCTGCAGGGCCGCGTTGCCCCCTTGCAGCACCGCGCATTGGCCCGCCGGGCACTGGATGATCCGGTCGGTCGTGCCGCCGTTGCCGTACTGCGCGGCCGTGACGCCGGTGCGCAGGCACTGGGCGAGCGTGGCGGTGGCGGGCGCGCCGAAGCTCGGCGCGCAGGGGTCGACCGCGATCACCTGGCTGTTGGTCACCGCCTGCGGGACGTAGAGCTCGACGATGTTCGGGGCGCGGATCGCGCGGTTGAACGAGGCGCGGAAGCGGATGTCGGAGGTCGGCGACCACTCGATGCCGGCCTTGTAGGTGGTGGCGTTCACGCCGGTCGAGTAGCTGGAGTAGCGGATGCCGCCGTCCAGGGTCAGGTCCTTGAAGGCCGGCTGGTTCTGCGCGATGGGCGCGCGGAACTCGAGATAGCCCTCGCTCACGCCCAGGCTGGCGTCCACCGCGACGCCGGCGCCGCCGAAGCCGGCCAGGTCGTTGGAGAGTTCCGCCTGATCGGGGGCGTAGTTGTAGGTCTGGCGCCGGACCTGCGCGCCGCCGGCGATGCCGACGCCGTCATCGGCCCAGGGCGACTTGATCCCGTATCGGCCCAGGTCGCCGGAGAACGTGCCTTCGACGATGGTCTCCTCAACCGTCCCGGACGAGGTGCCCGAGGAGTTGAGGTAGGCGACCTGGTCGGCCGTCACCGCCCCCTGTTTGAAGATGTTGTAGGGCACGCAGGTCGGCGACGTCCCATTGATCTTGGAGATGCAGGTCGGCGTGCCGTTGACGTTGACGACCTGCAGCGCGTTCTGGATGCGCGCGTTGCTTAAGTAGTTGAAATTCCCCTGGAAAAGCGAGGTGTAGTAGTACGAGGCGTAGACGTCGTACTTCCAGCCCTCCATGTTCGGGATATCGCCGCGCGCGCCGGCGACGGCGCGGTAGTTGGAGTGCTCGTAGGTGCTGGAGCGCGGGCCGCCCTCCTGGTTGCGGCGGCCGATGACCAGGTCGACGTTGGAGCCGCTGGCGATATCGGCCGCGCTGCACAGGAGCGCCGCCTGCTGGGCGCTGAGCAACGGGTTGTTGCAGTTGACGAGGAACCCGCCGTTCGGGCTGGGGCCGCTGCCTTCGAAGAGGCCGGACGGGGCGATCGCCGTGACGGCGCGGTCGTTCATGTAGGAGAAGTCGGCGTAGAGATCGAGGTTCTTCGACAGCTCGTAGTGCGAGAAGAAGCCCGCGGAATAGCGGGTGTCGTCGTGCGCCAGGTACTGGAAGGGGCTGGAGTTGAACACCAGGCCCGGACTGCCGGTGGCAGGCGCGACCGAGAAGTCGACGAACTGGTTGCCGATGACCGTGAAGCCGTTGTTGTTGTCGATGGCCGGGCCGTTCCCGACCGCCTCGAAGAACTGGTTCGAGTTCACCGAGCCGTTGCAGAACGGAGTGGTCCCGCCGCGGACGCGGATCTGACACGCGGAGTAGTCGCGGTTGGACTGAGAGGCCGGATCCTGGCGATGGTAGTTCAGGTAGACGGTGATGTTCGAAGCGCCGTCATCGCCGTTCTGGCCGAAGGCGATGGAGAGGTCGCGCGAACGGGCGTCCCAGACGTCGCCCTTGGGCAGGGGATAACCCGCCGCCCGCAGCAGCCCCTGGACGTTGTCCTGATTGTTCTGCGAGTGCTGGGCCACGCCCACCTGGCCGTCGATCTGCAGGCCCTGGAGATTGCGCTTCATGATGAAGTTGACGACGCCCGCCACGGCGTCGGAGCCGTAGGTCGCCGAGGCTCCCCCGGTCAGCACCTCGACGCGGTCGATCAGCAGCGCCGGGATCTGGTTGAGGTCGGGCGCAGGGTTCGGGTTGAGGGTGCTGGCGTCGCCGATGCCGAGGCGGCGGCCGTCGACCAGCACCAGGGTCCGCTGCGGGCCCAGGCCGCGGAGGTCGGCCGTCGAGACGCCGCCGGCGCTCGTCAGCGGGTTGGACGTGTTCGAGAAGTCGACCTTCGAGTTCTGGAAGTTCTGCGGCAGGTTGTTGATCAGATCGATGACGTCGGTCTTTCCCTGCAGCTTGATCTCCTGATCGGTCACCACCTGGATCGGGCTGATGCTGGTCAGGTTCGGCTGCGGGATGCGCGAGCCGGTCACCACGATCTCGGAGACCTCGGCGCCGGCGGCGGCCGGCGCCTCTGCGGCGCAGGCCGGGGCGGCGACGAGGACAGCGAGGGCCACGCCGCAAAGCGTGGAAGACGCCAGCAGGCGCTGGCGGATGGTCGAAGTCGACAAGGCTTGTTCTCCTCCGGCGGGCGGCGCCGGGGCGCGGACCGCCATTGCAATGGCTTCTGATCCCGACCGCGCTTGCGCGATCTGATTGCGCCGACGTTGCTGATTTCAACTGGAGGAGGTCAATGCGCGGACGAATGTTCGCATGATAAAGGCTGGAATATGTCGCGATATCGACACAAAGTTCGAAGTACTCGATGGTCTATATGAGGTAGTCGTAATTCTATATACGGTAGACAGGCGCGCGTGATATTGTAGTCGCGGTCGGGTGCATCATAACGGGATGGCGGTCGTGAACTTGGCCCGCTTCTTTACGAAGTTTGCCTCGTAGCGGCGCACCGCCGGATGCCCGGCGACCAGGGTGTCGGAGAAGGCGTTGAACTCCTCCATGTTGCGGAAGATCGCGATGCAGGAGATGTCGAAGGCCCCGGAAATCTCCATGCAGACCTGGATATGCGGCGATCGACACAGGTGGGCGCGGAAATCGGCCACCGCCTGAGGCGAGTGCAACTCCAGCTGCACCATGAAGATCACCGAGATGCGCTCGCCGATCTGGGTCGGTTCGATGATCGAGACGTCGGCGGCGATCAGCCCTTCGTCGCGGTACTGGCGGATACGTCGCAGTATCGCTGAAGGCGACAGGGGGACGCGATCGGCCAGCGCCTGGGCCGTGGCCTGGTTGTTCTCCTGCAGGGCAGAGAGAATCTGCATGTCGAGGCGATCGAGCGCGTAGGCCATGGCAGGCGGCGTTTTTCCCCAATTGGCGCCAACCAACCACAGGATTCGAGCGTTCGACAGTTAACTTGCGTTCATCTGAAGTACAGCTGCGACAACGGGTATTCGTTCTCGGGTTTGTTGCGTCGTTGCATGGAGTTTTCTTGTGCCCGACCCGAAGAAATTCTCTATTCGGAGGCGACTACAATCGGCGCGGCGCGACGGATCATTTCGTCCAGCCGGTCGCGCAGCGCGCGGCCCTCGTCGGTCAGGTGGATGACGTGGCTGCGGCCATCGCTCGGGTTGAGGAACGCATCCACCAGCCCCAGCGCCGGCGCCTGCGACCAGGGCGAATCCGGCCGGCCCAGCGAGCGCAGGCTGCGCGACGCCGTCGACTGGGTGAGCGCACCCACATAGGCCAGTTCCTGTACCGACAGGCCTTCGTTCTCGCACACGTAGAGGAAGGCGATGATCTCGTTGACGCTGATGCGCGCGTCGCACGCCTTCAGCGCGAGGACCGCCTCGAGCAGGGTATCCCTCGGGCGCATGCCGGGCTGGGGCGCCAGGACCGGCTCAGTTGTCGCTGTAGCGGTTCAGGGCGCCGGTCTGGGCGGCCATGGGCGCGCGGGCCAGGGGCGTGGCCTTGCGTTCGCGACGTTCGCGCATCGCCAGCGTGGCGTCCGGATAGGCCGAGCGGACCTGACGCAGAATCTCTTCCAGCCGACGCTGGTGGTCGGCGGCCTCGATGTAGTCGCCGACATTGAGCTCGACCGAGATCTGACCGCAGAGCTTCATAACCGTCCTCGAGACGAATACGCGGGTGACTGACACAAAGCGTAGGCTGATGCGGCTGCGGATTTGCCGCTTTGATGCCAGGGCCGCGCCAATTATCGGCGTTCTTCGAGTATCGTTGACGGAAACAGGCGCAACCGGCGATTGTGAAAAGTCCGTAATATTTCCAACGCCTTGCAGCGATCAACGGCGGCCGGCGATCAACGCGAGCAGGGCGAAGGACGCCAGCCAGTGCTCTCCCATGTAGTCGCCGGCCACGTGCGGCAGGCTGGCGGCGAGCAGGTCGCGGGCCGCCGTCTCCGCCGGTTCCGACAAGGGATGGCTGTTGGGCAGCGCGTGGGCGATCTCCCGCCAGCACCAGGCGCGCGACAGGTTGAAGCCGTCGAGATGGGCGATCTTGCCGTCGGAGCGGTCGGTGACGACGGCCGGGACGAACAGGCTCTGCGGCTCGCCGCCGGCGGCCTTCGGCAGGAAGGCCTCCAGCCACGGCAGGAAGTCCTCGCGCGGCAGGAGCCTGCGCATGCACTCGGCCTCGATCAGCGTGGCCGACAGGAAGTCGTCGCCGGACGGCTCCCAGGCCGCGGCGTTGCGGTCGCCCAGGTACCAGGCCCGCGCCTTGGCGCGCAACGCGGCCGAGAGCTCGGTGTCCCTGGCCGCCTGCGCGTAGTCCTGGGCGAGCGCGAAGGCGAAGGCCGTGGACGAATGCACGCCGGTGCGCACCGGGTAGTGCGCCTTGGGCAGGAAGTCGCGGAATCGCTGGGCGAAGACCTCGGCCAACGGCTGCATCCGCGCGCCCCAGGTCTTGTCGTCGTGGCCCAGCAGCTCCGCCTGCAGCTTCAAGAGCCAGGCCCAGCCATAGGGGCGCTCGAAGCCGCGGGACGACGGCCGCGCCAGATAGGCGACCTCGCCGGCCACGTTCGCCTCGGTCAGGCGCTCCGCGAACAGCGCCCGCACCGCCTCGGCTTCCGGCAGCGCCGGGAAGCGGCGTAACAGGCTGGCCAGCAGCCAGTAGCCGTGCACGCACGAGTGCCAGTCGAAGCTGCCGAAGAAGATCGGGTGCAGCGCGCGCGGGCCCTTGGCGTCGGCGTCGCCCTCCAGGACGTGGTCGAGCTTGTTCGGGTATTCGCGGCTGACGTGGCCCAGCGCGATCCGGATGAAAGCGGCGGCGAGGTCCGGGGTGAGCCGGCTAGCGGAAGGCGAGGGCATACATCAGCACCGTGTTGGCAATCAGCATGAAGAGGGCTGTCGGGACCTGGGCCTTGATCACCGCGTAGCGGTCGGGGAGCTCCAGCAACGCCGGGGGCACCAGGTTGAAGTTGGCGGCCAGCGGCGTGACCAGGGTGCCGCAGTAGCCGGAGAGCATGCCGATCGAGGCGACGACGGCCGGATTGGCCCCGAAGCGTCCCACCAGGATCGGCAGGGCCACGCCCGCGGTCAGCACCGGAAACGCGGCGAACGCATTGCCCATCACCGCGGTGAACATGGCCATTCCCACACAGTAGACGGCGACGGCGGCGGCTTTGCTGTCCATCGGCAGATAGGTGGTCACCACCTGGCCCACGGCCTTGCCGACGCCGGCGTGCTCGAAGACCACGCCCAGCGCCGCCAGCATCTGCGGCAGCAGCACCGCCCAGCCGACGGTGTCGACGATGCGCCGGCCCTCCTGGAACGGGCTCATCGGCGGCTGGCGCAGCACGAAGAGCGCGGCGATCACGCCGGCGATGGCGGCCACGCCCAGGCTGATCAGCGTGGCCTGCTTGGGATCCACGAACGGCAGGTCGCCCAGGCGGGCGGCGAGCACGCCCGCCAGGATCACCGCCGGCAGGACGAGTGCCGGGACGAACAGCCGATTGCCGAAGCGCTCGGCGAGCGAGCGGCGCTCAGCCGGCGACGTGGTGGCGGGCTCGCCGCGGCCGAGCAGGCCGAGGCCCGCGATAAGGGCCAGCGCCAGGACGAGTACGCCGTTGGCAAGGTCGCCGATGCGGTCGCCCGCCAGGAAGCTCACCGCCACCAGGCCCCAGAACACCGCGTTGCCGAGGCGCTTGCGGTTGTTGCGGTCGAGCGCGCTCAGCACCGCGAAGGCGGCGAACATCAGCCCGGCCAGCAGGTAGACGAAGCCGAGCCTGATCATGCGCGGCGGCCCCGCTTCAACCGCCGGTCGAACAGCAGCAGCCGCACGGCCTGGACGGCGAAGGCGACGATGGCCGTCGGGATCGCCCACAGCGAGATGGTGAGCGCGTCCATGGGCATGCCGTTGGAGGCGAAGAAGCTGACCATCAGCAACACCGAGCCGATGGCCACGAAGATGTCCTCCGAGAAGAAGACCGCCACGTTGTCGGTGGCCGCCGACATCGCGCGCACGGCCTGGCGGGCCTCCTCGTCAAGCTCGCCCTCGCGGGCGGCGGCGGTCTCGGCCATGGGCGCCACGATCGGGCGGATCGTCTGGGCCTGTCCGGCGATGGAGACCAGTCCGATGGCGGTCGTGACCTCCCGGAACGCCAGGTAGCCAATCAGCAGCCGGCCGACCGACAACCCTTTCAGGCGCTCGACCAGCCGGGCGGCCTGCTCACGGATGCCGGCGCGTTCCAGCACGCCCACCAGCGGCAGAACGAGATAGGCGGCGCTGACCAGGCGGTTGTCGTTGAACGCCTTGCCCAGCATGGCGACCAGGTGAAGCGGAGGGATGCCGGCCAGGAAACCTGTGATCAGGGCGGCGGCCACGACGACGAGGAGCGGGTTCAGGCGGATCGCGAAGCCCACGATCACCACCGCCACGCCCCAAAGAACGATCATCCGGCCCCCGTTGGTTCGCGACGGCGCGCATAGGACCCGCTGGCGCGGGCGCTGGCAACCTAGGCCGGGCGTTGCGCCAGCCGCGCGTCGGCCAGGCGCAGGAAGCCCGCGACATCGACCGTTTCGGCGCGCGCCTGGGGGTCGAGGCCGGCGGCTTCGATCAGCGGCTCGCCGCCCAGCGCCTTCAGGCTCTGGCGCAGCATCTTGCGGCGCTGGCCGAAGGCGGCGGCGGTGACCGCCTGCAGGGCCGCCAGCCGCGCCGGCGACGGCCGATCGGGACGTGGCGCCAGGCGGACGACGGCGGAGTCCACCTTGGGCGGCGGGGTGAAGGCGCGGGCGGGGACGTCCATGACAGTGCGCGCCTCGCAGGTCGCCTGGGCGATGACGGCGAGCCGGCCGTAGGCGCCGCCACCGGGCGGGGCGGCGATCCGCTGGGCCACCTCTTTCTGGAACATCAGCGTCAGCGAGGCCGGCGTCCACGGGCCGGTCAGCCACTTGATGAGCAGCGCCGTGCCCACGTTGTAGGGCAGGTTGGAGACCACGTGGCCGGGCTCGCCGGCCGCCAGCGCGGCCTCGTCGGCGGTGAGCGCGTCGCCGAACACCAGCGAGAGCGCGCCGGCCGGCGCGGCGGCGGCCAAATCCTCCAGCAGCGGGCGGAAACGCTCGTCCTTCTCGACGGCAGTGACCCGCGCCCCGGCCTCCAGCAGCGCGCGGGTAAGGCCGCCGGGGCCGGGACCCACCTCGATCACCCGCGCCCTCGGCGCGAGCTCGGCCAGCCGGGCGATCTTGCGGGTGACGTTGAGGTCCAGGAGGAAGTGCTGGCCGAACGCCTTCTTGGCCATCAGGCCGTGGGCGGCCAGCGTCTCGCGGAGGGGAGGCAGCTGCTCAAGCGGCATTCCTATACCCGCTCATCCCCGCGAGAGCGGGCACCCAGGCTCTTTTCGTTTCGGAGAATCCGCATGCAGCCACCTTGGGCGTGCACGCTCAGCAACGCAAAACGCCCGGGTCCCCGCTTTCGCGGGGATGAGCGGAGGGGGGATCACCCCTTCGCCCTGGCCTTGGCGATCTGGTCGGCGAGGCGGATGGCGGCGACGAGGCTGTCAGGGCGGGCCAGGCCGCGGCCGGCGATGTCGAAGGCCGTGCCATGGTCGGGCGAGGTGCGCACGATCGGCAGGCCCAGGGTCACGTTCACCCCGCCCCAGAAGTCCAGCATCTTCACCGGGATCAGCGCCTGGTCGTGGTAGAGGCAGACGACCGCGTCGTAGCCGGCGCGCATTTCCGCCGGGAACAGGGTGTCGGCGGGATACGGCCCCTTGGCGTCGATGCCGGCCGCCTGCAGCTTGGCGACCGCCGGGACGACGACGTCCGTCTCCTCGCGCCCCAGCGCGCCATCCTCGCCGGCGTGCGGGTTGAGGCCCGCGATGGCCAGCCTGGGACGGGTGATGCCGAAGTCGCGGGTGAGGGCCTGGGCGGTGACCTGGCCGGCGTGGACGATCTTGGCGACGCTGAGCAGCGACGGGGCCTTGCCCAGCGGCTCATGCACCGTGACCAGGGCGCAGCGCAGGTCCTTGGCCGTCAGCATCATCACCGGGCCGCGGACGCCCTCGAAGGCCGCTCCGGCGGTGAGCTCGCCCAGGAACTCGGTGTGGCCGGGAAATTTGAAACCGGCCGCGTAGAGCGGCGCCTTGGCGATGGGGGCGGTGACCACGCCCGCCACCGCGCCGGAGAGCGCTAGGCCCACGGCGGTCTCGATGGACTTGATGATCATCGGCGCGGCCGCCTTCGACGGCTGGCCGGCCACCACCTGGCCCTTCATCGGCACGTGCAGGACGGGCAGGGCCGCCTTGAAGGCCTCCAGCCCCTCGGCCGGGGTCATCACCCGCCGCACGATCGAAGCGCCGGCGGCCGAGGCCGACGTGAGCGCGTTGATGTCGCCGATGGCCACGAAGGCCGGACCCTTGGCCTTCAGCGCCTGCCACGCCTTGACGGCGATCTCCGGCCCGATGCCCGCCGGGTCGCCGAGCGTCAGCGCAAGCGGGCCTGAGGGCACGCGGCGGCCGCTCTAACGGGTCTCGATCGTGGCGGAATTGCGCAGGTCGCGCATGTAGCGCCGAGCGATCATGGACAGCTGCTGACCGCGCAGCCGCGCCTCCAGCTGGTCGTGGTTCAGCTCCGGCGCGCCGGCCGAGCGCTTGCCGCAGACGGCCAGGATGTGCAGGCCCACCTTGGTGCGGATCGGCTGAGAGAGCTGGCCCGGCTGCAGCGTCTTGGCGGCCGCCGCGAATTCCGGCAGCAGGTCGGCGGTCTCGGCCTCGCCGAGGTCGCCGGCGACCACGCCCTGGGTCTTGCCAGCGACGGCTTCCAGGGTGTCGCAGCCCTTGATCTGGCCGCGGACGGCCTCAAGCTTGGCCTTTGCGGCGTCGACGTCGGCCTGCGGCGCGTCGGTGGGCAGCGCCACGGCCACCTGCTTCAGCGACACCAGCGTCTGGCCGGCGCCCGCGCGCTTGTCGCGCAGGTAGATGATGTAGACGCCGTCCTTCACCGGGATCGGCTGGGAGAGCTGGCCCGGGCGCAACTGCTCAAGAGCGGCGTCCACCTCGGGCGGCATCTCGCCGGCCGAGATCCAGCCGGCGTCGCCGCCGGCGGCGGCGGTGGAGGAGGCGGAGAACTGGCGGGCGACCGAGGCGAACGGCGCGCCCTGCTGCATCTGGGCCACCAGTTGCTGGGCGCCCTTCATCGTCTGGTCCATGCCGCCGAGGCGGGCGGCGTCCAGGAACACCTCGCTGATCTCGAACTGCGGCTTGGCGGCCGCGGCGTTCAGGCGCTGCTGGGTGGCCTTGATCTGGTCCTCGCCGATGCGCAGGCGCGTGCCGTAGCGGCCCTGGATCCAGCGCTGCCAGCTGATCTGGGCCCGCAGCTGGGCGTAGAGGGTCTCGCGACCGATGCCCTGGCTCTGCAGGGCGGCCACGAACCCCTCAGGCTTGAGGTTGTTCTCCTTGGCCATGTCGGTGAGCTCGTCCTTGATCTCGTCATCGGTGGCGATGATCGTGACCTTCTGCTCCTTCTGGACCTTGTGCAGCTCCTGCATCTGCAGGCGCTCGTCCACGAGCGAGACCAGGGCCTCCTGCTGGAACTGGGGGATCGTCTCCTGCGTCGGCTGGATGCCGGAGGTGGCGATCAGCAGGCGCATCCGCTGGGCCAGGTCGTAGGTCGAGATGATGTCGTCGTTGACCACGGCGGCCACCGATTCCGACATCGCCCGCGGCGCGGCCGGCGCCACAGGCGCGGTCGCCGGCAGGAGCGCCGGCGTTGCGGAAAGGTCCGGCGCCGCGGGGGCGGGCTCGGCGGCGGCCGGCGGCGGTTTGGACGCCTGCCCGCGCAGG
>Ga0308175_100001011_pt1 | contig 18688 bp, 11 predicted proteins | sample PhyCR1_3_FD_203893 | JGI IMG/M metagenome (GOLD analysis project Ga0308175, IMG submission 203893) | Soil microbial communities from UC Gill Tract Community Farm, Albany, California, United States - DLSLS.C.R1 | ecosystem: Environmental > Terrestrial > Soil > Agricultural land | place: USA...
GGGGACGCGCTGCCGGCCGGGCTGACCCTGGCCGGCCGGGTCGGCACCGCGGCAACGAGCGCCATCCGCGCGAATGAGTGCGGATGAGTTACGCCTTCGGGCCGCATCGTCGCGCTGTTCGGCCTAGAACTGCCAGGTAATTCTGCGGTGCGAGCTACATAGCTCCGGGGAAGACCATTGAACGGCCCGGTTGAATCCGTGGCGGCCCGGCCCGACACAATTAACCAGCAAGACAGGTAAAGATTTCTCCGCTCCGCCATTGGGACGCATCTCATGCGTCCGCACCTTCCCCGACGATTGGGGGTCCGGACCCCCTCAGCAAGGGTCTACCGGCAGTTCTCTCCAACCCTGACCGTGCTTGTGTCACCGTTCTGCAACACGGAGGGGACCTCCCTACATGCGTGCAATTCAGTTGTTACGCGGATCGCCGCGGCGAAGGGCCGTCGCCGGCTTTGCCGCTGCGATAACAGTCGCGACGAGCTTTTTCGTCGTCCAGGGCCTCGCTGGCGCTACCGTCACGACGGCGCCGACCAGCCATCTGGTAGCCGTGGGCCCGACCAGCCCGGACAACGGCTACCCGGTCTGGTACAAGGACTCCAACAACCTCAGCCTCGGGCTCTGCCTTGACGTCGACAACCCGCTCTGCAACCTCGCCGGCAGCGGCATCGACACCACCAAGCCGGTGTCGTTCCCGGACAACTTCCCGGACGAGACGTTCTACCAGTTGGCCCAGTCGCAGCTCGCGCTGCCCAACGGCACCACCGCCGTCCTGGACAACAACCTCGAGGCGGCGTTCGGCAGTGCCACCCCGCAGGCCGGCCAGCAGATCGTCTTCGGCCGGGTGCGGATCCGGATCACCACGCCGACCACCGGCCACTACGTGGTCACCCACCCGTACGGCGTGGACGAGTTCGACGTGACCGACAGCGCGACCCGGAACATCAACTTCGTTGAGGACGTCGGCGTCGCTCCGGGCCAATTCAAGGGTGCGCTCGGCTCCCGGATCAACCCATTCCTGCGTTGGGACACCGGCCTGATCAAGGGCCCCGACGGCGCGTCCTACATCGGTGACGGGACGACCGCCCACGCGATCACCGGCTCCGAGCTGAACACCAACTTCTTCCGGATCGACGGTCCTGACATCGGTGGCCCCGGGGTCAACACGATCCAGACGAACCTGTTCACCCTGCAGGGGCGGGTCGCCACCAACGCCGGCGTCGCCCCGACCCAGGTCACCTACACCCGGAGCAACACCACCGGCGGGTTCATCGACACCTTCGCCAACTCCGAGCCCAACCAGGTCATCCAGGTGTCCGGCAGCGGGATCAGCACCACCAAGCTGAAGGCGGACGCGGTCGGCAACTACGTCGGCCGGGTCGCGTTCACCGGAGCCAATCCACCGGCATCGGTCCAAGTCACCAACATCTCCGACCGGCCACCGACAACGGTGAACGTCACGCTGACCGACCAGGTGATCGTGACCAAGGCGGCGTACAACTCCGACACCGGCACGCTGGTCGTCAACGCGACCTCCAGTGACACGGCGACCCCACCGACGCTGACGGCCGTCGGCTTCGGCGCCCTGACCGCGGGCGTGGCGACGTTCAACCTCGCCGCCGACCAGCTGCCGCCGGGCATCATCACGGTGACCTCGTCCAAGTCCGGCTCGGGCACCGCACCGGTGGTCCTCAGCGGCGCCGCGCTGGCACCCGACCCGGTGGTCGCGCAGGCTCCGGCGACCCTGACCGTGCAGCAGGGCCAGCTGGTCCGGCTCGACGGCTCGGCGTCGCTGAACGCGACCAGCTTCTCCTGGGCGCAGGTCGCCGGCACCCCGGCGGTCACGCTGGCCGGCGCGAACACCCCGACCGCCACCTTCACCGCCCCCGCCACGGCGACCACGCTGACCTTCCGGCTCACCGTGCAGGGTCCGGGCGGACCGCAGACGGCCGACGAGGTCGTCACGGTCGCGCCGGTGGCGCCGCCGGTGGCGAGCGCTGGCTCGCCGCAGACGGTCCTGGTCGGCAACACCGTCACCCTGGACGGCTCGGCCTCGACCGGCGCCAGCACCTACCTGTGGGCGCAGACCGGTGGCACGCCGGTGACGCTGTCCAGCACCAGCGCGGTCAAGCCGACCTTCAAGATGCCGAACACCACCGACCCGCTGGTCTTCCAGCTGACAGTGACCGGCCCTGGGGGCTCGGACGTCTCCACGGTGCAGGTCAGCCCTCAGGCTGACGTGCTGGCGCCGCCCAGCCAAGTCGAGTTCCGGACGAGCAAGGGCGAGTGGCGGATCCAGGGCACCGCCGCGGTGACGACCAACAACAAGGTCATCGTGCACCTCGGCGACGACCTGACCGGCCCGATCCTGGGTGCGGCCACCGGCGTCGACGTGGACGCCCTCGGTGGGTGGAGCCTTCGCATCATCGGCCCCGCTCCCACGGCCAGCCGGACGATCAGCATCGAGTCGACGCGTGGTGGCGTCAGGCTCGCCATCCCGGTGGTGGTGCGCAACTAGCCATCACCAGCCGATAGCGGTGCCCCGCAGCCTTCGGGCTGCGGGGCACCGTGCTGTTCCCGTACGGGCACCGAACCGAGCCGGCCACGCAAGCATGCTGCCTGCGCTAGTTCGAGTTGTCGTGCGTCCAGAGGTCCAGCAGACCGCGGAAATGGGCGATGAACTGGTCCTGCTCGTGCGCCGGGTAGGTGGCCTTCACGGTGTCGACCAGCAGGGCGTCGAAGTCGGGGGAGGCGACCCAGTCCCGGACGATCTCGTCCAGCGACGCCAGCGAGGTCGCGCAGAATTCCTCGTACCAGTCCTTTTCGAAGTACGCGTCGGCCAGCCGCGCGTACTCGGCCAGCTTGTCCCCGTACGACCGGTCGGAGTCGGCCACGTCGAAGTAGTCCCTGGTGTTCGTGTCCAGCCGCGGCCGCCGCCCGCTGACCGTGCAGAACGCCGACCACTTGAGCAGCGCGCTGATCGCCCACGGGAAGTAGTAGTGCAGCGAGGTGATCGCGATGTCCGGGCACGCGTTGGCGTAGTCGATCGGGTGGACGTCGTCGCCGACCACGAGCGACTCGCAGGAGTTGAACTCCCACCGGAAGAACGCGTTGATCAGCTTCGAGATCACCAGCACCTCGAGCCCGGCCGACGGCGGCAGGAAGTCGTAGGCGACCTCGTACCGGTCGTGCATGGGCAGCTCGGGCCGGAACTTCATCACCATCGTCTCGGCCCCGATGGTCAGCGACCGTGCGAACGAGTCGTAGCCCTCGATGGAGGCCTGCAGGTGCATGAGCCGCTGCCCGGACTCGTCGTACGCCTTGTGCAGCGCGGCCGCGTCGCTGATCCGCGAGACCCCGACCCACGCGCCGCCGTCGAACGGCTTCATGAACAGCGGGTAGCCCACCCGCTCGGCGATCCCGTCCAGGTCGAAGGCCTGGTTGTACTTCGACGACGTGTACGCCCAGCGCGCGTTGTCCAGCGGGTCCTTCGGCGGCACCAGCCAGGTGTCGGGCACCTTGAGCCCGAGCCGGATCATCGCGCAGTAGGCCGCGTGCTTCTCCATGGACTGGAACGTGAACGGGCTGTTGAGCAGGTAGACGTCGTCCATCAGCGCGACCTTCTTCAGCCACTCGCGCGGGTGGTAGTACCAGTACGCCAGGCGGTCGATCACCAGGTCGTAGCGCGGCCGGTCGCGCAGCTCGAACGGCTCGATGGTGATCCGCTCGGTGCGCAGCGTGTGCGGGGTGCCGTCGGGATGGCGGACCGCCCCGAGCCGGTGGACCAGCTCCTCGAACGCGCGGGGCCAGTCCTCCTCGGTGCCGAGCAGCAGGCCGATGAGGTGCTCGGTGCGGTCGCCTCGGGGCATGGGGCCTCCTCCACTCAGCAGAACCTGGGCAGGTGGTGAGCCAGCTGGCGTTGCCAGGACGGCCAGTCGTGTGGGACGTCATACCCCCACTGGTCAAGCTCGCAGCGGATCCGCTTCTCCTGCAGCAGCCGGGCCATCCGCCGGGTCGACTCCAGCGACCCGGTGGTGTCCTCCCACATCCCCTGCCCGACGACCAGCAGCACCGACAGCCGGGACCGCAGCCAGTCGAGGTGGTCGCCGCCGAGGCCGGGCACGAACTGCATGGGGTTGGCGAAGTAGGCCGCCTCGCCCTGCTCGCCCCAGCCGTGCCAGGACGACGGGTCGTAGTTGCCGGACAGGCTGATCGACAGCGGGAACAGGTCCGCCCGGCGCAGCGCGAACGTCAGCGCGTGATAGGCCCCCATCGACGCGCCGATCGTGCCGACCTCCGTGACGCCGCCGCAGTCGTCCCAGAGGAACGGCAGCACCGAGTCGACGATCCACTGCTCGTACTCGGCGTGCCGGCAGGCCCGGTCCTCCATCGACAGCGACCGGTTGGACCAGGAGACCGCGTCGTGCGAGGTGACGCAGTAGAGCTTGCACCGGCCGTCGTCGATCAACGGGCGGACCGCGTCGACCATGCCGTTGTTCTCGAAGTCCCAGGCGCGTCCCCGCTCGGACGGGAAGACCAGGAACGGGCGGCCGTAGTGGCCGTGCACGATCACGGTGCCGGAGCCGCCCAGCGCCGGCGCGGGGACGTCGACGTGCAGGCGGCGGGTCATGGCCAGAACCTAGTGATCCGCCCAGACCTCCGAAAGAAGGCCGGTCAGGTGAGGGTCGAAGGCGTCCCGCCACGCCACGTAATTGTGTACGTCGGGCAGTTCGGCCAGGCCGGCCCGGTAGCCCTGGCGGCGGAGCACCTCGGCCATCGCCCGGTTGTTGGGCAGGTTTTCCTCCAGCGCGCCGCAGGTCAGCGTCGCCGGCACCGGCTCGGCCCTGAGGGTGGTGCCGCGGCGGGTCTCGCCGACGAACCGGGCGATCCGTGCGTACCGGCCGAAGCCGCGCTCCTGCGGGTCGAGCCGGCGGGTGAAGAACGAGCCGGACTGCAGGAACAGCCCGCCGAACAGGCCGGGATGCCGGCGCTGGGCGTGCAGCGCGGCCAGCGCCCCCAGGCTGGCTCCCATGCAGACCACCGGCCCGGCGACCTCGAACCGCCGCCGGATCGCCGGCAGCACGGCCAGCGCCAGCGCCTTCGCATAGCTGACGTTCGCGCTGTACCACTCGTCCCGGTTGCCCGGACCCAGCAGCGCGACCCGGTGCCGGGCCAGCCGCCCGGCCGCAGTCAGCGCCGCCGCGTAGGTGGTCAGGCCGGACAGCGCCGCGTACTCGGGACCGTCGTGGGCGACCAGCAACGGCAGCCGTTCGGCCGGGTCGGCGTCCGCAGGGGCCCAGACCCGTACGTCGACCTCGGCCCGCAGGTAGCGCGACGGCACGGCCAGGCCGGTCTCCACACCGGGCAGCACCGGCGCGTCCAGCCAGGCCGGCGGCCGGTAGCCGGCGAACTCCAGCACCGACTTGTCCCCGAACGCGCCCGGCGCCCGCAGCGGGTTGGCCGGGTCGCAGACCTCCTCGACGCCGCCGTCCGCATGCCGCAGCTCGAACCGGTATTCCATCCGCTGGACCGGCGGCCGCGGCAGCGTGAGCTGCCAGATCCCGCCGCGGCGGGTGAACCCGAGCCGGTCGCCGGGGATCCGCACCTGCTGGGCCAGCCGCACGCCGGACAGCCTCGCCTCCGGGTCCGGGAAGCGGAAGGTGACCTCGGTCGAGGTCACCACCGGGCCGCTCGGCGCGGCGCTGGTCCGTAATGTCACCGGGCCACTCTAGGATTTGCGCTGTTCGGGTGAACCGGGACACGGCTGTCAGCCGTGTCGTGATCGTCACCGAGATTTCTCGGCGATCTTGCAACAATGGGGTCTGCCACCCGCGTCGAGATCCAGGGGGACCGCGAGCGGGACGGCTGTTTGGGGAGGCTCGGAGATGCGGGGTTTCTGTCGGGGGAACGCCGTAGTGCGCGCGGCGGCGGTGGCCGGCGCGCTGGTCGCGCTGGTCGCGGGCTGCACGAGCGGCGGTGGCTCGACTACCGACGCCCAGGCGGCCGGGACCGGCGGGGCTGCGGCCAGGCCGTCGCCGGCCGCCACGACGTCGCCGCCGGCGGCGCTGGCCCGGCTGACGATCACGCCGCGCGACGGCAGCGAAGGCCAGTCGGTGACCGCGCCGGTCACCGTGCGGGCGGCCGGCGGCACGGTGAGCACGGTGAGCCTGCGCAACGGCGACGGCAAGCTGGTCGCCGGCACGTTCAACGCCAACCGGACCGCCTGGACCTCGACCGAGCCGCTCGGCTACGACAAGAGCTACACGCTGGCCGCGGTGGCGGCCAACGCCGACGGCGCGGCCACGCGCGCCACCAGCGCGTTCTCGACGGTCACGCCGCGTACGTTCACGCTGCCCTACCTGTTCCCCGGCGGCCCCGGGGGTCCGAAGACCGTCGGCGTCGGCCAGCCGATCCAGGTCCGCTTCGACGAGGACATCGTCGACAAGGCCGCCGCGGAGAAGGCGCTGGTCGTCACCACCAGCCCGGCGGTCGCCGGCGCCTGGCACTGGTTCAGCGACCGTGAGGTGCACTGGCGCCCGCAGCACTACTGGAAGCCCGGCACCAAGGTCACCGTCAAGGCCGACGTCTACGGCGTGGGCGTCGGCAACGGGATCTACGGCCAGCAGGACGTGACCTCGTCGTTCACGATTGGCGCGGCGAAGATCTTCACGATCGACGATAAGACCCACACCGGCGTGATCACGGTCAACGGCAAGAAGACTCGCACCGTGCCGGTGAGCATGGGCCGCCGCGGGTCCTACACGATCGACGGCCAGACCATCTACTTCACGACCCAGAGCGGGCCGCACATCGTCAAGGAGAAATACCCGGTCAAGCGGATGACCTCGGCCTCGTACGGGCTGCCCAAGGACACCCCGCTCGGCTACGACGAGAACATCTCGCTGGCCGTGCGGATCAGCGTGGACGGCGAGTTCGTCCACTCGGCGCCGTGGTCGGTGTGGGCTCAGGGCAAGCAGAACGTCTCGCACGGCTGCGTCAACGTGTCCCCGGCCAACGCGCAATACTTCTACAGCACGTTCTCCCGGGGCGACGTCGTCGACATCAAGAACACCGGCGTCACCCTGCCGTTCGCCGCCGAGGCCAACGAGTGGGGCGTCACCTGGGCGAAGTGGGCCGCGGGCAGCGCCCTGAACTGAGGCGTGACCCGGGCTATCGGTGGAGGCGCCGGACCGCGCCGCCGCAGACCCGGGATATGCCGTGGCCCCTGAGTCCGTCGGATGCAACGCGTGCGGCGTGGCGTGGGTAACGTCGGCGAAACGTGGTCGGCGGAGACTTGCGCCCAAGCGGGGGTCTGAGGGGAGCGACGGTGGACAGGCAGCAGGAGTTCGTGCTCCGCACGCTGGAGGAGCGGGAGATCCGGTTCGTCCGGCTGTGGTTCACCGACGTGCTCGGCTTCCTCAAGTCGGTCGCGGTCGCGCCGGCCGAGCTGGAGGGCGCCTTCGCCGAGGGCATCGGCTTCGACGGCTCGGCGATCGAGGGCTTCGCCCGGGCCTCGGAGAGCGACATGATCGCCAAGCCCGACCCCGGCACGTTCCAGGTGCTGCCGTGGAAGAACGGCGCCGGCGACTCGGCCCGGATGTTCTGCGACATCCTCATGCCGGACGGCTCGCCGTCCTGGGCCGACCCGCGGTTCGTGCTGCGCCGGGCGTTGGCCAAGGCGAAGGACATGGGCTTCACCTTCTACACCCATCCCGAGATCGAGTTCTTCCTGCTCAAGGACCAGCCCGAGGACGGGCGGGAGCCGCGGCCGGTCGACAACGGCGGCTACTTCGACCTGACCAGTCACGATGTGGCGCACGACTTCCGCCGGATGGCCGTGGACGCATTGGAGGCGCTGGGCATCTCGGTCGAGTTCAGCCACCACGAGGTCGCCCCGGGCCAGCAGGAGATCGACCTCCGGTATGCGGACGCGCTCACCACCGCCGACAACATCATGACGTTCCGGCACGTGGTGAAGGAGGTCGCGATGGCCGAGGGGGTATACGCGACGTTCATGCCGAAGCCGTTCACCGAGCAGCCCGGCTCCGGCATGCATACCCACCTGTCCCTGTTCGAGGGCGACCGCAACGCCTTCCACGACCCGTCCGACGAGCTCAACCTGTCCAAGACCGCTCGGGCGTTCATCGCCGGACTGCTGCGGCACGCGCGGGAGACCACCGCGGTCACCAACCAGTGGGTCAACTCGTACAAGCGGCTGTTCGGCAGCCCGACGGCGGCGGTGGCGGAGGCGCCGGCGTACGTGTGCTGGGGGCACGCGAACCGGTCGGCGCTGGTCCGGGTGCCGATGTACAAGCCCGGCAAGGCCAACTCGACCAGGGTCGAGGTGCGGGCGCCGGACCCGGCCTGCAACCCGTACCTGGCCTTCGCGCTCATGCTGTCCGCCGGGCTGCGCGGGGTCGAGAACGAGTACGAGCTGCCGCCGGGCGCGGAGGACGACGTGTCGCTGCTGACCGAGGACGAGCGGCGGGCGCTCGGCTACACCGACCTGCCGCACAACCTGTCCGAGGCGGTGCGCGCGATGGAGAGCTCGGAGCTGGTCGCGGAGACGCTCGGGGAGGGCGTGTTCGACTACTTCCTGCGCAACAAGCGCGCGGAGTGGGCCGACTACCGCGCGAAGGTCACCCCGTTCGAACTGGCCCGCTATCTCCCCACACTGTGACGGCCGAGCTCTAGCTGAGGTGGCGGACGTCTTCCCAGGTGTCGGCCCAGGGGCGGGGCGGCTGGCCGCAGACCCAGACGGGCACGCCCTGCTCCTGGGTGTCGAGGCCGAGCCCGTTGTCCAGCGTCGCCTGCTGCTGGCAGGCGCCGAACAGCCGGCCGCGCACCGAGTCGTCCGCATACCCCACGACCACGACCGGTGCGGCCTGCCCGAACGGCTGCGCCCAGTCGGCGAACCCGTTGTGCCCGCTGTACGCAGGTGGCAGCCCGACCGCCGGCCCGTAGCGGTCGATGGCGCCGGCCTCGCCGTAGTTCTGGGTGAGCACCACCCCGGTCGCCCGCTGCGAGCCGGGCAGCCGGTTCCAGACCGCGGCGATCTGGTCGACGTACCGCGGCCAGGCGACCTGCTCGCCGGCGTCAGGGTTGACCGCGAGCACCGGGCCGAGCGCCCGGGCCGGGAGCACCGCCAGCCCGACGACCGCGCCGACCAGCAGTGACAGGCCCAGCGCGGCGGCCAGCAGCCGGGTCCGGCCGCGCACGTCGCGCAGCCAGTCGTCGGTGGCGATCGCGCCGGCCGCCAGCAGCGCCGGGTACATCCCGGCGAGGTAGTAGGCCTTGCCGCCGGCGAGCAGGTAGACGACCGCGAGCAGCAGGTAGCCGATGCCGAGGAACCGGAACGGGCGGCCTGGCCCGGCGCGGAACACCCGTACCAGGCCGGCGATCCACACCGGCACCAGCACCGGGCTGACCAGCAGCAGTTGGAACGGGATGAACCCGATCCGGCCGCCCTGCGCGTCCCCGCCGGCGATCGAGCCGGCCATGTGCAGCTCGGGCCAACCGTTGAGGGCCTGCCACACCAGGTAGGGCGCGCCGCAGACGGCGACCACGGCCGCCCCGGCCCACAGCCAGCCCGAGCGCAACAGCCGGCGCGGGCCGGCCAGCGCGATCCCGACCAGCAGGGCGGCGGCCAGCACGCCGATCAGCGGCTTGTTGAGCAGGCCGAGCCCGAGTGCGAGACCGGCCGGCAGCAGCAGCCAGCTCTCCCCGGTGCGCACCGACCGGGCCAGCAGCCAGGTCAGCGCCGCCGAGAACATCACGTCGTACGTGGTGGTGCTGACGAAGTGGCCGGTGACCAGCGTGGTGGCCGACACCGCGGTGCAGGCGGCGGCGATGAGCTGGGCCCGGCGGCCGCCGCCCATCTCCCGGGCCGTCATTCCGGCCAGCAGCACGGTGACGCCGCCCGCGATCGCGCTCGGCAGCCGTACGACGACGATCGACCCGCCGAGCCCGTCCATCAGCCGGGCTAGGATCGGGGTCATCGGTGGCTGGTCGGGATAGCCCCAGTCGGGGTGCTGACCGGCCACCAGGAAGTAGAGCTCGTCGCGGTGGAAGCCGTAGCGCCAGCTCGTCGCGACCAGCAGTGCGACGACCGCGCCGGCCACCGCGAGCAGCGGTCCCCGGGCCAGACGGATCCTGCTGGCCTCGGGTGCCACCTCGTGTGTCTCGGGAACCGCCACCCTGGAACCGTACCTAGCCCGTATGACACGTTCGCCGCAGCGGGACCGCGGTCTGGTCACGACATGTCGTCATGGCCGTACGCCTCTGCGCCGAACGGGGGACCACGGCCGAGGCGGGGATGCGACCTCGCGCCTACTTTGGTCTCGACAAGGGGCTGTGCTACTGGCCTGTCCGGGTGCAGGATGAGCGCGGCCGGTCGACGTCGAGCCGTGCGCCGTCCGGTCCATCCGGTTTCCGCCATCCCGCCCGGAGGACAGTGTGCGAGTTCCCCGACCGTCCGCGTTCCGCACCGTGGCCATCATCGGCGTCGCGGCCGCTGTCACAGCCGGGCTCGTCGGCCCGGCGACGGCGGCCCCGGCGAAGCCGGCCGACTCCCGCGGCGGCCCGGCCGCCATCCGCCCCGTGCTGCGCGGCATCGACCTGGAGTCGGCCACGATCCCCGACCTCCAGCGGGCCATGGACCGGCACAAGCTGACCTCGGTCCAGCTGACCTCCTTCTACCTGCGCCGGATCGCCGCGCTCAACCCCAGGTTGCACGCCGTGATCATGACCAACCCGGACGCGCTGCGGATCGCCCGGGCCAGCGACCAGCAGCGCCGCCACTCCGGCGCCCGCTCGGCCCTGGAGGGCATCCCAATCCTGCTCAAAGACAACGTCGACACCCGGGACCGGGAGCACACCACGGCCGGGTCGTTCGCCCTGATCAACTCGACGCCGGCCCGGGACGCGTTCCTGGTGCAGCGGCTGCGGGCGGCCGGCGCGGTGGTCCTCGGCAAGGCGAACCTGTCGGAGTGGGCGAACTTCCGCTCCACCGCGTCGTCCAGCGGATGGAGCGCGGTCGGCGGCCAGACCAACAACCCGTACGTGCTCGACCGCAACCCGTGCGGCTCATCCTCCGGCTCGGCCGCGTCGGTGTCGGCCGACCTCGCGACCGTGGCGATCGGCACCGAGACCGACGGCTCCATCGTCTGCCCGTCCGGCCAGAACGGCGTGGTCGGGATCAAGCCGACGCTCGGGCTGGTCAGCCGGTCCGGCGTGGTGCCGATCTCGGCCGAGCAGGACACCGCCGGCCCCATGGGCAAGCACGTCGTCGATGCGGCGCTGACCCTGTCCGTGCTGCGCGGCGTCGACCCGTCGGACCCCGCGACCGCCGCGTCCGCGCCGTTCCTGCACGTGAACTATCTGGCCGGGTTCGGCCCGAACGCCCTGCGTGGCAAGCGGATCGGCCTCTGGCTGGCCGGCACCGGGGTGGAGAACGTGCCGGCGGTCGCCCAGATCATGGCCGACACGACCGCGGCCCTGACCCGGCTCGGCGCCACCGTGGTCCCGGCCGACCTGCCGTTCCTGGACCAGATCGGCGAGCCGGAGTTCAACGCTCTGCTGGTCGAGTTCAAGCACGACATCAACGCCTACCTGGCCGCCCGGCCGGGGCAGGACCCGGACACGCTGGCCGGGCTGATCGCGTTCAACAACCGGCTGGCTGACGTGGAGCTGAAGTTCTTCGGGCAGGAGATCTTCGAGGCTGCCGAGGCCACCTCGGGCGACCTCACCGACCCGGCATACCTGCAGCAGCGGCAGACCGCGACGTCGATGGCGAAGCGCAGCATCGACGAGACCATGGCGCGGCTGCACCTTGACGCGATCGTGGCGCCCACGAACGGGCCGGCCTGGGTGACCCGGCTGCCCGGCGGGGACACGTTCGACCAGTTCGTCAGCTCCTCCACCCCGCCGGCCGTCAGCGGCTACCCCGCGGTCACCGTGCCGGCCGGGTTCGACGGGCCGTTCCCGATCGGGGTCTCCTTCCTCGGCGGCCGGTTCCAGGAGGCGACGCTGCTGCCGCTGGCCGACGCGTTCGAGCGCGGTACCCACGAGCGGCGGGTGCCGAGGTTCATCCCCACCATCGGCGACCAGCCGGTCAGCGCCGCGGCGACCGCGGCCGCGCGCGGCAAGTCGCCGGCCCGCGTCCCCGCGTCGATGGACTGAGGGGCCGGCCTCGGCAACGTGCGGCTTCCCACCGTTCCGACGATCACGCACAGCCCCACCGAGCCGGTCACCCGGCTCGGTGGTCGGCTGTCCGGGTCCGCTCTGCTTCCTGGCGTGCGCTCGCCGTACGGCGGAAGCCCGCAGCCGCCGCCGCGCGCACCCGCCGGCCGGCTCGGGTCGCGGCCGCGGCGGCTGCGACCGTAGGGCCGGTGAGCCCCCCGCGCGCGACCCCGGCATCGCCGTCGGCCGCCAACAGTGGCCCGGGTGCCGTCCGCCCGGTGCTGCACGGCATCGACCTCGAGTCCGCGACGATCCCCGACCTGCAGAAGGCCATGGACCGCGGCCGGCTCTCGTCGGTCGAGCTGACCCGGTTCTCCCTGACCCGGATCCGGGTGATCGACAAGAAAGTCAACGCGGTTCTCGCGGTGAACCCCGACGCGCTGGAGATCGCCGCGGCCAGTGACCAGCAGCGGCGCCGGCACGGCGCGCGCTCGCCGCTGGAGGGCATCCCGGTCCTGCTCAAGGACAACATCGAGACCAGGGACAGGCAGCCGACGACCGCCGGGTCGTTCGCGCTGCTGGGCAGCCCAGTGGGCGAGGACGCGTTCCTGGCGCGGAAGCTGCGGCTGGCCGGCGCCGTCATCATCGGCAAGGCCAACCTGTCCGAGTGGGCCAACTTCCGCTCGACGGACTCCAGCAGCGGCTGGTCCGGCGTCGGCGGCCTTACCAGCAACCCGTACGTGCTCGACCGCAACCCGTGCGGCTCGTCCTCCGGCTCCGGCGCCGGTGTCGCGGCCAACCTGGCGACCGTCGCCATCGGCACCGAGACCGACGGCTCGATCGTCTGCCCGTCCGGGCACAACGGCGTGATCGGGATCAAGCCGACGCTCGGGCTGGTCAGCCGGTCCGGCGTGGTGCCGATCTCGGCCGAGCAGGACACCGCCGGCCCGATCGCCAAGCACGTCGTGGACGCGGCGCTGGTCCTCGAGGTGATCCGCGGCATCGACCCGACCGACGCCGCCACCGAGGACGCCGAGCCGTTCCTCGAGGTCGACCTGCTCAAGGGCCTGAGCGCGAGCGGCCTGCGGGGCAAGCGGATCGGGCTGTGGATCAACGGCACCGGCGTGGACGGCAACCCGGAGACGCTGGCCGTGCTCAACCAGGCGCGGGCCGCGGTCACCCGGCTCGGCGGCACCGTCGTCGAGATCGACTTGGCGTTCCAGGACGAGGCCGGCGCGGACGAGACCCCGGCGCTGGAGAACGAGTTCAAGCACGACATCAACGCCTACCTGGCCGCCCGCCCGGGCGACCACCCGAAGGACCTGGCCGAGCTGATCGCGTTCAACACCGCGCATGCCGCGCGGGAACTGCAGTCCTTCGGCCAGGAGACCTTCGAGCGGTCGCAGGCGAACAGCGGCGACCTGACCGACCCGGCGTACCGGCAGCGGCGGGCGACGGTCACCGGGCTGCAGCGGCGCGCGATCGACGAGACGCTGGCCGCCCACCACCTCGACGCGATCATGGCCGCGACGAACGGGCCGGCGTGGGTGACCACGCTCGGCCAGGGCGACGCGTTCTCGGTCGGGTCGTCGTCGCCGGCGGCGGCGTCCGGCTACCCGAGCATCACGGTGCCGGCGGGCTTCTCCGGCCCGCTGCCGGTCGGGGTGTCGTTCATCGGCGCCCGGTTCAGCGAGGCCACGCTCGTCAAGCTGGCGTTCGCGTTCGAGAAGGGCACCCGGGTCCGCCAGCCGCCCACGTTCATCCGGACGATCGGTCAGTAACCTTTCGGGCGTGCAGCTGCCCGTGGTTCTGACGATCACGCACAGCCCCACCGAGTCGGTCGCCCGGCTCGGTGGTTGGCTGTCCGCGGCCGGCGTGCTGCTCGACGTGCGCTCGCCGTACGACGGGAGCCCGCTGCCGTCGCTGCGCGGGTTCGACGGCCTGCTCGTGATGGGCGGCGCGATGGGCGCGTACGACGACGACGTCGCGCCCTGGCTGCCGGCAACGCGCGACCTGCTGCGCGAAGCGGTCGCGCAGCAGGTCCCGACGCTCGGGGTGTGCCTCGGCGGCCAGCTGCTCGCCGCGGCGCTCGGCGGTCAGGTCAAGCCGGCGGACGAGGGTCCCGAGTTCGGGCCGGCGCTGGTGGCCAAGCGGGACATCAGCGCGGGCGACCCGCTGTTCGGCCCGGTGCCGTTCACCCCGGACGTGCTGCAGTGGCACTGGGACGAGATCACCACGCTGCCGGCCGGCGCGACGCTGCTGGCGTCCTCCACCCGGTATGCGAACCAGGCCTTCCGGGTCGGCGACACCGCGTGGGGCCTGCAGTTCCACATCGAGACGACCCCGGACATGGTGCGCGCCTGGGCTGAGTCCGACCGCGACCGGCTGGCCGCCGACGGCTGGGACGTCGACGCCGCGCTGGCCCGCTGGGACCTCGACGAGCTGCATGCCGACCTCGAGGAGGTCTGGCAGCCGTTCGCGGCCCGGTTCGCCGAGGTCGTGCGCGCGCACTCCCGGGACGCCCGCGACGCGTGATTGGCTTGGCCGGTGGAGACGGCCGAGCGGCGGGTGCTGCGGCTGGCCAGGCTCGGCTTCGCCGACGCCGAGCGGGCCGGCACCCTGCTGGGGCCGGCACCGGACGGCCTCGGCCTGTGGACCGGCGGCGACCCGGCCGACAGCGGCGCCGCCGCGGTCGTCTCCGCGCTCGGCCGGGCCGCCGACCCCGACCTCGCGCTGCTCGCGCTGTCCCGGATCGCCGAGCCTGACCTGCTCGCCGCGCTGCGGACCGACCCGGTGCTGCGCCGCCGGCTGGTCGCGGTGCTCGGCGCGAGCGCCGCGCTCGGCGACCACCTGGCCACCCACCCGGCGGACTGGCGGCTGCTGACCGGCCCGTCCGCGCTGCCCGACCTGCTCGGGGTGGTGGGCGCCGACCCCGCCGATCCACCGACCGGCACCCGCGGCAGCCCGGCCGGCGGCACCGGCGAGGACGTGGTCGCCGAGCTGCGGCTGGCGTACCGGCGGCACCTGCTCGTGCTGGCCGCCCGCGACCTGGCCGGCGAGATCGGTGTCGACGCGGTCGGCGCGACGCTGGCCGAGCTCGCCGACCGCACCCTCTCGGCCGGCCTCGCGGTCGCGGTGGCCGGGCTGCGGCCGGGTGCCGCCGAGGCCAGGCTGGCCGTGATCGGGATGGGCAAGTGCGGCGGCCGCGAGCTCAACTACGTCTCCGACGTCGACGTCGTCTTCGTCGCCGAGGGCGACCTCGAGGTGGCGACCCGGCTGGCCAGCGAGATGGTCAGGGTCTGCGGTCAGGTCGCCTGGCCGGTGGACGCGGCGCTGCGGCCGGAGGGCAAGCTCGGCCCGCTGGTCCGGACCCTGGCCAGCCACCAGGCGTACTACGCCCGCTGGGCGCGGACCTGGGAGTTCCAGGCCCTGCTCAAGGCCCGGCCGGCCGCCGGCGACCTCGCTCTCGGGGCCGCGTACGCCGAGACGCTGGCGCCGCTGGTGTGGACCGCGGCCGAGCGGGAGCACTTCGTCGCCGACGTGCAGGCGATGCGGCGGCGGGTGGCGGACACGCTGCCGCCGGATGTCGCGGCCCGGGAGATCAAGCTCGGCCCGGGCGGGCTGCGCGACGTCGAGTTCGCCGTCCAGCTGCTGCAGCTGGTGCACGGGCGGGCGGACGAGGCGCTGCGGGTCGGCGGCACGGTCGCGGCGATCGAGGCGCTGTCCGCCGGCGGGTACGTCGGGCGGGCGGACGCGGCCACGCTCACCTCGTCGTACCAGCTGCTGCGGTCGGTGGAGCACCGGCTGCAGCTGCAGCGGCTGCGCCGTACCCACCTGGTGCCGGACGACGGAGACGGCGCCGGCCGCCGCTGGCTGGCCCGGGCGATGGGGTTCCGGCCGGACGGCCGCGGCGACGCGGTGGCGGTGTTCGACGCGGAGTGGGCGCTGCACGCCCGCGAGGTACGCCGGCTGCACGAGAAGCTGTTCTACCGGCCGCTGCTGCACGCGGTGGCCAGGGTGCCGAGTGACCGGCTGCGGCTGTCCGCGGAGCAGGCGGCCCGCCGGCTGGAGGCGCTCGGCTTCGCCGATCCGGACGGCGCGCTGCGTCACCTGTCCGCGTTGACCGCCGGCGTGTCCCGGCGGGCGGTGATCCAACGGACGCTGCTGCCGGTGGTGCTCAACGTGCTCGCCGACGCGCCGGACCCGGACGCCGGGCTGCTGGCATACCGGACGGTGTCCGACGCGCTCGGCCACTCGCCCTGGTACCTGCGGTTCCTGCGGGACGAGGGCCAGGTCACCGAGCGGCTCGCGCAGCTGCTCGGCACCAGCCGGTACGTGGCCGAGCTGCTGAGCCGGGCGCCGGAGGCACTGCGGATCCTCGGCGACGACGCCGAGCTGCGGCCACGGCCGGCCGACGCGCTGCGGACCTCGTTCCGGGTCGCCGCGGCGCGGCACGAGGACCCGGCCGCGGCGGTCGGCGTCGCTCGCGAGCTGCGCCGGCAGGAGCTGCTGCGGATCGCCGCCGCTGACGTGCTCGGGCTGCTCGACCCGGCCGAGGTCGGCGAGGCGCTCACCGACGTCGTCGCGGCCACGGTGGAGGCGGCGTTCGACGCGGCCGTCCGGACGGTCGAGGTGACCCGCGGGCCGCTGCCGACCCGGGTCGCGGTGATCGCGATGGGCCGGGTCGGCGGCGCGGAGACCGGCTACGGCTCCGACGTCGACGCGCTGTTCGTGCACGACCCGCTGCCCGGGGCCGGCGACGAGGACGCCGCCGCGGCCGCGAACGCGCTGGTCGCCGAGCTGCGCCGGCTGCTCGCGCTGCCCGCCGCGGACCCGCCGCTGCAGGTGGACGCGGCGTTGCGGCCGGAGGGGCGCAGCGGGCCGCTGGTCCGGTCGCTGGCGTCATACCGGGCGTACTACCAGCGGTGGTCCTCGCCGTGGGAGGCGCAGGCGCTGCTGCGGGCCGCGCCGCTGGCCGGCGACCCGGCGCTTGGATCGGCGTTCGTCGAGCTGGTCGACCCGCTGCGCTACCCGGCCGGCGGGCTGACGCCGGCGGCGACCACCGAGATCCGCCGGCTGAAGGCGCGGATGGACGCGGAGCGGCTGCCCCGCGGCGCCGACCCCGCCACGCACACGAAGCTCGGCCGCGGCGGGCTGGTCGACGTCGAGTGGACCGCGCAGCTGCTGCAGCTGCGGCACGGCGCGGAGGTGCCCGGCCTGCGGACCACCCGGACGCTGCCGGCGCTGGCCGCGGCCCGGGACGCGGGCCTGCTCGCCCCGGACGACGCCGCCGCCCTCGAGGCGGCCTGGCGGATCGCGACCCAGGCCCGCAACGCGGTCGTGCTCGTACGCGGGCGACCGTCGGACCAGCTGCCAGGGCGGGGTAAGGACCTGGCCGGGGTGATGCGGGTGGTCGGCTACCCGCCCGGCCGCGACCCCGGCCAGTTCCTCGACGACTACCGCCGGGCCACCCGCCGGGCCCGCGCGGTGGTCGAACGCGTCTTCTACGGCTGATCGCCTCCCGCGCGCTGCGGTGGCCGCGCGGGGCGGGGCGGGTGTCCGGGGTGGGGCGGGCGTGGCAGGCTGTCGCGCTGTGCGGACCCGACCGGTGATCGCCGCGGCGTTGGTCCTCCTCGCCGCCGCCGGGTGTTCGGCCGGGCAGCGGCCGACGCTGAGCGGGCCGACGACGACCGCGGCACCGACCCGGGCCGCCGCGACGGCGAGCGCGACGCCACGCCCCACACCGACCGGCCCGCCCGCGGTGACCCTCGCGTTCTCCGGCGACATGCTCGTCAGCGACGAGCTGCGGGCGCAGGCGGCCCGCGACGCCGGCGGCGACGGCTTCGACTTCACCCCGATGCTCGCGGACGTGGCGCCGATCATCCGCGGCGCTGACTGGGCGGTGTGCCACCAGGAGACACCGATCTCGGCGGACAACAGCGACCTGTCCGGCTACCCGACGTTCTCCGCGCCGTACCAGCTGGCCAAGGCGGAGAAGGCGGCCGGTTACGACTCCTGCACCACCGCGTCCAACCACACGGTCGACAAGGGCCTTACCGGGATCAGGGCGACCCTCGACACGTTCGACGAGGTCGGTATCCGGCACGTCGGCAGCGCCCGGTCGGCCGCCGAGGCCGCCCGCTGGACGATCTACCGGGTGCGCGGGGTCCGGATAGGCCACCTGGCCTACGCGTATGGCCTGAACGGCTTCACGGCGCCGACCCCGTGGTCGGTCAATCTCATCGATCGGGCCAGGATCCGGGCCGACGCCGCCGCGATCCGCCGGGCCGGCGCGCAGTTCGTGGTGGTCAGCCTGCACTTCGGGACGGAGAAGGTGCAGGCGCCCTCGGCGTACCAGCGCGAGGTGGTGGACGCGGTCATGCGGTCGGCGGACGTGGACCTGATCATCGGTCACCACGCCCACGTGGTGCAGCCGATCCAGCGCCGGCCGGACGGGCGGTGGGTCGTGTTCGGGCTCGGCAACCTGCTCGCGCAGCAGGCGCTGATGCTA
>Ga0308175_100001012_pt1 | contig 18687 bp, 5 predicted proteins | sample PhyCR1_3_FD_203893 | JGI IMG/M metagenome (GOLD analysis project Ga0308175, IMG submission 203893) | Soil microbial communities from UC Gill Tract Community Farm, Albany, California, United States - DLSLS.C.R1 | ecosystem: Environmental > Terrestrial > Soil > Agricultural land | place: USA...
AACGGCCGGCGACAACCATACCTGTGCGCTGTCGAGCGACGGCCAGCTCAAGTGCTGGGGGCTCGGCAGCAGCGGCCAGCTCGGCTACGGTGACTTCGCTAGCCAGTCGACTCCACTGGCGGCCAGCATCAACCTGGACGGCGTCACGGCCTACCGGATCAGCGCCGACGCGGCGCACACCTGTGCCCTGCGCAGCAACGGCACGGCGCGGTGCTGGGGCGCAGGCACCGGCGGCTGCCTGGGCGGGGCAGCACGACCACCAGCGCGACCGCGACCGGCAACGTCGATATCCAGATCCTCTCCGCATGGGCTTGCCATACCCTTCCAGTCCGAACCGCCGCAACTACACGCTAGGTGTCAGAAGTGGAGCCGGTCCTTCAAATTCCATGAATGAGAGCCACAATCAATGAGGGCACAAACTCGTATCATCACATTGAGCTGCTATGTCGCTCTATCGTTCAGCGGCATGCTGATGAGCACCGGCTGCGAAGCCGCTGGCGAAGATCACGTCGGCTCGATTCCTGTCGACTCGCCTCAGGCCACCCTCGAGATCCGCTTCCAGGATGACGCCGTGGTCACGCAGCCGTCGAGCGCATGCCTGCAACCATTCGGCTCGCTGACCGCGGCTCCGACCACCCATGCGGCAACTCCGACCACGCATGACACAGTGGCCCGGATCCTGGTCGACATCACCTTTGCCGATAGCGGCCAGCCGTTCGCCACCAACTTCGAGCTCACCAAGCCCGCTCCCGATGTCTGGATCGGCGACCTGCCATTCCTGCCACGCAACCAGCAGTTCCACTTCGCCGCACGTGCCCTGAATGCCATCGGCGATGTCGTTTTTTCCGGCGAGGCCGTGGCGACCCTGAGCGTGGACAACCAGAACGTGCACATCCCCGTGGCCCCGGCGCAGAACGGCCAGACCTTCCAGATGCCGCGGCTTCCCCGCATCGACTACTACCCGGTTCTGCACCTGGGTCAGGAGGGTCAGGTCATTTTCACCATCGAAGGCAATGCCGGGTCGGCCATTGACATCCAGATCAGCCCCATTGGAAGACCGACCAGCCCCGCTGCGGAGTTTTCGCCGGCCACCGGTACCGTGATCCTCACCAATACGGTCGCGGACTTCATGACCGTGTATACGCCACCCGTCGTCACGGCGTACACCGAGTTCGACTACCAGGTGACCATCACCGATGCCAAGGCGCCGGGGGCGGTCGCCATCACCACCAACTTCAGCACCCCTGTCAGAACGCTTCCTCCGAATACCGAAATCCTTATTCCTGCCTACCCGCCCAGTATGCCGGTTATCCTCAGCCTCACCGCCAACGGCAGCGACACCCCGGGCACCGTGGAACTGGTCGCCGATATAAGCGACGACAGCGCTCCGGATAAGCTCGCCTTTCAGTGGAGCTATACGCCCAACCCTGGCACACCCGATGCCACGTTCGACAATGGCGGCCAGGGTAATCCTGGCTTGTTTCAGGGCTACACCATGGCTCACGAGGGCACCATCACGCTCACGGTCACCGACGAGCTGAACGGCACCACGACCCTACACTATCCACTCACTCGCGGTCCGCTCGCCGATCCCACCGATTTTGCTCCCAACCCTCCCCTGGCCCCCGGACTGAAGCGTATCGTATCCGGCGCCGCCCACACCTGCGTGCTCACCGGCCAGAACCAGGTGCGCTGCTGGGGCGACAACCAGTTTGGCCAGCTCGGCTACGGCAACGCCATCGACGTGGGTGACGCGCCAAGCCGGCTGCCGTTCACCGCTGGCGACGTGCCGCTTTCGGCGGTTGATCCGATAACGCACTTGCCATTCGATCCGGTGCAGCAGCTGGTGGCCGGCCACAACCACACCTGCGCGCTCCTGGAGTCGGGCCTGGTGTACTGCTGGGGTGACAACCAGTTTGGCCAGCTCGGCTATAACCGCACGGACAACCTCGGTGACGGCGAGCCCGTGACCTCGTTCGGCTACGTGACCCTCGGCAACATCGCCACCCGGATCGCCGCCGGCGGTGACCACACCTGCGCCATCCTGCAGAACGGCGCCCTGCGCTGCTGGGGCCGCAACGACTTCGGCCAACTCGGCCACGGCAACACGGCGAACATCGGCGACAACGAAACCGTGTTCAGCGCGGGAGACGTGGATCTCGGTCCCGGCGTGATGGTGAAGGATCTCGCCCTCGGCGACTCTCATACCTGCGCGCTTCTCTCGACCGGCGCCGTGCGCTGCTGGGGGCGCAATGCCGAAGGCCAGCTCGGCTACGGCAACACCGCGAACGTCGGTGACAACGAGCCCATCAATAACCTGGCGAACGTGTCCTTGACCGGCGCGGTGCGCAAGCTCGTGGCCGGCGCCTTCCATACCTGCGCGCTCACTTTCACCGGTACCCTGCGCTGCTGGGGCGACGACCGCTTTGGCCAGCTCGGACAAAGCTATTTCGGCGGCGATGCTTTCTGGGGCAATCAAGCCAACGAGCGCCCCAGCACCCTGCCGGGCGACATCAACACCGGTGCCCAAGTCGTCGACGTCACGGCCGGCGACAGCCATACCTGCGCCCGGTCGAGCGACGGCCAGCTCAAGTGCTGGGGGCGCGGCGACAGCGGCCAGCTCGGCTACGGCGATTTCGTGAACCAGCTCATCCCCCCGGCAGCCGGCATCGATCTGGACGACGTCACGGCCTGCCGGATCACGGCTGGCGCGGCGCACACCTGCGCGCTGCGCAGCAACGGCACGGCCCGGTGCTGGGGCCAAGGCGCCGACGGCCGCCTCGGCCGGGGCAGCACGGCTATCAGCGCGACCGCCACGGGGAGCGTCGATATCCAGATTTTTGCACCGTGAGCTCGCCAGACCTGTTCAGTCCTGAACCAAAGGCGATGCGCCAGATGCCCAGCAGCCACCTGGACCTTCAAATGCCGAGAACGAGAGTCAGTGTATGAAAACATTTATTCATATCACCACATTGAGCTCTTATGTTGCCGTGACGTCCAGCGGCACGCTGATGAGCACCGGCTGCGGGACTGAGCCTGTCGACTCCTCGCAGATCTCCCTCGAGATCTGCTTCCAGGATAACACTGTCGCCACGCAGTCGCCATGGGCGTGTCCGCAACCATTCGGCTCGCTGGCGGCGGATCCGACCAACCACGCGGCGGGGTCAGCCACGCATGACGCCGTGGCCAGGATCCTGGTCGACGTCACCTTCGCCGCTGATGGCAAGCCGTTCGCCACCAACTTCGAACTCACCAAGCACGCTCCCGATGTCTGGCGCGGTGACGTGCTTGTCCTGCCGCGCAAGAAGCAACTTCACTTCGCCGCCCGCGCCTTGAGTGCCAACGGCGATATCGCCTACTCCGGCGAGACCCTGGCGACCCTGGCCGTTGACAACCAGGACCTGCAAATCCCGTTGGCCCCGGCCCAGAGCGGCCAGACCTTCCAGTTCCCACGGATCCTTGGCATCACCTACCAGTCAGGGATGTACCCTGGCTTGGAGGAGCAGGTCACCTTCACCATCGAAGGCAATGCCGGTGCAACGGTTGGCCTCCAGATCACCGCCAACGGAACCCCGATGACGCCCGCAGCGGAGTTCTCCCCGTCCACGGCTACCGTGATCCTCACCAACACCGTCGCGGACTTCATGACTGTGTATACCCCGCCCGATGTCACGACGGGCAGCGAGTTCGACTACCAGGTGACCATCACCGACGCCAGGGCACTGAACTCAGTCGCCATCACCACCATTTTCCGCACCTACATCAACCCGCGGCCTCCGGGCCTGTTCGATCCCCACTTCAAACCAAGTGTGCTGTTCAACCCCGTCATCCTCAGCCTCACCGCCAGCTGTGCGCAGTGTTCTTGCCTGGGCGACAGCGGGCCACCGGGAAGCGTGGAACTGGTTGCTGCGGTGAGTGACGACAGCTCCCCGGACCAGCTCGCCTTTCAGTGGAGCTATACGCCCAACTTCGACACGCCCGATGCCACATTTGCCAACAACGGCCAGGGCAATCCCTGCCTGTTCCAGGGCTACACCCTGGATCATCAGGGCACCATCACCCTGGCCGTCACCGACGAAAACAACGGCACCACGACCCTGCACTTTACGCTCTGGCCCAATCAGTTCGCCGATGCCATTGATCATGTCTCGATCAACGGCCTGAAGCGCATTGTGTCCGGTGATGCCCACACCTGTGTACTCACAGGCCAGAACCAAGTACGCTGCTGGGGCGACAACCAGTTTGGCCAGCTCGGCTACGGCAATACCATCGACGTGGGCGATGCGCCGATCCGGCTGCCGTTGACCGCGGGTGACGTGCCGGTTTCGGCGGTTGATCCGGTCACGAACCTGCCGTTCGATCCAGTGCAGCAGGTGGTGGCCGGCCACAACCATACCTGTGTGCTCCTGGAGTCGGGCCATGTCTACTGCTGGGGTGACAACCAGTTTGGCCAGCTCGGTTACGGGCGCACAGACAACCTCGGTGACAATGAGTCTGTGACCTCGTTTGGCTACGTGACCCTCGGCGACCTCGCCACCCGGGTTGCCGCGGGCGGCGATCACACCTGCGCCATCCTACAGAGTGGTGCCGTGCGGTGCTGGGGCCGAAATGACTTTGGCCAGCTCGGCCACGGCAACACGGCAAACATCGGCGACGACGAGACCGTGGTCAGCGCCGGAAACGTGGATCTCGGTGCCGGCATCACCGTGAAGGATCTCGCGCTCGGCAACTCCCACACCTGCGCGCTGCTCACCACAGGGACCGTGCGCTGCTGGGGGCGTAATGACGTCGGTCAGCTCGGTTATGGCAACACCGCGAACCTCGGTGACGACGAGCCCATCAACAACCTGCCGAACGTGTCCTTGACCGGCTTGGTGCGCAAGCTCGTGGCCGGCGCCTTCCATACCTGCGCGCTCACCTTTGCCGGTACCCTGCGCTGCTGGGGCCGCGGTGACTCTGGCCAGCTCGGCCAGAGCTTCGGCGGAGGCGATGCCTTCTGGGGCAATGCCGCCAACGAGTTTCCCAGCACCCTGCCGAGCGACGTCAACACCGGCGCTCAGATCACCGATGTAGTGGCCGGCGACAACCATACCTGTGCGCTGTCGAGCGACGGCCAGCTCAAGTGCTGGGGGCTCGGCACCGGTGGCCAGCTCGGCTACGGTGACTTCGCTAGCCAGTCAACTCCACCGGTGGCCGGCATCAACCTGGACGGCGTCACGGCCTACCGGATCAGCGCCGGCGCGGCGCACACCTGCGCCCTGCGCAGCAACGGCACGGCGCGGTGCTGGGGCGCAGGCGCCGACGGACGCCTGGGCCGGGGCAGCACGGCGACCAGCGCGACCGCAACGGGCAACGTCGATATCCAGATCATCGCGCCGCTTCAGCCCTGTTCAATCCTGAACCCAAAACCGATGCACCAGATGCCAGCGGCCACCTGGACCTTCAAACATTAAAATGAGAGTCAGGACATGGCAAATCCTATTCACATCATCACATTGAGTTCATATATTGCCCTGGCGTTCAATGGCATGCTGGTGAGCACGGGCTGCGACACTGCCAGCGCGGATGACGTTGACTGGACATCGCTCGAGATCCGCTTCCAGGACAACACCGCGGCCTCGCCGCAGCCGAGTGAGGTCCTGCGCCGAACCACCTCGCTGGCCGCGGGTCCGACCACGCATGATGCCGTGGCCAGGATCCTGATTGACATCACCTTTACCGATAACGGGCAGCCGCTCTACACCAATTTCGAGCTCGCCAACCTCGCGCCCGATGTGTGGCGCGGGGCCGTGCCTTTCCTGCCACGCAGCCAGCGGCTCCGCTTCGCCGCTCGCGCGCTGAATTCCGATAGCGAGGTCGCGTTCTCCGGCGAGACCCTGGCGACCCTGTTCAGGGATAACCAGAGCCTGGAGATCCCTCTGGCCGCGGTCCCGAACCACGAGCCACCCCCGATGCTGCAGCTGGTCCGTATCGCCTGTCCGGGTCAGATCCAGGCCGGTGCCGAGGAGCAGATCGCCTTCACTATTCAGGCCAATGCCGGCGCATCCGTTCGTATCCAGATCACCCCCCTCGGAAACCCGATGACTCCTTCCGCGGACTTCTCGCCTGCCACGGGAACCGTGACCCTCACCAACACGGTCGCGGACTTCATGACCGTCTATACCGCGCCCGATGTCACGACGGACACTGATTTCGACTACCAGGTAAACATCAGGGATGCCAGGGCGCAGAGCGTGGCAGCCGTTACGACCAGCTTTACCGCCCACATCATACCCCGTCCTCCGGGCACCCCCATCGCACACAATATCCGCCCCAGCGTACTGTTTAATCCCGTCATCCTCGGTCTTACCTCGAACGGCAGCGAAACCTCGGGAACCGTGAAGCTACTAGCCACGGTGGGCGATGACAGCGCTCCGGACAAGTTGACCTTTCAGTGGAGTTATATCCCCGATTCCGGCACGCCCGACGGCACATTCGCCAATGGTGGCCACGGGAATCCTGGCTTGTTCCAGGGCTATACCGTGGCTCACGAGGGCACCATCACCCTGGCGGTCACCGACGAGCAGAATGGCACCACGACCGTGCACTATCAGCTCGCACCCGATCAGTTCGCTGATCCCATCGATCATTCCGTAGGTCCATGAGTCTCGTACAGGAGAGCAACGTGGAACCGAAGACGATAAAGAAATCCAGCCACATCATCGCATTCAGCTCCTGTGTTGCCATGGCGTGCAGCAGCATGCTGATGAGCACTGGCTGCGGGACTGAACATGTGGCCTCCTCCCAGGTCTCCCTCGAGATCCGCTTCCAGGACGACACGGCGCCCACGCCGCAGTCGAGCGCGGGTCAGCTGCGAATCGCCTTGGCGGCACCGGGCCCGACCACGCATGACACCGTGGCCAGGATCCTGGTCGACGTCACCATCGTGGATAGCGGCCTGCCGTTCTTTACCAACTTCGATCTCACCAAGATCACCCCCGATGTCTGGCGCGGTGACGTGCCGTTGCTGCCGCGCGACCAGCAGCTCCGGTTCGCCGCCCGTGCTCTGGATGCCAACGGCGATGTCGGTTTCTCCGGCGAGACTGTCGCGACCCTGACCGTGGACAACCAGGACGTGCAAATCCCGCTGGCTCCGGCCCAGAACGGCCAGACCTTCCAGATGCCGCGGCTGTTCCGCATCGCCTATCCGGCCCAGATCCAGGCCGGTGCCGAGGAGCAGATCGCCTTCACCATCCTCGACAATGCCGGCGCATCCGTTGCCATCCAGATCCCCCCCCTCGGAAGCCCGATGACCCCCTCCGCGGACTTCTCGCCCGCCACGGGAACCGTGACCCTCACCAACACGGTCGCGGACTTCATGACCGTCTATACCGCGCCGGATGTCACGACGGACACCGACTTCGATTACCAGGTGACCATCACCGACGACCGGACGCAGAGCGCCGTGGCCATCACCACCAACTTCCGCACCCACATCATACCCCGCCCTCCGGGCACACCGATCGTACACAATATCCACCCTAGCGTGCAGTTCAACCCGGTCATCCTCAGCCTGACCGCCAACGGCAGTGACACCCCCGGCACCGTGGAGCTGGTTGCCAATGCGAGCGATGACAGCACCCCAGATCACCTCACGGTGCAGTGGAGCTTTGCGCCCAACGCCGGCACGTCCGATGTCACGTTTGCCAATGGCGGCCTGGGAAATCCCGGCCTGTTCCAGGGTTACACCGTGGATCACGAGGGCACCATCACCCTGGCGGTCACCGACGAAAACAACGACATGACGACCCTGCACTACACCCTCACGCCGGGTCAGTTCGCCGACGCCATCGATCATGCCTCGGTCAATGGCCTGAAGCGCATCGTGTCGGGTAGCGCTCACACCTGCGTACTGACGGGCGAGAACAAGGTACGCTGTTGGGGCGACAACCAGTTTGGCCAACTCGGCTACGGCAATACCATCGACGTGGGCGACGCACCGACCCGGCTCCCGTTTACCGCGGGCGATCTGCCCTTACCCAGCGATCCGACAACCCACCTGCCACTCGATCCCGTGCAGCAGCTCGTGGCCGGCCACAACCACACCTGCGCGCTCCTGGCGTCGGGCCTGGTCTACTGCTGGGGCCTCAATAGCTTTGGCCAGCTCGGTTACAACCGCACCGACAACCTCGGTGACGGCGAGCCCGTGACCTCGTTCGGCTACGTCACCCTCGGCGACCTCGCCACCCGGATCGCCGCCGGTGGCGACCACACCTGCGCTATCCTGCAGAGCGGTGCCCTGCGCTGCTGGGGCCGCAACGACTTCGGCCAGCTCGGTCACGGCAACACCGCGAACATCGGCGACAACGAAACCGTGTTCAGTGCGGGCGATATCGATCTCGGCCCCGGCGTCATGGTGAAGGACCTCGCGCTCGGCGAGTCCCACACCTGCACGCTCCTCGCCACAGGTGCCGTGCGCTGCTGGGGCCGCGGTCGCGAAGGCCAGCTCGGTTATGGCAACGCCAACAATCTCGGTGACAACGAGCCCATCAACAACCTGCCGAACGTGTCGCTGACCGGCGCGGTACGCAAGATCGTGGCTGGCGACCTCCATACCTGCGCGCTCACCTTTGCTGGTACCCTGCGCTGCTGGGGCGACGGCTTCGAAGGCGAGCTCGGCCAGAACTTCGGCGGAGGTGATGTCTTTTGGGGCAATGCCGCCAACGAGTTTCCCAGCACCCTGACGAGCGACATCACCACCGGCGCTCAGGTCACCGATGTAGCAGCTGGCGCACGTCATACCTGCGCCCTGTCGAGCGACGGCAAGCTCAAGTGCTGGGGCCTCGGCTCGAGCGGCCAACTTGGCTACGGTGACACTGCTAACCAGCTGACTCCCCCGGCAGCCGGCGTCGACCTCGACGGCGTCACGGCCTATCGGATCAGCACTGGCGCGGTGCACAGCTGTGCCCTGCGCAGGAATGGCACGGCCCGGTGCTGGGGCGCAGGCACCGACGGCCGCCTGGGTCGGGGCAGTACGGCGAGCAGCGCGACCGCGACGGGGGACGTCGATATCCAGATCTTCGCACCGACCTGCGGCAATGGCATGCTCGATCCCGGGGAGCAGTGCGACGACGGCAACACCATCAATGGCGACGCATGTGATATCAACTGCACGGTCCCAGCCTGCGGCAACGGTATCATCGATCCCGGCGAGCAGTGCGACAACGCCATCATCCCGACCTCAGGCATGCATCTCTGGCTTCGCGCGGACGCCGGGGTCAATGCGCCCGGTAACCGGATGACCCGATGGCTAGATCAGAGCGGCAATGGCCGCAACGCCTCGATGGTCACGGCGTCGCGCCAGCCGTTCTTCGCCCCGGGCGCGCTCAACGGCCTGCCGGCAGCTCGATTCGCCGGCGCACAATCGATGCTCCTCGACCTGCCCACGGACCCGGTGGCGTTCTCGGTGTTCGTGGTCGGCAAGAACAGCAACCCGAACGAGTCGTTCAGCATGATCCTCGGCTCCGACTTCCCGAACCACAACAACCAGCTGCGGTGGGATAGCGGATCAGTGTTACTACTCTTCAACGAAACCCCTGGGCAGACCTTCGCGTCACCGATCGGAGACACCCGCGTCTATCACACGCTGTCGGCGCGTTATGATGGAGCGACCTTGTCGGTCTTTCGTGACGGCAGTCTGGTGACGTCGCACGGATTCTCGGCCGGTCCGTGGAGGCTCACGGAGGTAGGATCGTGGGGCTCCGCAGTTTTCATGCAGGGCGATCTTTCCGAGGTGCTGATCTATTCGCGCGCGCTGTCAGACGCCGAACTCGCGTTGGTAAGCAAATATCTACGCGGCAAGTACAACCTGCCATGAGCGTAACGACTCATGGCAGACATAGACACAGTTCGCCGAACTATCGAGCATTCCGTGGGTCCATGAGTGTCGCACAGGAGAGCAACGTGGAACCGAAGATCATAAACACATTCAGTCAGTTCATCACATTGAGCTCCTATGTTGCCGTGGCATGCAGCAGTGTGCTGATGACCACCGGCTGCGGGACCGAGCATGTGGCCTCCTCGAAGGTCGCCCTCGAGATCCGCTTCCAGGACGACGGCGCGACCGCGCAGCAGCAAAGCTCAGATCTGCGGCGCTTGACCTCGGCAGCGCCGGGCCCGACCACGCATGACACCGTGGCCAGGATCCTGGTCGACGTCACCTTCGCCGATAGCGGCTTGCCGTTCTTCACCAACTTCGATCTCACCAAGATCGCTCCCGACGTCTGGCGCGGTGACGTGCCGTTCCTGCCGCGCGACCAGCAGCTCCGGTTCGCCGCTCGGGCCCTGAGTGCCGCCGGCAATGTCGGTTTCTCCGGTGAGACTGTCGCGACCCTGACCGTAGACAACCAGGACGTGCAAATCCCCCTGGCCCCGGCCCAGGACGGCCAGACCTTCCAGATGCCGCGGCTGTTCCGCATCGCTTATCCGGGCCAGATCCAGGCCGGTGCCGAGGAGCAGATCGCCTTCACCATCCTGGACAACGCCGGCGCATCCGTTGGCATCCAGATCACCCCGCTCGGCAACCCGATGACCCCGTCCGCGGACTTCTCGCCCGCTACGGGAACCGTGACCCTCACCAACACGGTCGCGGACTTCATGGCCGTCTATACCGCGCCTGTGGTCACGACGGACACCGACTTCGACTACCAGGTGACTATCACCGATGCCAAAGCGCAGACCGCGGTCGCCATCACCACCAACTTCCGCACCCACATCATACCGCGTCCTCCGGGCACTCCGATCGTACACAATATCAACCCCACCGTGACGTTCAACCCGGTCATCCTCAGCCTGACCGCCAACGGCAGCGAGCCCCCGGGGGCCGTGGAATTGTTTGCCGCGGTGAGCGACGACAGCGCGCCGGCACAGCTCACCTTTCAATGGAGCTATACGCCCAATTCCGGAAGCCCCAATGCCACGTTCGCCAATGCCGGCCTGGGCAACCCCGGCTTGTTCCAGGGCTATACCGTGGCTCACCAGGGCACGATCACCCTGGCGGTCACCGACGAGCACAACGGCACCACCACGCTGCACTATCAGCTCGTACCCGATCAGTTCGCCGACGTCATCGATCATACCTCGGGCAGCATCGTGAAGCGTATCGTGGCCGGCGACGCTCACACCTGCGTGCTCGTGGACCAGAACCGGGTGCGCTGCTGGGGCGACAACCAGTTTGGCCAGCTCGGCTACGGCAATGCCATCGACGTGGGCGACGCGCCGAGCCGGCTGCCGTTCACCGCGGGAGACGTGCCCCTGCCGGTGTTCGATCCGGTGCAGCAATTGGTGGCTGGCAACAACCACACCTGCGTGCTCCTGGAGTCGGGCCTGGTCTACTGCTGGGGTGACAATCGGTTTGGCCAGCTCGGCTATGGCCGCACGGACAACCTCGGTGACGGGGAGCCCGTGACCTCGTTCGGCTACGTGACCCTCGGCGACATTGCCACCCGGATCGCCGCCGGCGGTGACCACACCTGCGCCATCCTGCAGAGCGGTGCCCTGCGCTGCTGGGGGCGCAACGACTTCGGCCAGCTCGGCCACGGCAATACCGCGAACATCGGCGACAACGAGACGGTGTTCAGCGCCGGCAATGTGGATCTCGGCACCGGCGTCACCGTGAAGAACCTCGCGCTCGGCGGCTTCCATACCTGCGCGCTGCTCACGACCGGTACTGTGCGCTGCTGGGGGCGCAATAACTTTGGCCAGCTCGGGTATGGCAACGTTAACAATCTCGGGGATAACGAGCCCGTCAACAACCTGCCGGACGTGTCGCTGACCGGAACCGTGCGCAAGATCGTGGCCGGCGACCTTCACACCTGCGCGCTCACCAATGCCGGTACCCTGCGCTGCTGGGGCTTCAACGGATCTGGCCAGCTGGGTCAGAACCTCGGCGGTGACGAGGACTGGGGCGATGCCCCCAACGAGCTGCCCAGCCTGCTGCCAGGTGACATCAACACCGGTACCCAGGTCACCGATGTCGCGGCCGGCGACAACCATACCTGTGCCCTATCGAGCGACGGCAAGCTCAAGTGCTGGGGGCTTGGCACCAGCGGCCAGCTCGGCTACGGGAACTTCACTAACCAGTTCACGCCACCGGCGGCCGGTGTCGATCTGGACGGCGTCACGGCCTTCCTGATCGCCGCTGGGGCGGCACACACCTGTGCCCTGCGCAGCAACGGAACGGCGCGGTGCTGGGGCGCAGGCGGCGACGGCCGCCTGGGCCGGGGCAGCACGATCACCAGCCCGACCGTGAAAGGAGACATCGATATCCAGATCTTCGGGCCACAGCCCAGATGCGGTAACGGCGCCCGCGATCCCGGCGAGCAATGCGACGATGGCAACACCATCAACGGCGACGCCTGCGACAACAATTGCACCTTCCCCCGCTGCGGCAACGGCATCGTCGATTCTGGCGAGCAATGCGATGACGGCAACACCACCAATGGCGATGCCTGCGAGAACAACTGCACGCTGCCCAGGTGCGGCAACGGCATCGTCGATTCCGGCGAGCAATGCGACGATGGCAACACCATCAACGGCGATGGCTGTGACAACGACTGCACCCTTGCCAGGTGCGGCAACGGCATCGTTGATTCCGGCGAACAATGCGACGATGGCAACACCATCAACGGCGACGGCTGCGAGAACAATTGCACCCTTCCCACGTGCGGCAACGGCATCGTTGATTCCGGCGAGCAGTGCGATGACGGCAACACCAGCAACGGCGATGGCTGCGAGAATAACTGCACCCTTCCCACATGCGGCAACGGCATCGTCGATTTCAGGGAGGAGTGCGACGATGGCAACACCAGCAACGGCGATGGCTGCGAGAATAACTGCACGCTGCCCCGCTGCGGCAACGGCATCGTCGACCCCGGCGAGCAGTGCGACGACGGCAACACCGTCAACGGCGATGGCTGCGAATCCAACTGCACCGTCGCGACCTGCGGCAACGGCATCGTCGATTCCGGCGAGCAGTGCGACGACGGCAACTCGACAAACGGGGACGCCTGCGACAACAACTGTACCCTTCCCACGTGCGGCAACGGCATCGTCGATCCTGGCGAGCAATGCGACGACGGCAACACGACTGATGGCGATGGCTGTGATAGCCAATGCAGGATTCCGGCGGTATACGTCAAGGCGTCCAACACCGGCGCCGCCGACCAGTTCGGCACCACCATCGCGCTGTCGGCTGACGGCTCCACCCTGGCGATCGGCGCCCCGGGAGAAGATAGCTCGGCGACCGGTATCAACGGTCAGGACAACAACAGCTCGAGTGGATCCGGGGCGGTCTACGTGTTCACGCGCGCCGGCGCGACGTGGGCTCAACAGGTATACATCAAGTCCTCCAACACGGGCGCCAATGACCAGTTTGGCAAAAGTGTCGCGCTGTCGAGTGATGGATCGACCCTGGTCGTCGGGGCTCCCGGAGAGGCGAGCAATGCGACCGGAGTCGGAGGCGACCAGACCAACAACTCCGCGACGCTCTCCGGCGCGGCCTACGTGTTCACGCGCATCGGAACGATCTGGAGTCAGCAGGCCTATCTCAAGGCGTCCAACACCGGGGTTCTCGACAAGTTCGGATCGAGTGTTGCGATCTCGGCCGACGGAGGGACCCTGGCCGTCGGCGCGACTGGGGAGGCGAGCTCGGGCGTCCAGTCCGACAACTCGGCGAGCGGCGCCGGCGCAGTCTACGTGTTCACGCGTACGCCATCGAGCTGGATCCAGGAAGCCTACGTCAAGGCGTCCAATGCCGGCGCGGGCGATGCCTTTGGGTTTTGTATTGCGCTGTCCGCGGACGGCTCGACGTTGGCCGTGGGTGCCTCCGGAGAAGACAGCATCGCAACCGGCATCAACGGCAATCAGGCCGACAACTCGGCTAGCAATGCCGGCGCGGCCTATATGTTCACGCGCAGCAACACGCTATGGAGCCAGCAGGCGTACGTCAAGGCCTCCAACACCGACGCCGGCGATAGCTTCGGCGCGAGCGTCGCGCTGTCCGCGGACGGCTCGATCCTGGCCGTGGGGGCTCCCCTGGAGGACAGCACGGCAACCGGGATCAACAACAGCCAAGCCAACGGCGCGACCGATGCCGGCGCGGCGTACGTGTTCACGCGCAGCGGCGCGGTGTGGACGCAACAGGCCTACGTGAAAGCATCCAACACGGGTGCAGGCGACGAGTTCGGCTTTAGCGTGGCGCTGTCACCCGACGGCTTGACCTTGGCGGCCGGCGCGATCACTGAGGACAGCGCGGCGACCGGCGTCGGTGGCGACCAGTCCAGCAACGCGGCGTCCAACGCCGGCGCGGCGTACACGTTTGCGCGCATCGGAGTGGCGTGGAGCCAAAAGTCCTACGTCAAGGCATCCAATACCGACGCCAATGACGAGTTCGGCTTCAGCATCGCGCTGTCCTCCAATGGAACCCTGGCGACGAGCGCATTGGCAGAGGCGAGCGCGGCGATCGGCATCGGCGGGGACCAGTCGAACAATGCCGCCTCGGGCGCCGGCGCGGTCTATGTGCTGCCGTAGCTGACCCAGCATGACGCCATGACGCTCTGCGGTCCGGCTCGCGGACGCAGAGCGTGCAAGTCCCGTTGCCAACATCACTTGCCAAGGAAGCCCGCCCACATGATAGATCGACGACAATGCTACTGGCTATTTACCCTCGCCATGCCCATGGCATCCGCGTGCGCCCAACCCGACCCGGTCGAGTCGTCGGCCGCACTCGCCGATACGGCTGCGACTGCCGACGCGACCGAAATGAGCCGGAGGATCGCCGAGCGCATGAACTATGTCGCGAGCGGTCGTCAGCTCGCGGCGCCCTCTCCGCACGCCGCGCTCGCCGCGCCGGTTACAGGCCAGCAACTCGTGGACGCGCTCGACATCCCGGCCGGGCTGCGCCCGACCTTCGTGTCGGCGACCATCCCCGATCCGGACGCCGTGGTGATCCGCGGCAGCTACGGGCGAATCCAGCCCAAAAAAGGCACCTCATTCCTGCTCATGAGCACCGGCAGGAGCAACATCGAGACCATAACCGCAGAGCCCGGCACCGACATGGGGCCGAGCGGCACGGCCGGGGATGAGTCCACCTTGCGGTTCCAGGTCACGGTGCCGCCGGGCGTCAATCGAATGTCGTTCGACTTCGACTTCCTGAGCGCCGAGTCGCCTGACTTCATCGGATCGCCGTTCAACGATACGTTCACGGCGCAGGTCAGTGATGCGCTCGGCGCGAACCGGCAGGTCGCGTTCGCATCGGTCAACACGGCGACCTTTCACCCGGCGTCCGATACCAACGTCGGCCCCGGCCCGTTTCTGCTCTACGTCGATGACCCCGCTGGGGTCGATACCGTCTTCAACACGGGGTTGCAGCTTGACGCCGGGGCGACCGATTATCAACACGTGGACACCACGATCGCGGGCGGCACCAGCGGTGTCATCACCATCGTGTTCGATATCCGCGACCTCGGCGATGGCATCTTCGATTCCGCGGTCATCATCGACAACCTCACGTTCTCCGCGATGGAGATCATCGACCCGCGTGGCGATGTGCAGGCCCAGAGCCTGATCGATGGCAACGGGCAGGTGCTCCCGGCTCCGGATGCTCGCCTCGTCACGCTCGGAAAGCCAGTCCAGGCCGTGGCGGCGGACGGCGCGACCCAGGTGGTCCTGCGCAGCAGCGTCCCGGGCCCCGGTAAGGCGACGTTTACCCTGACGGCCGGCGGCGCGAAGGATGGCAGCGTGAGCCCGGCCAATGGCGCGCCGAACTTTGGTCCCTCGACCACGGTCGACGCGCAGCTCATCAACGGCAACTGGTTTGCGATCGCGCTCTACCGGAGCCCGCCGGACTTCAACCGTGGGGGCGACGAGGCGAGCGCGAGCCGTGACGCGGCGCTCACGATGACCTTCGCGCCCACGAGCGGCACCGGGTTCGTCCAGAGCGCCACGCTCGGCGTCGTTCGCCCGCCGGTGATCGTCGTCCCCGATCTCTGGTCGGACTGCCTGAGCTGGCAAGCCCATGGCGGCCTCATGGATCCGAATCCAGCCGCCGACCCGCGCACGAGCGTCCAGCATCCCTTCAAGGTGACCTGTGCGGACTATCAAGCGACCAGCACCAAGAGCCTCCGCGTGAGCCAGAACGCGAACGCGATCGCCACCGCGATCGATCAAGCGCTGGACGCGCTGCGCACCACCGGGGTGGCGGCAACACGGGCCGACGTCGTCGCCCACGGCATGGGTGGGATCCTCGCGCGGCGGTACATCGACGACCCCAGCTTCCTCGGCACGGACAACTTCAACGCGGGCAAGATCAATCGCCTGATCACGATGGACACCCCGCACCTCGGCTCCCGCATGGCGGACGAGATCGTGCAGTTCCGCGACTTCACCAAGGATCAATTCCCAGATGTCTGGACCGCCATCAGGGATGGTTTCCTCGCCCCGGATGGGGTCAACATCGACAATGCCGATAGCGATGTCGCGATCGACGAACTCGGGACGGCGAGCCTCACGATCAACGGCATCGCCCAACCCACGAGGCTCCCGCGCAGCACGTTCTTTCACGCGGTCGTCAGCACCGGCGGTCGTGCCGTCTCGAGGACCGACGGGCTCAACCTGCTACCCGCAGGTGTCCAGAGCCTCTACACCCTGATGGAGGAGTTTGACCCGAATACCGTGTTCCTGCCGCTGCCGGAACAACAGCAGAACCTGATCTTCGGCACGCAGAGCCTGATCTTCTGCACCGACGATCAGGCCACCGGCGCCGACGATCACGATCTGTTCGCGACTCAGGCAGAGCAGCAGGGCGGGCTCGCGGACCAGTTCACGAGCTCGTTCCTGGTCTCGCCGGATGCCCCGCAAAGCGCACATTTCAATATCCAGCAGGATAAAGCGCACACCGATCGCCTGGTCGCACTGCTCAACTCCTCCGTAACTGGTGGGCTGTTCGCGCCGGCGATGCCGCCGCCCGAGGCCGTACCCCGAAACAATGGCTGCCCGCTCCCGAGCCTTGCGCCACCGGCGCGCTTCGCGGCTGCTGCGCTCGCACAGCACAACATCGCCATCACCTCACCGGCGCCTGGAGCGACGGTGACTCCCGGGAGCACCATCTCGGTCGCCATCAACACCGGTAGCGCGCAACCCCAGGCGATCCTGATCGCGAGCGCGGGCGCCACCTTGCGCCTCGACGCGCCACCGTTTGTCGCCAGCTTCAAGATCCCCGCCACCGCGGCCGGCAGCCTTCCGCTCCACGCGATCGCGTTCTTCGGTCAAGGCCAGGTAGCTGTCGCGCAGCCGGTCAACCTGAACGTGAGCGTCAACGCGACGCTCACGGCCATCGAGGTGCTCAATGGCAATGTCGTGTTGCAGCGGCCCGGCAGGACGCAGCAGATGCGCGTCATCGGCACGTTCAGCGACGGCGTCCAGCGCGACATCACGCGGCTGACCGGGACGAAGTACGCGGCTTCGAGCTTGATCCCGGTCGCTTCGGTCTCGGCCACCGGACTTATCACCGCGACCGGCGCCGGCGATGCCACGATCGCGGTCAGCAACGGATCCCGCATCACAAGCATCAACGCCAAGGTGGGGCAGCCGACCTGCGGCGACGGGATCGTCGATCCCGGCGAGCAGTGCGACGACGGCAACCTGGCGGACGGTGACGGCTGCGATCCGGCGTGCAAGATCGCGAACCTGCCGCCCATCGCGGTCTGCAAGAGCCCGACGGTCTGCAACGACCCCGGCGTGTGCTCGGCGAACGTGACGACCCTGGGCGCCGGGTCGTCGGATCCCGAAGGCCACGCCACCTCGATCACGCAGTCGCCGTCCGGTCCGTACTCGCTGGGCCAGCACGAGGTCTCGGTGAGCGTGTCCGATGGATCGCTCACGTCGCAGTGCCTGGCGGAGCTCGACGTGCGCGACTGCGAGAAGCCGGCGCTGACCTGCCCGGCCAATTTCACGGCCGAGTGTACCGGCAATGGCGGCGCCCTCGTCACGCCGCCCGGCACCAGCGCCACCGACAACTGCGGCGCCCCGACCGTCCATACGCCCGCCGCCGCGCTGCTGCTGCTCGGGGCCAACGCGCTGACGTATACCGCCAGCGACGCGTCCGGCAACGTCACCAGCTGCACCACGACCGCGACGGTCCAGGACACGATTCCGCCGTCGATCGCGTGTCCGGCGCCCACGGTCGCCGAGTGCACCGGCCCGCGGCAGGCGACGGTCGATCCGGGCCTCGCCTCGGCGTCCGATAGCTGCACGCCGCCGACCGTGACCCAGCCCGGCGCCGGCACGTTCCCGCTGGGCACCACGCCCGTGACCTACACGGCGTCCGACGCCTCGGCCAATCACGCGAGCTGCGAGACCACCGTGACCGTGCGCGACACCACTGCCCCGCGCATCCAGTGCCCGGCTCCGACGGTCGCCGAGTGCACCGGCAACGGCCAGGCCAGCGTCGATCCGGGCAACGCCAGCGCGCAGGATGTCTGCACCAGCGCAACGGTGAGCCACCCCGGTGCGGCCAGCTTCGCCCTGGGTCAAACCAGTGTCCCGTACACGGCGACCGATGAGGCGGGCAACCAGGCGAGCTGTGCCACCAGCGTGACGGTGCAGGACACCACGCCGCCGAGCATCCAGTGCCCGGCGCCGATCGTCGCC
>Ga0308175_100001013_pt1 | contig 18680 bp, 20 predicted proteins | sample PhyCR1_3_FD_203893 | JGI IMG/M metagenome (GOLD analysis project Ga0308175, IMG submission 203893) | Soil microbial communities from UC Gill Tract Community Farm, Albany, California, United States - DLSLS.C.R1 | ecosystem: Environmental > Terrestrial > Soil > Agricultural land | place: USA...
CACGAACGCGGTCATCCGGATCGAGACCAGCACGCCGGGGAGGTCCACTCCCAGCCGGGCGACGTAGCGCGCCGGCGGCGCCGCCGAGAACCAACGCGCGTACTCCTCGTTGAGGCCGTCGAAGTCGGAGGAACGGGTCAGCAGCACCCCCACCTCGACCACGTCGTCCAGGGTCGCCCCGGCTGCTCGCAGGACGGCCTCGCAGTTCGCGAGTGCCTGCCGCGTCTGGGCCTGGATCGTCGTTCCCGCCAAAGCGCCCGTGCCGGGGTCGATGCCCACCAGGCCCGAGACGACGACGTGCGGACCGGACCGCACCGCCTGGCTGTAGAGCGGTGAACCGGGGGCGTCAGCGGTGGTGATGGGCTGCCTGGGCACGGTGGGCCCTCCTGTCGGCACGGAATCCGTGGTCGAAGCCTCCCAAAGACGCACGGCGACGCGCCAGAGCCCCAACTGACCGCCCAGCGCTCCCGCGTGAAGACGTGCCGGCCACACCCCACGAGGGCAGCGACATTCGCCGATCGGTCGTGCCCACGGGAGAACCGCGCGGGCGTAGCGTCGGATGTCATGAGCAGCGACACCAGCGAGCAGGTGGTCGACGTCGAGGCGATCCGGCAGGGCCTGGAGACCGAGGGGATCGTCGTGCGGAGGGGTGCCTTCCCCCGGGGGTGGGTCGAGCAGGTTCGTGCGGACATCGACGTGGCGTTCGAGGAGGCCCGCTCCCGCGAGGGCGGTGCCGTGGGGCGTGGTCCGAACCGCTGGTACGTCGAGATCCACCCCGAGGCACTGTCCGGTTTCGTCGAGCTGGTCGACCACCCGTGGGTGCGCACGGTCTGCGAGACGGTGCTGGGGCCGGACTACCGGATCGTGGAGGTGGGTTTCGACACGCCCTTCCCGGGCGCGACCCTGCAGCCGTGGCACCGCGACTTCCCCAGCCCACCGGAGACCAGGGACGGGGGCCGGCTCACCTCCCTGGCCTTCAACCTGACGACCGTGGACACCACCGATGAGATGGGGCCGTTCGAGATCGCCCCGGGGACGCAGTGGGAACCAGGTGGCGACTTCGACCACCAGCAGTTCCCACCTCGGTCCGAGTACGAGCGCTACGAGGCCCTGGCCCAGCGCAAGTACCCCCAGGTGGGCGACATCTCCGCCCGGTCCGCCCTGACCATCCACCGGGGCACGCCCAACCGCTCGACGGTGCCACGACCCGTGCTCGTCCTGGGTGTCGACGCCCCGGGAGCCGGCAACGACGCCCACCACGACCTGGCCGTGACGCGTGCGTACTGGGAAGCCCTGCCCCAGCGGGTACGGGACCACCTGCGCTGCCCCGTCGTCGACGAGCTGACGCCGATCACCCAGAAGCACGACATCGAGGGCCTCGTGATGGGCTGAGGCAGGCGGGTGCTGGTCACGAGCGCCCGGCCCCGGTGACCAGGTCCCGCGAACCACCACGGCCCTCCGCGCCGACGGCTCCCCACCCCGACGGGGTCAGTAGGCGACGTACACGCTGGGGCTGTAGTCGCGCACGTACTGGCCCGAGAGACCGGGGAAGTAGAACCGGTAGTAGGTGGCCCGCTTCGGCTGTTGGGTGGAGTAGAAGTTGCCGTTGCTGTTGGTGCTGCCCGACGCCACGGTGGTCCACGTGCTGGACCCCGCGTAGCGGCGCTGCAGGTACACCGTGCGGGCCGGCATCACGGTGCCACCCGCGGTCGCCAGAGAACCCCGCAGCGTGTTCGGGCTGCCCACCGTGACCTTGCCGGTCATCACCGTCGGCGTCTTCACCGTCACCGTGACCGCGGACGGCAGGCTGCCGGTGGAGCCGGCGTAGGAGAAGGTCACGACCGTCGGCTTCTTCGGGTAGAAGGTGTACGCGACCTTGCCCGCGGCGTCGGTGGTGTAGGTGCCGACGGTGGTGACCGTCGTGCCCGTCACCGACCGCCGGGTGATGGTCACCGGCACGCCGGCCATGACCGCGCTGGTGTTCCTCCTGTTGATGGCGGCGGTGACCGTCCGCGGCCAGGTGCCGGTCAGGGCGGCCGTGGCCACCGTGGCCGTCCTCGTCGTGGTGAGGTACGTGGGCAGGTCGGCGCCGAAGAACTGCCAGTGCCACGCCTCGGCGCGAGAGGAGCCGATCAGTGCCCATTCAGGCTGGGCGAACCCGTACCTGGGCGCGTTCGCGGCGAACCACACGTGCCGGGTGTTCCCGAAGATGCCGACACCACAGCCGAGGTCGACCGCGACCCCCCAGCCGTGGTTGGAGGTGCCCGGCACCGCGGCGACGCCGGCTCCGAGCTCCTCGTAGAGGTCGACCTGCTTCTCGTAGGAGCGGTAGGCGTCGTTGACGCAGATGTTGGCCCCCCACTTGGCCCGGTACGCCGTGTTCAGCGCCGCGAACTGCGCGGCGGCGTCACACCGCAGGTGGTCCACCGTCTGCCAGGAGATGGCGCACAGCGCGGACTGGGGAATCTTCCCGTTCTCGTACCCGCCCCACTCGCCACTGGTCGCAGCTGATGCGGACACCGAGGACGGGATGGGCGCGGCATGGCTCGCCGTCACGGACAGGCCCATCGCGAGCGGCACGGCGGCGAGCAGGCTGAGGGTTCGGGACACAACGGACACAGGGGGTTTCCTTCCGGGGGCGCCTACGGATGAGGAGCTGTCGGGCGGGGCCATGGCGCCCCATCTCGTGTGGAGACTTCCCCCCTGAGAAGACCTCCGAAATTGCCACGGGCGGCTCGCCCACATCCACGGTAGATGAGGTGGATCGGCCGTGTGGGCGGTTCGGCGACACCCGCGGTCGCCCCGCACAGCGCCCGCTCAGGAAGCTGCCGCCGGTCGGCGACCCACCCGCGTGCTCAGCCGCCGGCGCGGCGGGTGCCGACGTGGTCGACACAGGTGCGTGCGGTCGGCCTCGCCTCCAGCCGTGCTGCGGCGATGGGCTGGTGGCAGACCTCGCAGGTCCCGTAGGTGCCGGCGCGGACACGCTCCAGGGCCGCCTCGACCTCGCGCAGGTGCGCGTGCGTCTGGTCGGTCAGCGCCGACAGCTGGGATCGTTCGTAGGCGATCGTCTGGCCCTCGGGATCGTGCTCGTCGTCGGCGTTGGAGTCACGGGACGCCGCGACCAGTGCGGCCATCTCGTCGGTGAGCTGGGCAGCGTGTTGGCGCAGGTCGGCGGACAGCGCCTGCAACCGGGCCACGGCATCGGCATCGCGTCCCGCGCCCCGGGGAGGAGTCGCTCGGGTCATGACGGTCTCCTCCTCCTTCCTCGGGCCCGCTGCGGTCCGGGTCGTTCACCCCTGCAGGGAGAGGGTGTTGCCGTCGGGGTCGTGGAACCAGGCGATGCGAGCACCGTCGGGCGTGGTCCAGATGCCCCGTTCGTCCTGGTCCATGCCGTCGTAGCGGGTGAAGCCGACCCCGGCCGCGACGAGCCGCTCCATCTCCCCGTCCAGGTCGGCGACGGTCCACCCGAGAACCGTGTAGGACGCCGCGCGGACCTCGGGCACGAGCGTGATCCGGAGCTGGTGGGTGCCACGGTCGTGCACCAGGGCATACGGCCGGGCGTCCGCCAGGTCCAGGCCGAGGACGCCCCCGTAGAAGCGCTGGGCGGCGTCCAGGTCACTCACCCCCACGAACGCGACCTGCTTGGCGGAACCGAGCACCGCGACCCTCCCGTCCTGACGTCGGCGGCTCACCACCGCCAGGACACGGTCCCACCTCCTGGCGGTCGAGCACCAGCCCGGGCGGTCACCGGCCGCCCGGTCGACGCGGTCAGGGCGAAGGCCACGCACCGCCCTCGAGGACGGCGAGGTCGCGCACGCAGTACCGGTGGTGCTCCGCCTCCTCCTCGAGCACCACGGTCAGGCAGCGGCGCACGAGGTACTGCTGGTCGGGGTACGGGTCGGCCGGTTTGCGCCCACAGCTGCGGTCCAGCTCGGCCTCGGTGAGCCCTGCCACGAGGTGACGCACCGTGGCCATCCGATGCCGCCGCGCCTGCAGCACCTCGTCGTGGGTGGGGGCCGCGTCGAGGGTGAGCCCGAGCCGTGCGCTCTCTTCGGCCGGCATCCCGCTGTAGGGCAAGCCCAGCGGGTGGTACGGCTCGGCCTCCTCGAGGACGGCGTTGCCGATCCACGCGTCGCCGGCGAACAACAGGTGCCGCTGCGTCTCCACGAGGGACCACTCACCGTCGACCCGCTCGTGCAGCATGCTCTCGGGCAACAGCCTGGCGCGCTCGAGCGTGTCCGACCACAGCGACTCGAGCACCGCCCAGGTGGTTCGGTAGTCCTCGACGGACACGGCCTCCCGAGCCGACCGTCGGGCGGGATGCAGGCGGTCGAGCTCGGCCTGCACGAACGCGGTGACGTCGACGTCGTTGACGAGGACCCGCTCGAAGCTTCCAGCGAGGTGGACGGTGCTGCCGTAGCAGTCGACGACCTTCAGCCCGCTGACCTCGCAGTCCCGGATCTCCAGGCCGGCGAGGTCACGTTGGTGGATGCGGGAACCACGCAGCTGGTCGGGCAGGGGCAGCTCAGCAGTCATCGCGGCAGTCTCGCGGAACTCCTCGCCGGTCGCCACCGGCCGGGCTCCGGCGCGGGCCGCCGGCTCAGGCCACCCAGGAGGAGGAGGTCGCGTGCCCGTCCGCGGCCGTGTCCTGGCGGTGGACCGAAGCCAGCCGGTCGGCGTCACGCTCGGGGAGGAAGCCTGAATCACGTCCGCAGTCGTGGCAGACCACGACCGCTCGTCGGCCCAGGTGGACGACCTCGACCAGGTGAGGGAGGCAGGCCTCGTCCTCCTCGTGGTGGTGGTCGCGTCGGTGCACGGCGTCGACCGTGCTGACGGCCACCGCATCCGGCTGGTGGTGCGGGGACTCGAACATCTGGCCAGCCCTTCCGGAGGTTTCACCTGGGCATCCAGCGAACCGCCGGCCGCCCCCGCGGGTCATCGGGTGATGGGCCGGACTCCGGCGACGAACGGAGGAGGCTCCATCGGGTGATCGCCCAGTCCCAGGCACCGGGTGGTCGACGCTCGGCGTTCTCTCGCCAAAACCCGTCCCGGCACCCTGCCTGCCTGCGACGATGCGAGGGAACGATCCCGGGGGCTTCACGGTGAGTACAGGCAGGGGCGCCGCACCGGTCCACAGGTCCGATGCTGTGGTCCGCGTTCCAGTGGACCCGGTTCCCAGCACCAGGAGGAGCGTCATGGGAAGTCCCGCGACCGATCGCACGAAGCCGGTCCGGTGGGCCCTCGGCGCCGTGACGGCAGTCGTCATGGGGGCGGCCGTGGTCCAGTACGCCCGTGCCGACGCCGGCACCGTGTTCTCCGACCTGGTGCAGACCGGTCTGGCGTTCCTGGCTGCTGCGAACTGCGCCCTGGCCGCCGTCGCGAGCCGTGGGCGCCTCCGTCTGGCCTGGGCGGCGCTGGCCACAGCGAGCCTGCTCTGGGCGCTCGGCCAGGTCGTGTGGGACTACTACGAGCTCGTGCAGCACACGGCGACACCCTTTCCCAGCATCGCCGACCTGGGGTACCTCGGCTTCCCGGTCTTCGCCGTCCTGGCGCTGACCGTCTTCCCCGCGGACCTCTCGCGCAACGGTCGGTGGCGGATGGGCCTGGACGGGCTGATGAGCGTCTGCGCCGTCGGGCTGGTGTCGTGGGCCACCGCCCTCGGAGCCGTCGTACGGGCCGGTGGGGACTCCCCCCTGGCGCTGGCGGTCTCGGTGGCGTACCCGGCATCCGACGTCGCCCTGGTCGTGGCGGCCCTCATCGTGCTGGCGCGCACTCGGGCTCATCGCCTTCCGTTGGCGGTCGTCGCCACGGCGCTGGCCATGATGGCGTTCGCGGACAGCGGTTTCGCGTACCTCGTTGCGGTGGGTGGCTACTCCACGACGAGCTGGGTGGACCTGGGCTGGATGATGGCCTTCGCGCTCCTGGCCGTGGCCTCGCTGGCTCCGCGAGCCACCGGGGACAGCCAGCGCAGCGACCGACCGATGATCGCCGGTGCCGCGATGCCCTACCTCGTCCTGGCCGGCGCCCTCGCCTTCATGACCTGGCAGCTGCAGGCGTCCACGGCGGTGTCGTCCGTGGAGATGGTGCTGTTCGCAGTGCTGGTGGCCTCGGTGCTGACCCGCCAGCTGCTGACCGTGCGTGACAACCAGGCGTTGGCCCGCACGGTGACCGAGCGCGAGGCGCAGCTGCGCCACCAGGCCTTCCACGACCCGCTGACCGGCCTGGCCAACCGAGCCCTCTTCCTCGACCGCGCCGCCCATGCGCTCGACCTCCATCGCCGGGACCGACGCCCGCTGGGTGTCTGCTTCCTGGACCTCGACGGGTTCAAGGGTGTCAACGACGGACTCGGCCACAGCGCCGGTGACGAGCTGCTCAGCCAGGTCGCCGGGCGCTTCAGGAGCCGGCTCACCGACGCCGAGACGCTCGCCCGGTTCGGCGGCGACGAGTTCGCCGTGCTGGTCGAGGACCACCCGGACCCGTCCGCGGTCGCCCGGGCACTCCTGGACAGCCTCACCGAGCCGTTCACCATCGCGGGTCTGTCCGTGCTGATCACGCCGAGCATCGGTGTGGCACGGGTCTCCATGCTCGACCCGACCCCCGACGTCGACGAGCTCCTCGGACGAGCCGATGTCGCGATGTACGTCGTGAAGCAGCGCGGCGGAGCCGGGGTCCTGCTGCACAGCGACGGGCTCACCCACGCCGAGGTGGACGACATCGCGCTGGGACGAGCCCTGCCGGAGGCCCTGCGTCGGGGCGAGGTGACCGTCGCCTACCAGCCGATCGTCGACCTGCGCACGGGCAGGGTGAACACCGTGGAGGCCTTGGCGCGGTGGGCACCGGGCGGACGCGCCGTGTCACCCGAGACCCTGGTGCGGGTCGCCACGAGGTGCTCGCTGGTCGAGGCCCTGTTCGGCGCGATGCTCGAGCAGGCGTGCGCCGACCTCGTCGGGTGGGTCCAGACGGCCGAGGGCGAGCCGCTGCGCATCGCGGTCAACATCACCCCCGGCCAGCTCAGCTCACGACAGCTTCCCAACACCGTTGCGGCGCAGCTGGACAGGTACGGGCTCGCCGGCGAGCGGCTCACGCTCGAGATCACCGAGACAGCAGGGCTCGCCGATGCCGGGACCAGCCGACTGGTCTGCGACGAGCTGCGCGCCCTCGGTGTCCTTCTCTCCGTGGACGACCTCGGTGCCGGGCAGAGCACCCTGACGCGCCTGCGAGACCTGCCGATCGACGAGGTCAAGATCGACCGCTCGTTCATCGGCGACCTGGACCTGGACGAGTCCCGCCGGCGGTTCGTGTGGGGCGTGGTCGCCTTCGCCGAGCGCATCGGGGTCACCGTCGTCGCCGAGGGCGTGGAGCGGCAGGGAGAGCTCGAGGCGTTGGTGCGGCTGGGCTGCCCGCAGGCGCAGGGGTTCCTGTTCTCACGGCCGGTCCCTGCGGCCGGCATCTCGAGCCTGCTCACCTCCGGCCCGCTCTGGCGCACGGGAGCCCCCCTGGTGCACGGGGAGCCGGCCTGACGTCGTCGAGCCGGCCGGGTGGGCGCGACGTGGGACGCCGCCGGGAGGCGGGTCTGGCGTCACCCCCGCGGAGGTGTCACGCTGGCGCAGTGGGAGCCACTCGGGTCATGGACGATGCTCGAGCGCGCGACGCTCGCCTGACGGCCACGGCCGCAGCGCTGTGCCTGGCCTCGTTCGCGGTCTTCGTCGTCGTTCCGGTCTCGGTCGACGTCTTCGCCCTGCCGGCCGGCGTGGACGCGGTGTGGGCGGCCGGTGGCCTGCTGACGATCGTCCTGGGTCCGGTGGTGGCCGGCCTGTGCGGATACGTCAGCTTCGCCGCGCTGTGGGTGCACGGTGACGTCCTCCCCCCGGGCGCGCGTCGCCTGCACCTGGTCACCCTGGTCGTCGTCGCTGCCGTGTGGCTGGCGCTGCTCTCCGCCTGGGGCTCCGGCGTCATCTCGTGGTGGCTCGACTGACGAAGACGCCGTACCGCCGCTAGTCTCGCGCCGTGCCCGACTTCAGCTGGCGACCGGCCAACTCCGCGACGTGCGAGGAGGTCGAGGCCGTGTTCGACGCCGGCGGCGCGCGCAGGTGCCGGTGCCAGGCGCTCAAGGTCCCGGGCTGGATCTGGCGCGACACGACCCAGGAGGAGCGGGACGCCGCGCTCCTGGAGCAGGCGGGGTGCGGCACGAGCGGGCCCACGTCCGGGCTCGTCGGGTACGTCGACGGGAAGCCCGCCGGCTGGGTCGCGGTCGAGCCGCGGGAGCGTTACCCGAGGATCTGGGCGCGGCAGAAGGCCTGGATGCGGATGGACCCCGACCTGGAGGGCGTCTGGTCCGTCACGTGCTTCGTCGTGCACAAGGGGTTCCGCCGACAGGGCCTGATGTACGAGCTCGCCGCCGCCACCGTCGAGTACGGGAGGCAGGTGGGCGCCCGAGTCCTCGAGGGCTACCCGACGGAGCCGCCGCCGGGAAAGACGGTGATCTGGGACGAGGCGTCGGTGGGGCTGCTCCAGGTCTTCGTGGAGGCCGGCTACGAGGTCCACGCCTCGCCGACCCTGCGCCGGCGAGTGGTGCGGTACACCCTCGACGCGTCGTCCTGACGCCCGCCGGACCTGCCCGCCCGGGACGCGGATGACCGCGGCGTCACGGGGCGGGTGACGAGCCCGGCTCAGCCCGCTGGTGCGGCGTCGTGCCCCGAGCCGGTCCTCAGGGCCATCCGCTCACCCGGGCGCGCGAAGATGCTCAGCACCTCGGCGGCATCCCTCCCCGTGCTCCCGAACCAGTGGGGCACGGTGGTCTCGAAGGACGCGACGTCACCGGGGCCGAGCACCGCGTCCTCGTCCCCGAGGACCAGGCGCAGCTCTCCCGAGAGCACGAAGATCCACTCGAACCCGTCGTGGCTGCGCGGTTCCGCGGTCACCTTCGTGGTGGGCACCACGATCTTCCACGCCTGGATGCCGCCGCTCTGACGGGTCAGCGGGATGACGACCCGTCCCTTGACCTGCCCGGGCTTGAGCCGGATGCGTGGGTCGCCCTCCTCGGGTGCTGCGACCAGGTCGTCGAGCGGTAGCTGGTAGACGTGGGACAGGGCGAGGAGCAGCTCGAGCGTCGGCCGGCGGCCTCCGTTCTCGAGGCGCGACAGTGTGCTCGTGGAGATGCCGGTGGCCTGCGAGACGCCGGTCAGCGTCATCCGCCGACGGGTGCGGATCTCCTTGAGCCGAGGTCCCGCCTGCTCGAGGGCCGCCGTGATCCGCTGGGCCGGGGTGTCGTCCACGCGGCTCATCTGACTCCTGTTTCCCACAAACGGCAACATTGCTGTGCGGCTGGCTCACCGGCCCGGAGTCTGGGCTGCATGAGCCACTACGACGTCCTGGTCATCGGCGGAGGAGCCGCCGGCCTCTCCGCGGCCCTGGTGCTGTCCCGGGCCCGACGGTCGGTGCTGGTGGTGGATGCCGGGTTCCCGCGCAACGCACCGGCGTCACGCCTGCACGGCTTCCTGTCGCGTGACGGGACGCCCCCCGCCGAGCTGACGGCCGCGGGAGCTGCCGAGGTGCGCGCATACGGCGGCGAGGTGGTCGAGGGGCTGGTCACCGACGTGGTCCCCGACGGTCCTCGCGGGTTCTGGGCGCTGATGGAGGGAGGCCGGCGGGTCTCTGCCCGGCGTCTCCTGGTCACCACCGGACTCCGGGACGAGCTGCCGGACGTCGCGGGACTGCGTGACCGCTGGGCCCGCGACGTCCTGCACTGTCCGTACTGCCACGGCTACGAGGTGCGCGACCGCCCCATCGGTGTGCTGGGTGGCACCCCCGAGGCCGTCCGCTACGCGCAGATCGTCCGCCAGTGGACCCACGACCTGGTGTACTTCTCACCGCCCGGGCTGCTGACCACGCCGGATCGCACCCAGCTGCTGGCCCGCGCCATCGGCGTGGTGGAGGGGGACGTCGAGCGCCTGCTCGTGGACCCCGGCGACCGCCTGCGGGCCGTGCTGCTGCGCGACGGGCGCGAGGTACCCCGCGAAATCCTGTTCGTCCCTCCCCGGTTCGTGCCGAACGACACCGTCCTGACCGCTCTCGGCTGCGAGGCCGACGCCGCCGGATGGGTCGTCGTCGACGGCACGGGACGCAGCAGCGTGCCCGGGGTGTGGGCGGCCGGCAACGTCGTCGACCCGCGCTCGCAGCTGGTCTCCGCCGCCGGCGCGGGCTCCGCAGCGGCGATCGCCCTGAACGCCGACCTGGTCGACGACGACGTCCGCACCGCGGTGAGGGACCTCAACCACGGCCTGCCGGTACGCCGGACCACCCATGACGGACCCGAAACCGCTCGCATCGACACCCCGACCAAGGAGAACGCATGAACACCGCACCGTCCCAACCCTCCCCGAGCCCCCACGACCCGAGGGGCGACCGCAGGGCCGTCCCGTCGGGACCGCCGAGCAAGCACCAGCTCGCCCTGATGATCTGGCTCGCGGTCTTTCCGACCCTCACCGTGCTCAACCTCGTCCTCGGGAGCTGGCTCGGGACGCTGGCCCCGGTCGTTCGCACCTTCGTGCTCGCCAGCATCGCCGTCCCCATCGTCATCTACGGCCTGATGCCCCAGCTGCACAAGGTCCGCGGGCGACTGCTCACCCGCGCTGCCACCGGCTGACCCGCCCGACACTCCTCGCCGCACTACCGAGCCGCCACCGGCGGCTGCGCGTCACCCACCACGGAAAGGGAGCTCCTCATGGACCCAGCACACGGCACGATCACCCCGACCGGTCTCAGCCGAGCGGCCGCCCTGGCCGCCGTCACGGCCGGCCTGCTCTTCATCGCCGTCCAGGTGGCACACCCGGACGTCGACATCGCGCTGGTCACCACCGCCCAGTGGAAGGTGCGCCAGGCCGTCAAGGTGGCCATGGCCACCTCGGCCCTGGTGGGGATCGCGGGCATCTACCTCCGGCAGGTTCGGCAGGCCGGCATCCTGGGCCTCGCCGGGTTCGTCCTCCTCGAGCTCGGCTTCCTCCTGATGCTGGTCACCGAGGTCGTCGGGCTCGTCCTCATCCCCACCATCGCGGCCACAGCGCCCGGATACGTGAGCGACGTCCTCGCCGTGGCCAACGGCGGCACCGCGGTGGGCGACATCGGCCTCATGGGACCGCTGAGCCTCCTGGCGGGTGCCGGCTACGTCCTCGGCGGGGTCGTCTTCGGCATCGCCGTGTTCCGAGCCCGTGTCCTGACCCGGTGGGCGGCGGCCCTGCTGGCCCTCGCGACGGCCTCGAGCCTGCTGATCCCGGTGCTCCCAGAGGTGAACCAGCGGCTCTTCGCCGTCCCCACGGGGATCGCCCTGGTGGCGCTGGGCTGGTCGCTGTGGCGTGACCACCGCCCCGTGGCACCGCTCGCCACCGCGCGCACCGGGTCCAGCCCGGTGCTCGACCCTGCCGGCTCCCGGTGAGCGGCGCGGCCCAGGGGTCGGTGCGTGGCTGGACCGCGCCCGCGCGGTGGGTACCCGTCCCCCTGGTGGCGCTGACGGTCGTGCCGGCCGTCGCGGGTTCGCTGCGCCTGCTGGAGCTCGCGGGCGGCCCCCAGCTGCTGCCGGACAACCCGCGGATCGCCTCGTCACCGTGGCCGGCCGTGCTGCACATCTCCTGCGCCCTCCCCTACGCCGTGCTCGGGGCGTTCCAGTTCTCGACGTCCTTGCGACGCCGTCACCCCCGCTGGCACCGGGCCGGCGGCCGGGTGCTGGTGGTCCTCGGCCTGCTGGTCGCGCTCTCCGCCCTGTGGATGGCCCAGTTCTACCCGCGCCAGCCGGGCACCGGTGAGCTGGCCCACCTCCTGCGCCTGGCCGCCGGTTCGGGCATGGCCGCCTGCATCCTCCTGGGCCTGACGGCGATCCGTGGTGGCGACGTCCGGGCCCACCAGGCCTGGATGACGCGCGGCTACGCCCTCGCCCTGGCCGCAGGTACCCAGGTCCTCACGCAGGGCATCAGCACGGCCGCCTTCGGGTCCGCCCCGCCCTCCACGGACCTGGCCCTCGGCGCGGGCTGGGTCCTCAACCTCGCGGTGGCGGAGTACGTCATCCGCCGCCGTCCGGCAGGCCGGGCCCTCGCGGCAGCCCAGCTCCCGGTGCACCCGTGAGCACGGTGCTCAGCCCGGATGTGCCCGCACGAACTCCTTCGGGAGTCGCGAGGCGTTCCGACACCTCGCGGTGGGGGGTGCCCGTCCAGCTCGGCCGGCATCGGGTCCTGCACCCGGGGCGTTGGCGGTGGGCCCGAGCGCTGGCCTGGCTGGGCACCCTGTTCTTCCTGACCGCGGCCGCGTTCGGTCTGCCCCTGCAGTGGGCGGTCGACCGGAACCCGGAGGATGCCGGTGGGCCGATGCTCCTCGCTGTCCTCGCGGCGTGCCTCGGCGCCCTGGGCGCCTATGCCCTCAGCGTTCGGCTCGGCGAGGGCCGCGGAGCCCGCGAGCTCGCGGTACGCCCCGCCGCGGCAGGGCTCACCGTCGGTGCCGGGCTGGGACTGGCGATGATGGCGCTGGTCATGGCGGTCCTTCGGGCCGGCGGCCTGTACGACATCACCGTCACGGGGGCTGCGGCGGCGCCGTGGGCGGCCACCGCACTGGCCGTCCAGGCAGCCGTGACCGAAGAGCTGTGGATGCGTGCCCTCCTGCTTCGGCTGCTCTGGCGCGCGTTCGGCCCGCTGCCCGCGTTCCTCGGGTCGGCGATGATCTTCGGCGCCCTCCACCTGGCCAACCCCGGCGCCGGTCCCATGGCTGCGGCCAGCGTGACGATGGCGGGCCTGCTGTTCTGCGCGCTGTACGCGCTCACCGGCAGGATCTGGGTTCCCATCGGTCTCCACGCCGCGTGGAACCTCGCGCAGGGCTACCTCTTCGGCGCCGTCGTCTCCGGTGGGAACCTGGGCGCGGCCCTCGCCCGCAGCACCCCCCGGCCCACGTCCCCGACCTGGCTGACGGGCGGTGCGTTCGGCCCGGAGGCCTCCGTCGTGGCGCTGGTCGTCATCGGCGTGGTCACTGCCGCGACCCTGTTGCTGGCACTGCGCCAGGGGCGGTTCCACGGGTAACGGCCTCCCTGGTCGCCGTGGCCCGAAGGGACGGTGCCATGGTTCACTCGGGGAAGGACTCCCCCGAGCGAACGAGGATGCTCATGGCGACGTTGGCCCAGCGGTTGTGGAAGGCCGCCAACGTGGCGGCCGTGTGGACGTACCGGCGCACCGGCGGCAAGGTCGGCGGCCGGGCCAAGGGCGGCAGCACGGTGCTCCTGCTGACCGTGGCCGGACGCCGGTCCGGGGTGGCGCACACGGTGCCCGTGGCGTACGTCGAGCGTGACGGCGACTACTACCTCGCGGCGACCGCGGGTGGCCGGCCGGAGGAGCCGCAGTGGATCCGCAACCTGCGCAAGGCCTCGACCGCGACCATCGAGGTGGGGCGCGACCGGAGGACCGTGTCGGTGGACGTGCTGCGCGGCACCGAGTCCGAGGCGGCCTGGAACGACGTCATCGTGGCGACCTACCCCGCCTTCGCCCCGTACGAGGCGAAGTCCGGCCGCCGGATCGCCGTGGCGCGCCTGTCCCCGATCGCGTGACGCCCGGCCGGCCGCGACCGGCACGCCGGCATCAGGACGCGACGGACCCGGCTCGGGAGGCCTCGTCGCCGGCGCGTCGGAGCATGGACACGACGTCGCGCTGGTGGTAGACCCGCTCGTCCGGTTCGATGCCGGCGCAGAAGCGGTCGTACATGACGGCGGCGAGCAGCGGCAGGACCGGCCGCAGGAGATCGGCCGCGCGCTCGGGCTCGGCGTCGGGAACGATGCGCCGCCAGGCCGACGCGAACCACCCGCGGGCCCGGGCGGCCTCCTGCTCGTCGAGGCGCGCGGTGAAGGCCAGCTCGTCGGTGAGGGGGTTCCCGAGGAAGGAGTCGCCCCAGTCCAGCAGCACGTAGCCGCCGACCGTGCCGGCGACGTTGCCCGGGTGGAAGTCTCCGTGCACCAACGTGTCCGGCAGGCCGCACGCGTCGATGGCGGCCACCCTCGCGGGAAGGGTCTCGACGAGCCGCTCCACCCGGGCCCGATCCGGCGCACCCAGGCCGACCGCCTGCTCGGCGACGACCGCCTCCACGGACCCCTGCATGACACCCAGGCGCCGGTCCGGCACGCCCAGCTCCAGCAGCTCCTCGGACCTCCCGAGGCTTCGTTCCTGCAGCCGGGTCAGCAGGTGCACCATCGGCTCGAGCCCGGGACCTCTCGTCTCGTGGTTCGCGCCACCCGGCACCTCCGCCATGAGGACGCGTCCCGGCTGCCAGGCGTAGACCTCGGGCGCGGTGGGAGGACCGATCCAGTCCATGACGGCCCCCTCGTGCGCGAAGAAGCTCGGGACGGCCTTGAGCCACACCGGGCCCGCGCTGGTCGGGAGCCGCCACACCCCGGACAGGTTCCAGGACCTCATCTGCTCCGCCGGGCCGGTGCACCGGATGCCGCGCTCCGCCAGCCGCTCCTGCGACCACCGCAGCACCACCGCCGGACCTCCTGGCCTGGCCCACTCCTGCCGGAGCGGCTCCTCCTTCAGCGGGTCGCCCGGCCAGGGGGTCAGCGAGCCGGTCGGTACCTCCTCGGCCTCCGCCAGGTAGGCCACGTGACCGCCCCACTGGCGGTCCGAGGGCGCGGTCAGCAACCGCAGGACGGTGACGTCGATGCCGTGCCGTCGCCTCACCGCGGCGACGACGTCGGCCGACTCGGGCCACCACGGCATGGCCAGCGACACCGGGGGCAGGGCACCCACGACCCTGCCGCCGACGACCAGCACGACCGTTGCGGTGCGCCCCGACTCGTTCACCCGTCGACCCTAGCCGCGCGGGCGCACGGGTACCGGGTCGTCGCCGTCCTCACCCGTGTCCGGCCGCGGCCCCCCTCGCGATGGGCTCGCGGCCGGTGAGGGCGAGGAGGTGCTCCTGGATCGGTGCGGGCACCTCCGCGCCGCTCCCGCGCGCCCAGTCGATGTCCGTCGCGACCAGCCTGACGTTCGCGGGGGGCGCCCACCGCCGGATCGGGCGGGGCGTCGACAGCACCCGGTCCGCGGCTGCGGCCGCCGCCTCGAGCGGTGCGGGGTGGTCGATCCCCAGGGGCAGGCAGACGTCCTGCGTGTGCACCAGGACGTCGATGAGGGGCTCCAGGTCGCTGAGAAACGCGACTCGGCGCCGTGATCCCACGAACCCGCGCAGCGTGTCCACGATCTCGCCGCGGGTCTGCGGACTGCGCACGGCGGTGTCCCGTACGAGCGTGTCGTACCGGAAGCCGGCGCGCACGGCGGGCCACACCAGGCTCCGGAGCGGGACCTGGGCCAACGCGAGGTGCGCGGCGACATCGCGCACCGTCCACCCCGCGCACAGGGTCGGATGCCGACACGCCTCGTCGGGCAGCGACGCCAGCAGGTCGGCCAGCCAGGAGCGTTCGGTGTCGAGGTGCTCCCCTGCTGTTCGTCGCCAACCGCGCCCTGGAGCAGCACGCGTTCGAGGCCGTGGTCGCCGCCGGGTTCGGCGACATCACCCTGGCGCAGGCGCGGGTGGCTGCCCGGATCGGCCCCGAGGGCTCACGGGTCACCGACCTCGCCGAGCAGGCCCGCATCACCAAGCAGAGCGCCGCCTTCCTGGTGGACCAGCTGGAGGCGGCCGGCTACGTGGACCGCATCCCGGACCCCACCGACGGGCGCGCCCGCCTGGTGCGGCTCACGCCCGGGGCCCGACGGGTCACCGAGGTCGCGGACGCCGCGGTCGAGCGGGTGCTCGCCCAGTGGGCGGACCACGTCGGTCCGCAGCGGCTGGACCAGCTGCAGGAGACCCTGCGCGACCTTCGCGCGATCACGGATCCCTGGCGCTGATCCCTCACGTGCCGGCTGACCTCCTGGTCGGATGCCGGTGTGCGGGACGGTGAACGGCTCAGCGGCGCGCCTGCCGGCCGGGGAGCTCACCGGTGTCGACGACGTCGGCGGCGACCTCGGCCACCTTGCGGTTGGTGTCCTGGCTGGTGTGGCGCAACATGGCGAACGCCTCGTCCCGGGTGACGTGGCGCTTGGCCATGAGCACCCCCATGGCCATGCCGATCTCGCGGTTGCTGCCCAGCGCCTTCACGAGGTTGTCCGACCGGTCCGAGGCGAGGTGCGTGCTCACGAGCAGGGAGCACTGCGTGGCCAACAGCGTCCCCTGCCGCAGCGCGTCGTCGTCGAACGCATCCGGGTGGCGGGAGTACACGTTCAAGGCGGCGACGACGTCACTGTCGTCCAGGAGCACCAACCGGTGCGCCATGACGCTGCACACACCGACCTCCTCGTGGACCCGGCGGCCGTACTCGGGCCACCGGTCGTCCTGGTGCACCGCACCGGTCACGTAGACGCTGTCGTCCACCGCGGCGTCCACGCACGGCCCGGTGCCGAGGTCGTACTGGATCGCGTCTGCCCGCCTCGCGTCGGGATGTGAGGAGCACAGGGTCTGCAGGGCCTTCGTGCGCACCATCGTCACGCTGGCCCAGTGGGCGCCCGGGACGAGGTCGACGGTGGCGTCGAGGAGCTCGTGCATCACCTTCAGCGGGCCGTCGGCGGTCGCGCGCTCGAGGAGGCTGTTCACCACGTCGAGGATCTCCGGGGTGTCCAGCCCCGATTCCGGGTCGTCAGTTCCCGGCGCCCCGGGAACCACCAGGTTCGTGACCTCAGCGAGGGCCTCATCCATGGCAGGAATTATGAACCGGCCGGGGCGAGGAATCTGAGAAACGTCTCAGCAAATGCGTCAGGCGTGGTGGTGCGTCAGCTCGGCGTCGCTGCTGTCGTCGGGTACACCCCGCGGTGCGTCCGGGGAGGCCGGGGGCGCCGGAGCCCCGTGGAGCCTGCGGGGCCACGCACTAAACCGGCCGAGGAGGCTGAGCAGGGCAGGCACCAGCACCGTCCGCACGACGAAGGCGTCGATGAGCACCCCGAGGCCCATGACGAACGCCAGCTCGCGGAACTGCCGCAACGGCACCAGGGCCAGCATGCCGAAGCTCGCCGCGAGCGTGATGCCGGCGGCCGTGATGGCACCCGAGGTCTCGGGAACCCGCTCGGCGATGGCCTGTCGCATCGACGTGTCGCGGGCGCGGGTCCACACGTGGCCGACCCCGTAGATGTTGTAGTCCGAGCCGAGCGAGAGCAGCAGCACGGATGCCGCGAACGGAACGTAGAACGCCACCCCGTCGTGGCCGAGCTGGTCCTGGAACACCAGCACCAGGCAGCCGAGCGATGCGGCGAGGGCCAGCACGCTGCAGGCGAGCAGCAGGATCGGCGCCACGACGGCACGCAGGAACAGCATGAGCAGCAGCAGGTTGACCACCAGGACGGCGACCGCGATGCGGCGCAGGTCGGAGTTCGTCGCGTCCACCAGCTCGGCGGCCACGGCGGTGTCACCCGCGAGGCCGTACGTGGCACCCCCGAGGCCCACCTGCTCGAGGAGCCCCGGCAGGGCGGTGGAGAGGTGGTTGACGTCGGAGATGGCCGTGGCACCCAGGGGGTCGTGCTCGAGGACGAGGAGGAGCCGCGCCGCGTCACCGCTCTTCGTGACCAGCGCTCCCTGCACGGCTTCGTCCGGCAGGGCGCTGGGACTGAGCACCCCCGCCACTCCGGGTTGCCGGCCGAGGTCCTCGCTGAGCCGGCTGAGCTTCTGGCGGTCGCCGACACCGGCCCCCTGCAGGAGCACCTCGGTGGGTGCGACCACACCCGGCGCGAAGCCGTCCGCCGCGGCTTCCGCGGCCCGCGCCGGCTCGCTGTCGGCCGGGAGGGCGGCGACGAAGGAGACCTGGAGCCGCACCTCGTCCGCGTGGGCCGCGAGCACGCCGAGGCCGACGACGCAGGCCCCGCCCAGGACGAGCGCCACCGCTCGCACGGTCAGCACCCGGGCGGCGGCGCGCGACACCGCCCGGTTGCGGTTCCGCCGTGGCCTGGCGGGCCAGAACAGCCCGCGCCCGAAGATGGCCATCAGGGCCGGCAACAGGGTCACCGAGACGACGACCGAGGTGAGCACCGAGAGGGAGAGGGCCGGGCCGAAGGCTCGCAGGAACCCGGACTCGGCGACGAGCATGGCGGCGCAGCCCGCGGCCACGGCGATGCCGGCGACGAGCACGATCCGGCCGGTCTGGGCTGCCGAGGAACGCGCGGCCGTCAGCCGGTCGAGGCCCTCCTCCAGGCCCGTGCGCATGCTGGAGAGGTAGAAGATCGCGTAGTCGGTGACGATGCCGAGCACCAGCGCGAGCACCAGCGGCTTGAGCTCCTCGGGTGCCCCGCCCTGCTGGAGGAGCCCGCCCACGTAGTCGGTGACCCGCACGGCCAGGAAGTACGACACCGCCGCGGTGAGGAGCGCCACGAGGGGGGCCACGAACGAGCGGAACTTCAGCGCCACGACCGCGATGACGACGACCAGGGTGAGGCACTCGAGCAGCAGCAGGTGGTCGTAGAGGATGTCGGACTGCTCGACCTGCGAGGGCAGGGTCCCGGTGACCCCCACGAGGTGGTCATCCGGCTGGTTCACGTGCTGCTGGCCGAAGGCCCGGGCCGCATCCACCTCGTCCCCGAAGCTCGTGCCCGGCTTGCTGAAGATGTAGGTCAACGCGGTGGTGCCCTGCTCGGCAGCGGTGAAGACGTCCTTGACGTTGACGACCGGTACCGCCGCCGCGATGG